>Ga0207874_1002865_pt1 | contig 15405 bp, 15 predicted proteins | sample HigsolmetaAR201D_FD_184833 | JGI IMG/M metagenome (GOLD analysis project Ga0207874, IMG submission 184833) | Ionic liquid and high solid enriched microbial communities from the Joint BioEnergy Institute, USA - AR20-1-D (SPAdes) (version 2) ...
CCGGTAACACCGGGCCACCGCCAGCCGCTCTCCAAAGGGCTCCTCGGGCGCGCCTACCGCACCGCGGCGACCGTGCGCGCCGACGACGTGCGCCAGGAGCCGGACTACCAGGTCAACACGCTGGCCGACGCGCGCTCCGAGCTGTGCGTCCCGGTGGTGGCGAGCGGCCGCGTCCTGGCGCTGCTCAACCTCGAGTCGCGCCAGGTGGCGGCGTTCAGCGACGAGGACCGGGCGGCGCTCGAGACCGCGGCCGACGTGCTGGCGAACGCGATCGAGAACGCGCGCCTGTACCAGCGCGCCCAGGAGGCGGCGGTGCTCGAGGAGCGCAGCCGGCTGGCGCGCGACCTGCACGACTCGATCTCGCAGCAGCTCTTCAGCATGACCCTCACCGCCCAGGCGGCGCGCGCCCAGCTGGAGAAGAACCCGGCGCGCGCGGCGGCCCAGCTCGAGCGGCTGCAGGAGACCGCGTCAGCGGCGCTGGCCGAGATGCGCGCGCTGATCTTCCAGCTGCGCCCGCCGGGCCTCAGCGAGCAGGGGCTGATCGCGACTCTGCAGCAGCACGTCGCCATGCTGCGGCGGCGCGAGGGGCTGACGATCGACCTGTTCGTCAGCGGCGAGGAGCGCGACGCGCGCGGGATCGAGCAGGCGATGTACCGCATCGCGCAGGAGGCGCTCAACAACGTCGTCAAGCACGCCGGCGCCTGCCAGGTCGAGGTCGCGCTGGACCTGAGGCCGGATCAGGTGGTGATGTCGATCGTCGACGACGGGCGCGGCTTCGAGCCCGGCGCGGAGAACAACGGCAACGGCCGCCACCTGGGGCTGGTGAGCATGCGCGAGCGCGCCGCCGAGCTCGGCGGGCGCCTCGAGCTGCAGTCGGCGCCGGGCAAGGGCACGCGCATCAAGGTGATCGTGCCGCGCGGCGGGAAAGAGGCCGTCGGGGCGGCGGAACGCTAGAGCGTCGGGGCGCTGCGGTGCTTCGATGGCCACGGGCACACGCAGACGCGCGACGTATGAGGGATGACCAGCGGGCGAGCGAGACGAGGAGCGATACAATGGACCCAATCACCGTCCTACTGATCGACGACCACCGCGTGGTGCGGCAGGGGCTGCGCGACTTCCTGGAGCTCCAGGAGGACATCGAGGTCATCGGCGAGGCCGCCAGCGGCGAGGAGGGAGTGAAGCTCGCCCAGGAGCTGCTTCCGGACGTGGTGCTGATGGACATGGTGCTGCCGGGGATCGACGGCGTCGAGGCCACCCGCCGCGTCAAGAACGTCAGCCCGTCCACGCGCATCATCGTGCTCACCTCGTTCGCCGACGACGATAAGGTCTTCCCGGCGATCAAGGCCGGCGCGATCTCCTACCTGCTGAAGGACGTCCAGCCGGAGGAGCTGGCGCGCGCCATCCGCGCCGCGCAGCGCGGCGAGGCGGTGCTGCACTCCGAGGTGGCCGCCAAGCTGATGCAGGAGTTCAGCGCCCCGCGCACCGCCGACGACCCGGTGGAGCAGCTCACCGAGCGCGAGATGGACGTGCTGCGCCTGATCGCGAAGGGCAAGAGCAACAAGGAGATCGCCGACACGCTGGTGATCAGCGAGAAGACGGTCAAGACCCACGTCTCGAACATCCTCTCGAAGCTCCATCTGGCAGACCGCACGCAGGCGGCGATCTACGCCCTGCGCCAGCGCCTCGTCCCGATGGACTGAGGCGCGCCACGGCGCGAACCCGCCCGCGGGCTTCCCCAACCCATTCTCAGTACAAAACGCTCCGCCTTTCGGCGGAGCGTTTTGTACTGAGAGGGCCTTAGCGCGGATGAAGCGCGCGAACGATGCCGCCGCGCCGCCATGCGCCTATAGTAGCAGCAGAGCAACGACACTGGTCGGCAACGCGCCGACGCGCCCGTGGGAGAGGCCCGAGCCTCGCCAGCACCACGGCGCCGGCGCCGCGCCCTTCGTCAAGGAGGTCCGGGTGCGACCGGCAATTCGCCGCGCCAGAGCCGCGCGGCCGCCGAGGGGTGACGCCGCCTGAGCGGCTTCTGGCGTGAGGAGCGGACGGTATCGGTGGGGTTTCTGTGAATACCAGATGGGGAAGAGCAATGTACTTCGACCGACACGACTACCTACGCGCCCAGGAGCGCCACGAGCGCCTGCTTGTCGAAGCCCGCATCCTACGCCTGATCCGCGCGGCTCAGGGCGAGCCCGCCCGCCAGCCCGCGACGCGGCGCCAGTCGCTGCTCCTGCGCGTGATCGCGCTGCTGCGCGAGCGGCCGCCGGTGCGCGCCTGAGCATCTCAGCCCTTTTGCCGAGATGCTCGTCCCACCTGAGATGTGCGGCCGCTCGTCCTCCGGCAGCAGAGGCGGAACCGTTCCGGCGGACGATGCGGCCGAAATATCGTAACGCCTATACTGGCAGCATATTCGCCTGGCAGGCAGCCAACCAGAACAACGAGCGCCGAGGAACGCAGCCATGATAGCGATGACCGAATACCGCGCTGGGGTCAACGTCGAGACGCTCTACAACGAATATCAGCGCCCGGTTCTGGCCTACCTGACCCGCCTGGTGAGCGACCGCGAGGCGGCCGAGGATCTGTGCCAGGAGACCTTCATCAAGGCCCTGCGCGGCTGGGAGAACCGCGACACCGGCGCGAGCGTCGCGGCGTGGCTCTACCGCATCGCGACCAACACGGCCTACGACTACCTGCGGCGGCAGCGGCGCATTCGCTTCACGCCGCTGGCGGACACCGATGACCCGAACGGGGCGGGCGCGAGCCTCGAGTCGCACCTGGACGAGCGCGAGCCGGTGCTGCGGGCGCTGGCGCAGCTGCCCACCATGTACCGCCTGCCGCTGGTGCTGCACTCGTGCGAGGGGCGGAGCACCCAGGAGATCGCTGACACGCTCGGGGTGTCCAACAGCGCCATCAAGACCCGCCTCTTCCGCGCCCGCGAGCGCTTCCGGCAGGTGTACCAGGGGTAGCACGGCCACCCGCGGCGCTAGCTCGCGCCCCGGCCGGCGCGCTCGTACACCGCCAGCGTCAGCTCGGCGGTGCGCCGCCAGGAGAACTGCGCCGCCCGCCGCAGGCCCGCCGCCCGCATCTCCTCGCGCAGCCCGCGGTCGGTGAGCACGCGCCCCAGCGCATCTGCGAGCGCCTGCGGGCACGCCACATCGGCGATCAGCGCCGCCTCGCCCACCACCTCGGGCAGGCTCGACCCTCCTCCGCACACCACCGGCACCCCGCAGGCCATCGCCTCCAGCAGCGGCAGCCCGAACCCCTCGTAGCGCGAGGGCAGGACGAACAGCTCGGCGCCGGCGTAGAGCGCCGCGAGATCGTCCTCCGGCACGTCGGGCAGGAAGCGCACCCTCTGGCCGAGCCCGGCGCGCTGCGCCAGCTCCTGCGCCTCGGGGTAGCGCGGGTCGAAGTGACCGGCGATCGCCAGCTGCGGGCCGCCGGCGCTCGGGCGTTCGACCAGCTTCGCCCACGCCGCCACAAGCGCCGGCAGGTTCTTGTGCGGCTTATTCGAAGAGACGCACAGCGCGTAGGGCCGCGCGAGGCCGTAGCGCGCCAGCACGGGCTGGACTTCCGCAGGCTGCCGCGGCGCGAAGCGCTCGTCCGCGGCGAGCGGCGTGACCGTGATGCGCTCCGGCGCGACGCCGAACGCCGCCGCGATGTCGGCGCGGGCGCTCTCGGAGATCGCGATCAGCTCGCTCGCGGCGCGCAGCGCCAGGCGGCTGAGCAGCTCGAACAGCAGCCGCGCGCGCCGCGACACCTCGCGCGGGAACAGGCGCGGGATCACATCGTAGAGCGTCACGACCGCCGGGCAGGGCAGCGCCGCATAGGGCATCACGTAGTACGGGGCGTGGTACACATCGGCCCGCAGCCGCCGCAGCAGGGCGGGGATCTGCAGCTGCTCGCCCGGCGAGAACGGCCGGGCGCTCGTCTTCACCAGCTCGACGCCCCGCGCCAGCTCGCCCCAGTCGAACCGCGTGTTGCGCAGCGCCGGATTGTGCAGCACCAGCAGCGTGTGCCCGTGCTCCAGGGCGGCCAGCGCGCGCACCAGGCTGAAGACATAGCGGCCGATGCCGGGGAAGTGATCGGCGACATGCCGGCCGTCAATGGCGATCCGCATACCAGCCCCAGACGTAGCCAAGCGCGCTGGCGTAGGAGGCCAGCGCCTTGAGCGGCTTGAAGCCCGGCCGCCAGCTCGGCGCGGCGAACGAGTAGGGCAGGAACATGTTCGGCACCAGAATGGCGGTGCGGAACAGCACGAAGGCCGCCGCGTGCAGCGGCGTGTGCAGGGCCCGCCCGCGCGCGCGCGACGGGTCGCGGCGCACCTCCTGGGCGTGGCCGTAGCCGTACAGGAACTGCTTGCGCAGCAGCGCCCGCAGCGTCGCCGGGGCGGGGTGGTAGGTCCAGGCGTGCGGGACCAGGATGAAGCGGTAGCGGTCCGGCGGCCGATGTTCGCCGCCGGCCGAGCCAGCGACCGTCATCCGGCGCACCCGCACGAAGAACTCCGTATCCACCCCGCGCAGCAGCGTCTCGTCGAACCCGCCGGCGCGCTCGAACACCTCGCGCCGCATCGCGCAGCAGGTGGTGGTGATCTCGCAGTAGAACGAGGGCGGGTCCGGGTTGCTCTCGAGCGGCGCCTCCACCACCGGGTGGACGATCCGCGGCACCTCGCGGGCGGCCCAGCGCTGGAACCACGGCGCGCCGGGCGGCAGCAGCTTCGACGCGCCGGTCACGCCGATCGTCTCGTCCTCGAGCAGCGGGGCGACCAGCCGCTCGAGCAGGCGCTCATCCCCCGGCAGCGCGTCGTCGTCGATGAACACCAGCAGCGGGGAGCGCGTGCGCGCGACGCCGAGGTTGCGGGCGCGGCCGTTCGGGCGCACCTGGCGCACCACCTCAACCTCGGCCGGCCGAAGCGTCTGCCGCGCCAGCGCGCTGAGCAGCGCATCGGCCTCGCTCTCCAAGGATGGGATGATCACCGCTACCGGCGGATGGTTGCCCATACTCCCCAACGCCATCAGGCCATCGGCCACGCTGTGTCATGATAAAGGGAGCAAGGGGCGGGTCACCCCGCCGCTTGCTCCCTCAGGTCTCCTGAGATCGCTGGGAAGCTACTTGGTCTTCGCCGACTTCTTCGCTTCCTTCTGCTTGGCTGCCTTCCTCACGTTCTTCGGCGACTTGTCCCCCATGACAGCGCTCCTTTCCGTGGCAGGCCTCAGTGTAGTGAGACGATTATAGCACACGCGTCTAGCCGCCTCCTGCGGCTGCGCGGGCAGGCCCGATACCGACGGAGCACTTCTGGCGCGATTGCTGCTATACTTTGTTGGCCAGCCACTGGCGGGCGCCTGCACGTGGCAGCGCGCCCGCGGGGCAGGCGCCATTCCTGACCGATACGCTGAGGACGTATGCTGCCGGATGTGACTCCTGATAACGCCGTGCGCGCCCGACCGCAGCGGTACGTGTTCCGCTGGTGGGCTGCGCTGCTGCTGCTACCGCTCGCGGCCTGCTCCCTTCCCGAGCCGCCGGAGCCGCTCACGCCGCGCCCGACCGCGGCCACGATCCTCGAGATCACACCCGCCCCGACCCAGGACATCGACGCGACCGCGACGAGCTACGCCCGCCGGCTGGTCCCGACGCCGACCCCGTCCGGGCTGTACGTCGTCCAGCCGGGAGACACGCTCAGCGCGCTCGCGGTGGAGTTCGGCACGACGGTGGATGAGATCATGGCCGCCAACGGCCTGACCGACCCCGACGCGCTGATGGTGGGCCAGACGCTGATCATCCCCTCGCTGGTGCAGAGCTCGCCGGCGTTCGAGGGGCTGCCCGCCGCCAGCGCGACGGTGACGGGGACGCTGGAGGTGACAGCGACGCTGACGCTGAGCGACACAGCGGCGGTGACGGCAACCGTGCCGATCACCGCAACGCCGACGCTCTCGACCCCCTGAGGCGCCGTGAAAACTCGCACGAAATTGCGCGCAGAATCCCTTGACAGGCCGCCCTCAGTAGGCTAGAATACCCCTGCAAATCCTTGATATGCCGTCCAGGCGAAAAGGAGGTGATGCCAATGAGTAATAAGCACGAGGGCATCACCGGAGGTGCGGCCTAGCACGCGCTCGGTGATGCCCGTTCTTGAGTAAAAGCCCCCGCTTGTAGCGGGGGCTTTTGCACGTCCTGCGCGCGGCGGGCTCCGCAGTCATTCGCCACAAACAGGCCCGCGCTCCGTTCGACAGAGGCTGCAATTCGCCACAAACAGGCCCGCGCTCCGTTCGACAGAGCACGGGCCTGAGTTGCTCGATGAGCAAGGGCGTTACTCCTCGCTCTCCTCCTCCTCGCGCTCGCGCACGAGCTCGGGCTCGGCGGCCTCCTCCTCGGCAGGCGCCTCCGCCTCCGCCTCCTCCTCGGCGACGACGCGGGCGGCCGTGAGAGTCACCACCATCTCGTCCGGGTCCAACTCGATCGTCACCTTCTCCGGCAGCTCGATGTCGCGCACGTGGATGTTCTTGTCGAAGCTATCCAGCCCGCTGATATCCACCGTGATCGCCGAGGGCACGTCGGTGGGGAGCGCCCGAACGTTGAGCGTCGAGTGCACCAGGTTGATGATCGCGTCGCCCCGCGCCACCAGCGGGGACTCGCCTGTGACTTGGACCGGAACCGCCACCACCAGCTCGGTGCGGAGGTCGACCACCCGGAAGTCGGCGTGGAGGATCTCGCGGGTCACCGGGTGGCGCTGCAGCATGTGGATGAAGGCCGACAGCGGCCGCTGCCCGGGGATCTGCAGGTCCACCACGCTTGTCCGCCCGGCCTTGCGGTAGAGATCGTTGAACACCCGCGCATCCACCTGGACGGCGATCGGCTCGACACCCCGGCCGTAGACGGTCGCCGGCATAATCCCCCGGCGCCGCAGGGCCTTCACCTTCTTGCCGAGCACGGTGCGCGGCTCGAGGCTCAGCGTGAATCGCTCCGCCATGACTGTGAGCTGCTCCTATGAGTTGCAAATACCTTCGCCAAAGCTAAGGGAACTTGCCCGATAGCTCCAAAAGCGGCAGTTTAGCACACTGGGACCAAGCGCGCAAGTGCCCTCGGCCGGCGCGCGGCTGGCCTGTGCAGATGCGCTCTAGCGGGCCGGCTCGCCGCGCAGCTTCGCGCGCTCGCGCCGGTACGAGCGCCTCGCGTACCAGATCAGGAACGGCACCACCACCGGCCACCAGGGCCGGAGCGCGAGCAGGTTCTGCCAGAACAGCCAGAACGGCAGCGTCTCGACACGCAGCACCACCTTCGCTTGATCGAGCACTCCCGGCATCGGCGCGGACGTATCGGCGCTTGGGGCCATCTTGCGGCGAAACATGTGACACCCCTTTGCAAGTGACGCGGCCAGAGCGGCGAGAGAGGGAGAGGCTGGGGAGGCTTCGTCCTACCGCGTCAGTTGTGTCAGTAGCCAACAGGACTAACCAATCTGGGACCGAAGGGCTATTGCATCTCTTTGATATACTGAAAGCGAGTCAGCGTGCGGCGCCCGCCGCGCGTGGCTCATCACTTCCGTCTTCGTCGTCCTACTACATCCACGCAAAGGAGGTGATCATTCGCATGCGGCGCCTATCTTCGCTTCATCACATGGTCCGGCGCCGAATCTACCGCGTGCTCCTGGCCTACAACACGGGACAGGGCCTCGTTGAGTACGGCATGATCCTGGTGCTGATCGCGGTGGCGTGTGTCGGCATTCTCACCCTCGTTGGCCAGACGGTCAGCGGGCTCTGGTACCAACGCATCGTCGAAGGCCTGGACGAAGTCCTCAACTAGCGTTGCTGCACTTGTTCTTCGCACCTCGATCGCCCCGGCGTCCGCTGGGGCGATCGTCGTTGTACACGGGTGCTACCAGGGCGGCCGGGGCGCCACGCGCAGCGCGCGCTCGGCGTGGTAGGTGACGAGGCCCGCGGGGCCGCCGCGCACCCGGCGGACCTGGCGGCGGGGCGCGATCTCCACCTCGACGCTCGCGTCCGTCCGTCGCGCGCTGAAGAACGCCGCCAGCCCGGCCGCCTCCAGCAGCGTGCGCTCCGGGACCTCGCGCCCGCCGCTCTTGATGATCACGTGGGCGCCCGGGACGCCGCGCGCGTGCAGCCACAGGTCGTCCGGGGCGCCGAGCCGGAACGTGACCTGCTCGTTCTGGCCGGCGCTGCGGCCGACGTAGATCGTGTAGCCGTCGCTGGACTCGAGGCGCAGGGGCGGCAGCGGGCGGGGCGGCTTGGCCTTGCGCGACTGGCCGTCGGCTGGCAGGTACCCCTCCGCCACCGCCTCGCGGGCGATGGCCTCGATCTGCTCGTAGCCCTCGGCGAGCTCCAGCAGCGCCAGGGTCTCGTCGAGCCCGGCGAGCTTGGCCTCGACCTCGCGCAGGCGCTCCGGGACGCCCTCGAGCGCGCCCTTGGCCTTGTCGTAGGCGCGGAAGCGCTCCTGGGCGTTCTCCACCGGGCTCTTGCGCGGGTCGAGCGCGATCGTCCGCCCCTCTACCACTAGCTCGGACTGCCGCGGGGCGAGCTCGTGCATGAAGGCGAAGATCATCTCGCCCTCCCAGCGCAGCCGGTCGAGCTCGCGGGCGCGCTCGAGCTCGGTCGCGAGCGCGCGCCGCTGGCGCTCAAGCCGCTCGCGGGCGTCCTGCAGGCGCGCGCGCAGCGCGCTCCGCCGCTGGTGGTGCGCCGTGAGCTGCTCGCGCGGGGCGTAGTAGGCCTCCAGCGCGGCGCTGATCGAGGCGACCGGGCGTGCGCCCGGCAGGTGGGTGAGCATGTAGGGGGCGAACGCCGCCGGCCCATCTTCGCCCGGCGCCAGGCTGGGCTCCGGAGGCGCGGTGACGAGCGCCCGCACCTGGGCGGCCACCTGCTCCCAGGGCAGGTCCGGCGCGAGCGGCGCGTCAGCGCGGCCGACGGCGCGGAACACCGCCTCGCGCGCGGCGAGCGGCGACAGGCCGCGGTAGGCGCCGACCAGCGCCCTGGCCAGGTCCTGCGCCTTGGCGCGCGGCGCGGGCCCCGCCGCTGGCGCGCCGCCCCCCTCGGCCAGCAGCGAGCGCACCCCGTTGGCCGTGATCGTGCGCGGGTCGCGCTTCTCCTGGGGCGGGGGCAGCTCGTAGGGCTCGCGCGGCAGGATCGGGCGGCGGCTCATCTGCGGCGTCACCGGGCGCGCGCAGCCGAGGATGACGTTGTCGTCGCCCACCAGCACGATATTGCTGCGCTGATCCATCACCTCGACGACCAGCTCCGAGCGAACGACATCCTCGTCCGGCGCCGGGAGCCCTGCGGCGTGCCCGTCCTCCTCCTCGTCGTCGTCGAGGTCGGGCTGGGCGTCTAGCTGCGCGCCGGGCGCCCCCTCGGCGCCCGTGTTGCGCTTCGGCGGGCGTTTGGCTATACTAATCACCAACACCCGCTCGAGATCTGGCTGCTCAAGCCCGACGATCCAGCCGCGCAGCACGTACTTGCGCAGCAGCAGCAGCAGCGGCGGCTGGGTCTCTACGCCACGCGATGGCTTGGCCTCGCTCAGGTGGACTCGCGCGAAGCGCGGGTGCGCGGAGATCAGCAGATAGTGACGGCGGTGCCCGGCGTAGATCTCAAGCGCAACGCTGAGCGGGCCAGTCATGACCACACGCTGGACACGTCCGCCGACGACCGTCTCGCGCAGCTCACCGGCCACGGCCGCGAGAGTCAGAGCATCGAAGTACATAGCTGTGGGATTATAGCACGCGCGATAGGAGCGTCCATGGCGATCGGCGATCTCAACCCGCAGCTGCTGGGGCTTCCGCCGCACCCGCTGCTGGTAGTTATCTCCGGCCCGTCGGGGGTCGGCAAGGACTCGATCTTGATGCGCATGCGCGATGCCGGCTACCCGTTCCACTTCGTCGTCACCGCCACGAGCCGGCCGATACGGCCGGGCGAGCGCCCGGGGTACGACTACCACTTCTACAGCCCGGCCCAGTTCGAGGCGCTGATCGCCGAGGGCGAGCTGCTGGAGTGGGCGATGGTCTACGGGCACTACAAGGGCATACCGAAGGACGAGGTCCGGCAGGCGCTCGCGAGCGGGCGCGACGTGGTGCTGCGCATCGACGTGCAGGGCGCGCAGACGATCCGGCGGCTGGCGCCCGAGGCGGTGCAGATCTTCGTCGCGCCCGGCAGCTTCGAGGAGCTGCGCAACCGGCTGCAGTGGCGCCGGACCGAGACACCGGATGAGATGGAGCGCCGGCTGAGCGTGGCGCGCGAGGAGATGAACGCCGTCGACCAGTTCGACTACGTCGTCTTCAACCGCGAGGACCGCCTGGACGACGCGGTGGAGCAGATCCGCGCGATCGTCCGGGCCGAGAAGCAGCGCGTGCGCCCGCGCCGCGTGCGGCTGTAGGGGCGCGGGCCAGGCGCGCCGATGGCGCGTGCCAGTAGAGATGCGCCGCCGGCGCGTCTCTACTGGCACGCGTTCTGCTGGCATATCGAGGAGTCACAATGTCTATTCAGGATCAGCTGCAGCAGGATCTGAAGAACGCCATGCGCGCCGGCGAGCGCCAGCGCGTCGAGACCATCCGCATGGCCCTGGCTGCGATCAAGAACGCCCAGATCTCGCAGGTCAAGGCGGCCTTCGACGCAGCGGGCGGCGAGGCGGGCGGCGAGGCCGCACAGCAGGCCGCGCAGCAGGTCGGCGGCCTGACCGACGCGGCCATTCAGGACGTGCTGGCCAAGGAGGTCAAGCGGCGGCGCGAGGCGGCCGAGCTGTACCGCAAGGCCAACCGCGAGGATCTGGCGGCGGCCGAGGAGGCCGAGGCGGCGATCCTCGGGGAGTACCTGCCGCGCCAGCTCACCGCCGAGGAGCTGCGCCCGCTCGTCGCCGCGGCGATCGCCGAGCTCGGCGGCGCCGGCCCGGCGGATATGGGCAAGGTGATGCCGGCGCTCATGCAGCGCTTCAAAGGCCAGGCGGACGGCCGGGTGATCAGCCAGGTTGCGCGCGAGGTGCTCACCCAGAAACAGTGAGAGTCGTGGACTGTGGCTCGCAGTCGTGACAGCGGCTGTGGCGGCCCGAGCGCATGACAGCCTAGAATCTCCGTTCTTGTAGGGCGAAGCTATGCGTCTTCGATGGAACTTCGGCCTGTGGCGCGGCCGGCGGGCGCCTCTCGCGGCGGCGCAGCCGCAGAGCAAACAGCGGCGGATGCTGCACCTGGCGCTCGCGGCGGTCGGGCTGGCGCTCGCGCTGTGGGCGATCATGGTCGTGCGCACACCCCCGCGCCCCGGGCTCGTCCCCGGCCAGCCCAGCCCGGTGAGCATCCGGGCGAACCGCACCGTCACCTACATCAGCGCCTGGCGCACCGAGCAGGAGCGCACGCGCGCCGAGAGCGACCCTGCGAACGTCGTCTACCGCCGCGAGCCGAACATTCCGATCGAGCAGCGCGCCCAGCTGTCCGACCTGCTGGCGACGATCACGCAGGTCCGGCAGGACCCGGCGCTGACGCCCGCCGAGCGGCGCGAGAAGCTGACGAGCCTGCCCAACAGCACGCTGGTCATCTCCGCCGAGCTGGCCGCGCAGATCGCCAGCCTGAGCGACGAGCGGTGGGAGGTCGTCCGCCGCCAGTCGCTCGATCTGTACGACCGCGCGCTGAGCGAGAACAACTACGCCCTCAACGACCAGACGGTCAGCGAGCTGCGCACCTTCTCGATCCCCTACTGGGCCTCGCTCAACGCCGACCCGGCCGAGCGCGAGCTGATCGCGCTGTTCAGCGGCTCGTTCCTGCGCGCCAACCTCGTGCGCGACGACGCGGCGACGGCCGAGCGCAAGCAGGCCGCGCGCGACGCCGTCGAGCCGGTGCAGGTCACGATCCTCGAGGGCGAGAGCATCGTCCGGCAGGGAGATGTGGTGACGCCCGACATCCAGGAGAAGCTCGAGGCGCTCGACGAGCTGCGGACCGAGACGAACTGGCGCGCCGTCGGCGCCAAGGGGCTGCTCGCCGCCCTGCTGGCGCTGACGGTCATCGTCTACCTCGCGCGCTCGCGGCCCGAGATCGGCGCGAGCGCGCGCTCGACGTTTGTGGTCGTCGGGCTGATCGCCGCGACGGCGCTCGCCGCGCGCTTCATCATACCGCTCGGCAACACGTGGGCGATGGCCTTCCCGCTGGCGACGACGGCGCTGCTGCTCGCGGCGCTGTACGGCAGCGGGCTGGCGCTGGTGGCGGCGGCGCTGCTGAGCCTCTTCACCGCCTACCTCGCCGACCTACAGCTCGGGGGCGCGCTGGCCCAGCTGCTCGGCTGCGCCGCCGGCGTCTTCGTGGTCGGCCGCGGCGAGCGCTCGCTCACCTTCGTCGCCGCCGGCCTCGCGGTGATGCTCGTCAACGGGCTGACCCAGCTCGCCATCTACCTGAACGCCGCCGACGTCCTGAACACCACGCAGCTGGTGTCGATCGGCCTGTTCAGCGCCGTCAACGGCTCGCTCTCGGCGATCCTCGCGCTCGGCCTGTACAACCCGGTGGCGCACCTGGCCGGGATCGTGACCCCCATCCGCCTGATGGAGCTCGCCCACCCGGCCCAGCCGCTGCTGCGCAAGCTGATCCGCGAGGCGCCCGGCACCTACTACCACAGCATCGCGGTCGGCAACCTGGCCGAGAGCGCCGCCGAGGCGATCGGCGCCGACGCGCTGCTGCTGCGCGTCGCCTCGTACTACCACGATATCGGCAAGACGGTCCGGCCGTACTTCTTCACGGATAACCAGAGCGACCGCGAGAACGTCCACGACGACCTGGACCCGCACACGAGCGCCGGGATCATCGCCGACCACGTGCGCGAGGGGGTGAAGCTCGCGCGCGCCGCCGGGCTGCCGCCGCAGATCGTGGACTTCATCCCCACCCACCACGGCACCAGCGTGATCCGCCACTTCTACCAGCGGGCGCTGCAGCAGGAGGACACGGTCGACCTCGAGGACTACAGCTACCCGGGGCCGCGGCCGCGCACCCGCGAGCAGGCGATCATGATGCTGGCCGACTCGGTCGAGGCGACGGTGCGCTCCAAGGTGCAGAACGGCAAGGTGATCTCGTCGCGCGAGGAGCGCGGCAACGCCCCGAACGGCGCCCAGACGATCGAGGAGCTGGTGACGGCGATCATCGACGAGCGCGTGCGCAGCGGGCAGCTTGACGAGTGCCCGCTCACGATCAAAGATCTCGCCGCCATCCGCCAGGCGTTCATCACCACCCTGCAGGGGATCTACCACCCGCGCGTCGACTACACGCCGCAGGACCGCAAGGTGACGGGGTGATACGGCCACAGGCCCCGCTGAGCGGGGCGCCGCCCAGACCGTGAGCATCGCAATGGATATCGAGGTCCAGATCGACCCGCGCTATGCGCCGGAGGTGGACGCAGGGCTCATCGAGCGCGCCGCCGCCGCGACGCTCGAGGCCGAGGGGCTCGCCGAGCCGGTCGAGCTCAGCGTGCTCGTGACCGACGACGCGCAGCTGCACCAGCTGAACCGCGACTACCGCGGGGTGGACGCCCCGACGGACGTGCTCTCCTTCGCCGCAGAGGAGGAGGCCGGAGGGCCCTTCGTGCGCCCGCCGGACGCGCCGCGTTACCTGGGGGACATCGCGCTCTCGTACGAGCGCGTGGTCGCCCAAGCCGCCGAGTACGGCCACTCGCGCGAGCGCGAGCTCGCCTACCTCGTCGCCCACGGCGTGCTCCACCTGCTCGGGTACGACCACGAGCGCGGCCCTGAGGACGCCGCCGCGATGCGCGCGCGCGAGGAGGCTGCGATGGAGCGGCTCGGGCTGCCCCGCGAGTAACCGATGACCACCGACTCTCAGCCACCAGCCACCCATCGGCGCCCGGCAGCTCGCGCCCGGCGGCCGGCGAGCCCGCCCGCCCGCCAGCTGTCGCCGGCGCCCCGCCGCGCGGTCAGCCGGGTCGCCTCGTTCCGGTACGCCCTGCGCGGCATCGGCTACCTGATCACCACCCAGCGCAACGCTCAGATCCACTGCGCGCTGGCCGCGCTTGCGGTCGCGCTCGGCGCCGCCCTTGGGATCGGGCGCGGCGAGTGGCTGGCGCTCATCCTGACGATCGCGCTGGTCCTGGCCGCGGAGGGGCTCAACACCGCCATCGAGGCCGCCGTCGACCTGGCCTCGCCCGACTACCACCCGCTCGCCAGAGTCGCCAAGGACGTCGCCGCCGGCACCGTGCTGCTCACCGCGCTCGCGGCCGTCGCGGTCGGCGCCGTGATCTTCCTGCCCCGGCTGTGGGCGATCGCCGCCGCGCTCCTGACCTGAAGAGGCTGATGAACATCCTCGTCCTCTCGCCCTACCCGCCCTACCCGCCGCACGGCGGGGGCACGATGCGCATCTACCAGCTCGTGCGCGGCCTGGCGCAGCGCCACCAGGTCACCTGCCTCACCTTCGCGCCCGACGCCGACGCGGAGGCGGTGCTCACCCCGCTGCGGGAGCACTGCCGGCTGCACACGGTGCGCGGCCCCGCCCCGCGCAGCACGCTCCGCCGCGCCTGGACCACCGTCGCCTCGCCGCTGCCGGACATGGCGCTGCGCAACGCCTCGCCGGCCTACGGCGGCGCGCTGGCCGAGCTGCTGGGCGCCCAGCGGTTCGACGTGGTCCAGGCCGAGAGCATCGAGATGGCCCGCTACCTCGTGGACTGCAGGCCGCAGCTCGCCGGCCGGGCGGCGGGGCGGCGGCCGGCGCTCGTCCTCGACCAGTTCAACGCGGAGTATCTCCTGCAGAAGCGCGCCGCGCTCACCGCGCTCGCCGCGCTTGCGCGGCCGCCCTCGTCGGCCGCCGGGCTGCGGGCGTCGGCTCGGAACCTGGCCGGGACGCTCTACTCGTCCGCGCAGTGGGCCAAGCTCGCCGCCTACGAGCGCCGGGTCCTGCGGGCGGTCGACGCAGCCGTGGCGGTCTCCGAGCAGGATGCGCGCGCCCTGCGCCGGCTGGCTCCCGAGGTGCGGCTCGCCATCGCGCCGAACGGCGTCGACACCGCCCACTTCAGCCGCCCGGGGCTGGCGGCGCTCACCTTCGGCGGCCCCACGCTCGTCTTCAGCGGCACGCTCGACTACCGCCCCAACCTGGACGCGCTGGCGTGGTTCGTCGCCGAGGTGCTGCCCCGCATCCGCGCGGCGCGTCCGGACGTCCGGCTGGTCGCGGTGGGGAAGCGCCCGGCGCCGGAGCTGCGGCAGATGGCGGCGCGCGGCGAGCTGGTGCTCACCGGCGAGGTCGCCGACGCGCGGCCCTTCATCGCCGGGGCAGACGTCTACGTGGTGCCGATGCGCATCGGCGGGGGCATCCGGCTCAAACTGCTCGAGGCGCTGTCGCTCGAGGCGCCCACGGTCAGCACCAGCCTCGGGGCCGAGGGGGTCGAGGGGCTGCGCCACGCCGAGCACTGCCTGCTGGCCGATACGCCCGCGGCCTTCGCCGAGGCC
>Ga0207874_1002867_pt1 | contig 15400 bp, 13 predicted proteins | sample HigsolmetaAR201D_FD_184833 | JGI IMG/M metagenome (GOLD analysis project Ga0207874, IMG submission 184833) | Ionic liquid and high solid enriched microbial communities from the Joint BioEnergy Institute, USA - AR20-1-D (SPAdes) (version 2) ...
GAACCCGATCAGGTGGATCATGCCGTCGCCGTCGAACGGGTGGTACAGCTCGATCGCCGGGTGCACCGGGTTCTCGGTGTTGCGCAGGTAGACGCCGTCGAGATCGGCCGGGATCTCGCCCTCCACGCCGGCGAACAGCGGCAAGGTGCTCGACCGCGGCCTTTGGGCGTGGACCCGGCACCCCAACTACTTCGGCGACGCCACCGTCTGGTGGGGCATGTTCCTGCTCGCCTGCTCCCACTGGAGCGGCCTGCCCACGGTCGTCGGCCCGATCCTCATGACCCACATGCTCGTGAACCGCACCGGCAAGGCCCTGCTCGAGCGCCGCATGGCCCGCTCGCGCGGCCCCGAGTACGCCGCGTACGTGGCGCGCACCAGCGGCTTCCTCCCCCGCCCGCCGCGCCGCCAGGGCCGATGAGCCCGCGCGGCCGGTGCCGTCTCGTCCGGTACGGCCGGGCCGCGGTGACCGGCTGTGGTCGCGGCGGACCCGGAGGTCGTGTCCGCTCAGTACCTTGTGTGCATGGACGCGAACCGGGCGGCACTTTGTGGCGAATCGCGGTGTTCGCGCATCGCCGGGGGTGGGCATGGCGGCCCGCTGCGTTGGATGACCGGGCGGGCGAGCCGTACCGGTTCGCCGGCGTGCGCGACAGGACCGGGGGCGGGGAGGCGACCATGACCGGGGGGAGTCCGCCGTCCCGCATCCTCGTGGTGGAGCACGATCCCACGATCGCCGAGGTGATCGTGCGCTACCTGGAGCGCGACGGGCACCGGGTGGAGTGGGTGCGCGACGCGGCCAAGGCGCTGCGGCGCGCGGCGGCCGAGCCGCCCGACCTCGTCATCCTCGACCTCAGGACGCCGCAGCCCGAGGTCGTGGAGGTGTGCCGGGCGCTGCGGGAGTGCTCGTCCGGGACGGTGATCATGCTCACCGTGTCCGGCGACGACCTCGACCGGGCCGTGGCGGTGGAGATCGGCGCCGAGGACTACGTGACCAAGCCGTTCAGCCCGCGCGAGCTCGCCCTGCGGGTGGGGTCGCTGCTGCGCCGGGCGCGCGGGGCGCCGGTGGCGTCCGGGGCGGCGGGCGGCGTGCTGCGCGACGGCGACCTCGTGGTGGACGTCGGCGCCCGCGACGTACGGCTCGGCGGCGCCGCGGTGACCCTCACCACGCGGGAGTTCGACCTGCTCACTCACCTCATGCGCAACCCGCGCCAGGCGTTCAGCCGGGCCGCGCTGCTCCACCAGGTGTGGGGCTGGTCGTTCGGCGACTCCTCGACGGTCACCGTGCACGTGCGGCGGCTCCGCGAAAAGATCGAGAGGGACCCGACCGCCCCGCGGCGGATCGTCACCGTCTGGGGCGTGGGGTACCGGTACGAGCCGATGGAGGGGTGACCCGCCGCCGTGCCGTACGGCGCGGCGTGCCGGGTGGGCGCGTCACAGCCCGCGGCCGGTGGGGGCGAGGTACGGCATGCGCGCGACCCGGCCCGCGGGCGGGCCGTCGGCGGCGGGCGCGGGGGACGGCGCGGGGCGCACGCGCCGGGACGGTGGCGCGGGCCGCGGCACCGGGTCGGCCGGCGGGCCGGACTCGGCGCGTGCCGCCAGGGGCCCACCGGCCACGGGCTCGTCGCGGGCCGGCGCGGCGGCCGGAGCGGCGTCGGCCGCGGCCGGGCCGGACGGATCGCCGGTCGGCTCGCCGTGGGCCGGGGCGGTGCCCGCGGGCTCGGCGCGGCCGGACCCGTCGGGGTGGGCGGCGGGCCGGAGGATCGTGTCGGAGAGGGCGCGGAAGGTGGGGCACGGCCAGCGCCACATGCAGCTGCGGCAGCGCAGCACCGGGTGGGGGCCGTTGTTCGTGATGCCGCCCGCGTCGCGCGGCTGGTGCAGGTCGAGCAGGCGCAGCAGCAGGCCGCTCAGCGACAGCACCTCCTCCCGGGCGGAGGCGAGGAAGTCGAGGTCCTCGACGGTGAGCCGGGCGCGCACCGGGACGTAGCCGTCCCGGTTGACGAGCGCGCGCAGCGGGGTGAGCCGGCCGCGCCACGGCGAGGCGCGCTCGGCCCGGTCCAGCAGCGCCGAAAGACGCTGGCGCAGCAGGATGCGGTGCGGATCCTCGGGCGGTTCGATCGTCATGAGTCCTGGCCCCCGATACCTCGGCCTCTCAGAGAGTCAATACTTGCGTACTCTCCGTTTTCGTGTGACCGAAATCCGGGAACGAAGGGCGGACGACTCTCCACTCGGTCAGGAATCGGCAGAGAGCGTGACCGGAGGCCGGGACGGCGCTAGTGTGCCCGCTGTGGAGCTGAAAGTCTCGACTCGGGTCACGGCCGGTAACGCCGTGATGACCATCGTCGGCGAAATCGACCTGTACACGGCACCGCGTCTGCAGGCCGAGTTCGCCCGCCTGCTGGAGGACGGCCCCTCGCGGGTCGTCATCGACATGTCCGGCGTGGAGTTCTGCGACTCCACCGGGATGAACGTGCTGCTGTCCGCCCTCAAGCGGCTGCGGGAGCGCGGCGGCGGGCTCGAGGTCGCCGCGCCGCGCCCGGCGGTGCGGAAGATCCTGCAGGTGACGGGCCTCGACTCGGTGTTCGTGGTACACGACCAGGTGCCCGCGGAGCTGCTCACCGAGCAGTCCGGGTAGCCGCATCGTCCCGGAACGTTCCTCGTCGTCGGTGGCGCCGCGCCGCCGATCCGGCGCGGTGGCCGGTCCGTGACGTGCGCGAAGGCGCGCGGCCGGGTCGCCACGGCCCGCGGCCGCGGGCGTGACGGCGCTGGAGCGCGCCGACGTGGGCGAATGCGCGACCGGGCGCATGCCCGAGCGCCCCTGGGTGCCGCCGTGCGCCCGAGGGCGGTGCGCCCGGGCTGTCCGATCGGAGGCCGGTCAGGCGCGGCCGTACGTCGTGCCGGCCCGCGTGCCGTACGGCCTCGACCCGCTGTCCCGGGTACGGCACGGCCCCGCCCAGGGGTCGCCGCGTGGCGGCGGGAGGGAACGGACGGTGATCGGAGCGGAAAAGCGCCGTGAAAATTGCGTAAGTCGGAAGATTTGCCTGCTTTCTGTCGGCCGTTTCAGAAGTGATCACGCTGTTCGCTTTTGGCGAGATTTTGGGTGCGGCCGTAATCGATCTTGAATTGCGATCATTTTTCTCATTCGGGGCAGGTGTTAAAGAGATCCCCAAGCGCCCCGTTGTGCCGCGTAGGTGACTGTGATGCGCGGCTTTCACACGTTGTCCCGTCCGTCCCGTCGCCGCCGCCGGACCTCCTCGCGGCACTCGGCGTGATCCACCGGCTCCGCGGCCGCCGCCCGTGACCGCGGCCTGCCCCGCGCCGGAACGCCCCGGGGGCGCCGGGCGGCGCACTAGCCTAGGGCGTCATGGACGACACTGCGGTGATCATTCCCGCGAAGAACGAGGCCGCCCGCATCGGCGCGACCGTGACCGCGGCCCGCGCCCTGCCGGGGGTGGGCCTCGTCGTCGTGGTCGACGACGGCTCGACCGACCAGACCGGCCGCATCGCGAAGGCGGCGGGCGCCCGCGTGGTACGGCACAGCCGCAACCGCGGCAAGGCCGCCGCGATGGAGAGCGGCGCCGAGGCGGTGGCCCTGCTCGACGAGGGCGAGCCGCGCCACCTGCTGTTCCTCGACGCCGACCTGGGCGAGACCGCGGCCGAGGCGGCCCCGCTGATCGAGCCGGTCCGGGCCGGCACCGCGGACATGACCATCGCCGTGTTCCGTAACCGGGTCCGCCGCGGCGGCCACGGCTTCGTGGTGAAGCTCGCCTACGAGGGCATCAAGCGGGCCGTCGGGTTCGAGGCGACCCAGCCGCTCAACGGCCAGCGCTGCCTCACCCGGGCCGCGTTCGAGGCGGCGCGCCCGCTCGCCCACGGGTTCGGGGTGGAGACCGGGCTCACCATCGACCTGATCCGCAAGGGGTACCGGGTGGTCGAGGTCGAGGTCGACATGGCCCACCGGGCCACCGGCAACGACTGGCGGTCGCAGCTGCACCGGGCCAGGCAGTTCCGCGACGTCGCCCTCGCGCTCGCCGCCCGCGAGCCGGTGATCGCGGCACAGCTCGCGAAGCTGCGCGGCGGTCGCCGCTGACGCCGATGCGCACCCGCGCGCTGCCGTACCTCGCGGTCACCGGCCTGACCGCAGGCATCGCGCTCACGATCCTCATCGGCCTGCTCGGCCCGTCCGCGATGGTGCCGCACCTCGCCGGGCCGCCCGGGCAGCCGCCGTACGCGCTCGGCCTCGGCCCGGGCCCGCACCTGGCCATCGCGCTCGGCGCGGCCGCCCTCGTCACCGGTGCGCTGGGCCTCGCCGCCGGGCTCGCGGCGCTGGCGCGCGGCTGGACCCCGAACGCCCGGCGGCTGCTGCTCGCGGGCTGTCTCGCCGCGGTCGTCCTCGCGTTCCTGCCGCCGTCCGGCTCGGCCGACCACCTCAACTACGCCGCCTACGGCCGCATCGCCGCGCTCGGCCTCGACCCGTACCAGGCCACGCCCGCCGCCCTGCCCGCCGACCCGGTGGCGGCCGCGGTGGAGGAGTGGCGGGACACCCCGAGCGTGTACGGCCCGGCGGCCACCGCGGTGCAGTTCGCGGCGAGCCTGGTCGGCGGCACCTCGGTACGGCTCACCGTGTTCGCCATGGAACTGGTGAACGCGGCGGCGTTCGTCGCCGTGGCGGTGCTGCTCCACCGGTACGCCGCCCCGGCCGACCGGGCCCGCGCGGCCCTGCTGTGGGCGGCGAACCCGCTCGTGATCTACCACCTCGCCGCGGGCATGCACGTGGACACGCTCGCCGTCGCCGCCGTGGTCGCCGCCCTCGCCGCCGGGGGACCGGCCTGGCGGGACGCCCCGCCGTACCGGCTCGCCGGGGCGGGCGCGCTGCTCGGCCTCGGCGTCGCGGTGAAGGTCAACGCCGGGCTCGCCGCGCTCGGCCCGGCCTGGGCGCTGCGGCCGTGGCGGCGCGACCCCGTGACCGGCGGCACCGGCGACCGGGTGGCCGCGCCGGTCGGCTCGCGGGGCCGGGAGGCGGGCGGAGCCACGGCCGTGCCCGCCAGCGTGGCGGCCCCGGCGGGCGGCGGACGGGTAGACGAACCGGCCACTCCAGAGGAGGGCACGCCAGGGCAAGCCAGGGCAGGCCAAGGCGTGCCATGGCGGGCAGGCAGGCTCGCGGTGGTCGCGGGCGTGGCGGTCGCCGTCGCCGGGGCCGGGTACCTGCTCGCCGGGCCGTACGTGCTCGACCAGGTCTCCCGGGCCACCGAGATGGTCTCGCTCGCCACCCCCTGGGCACTGGTGAAGGGCTGGCTGCAGGCCCTGTTCGGGCCGGGCGGGTACCGGTCGTGGATCCGGGCGGGCTCGCTCGCCCTGCTCGTGCTGCTCGCCGTGCTGCTCGCCCGGGCGCTGCGCGAGCCGTACCGGCTCACCGGGACCGGCGGCGACCCCGCGCCGGGGGCCGCGGCCGTGGTCGTCGCGGCCTGGCTGGTCGCCGCGCCGTACGCGCTGCCGTGGTACGACGGGCTGCTGTTCGCGCTGCTCGCCATGGTGCCCGCGACCGCGCTCGACGGCTTCGCGGTGGCCCGGCTCGCGGTGCTCTCGCTCGGCTACCTGCCTGCGCGGCAGGCCGGGCGGCCGGAGGACCTGGAGTGGCTCGTCACCGGGGTCAGGGCGACCGTGGTGCCGTGGATTCTGCTGGCTCTGACGGTGGCGCTTGCGGGCTGGGCGTGGCGCGCCGGATCGCGTGCACGCACGCGGCGAGGGTGAGCGGCACGGCCACGGTGAGCGCCATCGCCGGGATCGCCACCCCCGAGTCGTTGCTCAGGAAGCCGATGAGCGTGCAGGTGAGCACGCCGAAGAGCCCCGGGCGGAGCGTGGGCGCCTGCTCGAACGCCCGGCTGAGCGCGGACGCGCCCCACCGGGAGGGCCGGGCGAGCACGAGGTAGAGGAACGCGAGCGCGGCGACCGCGAGCGCGGTGAGCGGCAGGTTCCCCAGCGTGCCGACCATCGCGCCGAACTTGCGGCCGACCACGGTGAACGCCTCGCCGTCGAGCACCTGCTGCACGAACGCGCCGAGGTGGGTGCGCCGCTCCGCCGGGCGCAGCCAGTCCGCCACCGCGATCGCCGTGATCAGCACGCCGCCCGCGGCCGCGCCGATCGCGAGCAGCGCCGGGGAGAGGCGGCGGCCGGTCAGCATGATCATGAAGATCGCGAACCCGAGGGTGAACGCGGGCACGCCCCCGAAGTCGGCCCCCCACCCGGGCCAGCCGTCCGCGGCGATCGCGAGCGCGCCGTACCCGAGGCAGACCGCCACCGCGAGGCGGCGCCGACCCCGCGCGATCAGCGCGTCCGCCACCCCGGCGAGGGCGAGGATCGTCCCGGTGGCGTACACCGCGAAGGCGATGTTGCTGAACCCGTAGAACCGGCCGCCGGTGACCGGCTCGTACCCGGTGACCGCGTTCACCTGGAGCAGGGAGCCGGTCATCACGTCCGCGAGCAGCGCCAGCGAGGTCACGGCGGCGACCACGGTGAGCGGCCCGAGCACGTGCCGCCGCCACGGCCCGGCGAGCGCGACCGCGGCGATCAGCCCGGCGAAGCCGAGGATCGTGACGATCAGCGCGGTCATCGGGTACGGCATGCCCCACCACGGCACGAGCTGGGCGAGGAACGTGGAGACCGCGACCGCGCCGCTCACCACCGCCACCACCCGGGTGGCCGCGAGCGCCCGCCCGCCCGGCCGCCTGCGCACCGCGACCGCGGCGGCGCCGTAGAAGACGAGCTGCACCGCGACGAACAGGCTGAAGAACGGCGCCCGCACCCGCCGCAGCACCTGACCGGCGACGTCGGCGTCGGCGAGCTCGGCGACGGTGGCGAGGACCGGCTCCGGGGCCGCCCCGCCCGGCGTCCAGGCCCGGCCCACCATGCCGGGGACGGTCTCAAGGCCGAGCGCGCCGAGCACGGTCGCGGTGAGGTCGGTGATCGTGACGAGGGCGTCCTGGCGGGTCGACGCGGCGGTGAGGAACCCGCGCGGGTACGGCGTGCCGCCCGGGCCGGCCGGACCGGCCGCGATCGCCACGTGCAGCCGGGGCGCGTCGGTGACGTCGGAGATCCCGGCGACGAGCACGGTCGTGCCGTCCGGGACGCGCCGCAGCACCTGGCCGACGCGCGCGTCCGCGGCGGCCGCCGCGAGGCGCCGCGCCTCCGCCGACGGCGGCCCGGCCGAGGCCGCCCGGGCGAGGTCGTCGATCTCGACCACGACCAGGTGGTACGCCGCGAGATCGCCGAGCGCGTCGACGGAGCCGGCGTACGCGGGCACCTGGCCGGACCGGTCGGCGACGGCGAGCGCCGCCCCCGGGCCGACGGCCGCCACCCGGCCGCCGGCGTCGCGCACCGTCTGGCCGAGCAGCCCGATCCGCGCCCGGTACGCGCTCGCCGCGTTGAACGCGTCGTACCCGGCCCAGCCGGGCACCCGCGCCGTCCCGTCCGCGCCGCGCACCGGCGCCGTGGGAGGCACGCACGCGTCGCCCGGCGTCCCGGCGCGCTGGCCCGCCGAGACGGTGAGCCACCCGGCGGCGTCGCAGGTGATGCCGCGATCCGGCGGCGGGATCGCCCGGGTGGACAGCGACGCCGCCCCGCCCTGGCCGACGAGCCGCCGCAGGTTCGGGGTCCGCCCCTCCTCCAGGTCCGCCCACTCCAGCCCGGGCACCCCGATCACCACCACCCGCCCCCTCGGGACGCCGGCCGCGCCGCCGGTCGCCGCGCCGGCGGCCGTGCCGTACCCGGTCGCGGCCCCGGCGGGCCTGCTCGCCGCCTCCGCAGCGGTGGCGAGGCCGCCCATGGCGAGCGCGAGCAACGCGACGAGCGCGGCGACCGTAGCCGCCGCGAGGATTCCGCGCCCCGCCCGGTCACGCGTACGGCGCGGCCCCCGAGCGGCCGGTCGCGGGGTGGGGGTGGAGGAGTGAGCGGCGGTCGCCCGCGGGCGGCGACGCCCTCCGGTCGGCGGTACCGGCACGCCGTCGGCCGGACACGGATTCACTGCCCCCATCTGATCGCCCCGTTTCGCGGTGGAATGTGCTGCTCGGCGGCTGTCCCCTCGTGGGCCACCCAGTCTGCCGCACATCGCGGTAGCCTGCCGGGTCGTGACGACTGGCACGCTCTCCGCGATCAGGAAACCCGTCTGGGGCCGGGTGCTGGCCTGGGTGATCATCGTCGTGGCGGCGGCGCCCGTGGTGGCGTACTGGCTGACCAACCCCGACGACCAGCGCCTGGTGGACCTGGAGGTCTACCGCACCGGCGCGCAGAGCGTGCTGCAGGGGCTGCCGGTCTACGACTTCGTCACGCCCGCCCCGCAGCTCCTGCCGTTCACCTATCCGCCGATCGCGGTGCTGCTCGCCATCCCGCTCGCCTGGATGTCCTGGCCGGTCGCGCAGTGGGTGTGGACCGCGGGCATCTTCGTCGCCCTCGCCGTCACGGTACGGCACGCGTTCCGCGCGGCCCTGGAGGGCCCGGACGGGCGGTTCGCCGGCCCGTGGGCGCCGCTGGCGTTCGGCCTGCTCACCGCCGCGTGCACGTACCTCATGCCGATCCGCGACCAGGTCCGGTTCGGCCAGATCGACATCCTGCTCGTCATGCTCTGCCTGGTCGACCTGAGTGCGCGGCGGCCGTGGTGGCCGCGCGGCATGCTGATCGGCCTCGCCACCGCGGTCAAGCTCACCCCCGGCGTCTTCCTCGTCTACCTGCTCATCACCGGGTTCGGCCGGGACGGCTCGCGGGAGCAGCGGCAGACCTTCTTCATGGCGTGCTTCACCGCCGCGCTGCTCACCCTCGCCCCGTTCGCGGTGATCCCGCAGGACGCCGCCGACTTCTGGTTCTCCGCGCTGCTCGACTCCGACCGGGTCGGCGCGAACGCGGCCACCACGAACCAGTCGATCCGCGGCATGCTGCTGCGCATCTACCTGCCGGACGCGGTCACCACCGCGATCTGGCTCGCCCTCGTCGCGGTCGTCGCCTGGTACGGCTTCCGCTTCGCGCGCCGGGCCTTCCGCGACGGCGACCCGATGACCGCGATCGCGCTCACCGGGCTCATGGCCGTACTGCTCTCCCCGATCGCCTGGATCCACCACCTCGCCTGGATCGTCGTCGTGCTCGGCGCGGTCGTCGCCACCGGGCGCGACCCGGCCCGGCTGTGGCTCGCCGCCGGGATCTGGCTCTACTACGTGCTCACCATCCCCTGGTGGGGGGTGTCGCTGCGGGCCGCGGAGATCCCCGTGCTCAGCCCGGTGGTGGGCCGGATCGTGCAGGACGCGTTCGGCATCGGCGCCGTGGTCCTGGTGTGGCTGCTCGGCCATCGCCTGCGGCGAACGCCGCCGGTGCCCGCGGCCGATTCCGCTGCGGGACCCTGAGGATCGGGGTTACGCTGCGTCACATGACGCTCACCGAGATCGTATCGGCGGTCGCGACGTTCTTCGGTGTCACCGGCACGGTGCTCGCGATCCTCGCGCTGCGGCGGGCGCGGCGCGCGGTCGACGACTGCCGCGACCTGCTCACCCGGCAGGCCGTGATCGGCGCCGGCGGCATCGACGGCAGGGCGATCCGGGACGTCGCCGTCTACCGGTACGACGCGCCGCAGGAGACCGGCCGGCGGTCGTTCTCCGCCGCCTTCCTCAACAGCATGGGCGACGGCCTCGTGCTCACCACCCTGAGCGGCCGCGCCGAGACGCGGACCCACGTGCGGCCGGTGCGCGGCGGCCGGGGCGTCGAGCCGCTCTCCCCCGAGGAGGAGCGGGTGGTCCGCGCCGCCCGGCTCGGCCAGGGCCCCGAGGTGGAGCCCGCGGAGGCGCGGCGCGGCCTGCGGGCCTTGTCGCGCCCGTCCTCCGGCACCGCCCGGTACGGCGGCGCGCACCGGGCCGCCGACCGCCGGTCCGACGAGGCGCCCGACGGTTCGCGTCCCCCGGCGTACGCGGGCGACATCCTGGCGAGCGAGCCTCCGGGTGAACCCGAGGACGCCACGCGGAACGCGTCACCCGGCGGCGCGGCGGCCACCGGGGTGCCGCCCGGCGCGCCGGACGGCCCGGCCGAGCCGCCCACCGCCCCGGCGGCGTCGGTGCCGGAACCCCGCCCCGGCGTCCTGTCCGCCCCCGCGCCCGCGTCCGCGCAGGACGCCACGCCCGACCCCGTTCCCCACACCCTCCCCGGCGCCGTCTCCCAGACCGAGCAGCCCGGTGCCGCATCCGACACTGTGTCCGACACTGTGTCCGACACTGTGTCCGACACTGTGTCCGACACCGCATCCGACACGGTGTCCGTGACGGCGTCCGCCTCGGCGTCCGACTCGTCGAATCCGCTGTCCGATTCCGGGTCCGGCCCGGTGTCCGAATCCCCCTCCGGCGCGGCCACCCACGGCGCCCACCGCCGCGCGCGGCACCGCCGCCTGCGGACGTTACTGCAGGTCAGACGGCGCGCCGCGGAGCGGTAACAGGTCGGGAAAGTCCGGGGAAGTCACGATATAGCGGTCACGCGGATGGATACCCTAGAGCACATGTCGAACGTGCCGTCCCGGGAGCGATCCCGGTCCTCAGATGTGCCCGAGGGGCAGGAGGCCCCCAAGCCCACGTACGCGTACCTGGGGCCGGAGGGCACGTTTTCCGAGGCCGCGCTCCGGGCGATGGCACCCGAGGCACGCGGCCTTCCCTGCGTGAACATCCCGGCGGCGATGGAGGCGGTCCGCTCCGGCGAGGCCGAGGCCGCCGTCGTCCCCCTGGAGAACTCCCTGGAGGGCGCGATCACCGTGACCCTCGACGAGTTCGCCTGGGGCGAGCACCTGCTCATCACCGGCGAGCTGCTGCTGCCGGTGCAGTTCTCCCTGCTCGCCCGCGAGGGCATGGAGCTGGGGGACATCAAGCGGGTCGTCTCGCACCCGGCCGCGATCACGCAGTGCCGTAACTTCCTCGCCCGCGAGCTGCCGGACGCCGTGGTGATCCCCGCCGCCTCGACCGCCGGGGCCGCGCGGGACGTGAGCGAGCCCGGCTCGCCGTTCGACGCGGCGATCGCCGACCCGATCGCGGCCGAGGTGTACGGCCTGGTCGAGGTGGCGAAGAACATCGGTGACCGCAAGGACACCGTCACCCGGTTCGTGCGGGTGGAGCGGCCCGGGCCGCTGCCCGAGCCGACCGGCGCCGACCGCACCTCGGTGGTCGCTTTCCTGAAGGACGACCACCCGGGCGCGCTGCTGGAGATGCTGCACGAGTTCTCGGTGCGCGGCATCAACCTCACCCGCATCGAGTCGCGGCCGACCCGCGACGGCATCGGCCGGTACTTCTTCCACTTCGACTGCGAGGGCCACATCGCCGAGGCGCGGGTGGGCGACGCGCTCGCCGGCCTGCACCGGATCTGCGCCGAGGTGCGGTTCCTCGGCAGCTACCCGCGCGCCGACGCGGTCCAGCCGAAGATCAAGCCGGGCACCTCCGACGAGGCGTTCGCCGAGGCCGCCGAGTGGCTGCGCCGCATGCGCGCCGGACAGGTCTGACCGTACGTCGCATCCCGCGCTTTTCCGGGCCGAAACGCCCCGGCCGCCGTGGCGGGTGAGGGGCCGATTGCGGTGCGGGGCGCCATCGTACGCAGGTAGCCTTTTGGTGTGATCGACCTGCGTATCCTTCGTGAGGACCCGGACCGGCTACGGGCGTCGCAGCGTGCCCGTGGCGAGGACGACTCGGTCGTCGACACGCTGCTCGACCTTGACGCCCGCCGTCGCAGTGCGCTGAGCTCCTTCGAGTCGCTGCGCGCGGAACAGAAGAGCGTCGGCAAGTCGGTGTCGAAAGCCTCCGGGGAGGAACGCGAGGCGCTGCTCGCGCGGGCCAAGGAGCTCGCCGCCCAGGTCAAGGCCGCCGAGGCCGAGGCCGCGGAGCTCGCCGCGAAGTTCGACGAGCTCCTGATGACGGTGCCGAACATCGTCGAGGAGGGCGCGCCGGTCGGCGGGGAGGAGGACTACGTCGTCCTCGAGGAGGTCGGGGAGCGGCCGAAGTTCGACTTCGAGCCCCGCGACCACATCGAGCTCGGCGAGATGCTCGGCGCGATCGACATCGAGCGTGGCGCGAAGGTGTCCGGCGCCCGGTTCTACTTCCTCACCGGCGTCGGCGCCCGGCTGCAGCTCGCTCTGCTCAACCTGGCGATGCAGCAGGCGATCGAGAACGGCTTCACGCCGATGATCACGCCCACGCTGGTGAAGCCCGAGGCGATGGCGGGCACCGGCTTCCTCGGCGCGCACGCCCAGGAGGTGTACCGCATCGAGGCCGACGACCTGTACCTCGTCGGCACCTCGGAGGTGCCCCTCGCGGCGTACCACTCCGACGAGATCCTCGACCCAAAGTCGCTGCCGCTGCGGTACGCCGGCTGGTCGTCGTGCTACCGGCGCGAGGCCGGGTCGTACGGCAAGGACACCCGCGGCATCCTGCGCGTGCACCAGTTCGACAAGGTCGAGATGTTTTCGTACTGCCTGCCCGAGCAGGCCGCGGAGGAGCATCTGCGCTTCCTCAACTGGGAGAAGGAGATGCTCGCCAAGGTCGAGGTGCCGTACCGGGTCATCGACGTGGCGGCCGGCGACCTCGGCTCGTCGGCGGCGCGCAAGTACGACACCGAGGCGTGGCTGCCGAGCCAGGGCCGCTACCGCGAGGTCACCTCGACCTCGAACTGCACCACGTTCCAGGCGCGGCGGCTGAAGGTCCGGTACCGCGACGAGAACGGCAAGCCGCAGTACGTCGCCACGCTGAACGGCACGCTCGCCACCACCCGGTGGATCATCGCGATCCTGGAGAACCACCAGCAGGCCGACGGCTCCGTGGTGGTCCCCAAGGCGCTCCGGCCGTACCTCGGTCTGGACGTCCTCGAGCCCATCCGCCCGGCGAAGAAGTCCTGAGCCGCGCGGCGAAATCGAGAAACGCGATCGTGGGGCCGCCCGGTGGCGTGCCCCACGATTTTGCGGTCGCCGGGGAATACGCGCGTTCCTCGGGTATCCGGAACGCGGCGTGGCGCGGCCGGGAAAATCGGCCGGTCGCCGTACCCGGCGATTGGTCATCGGGAATGCGAAAGGCGGGGCGCGCCGGGCGAGCCCCGCCTTCATCGGATGTCTGTGGTCAGAGGCTGCGAACCTGCGACGCCTGCGGACCCTTGTGGCCCTGCGTGACCTCGAACTCGACCCGCTGGCCGTCCTCAAGGCTGCGATAGCCGCTACCGACGATCTCGGAGAAGTGGACGAAGACGTCCGGAGCCCCGCCGTCCGGCGCGATGAAGCCGTAGCCCTTCTCCGGGTTGAACCACTTGACGGTACCCTGAGCCATTAAAGCTCTCCTAACAGCAAAAAACCTTGGGATTCACACTTCGCGAACCCCGTGATGTCGCACAGCTTCCCGGGTGGCTCAGACAGTCAAGCTGGTTTGACACATCGGGAACAGCCAATACAACTTCCACTCCATCTAACACCATCAGCGGGCCTCGTGTTCCCGCAGGCGAGGATTTCGTTGTACTGATCCGGTTCCGCTGAGCCGGGCAGGCATACGCGACACGACGGTACTCGTGCCCGCTGGCGCGGGATCTACACCACCCCGCCCCAGGTCACCGGCCCGATCGCGGCTCGCCGCGCCCTCGGCGAGGACCGGCTCGCGGCTCACCGCGCCATGCCAACGGCCGTGACGTTGATCACCTAGCCCAGCGATCCCGCCATGCTCCGTGAGGCGGAGTCCGCCCCTCCACGCCTGCGGAGGGCGGCCTTGAGGCGGTCGACCGTGGATCGGTGGGAGCCCGTTTCGCCGAGCACCTGCCGCCGGGCCTTTCTCCTACCGCTCTCCTGCCGCGTGGATGGCCACGATCCGTGGTGTCGCGGCATGGCTCGCCGGTCTCTGCGGCGTTCGCCCAGCGGCTCAGAGAACCTGCCCGGCACGGCCCATGTAGGCCCGCTGTCACCGCCGGCGTCGGGAGCGCCCGTGCCCCGTCGTCGATCTCGGCGTCCCGGGTCCTCGAAAGCAGGTGGGCGTACCCGGCTCGCCGTACCAAGCGATCGAGATCTACGTAGCCGATCGTGCAAAACTGGACGTTTACCGTTAAGAGGGCAGACTGGAACGTGCAATGGGCACTCCTCGACTCGTCGCCACCGATCTGGACGGCACCGCGCTCCGATCGGACGGCACCGTGTCGCCCCGCACGCTCGCCGCCTTCGCCGGCGTGGAGAAGGCGGGCGCGATCCTCGTCTTCGTCACCGGGCGGCCGCCGCGGTGGATGGACGCCGTGGCCGCCGCGGTGAACCACCGTGGCCTGGCGATCTGCGCGAACGGCGCGCTCGTCTACGACCTGCACACCCAGCGCATCGTCGAGTCCCGGCTGATCGAGGCGCCGGTGCTGCGGGAGGTCGTGCACCGGCTCCGCGCCAACATCCCCGGCCTCGCCTTCTCGGTCGAGTACGAGGGCGGGTTCGCCCACGAGTCCGAGTTCCGCATCAGCGGATGGGACGCGAAGTACGCCACCGGCTCGGACGGCTCCACCCGGCTCGGCCTGCGCGTGGCCACCTCCACGCTCACCTCACGGCCCTGCGCCAAGCTGCTCGCCCTGCACGAGAGCATGGACCCCGACCACCTGTACACGTGCGTGGCGGGCATCGTCGGCGACCTCGTCACCCCCACGCACTCCAGCGGCCGCCCCCTGATCGAGATGAGCGCCCACGGCGTCACCAAGGCCTCCGCCCTCGCCACCCTCGCCGCCGAACACGGCATCGGCCCCGACGAGGTCGTCGCCTTCGGCGACATGCCCAACGACCTGCCCATGCTCGTCTGGGCCGGCACCTCCTACGCCGTCGCCAACGCCCACCCCGACGTCCTCGCCGTCGTCGACCACGTCACCGCCAGCAACAACGACGACGGCGTCGCCCAGGTCCTCGAGCAGTACTTCCCGCCCACGCTCTACGCCTGAGGCAGCGGCGCTCGCGGCCGGTGGCGTGGAGTGGCCGAGTCCCGCACATGCAGGACAAGCACGCCGGCCAACGCCGATCACCGGTCGCATGGCGCGGGCGTTCCGGCCCGCCTGCGGCGCCGAACACTCGCAACGATCATGTGCGGGCGCGCGGAGGCCTGCGGAGTGCGGAGCCGTACGGGGAAGCCGGTGCGAGAGGTCGGGTAAGGCCGGGGCGCGACGCGCGAACGGCGCGGGGTGCCGCAGAGCCGTGCTGAGGGAGCCCGTCGCGAGCGAACGGTGTCCGGGGCGATACGGGCGATGACGAGGTGGGGCCGGGTTGGGGGTTTGCGGGCCGGAGGGAGCTGCCCGCAGCCGGGGCGTGAGGGTGGTCGGTGACCGTCACGGTCACGCGTCCACGGGTGCCCGCGTTTCCGGAGCGGGGGGTGGGGGGTGGGCGGGGTGTCCGCCGGTGGGGTCTTCCCGGCCA
>Ga0207874_1002872_pt1 | contig 15389 bp, 17 predicted proteins | sample HigsolmetaAR201D_FD_184833 | JGI IMG/M metagenome (GOLD analysis project Ga0207874, IMG submission 184833) | Ionic liquid and high solid enriched microbial communities from the Joint BioEnergy Institute, USA - AR20-1-D (SPAdes) (version 2) ...
AAGCTGCGGGTGCGAAAGGGCACGCGCCGACGCCTGAGCCAATGGCAGCGCCGCTTGATGAGGATAAGCGTCACAAACGCTGCCGAGCGACGCGGACTGCTGGTAGACGAGGTGAATCCGGCCTATAGCAGCCAGGATTGCTCGCGGTGTGGCTTGCGTGGTATCAGAAAGCGTCACGCCTTCACCTGTCCTCATTGTGGGTACGAGGCCCACGCGGATGTCAACGCCGCTGTGAACATCCGCCTTCGCTCTACTGCGCTACGGCTCAGTGGGCCGCTGTCAACCGGCCCTGAAGCCCTGTCGTCCATTGCAGGCGATGAGGGCAAGCTGCCTGCTCTCGCTGGCAGTCGTTGACATGGCGGCAACTCTTTCTTGATCGGTGCCGAACAGACCCGCCGAGATTGGCACTCTGCGTAGATGCGCCTATATCCGAGTCAATACTATGGTCAGTCTGACTAACGTAAGACAGAAAAAATCGATATTTTTACTATTTTTAAACATCTATCAGCCGAATTTGTTTTTATATAAATAGAATGATATTACTACTCACAGTAGTCGAATTTTCATTGTATTATAATAAGTACACATCATAATTGTTATTGTTGTCTCTTTTTCCAATCGATTTTACCCCTGTATGGATCCATTCCCTCAAAGGAAATTCTTATCTTTTTCTTATTCATTCATACGTATTAACTTAGAACAAATTTCATCAATTAAGTATATGCAGTGGTTCGTCTTGCTCACAGCGTGGATGGATGCTCACGCGAAGCGTAGGGTTGAACCTCAGCAGAGCGCGTCTGCGTAACACACATTCCAAACGTCTGTAGAACCGATACAAGACTCCTAGGTGAGGGCCGTCTAGAGATTCGGATAGAGTCTCCAACTAGATATGGATTAGGTATGCAGCAAATAACAACGAACACTATTTCTTCATCTGGGAAAGAGGCTCCCTTAAGACAATTCGATGTTTATCTGGAAGGCTTTTCGGATGAAGAGCTTGCAAGACCATCTCGTTATTTGAAGTTTTTCTGTTCGTTCCTAATAGCGATCGTACTCCCCGTTAGCGTTCTCGCCTTGGTGGGCTATCTCTACACGAACACTGGCACGTTGCTCGCCGTAAGCGGCATTGCCCTTGTATTGGGCATAATAGGTGGAATCGTGCTCTTTTTGCTGAGACGCAATCAGCCTGTGACTGGGGTGGTCTTGCTATTCGGTACGCTCCAATTCGTCACAATGTTCATCGCAGTCGCTATGCCATTGTTGCAGCCAATCGTAATGCTCAGCACATTGATGTCAGTTGCCATTATATTGCCCTTCATCAATCTGGCGCGCCTACGCCAGATGATGATGCTGGCATGGTTGATCTGCGTCATCGCTGTGGTAATCATACAAGTAGAGCCGTTTGGTGTCCTGATTCCGCCTCCCCCAAAATGGATAGCGGGCAGCATCTTTCTGATCGTGTTGCCGTTGGCGATCGGCTTGACGTTTCAGATTTTATGGCTGTTTAGCCAACACCTGAACATCCTTTTGATCGAGAGCCGCCGCTCGAACAACACATTACTGCAATATCAGGCTGAGTTGGAGCAACGGGTGTCCGCCCGCACGAGCGAGTTGCGTTCGGCGCTCGATCAAGTAGCCGCACAAGCGGCGGCGCAAGCCGAACTGCTGCGCGATAACGAAAAACAGCGGGAGATCATCCGCGAATTGAGCGTGCCAGTCCTGCCGATCAGTTCGAGCACATTGGTGATGCCGCTGATCGGCGAGCTCGATAGCGTCCGCCTTCAAATGATGCGAGAGCGCGCGCTTCAAGCGCTAGAACATTCTCGGGCACAGGTGTTGGTGCTCGATATCACTGGAGTGCCGATTGTCGACAGCTTCGTGGCTCAAGGTCTGCTCAGCGTGGTACAGGCAGGTCGACTCCTCGGCGCGCGTTGTGCTCGTCGGCATTCGCCCCGAGGTGGCCCAGACGATCGTCGCCCTGCAACTGCCGTTCAGCGAACTGACCACCTTCAAAGACCTTGAGAGCGCTATCCAAACGTTGAACTAGGCCAGCAGCGAGTTCCTATCGTCCTTCAAAACACAACAGTGGAGGAGCAGCGACGCTCTCCTCCACGCTTTTTGCGAACGAATTGGAGCCGCTGCTACAACACCGCCACTTGGCAGCGCTCCACAAACGCCTCAAACAGCGCCCGCCAGCGAGGGTCAGCCTCGCCCTGCAACGCCTCGGGGTGACACTGCACACCCACCAAGAACTGGTCGTTGCGCGCCTCAACCGCCTCTACAACGCCATCGGGAGCCCAACCGACTGGCTGGAGCATCGGCGCAATATCCTTCAACGATTGATGATGCAGCGAATTGGTTGGGAACGAGGTTGTGCCCAGAATCTCGGCCAGGCGCGAGTCCGGCGCGAGCTTAAGCTCGTGCGCCATATACGCCCAATTTTCGTTATCGTATGAGCTATTGTGCACCATCTCGGAGCCAAGCTGCGAAGGAATATCCTGATAGAGCGATCCGCCCAACGCCACGTTCAGCAACTGAATACCTCGGCAGATGCCCAACACCGGCTTGCCATCGGCGGCGGCCCAGCGCGCCAGCCACAACTCCACCTTATCGCGCAGCGGATCGGTTGAGCCCAGCTCGGGGATCGGCTCTTCACCATAGTGGAACGGCTCGATATCGCCGCCGCCCGAGAGCAGCAAGCCATCGATGCGCTCGTACATCGCTCGAACGACGTCTTCATCATCCACCAGCGGCAGCAACAACGGCACACCGCCAGCATTCGTCACCGCATCGATGTAGGTGCGGCGCAAAATGTTCATCGGTGGACTCCAATCGCGATCACGATATGTTCCACAAGTAATGCCAATATATGGCTTCATAGCGACTCCTTGGTGCAATAGCCCCTTTATTCTTGCTAGTTATAGTTGATATAGTTCCCATGCGGCTTTGGGAGATAGCGCCGTTGCATGTTTATTTGGCGCCTAGCTTCAATCCTATGAGCGGGGCGGTAATTTATTATACCACGCCCCCATTTCGGCAATAAGGTAGATGTTTCTGCTATAATATAAATGCTCCACATCTGTTTGTTCATCGTTGCTGCATCATCTGGGTAACTCGACGAGGAGGACACCATGGATGGCCTATTGATGGACTACCCCATACAACTCGATCATCTTCTCCCCATTCCACGTATCGAAAGCGAGCGCACCACAAGGGTGAATGCACGCGACAACACCGTGCTCTGTGAGCATTTCGAGGATCACAACTTGCCAACTTCACCAAAGAGGCAACAACCGAGCCAGGAATCTATCCATCGGAATTTCATCTCATGGGCTTGCTGATGCGCTTCTCATTCTTGGTAGGCTTCGTAGTCAACGAGATTAGATGTCAATCCTTATCTTCACGTTAATGTCTAATCCCTTGCGACGGGGTTCTGCGCATAGTACAATGAGGCCATCAAAGCGGTTCGACAGAGAAAAGCCAATAAATGGCATCATAATCAGGAGAAGCCATCTATGGCTGTCAAGCAAACTTTCCATCGAACCAACAACCAAGCCCGGGAGATTGCTCGCTAACATGGTTAGCTAGGCCCTCGCCGCCCTTGGGAGAGGGCCTTGTGTTTTAAGCGGTACTGTTGCCGCAACCATATACAATTGGCTTGGCCCGGCAAGCCTGTGGTAGGAGGACATCATGGAACTGATCATCAAAAGCCGTAACGGACGGGTGAGTGAGCGCCAGCGGATGTACATCGACGAAAAGATGACGAAGTTGGCACGCTATCTCGACCAAATCAGCAAGATGACAGTCGAAATAACCGAGGAGCAGCGTCGCACCGAAGGTCAGGTGCATCGCGTCCAAGCCACGTTGGTCGGCGAACGAGGTATCCTCCTGCGCGCTGAGCAACACGCCCCAGAACTGAACGCTGCCGTTGACGAGGTTCACGATGTGCTCCAGCGCCAGATTCGGCGCTACAAGGAGAAGCATTGGAGACGAGGTCGGTTGCGCCGACAGGGCGGTCAGATCGTCGATGTCTTTCCGCAGGATGCTAGCGCTGCATCCGACGATGAAGCACCGCGCCCACGCATCGTACGCACCAAGGAGTTCCAGGTGAAGCCTATGTTCAGCGATGAAGCTGTGGAACAAATGGAACTGCTCGGTCACGACTTCTTCGTCTTCCGCGATGCTGAAACGAGCAATATCAACGTCTTGTATCGACGTCAGGATGGAAACTACGGCTTGATTGTGCCAGAGGATGGCGGACGAGACTGATCGATAGATAAGCAATCGGGCCTCGGCGTGGTGCTGAGGCCCGATTTTTGATTCTTGCGACTATCACCGCGTCGCCCTGCTGCAGGCAAACTGCACTACGGGTAGATGCGATACAGCATACGGGGGAAGGGGATCGTCTCGCGGATGTGATGCGTCCCCGCGATCCAAGCCGTCACCCGCTCGATGCCCATACCGAAGCCGCTGTGCGGCACAGTGCCATACCGCCGCAGGTCGAGATACCACTGATAATCATCGACGTTCAAGGCATGCTCGCGGATGCGGCGCTCCAGCAGATCGACATCGTGGATGCGCTGCGAACCGCCGATGATCTCGCCGTAGCCCTCGGGAGCCAGCAAGTCGGCGCACAACACCACCTCGGGCCGCTGCGGGTCCGGCTCCATGTAGAACGCCTTCACTGCCGCCGGATACTTCTCCACAAAGACCGGCTTGTCGAACTGCGAGGCGATCAGCGTCTCGTGCGGCGAGCCGAGATCCTCGCCCCAAGGCAGCGGCGTTAAGCCCTCAACCTTGCCGACGTTCTCGGCCACCAACTTCACCACATCGTCGTAGGAGACCCGTGGGAAGGGCGGCAAGCAGCGCTCAAGCGAAGAGGTATCGCGCTCCAACACCTTCAAATCCTCGGCGCAGCGCTCCAAACAGCGCTGCACGATCGCGCTCACGAATTGCTCTTGAAGCACCATATTGTCGGCGTGCGAGGCGAACGCCACCTCCGGCTCGATCATCCAGAACTCGGTCAAGTGCCGCCGTGTCTTCGACTTCTCGGCGCGGAACGTGGGGCCGAAGCAGTAGACTTTGCCAAAGCTCATCATACCTGCTTCAACGTACAACTGGCCCGTTTGCGCCAAGTACGCCTTGCCGAGATCAAAATACTCGGTGGCAAACAGGTTCGTGGTGCCCTCAGCCGCCGTAGCCGTGAGGATGGGCGTATCGAAGCGCACAAACCCTCGTTCGTTCAGCCACTCCTGCGCCGCAGCTATCACCTCGGCGCGCAACCGCAACAGAGCATGCTGCTTCGATGAACGCACCCACAAATGTCGGTGCTCCATCAAAAACTCAATACCATGCTCTTTGGGTTGAATCGGATAGTCTTGCGAAAGCTGTACAATCTCAACCGAGCTCACATCCAGCTCGAAACCGCCCGGCGCCCGCTCGTCGGCGCGCACAGTGCCAGTGATGCGACACGAGCTCTCCAACGTGAGCTCTTGCGCCGCCGTAAAGCTCGCCTCATCGACGTTCTTCTTGAACACCACACACTGTATCACGCCGCTGCCATCGCGCAATCGGATAAACACCAGCTTGCCTTTAGCAGTCTTGTGAGCTACCCAGCCCGCCAACGTCACGCTTTGGCCCTCGTGGCGAGCAATATCGGCGATCGAGGCACTCGGAAGCAAAGACATAGCAGCACCTCACCATTCTAACTACACATCTGCTCGGCAGTATAGCATAAAAGCGCCCAAAGACAGCTACACAATTGAAAATGAACGTCATAAAGCGCCTCAGCCGCTGCACAAGGGACAGTACTGAAAGGAGCAGACTTCTCAACACATCTGCCTGAGCAACACTACAACGCTTCCTAACGCCGATTCTGCTCGTTCGCAACCAGAACAGCACAGAGCGAAGTGGCACAATGTGGTATGCTAGCCCACACTCGTCTTGCTCACGCACAAAGGAGCCATTATGCCCGTTCCCACTGTTCGCCCCGGCATCAGCCGCTTGATAGAAACAGAGCAGCACCTGTTGGCAGGCAAGCGCGTTGGCATCCTGAGCGGCCCCAGCGGCGTCTTGCCCGACCTCACCAGCAGCGTCGATGCGCTCATCGAGATCGCCGATGTGCGCGCGCTGTTCGGCCCCGAACACGGCCTGCTTGGCGCGGGAGCCGAGGCTGCCCACGTCGGCGATAGCCAATACCGCACTGGCATCCCGATCTACAGCCTCTATGGCGAGAACCTCGTACCGACCCCCGCCCAACTGGCCGACCTCGATATGATCGTCTGCGATCTGCAAGACATCGGCTGTCGGTTCTACACCTACGCCTGGACGATCGTCAAATTGATGCAGGTCGCCGCCAAGGAGAAGGTGGCCGTGCTGATTACCGACCGCCCGAATCCGCTGGGTGGCGCGATCGAGGGGCCGGGTGTCGTCGCCGAGCAACGCACGCTGGTCGGCCTGCACGATGTGCCGATCCGCCACGGCCTCACGCTGGGCGAACTGGCGCAACTCGCCAATGCCGAGCTTGCGATCGGCTGCGACCTGACCGTGGTGCCCTGCCAGGGCTGGCAACGCGAGATGCTGTGGAGCGCGACCGGACTGCCTTGGGTGCCGCCATCGCCCAATATGCCCACTGCCGAGGCGGCGCTCGTCTACCCGGGCAGTTGCCTAGGCGAAGGCTGCAACCTCTCGGTGGGGCGCGGCACCGCCCGACCGTTCGAGTGGATCGGCGCGCCTTGGGTCGATGCGCCCGCACTGGCGAGCATGCTCAACGCCCTCGAATTGCCCGGTGTGCGCTGGCGACCGCAAGCCTTCCAACCAAGCCTGCCGACCTACGTTGGCGAAGTCTGCCACGGCGTCCAAGTGCACGTCACCGACCCGAACCTCTTTCGGCCCGTGCTGAGCGGCGTCGCGCTGCTGGTGGCGCTACGCAAACTGCATCCCACCACCTTCACGCTCAGCGCCGAGGGCAGCGTCTACGCCGACCCAGAGGAGATGCGTCGACGCATGTACCAACCGCAGCGCGATTGGGCCAGCGCGCACTTCGACCGATTGGCAGGCTCAAGCACACTGCGCCACGCCATCAACGACGGAGCCAGCGCGCAAGAGATCGCAGCCGAATGGCGACCATTCGAGCAGAGCTATCGCCAACGCATCGCCCCATTCTTGCTATATCGTTCCTAATGCTGAGGATGAAACGGAGGTGCAGTGGTATGCTCAAAGCAATACGACCACTACAACCCAAGGAGGTAGGGAATGGCAAGCGATCCAATCGCACCACATCTACATCGTTACCTCGATAGCCTCGTTCCGGAACGACCAGCCGAACTCCAGGCGATGGAAATATATGCCAAACAGCAGAACTTCCCGATCATCGGTCCTGCAGCGGGGCAACTGTGCTACCAAATCGCCCGTATGATCGGCGCACGTAGCATCTTCGAGCTTGGTTCTGGCTACGGCTACTCGACAGCTTGGTTCGCCCGCGCCCTGCGTGAGAACGGCGGCGGCAGCGTCCATCACGTCGTGTGGGATAAGGCGCTCTCGCAACAAGCGCGCAAACACCTGAGCGCATTGGGATACGATGAACTCGTGACCTATCACATCGGCGAGGCCGTACAGACCTTGCGCGACACCGCTGGTCCCTTCGACCTGATCTTCAACGACATCGATAAAGCCGGCTATCCCGCCTCGCTCCCTGTGATCGCCGAGAAACTGCGCCCGGGTGGCGTCCTGATCATCGACAATATGATCTGGCACGGCGAGATCTTCGATGAAGATAACCACACCCCCGATACCGAGGGCGTGCGCACCTTCACCCGCCAGATCACCACCGACCCTAACTGGATCGTCTCGTTGGTGCCGATCCGCGATGGCTTGATTGTGGCCTACAAAGTATCGTGATAGACGCGGGCTTGGGGGCAACCTCAAGCCCACACCTCAAACAGCCCGGGAAAAAGCGATCATTTTATGCTATAATCGGGCTCAAACTCACAAGCAAGCCGATTGCAGGACACAACCCGGCGCACAACGCGCCCCTGCGGTCATCGTGACATCCACCATCGCCAAAGAGATCCGATGCTGCCTATGAGAGAAACCTCGCTCGCGACCGAGGCCCATGTAACTGCGCGCCCATTCCTGAAGTGGGCGGGTGGCAAAAGCCAGTTATTGCCCGAACTCGCCAAGCGCCTCCCACGTCAGTTTCGGCATTACCACGAACCGTTCGTTGGTGGTGGAGCCCTCTTCTTCTATCTCTCGAATCGGGGTTTACTGCGACATGGCGCAACGCTCAGCGACTATAATCCAGAACTGATTCTGTGTTACGAAGTCATCCGCGATCATGTTGAAGAGCTGATCGTCGCGCTCAAAAAACACCAGCAACATCAACTCAAGCCCGAATACTTCCTACAGGTGCGCGCTTGGGATCGACAGCCCGATTTCGCGAAGCGCGACCCGATCGAGCGAGCCGCCCGCGCGATCTTCCTGAACCGCACCTGCTACAACGGCCTGTATCGACTCAACAAACGGGGCCAATTCAACGCGCCGTTCGGCTACTACAAAAACCCGCTGATCTGCGACCCCGACAACCTGCGAGCCGTACACCGCGCACTGCAACACGTCGATTTGCGCGTCGAGGGCTTCTGGGAGCTGGCCAACCGCGTCGAGCCGGGCGATCTGGTCTACTTCGACCCGCCCTACGTGCCGGTTAGCCCAACCGCCTCGTTCACGCACTACACCGGCCAAACATTCGGCCCCGAAGATCAGCGTCGCCTCGCCGCCCTGTTCAACCAACTCCGCGAACGTGGTGTGTATGTGATGCTGAGCAACTCGCGCACGCCGCTCTCGCACGAGCTCTACGCCGCCCACGCTGTCAGCACCTCGATCGTACAGGCCAGCCGCAAAATCAACTGCGATGGCCGAAAGCGCGGCAGCGTCGATGAACTGATCGTTTGTAGCTACCTACCCGAGCATACCGATGGCATCGACGAGCCACGGTAGCACCAAGCCTATGCCAATACGTATTCTGATAGCCGATGATCACCCGATTGTGCGCGAGGGACTCATCGCAGTCCTCGAAACCCAGCCCGATTTCGAGATCGTGGGTGAGGCCAACACCGGCGCGCAAGCCGTTGAACTGGCCGCCGCGCTCCAACCCGATGTCATCCTGCTCGACCTCGAACTGCCCAAGCTCGATGGCGTTGCAGCGCTGCACGCGATTCGCGCCACCAATCCGCAGGCCCGCGCCATCATCTTCACCGCCTTCGACACCGACGAGCGCATCCTGAGCGCTGTGCAGGCTGGCGCGCAGGGCTACCTCCTCAAAGGCGCCCCCCGCGATGAGCTTTTCCAGGCGATTCGGGTGGTGTACAACGGAGGATCACTGCTGCAACCCGTCGTCGCCGCGCGCCTGCTGCGCCAAGTCAGCAGCGCGCCCGTGCTCCCCGATACGCTCACCGAACGAGAACTCGAAGTCTTGAGGCTGTTGGCGAAAGGCCGCCAAAATAAAGAAATCGCCAATGAACTTGTCATTAGCGAACGCACCGTCAAATTCCATGTGAGTGCAATTTTGGCCAAGTTAGGGGTTGGCAACCGCACCGAGGCCGTCTCCAAAGCCGCCCAACTTGGCCTGATCGAACTCTAACAACCGCTATCGCATGCGGTAGACAAGCTTCCCAGCCTCCAGATCGAACACATAGACGTAGCCGCCGATATCGAAGAAGGCCATCTTATCGGCCCACAAGGCCGACCAGAAGGTATACGAACCTCGCTCATCGATCACCTGCGCCACAGAGCGGGTTGTTCGGCCAGTCTCGGCATCGATCCACTTCATCTCAATCTGCTTCTTGTCCTCCAACACCTCGAGCGATACCAAGCCCTGTGGCGTCATCCGCACATCCCAGGCGCCATGAATCGTCATCAATTGCAGGGTACTCTTGGCTTGTGACTCCAGTTCCCACAATTCCTTGCCAGAACGAATATCAACACCGATCAACGAGTGCCTTCTCGTATCCCAATCGGGCCATTTCCCCAAAATCAGAGTATTGTTGTGCGCGGCCACAATGCGGTAGCCATAGCCATCTCCATCCAACAGCGTCTTGATGTCACCCGTTTTCGTATTGATCGCTATCACCTGATTGTTGATAGACGCATCGGTCGCAAACACCAACTGATCGCCGACAACCAAACGCACATCCTCGTACATCAGCCCGCTTGGAAGATTCATGTCCATTGGCTGTTGCCACATCATCGAACCCGTGCTCAGATCCCAACGCTGCACACACTTCTGGAAAAAGCCATAGAACAGATACAAATCTTGGCCATCGACCATCATCGAGGCGTTCTTTGTGATCGCCTCGGGGCCAAACGGATGATCCAGATCGCACTCAGGCGCAAACTGCAGCGTTTCCTTACCGGTCGCAGGATCGATCAGCAGCACCTCGCCATTCTCTCTATCGATCTCGTTCACTACCACCAATTTGCCATCGGCCAGCGGCATCTGCCTTGGCGTCTCCGCCAGTTTGATGCTCCACGTTCGCTGTCCATTCGCCACATTGAAGCCCTGAAGCGAGCCGTCCTTCTGCAACACCACCACCCGATCACCAACCTGTTGCAGACAATCTTTACAGTTGTTGTCTGGAGGGCTTACCAACGGTGTTCGCCACGCCTCTGTGCCATCATCAAGCCGAAGCGCAATCAATGTATCGTCATCGGTCACAAACACATGCTCGCTACCAATCACCTGAAGACCCTGCGACGCATCTCGGCTCAACGGCTCACTCGACCAACGCGGCTTGGTAGCAAACGCATCCAACCGCTGAAGAATCGGCCCTTGATCGGACGAAGCGTACAGAAGCGCCACAAGATCGCTGCCAGCATCGTTGCGAGGCACATAGCCAACGAATGTTGAAACATTCCCAAACGAGATAGTCGTTGTCACATCCGATTCCTCAGTGCTCCCAAAGCCAATCGGGGCACTTGAAAAGAACGGAATCTGCCTGCGAATACTGCCAAACATCGCGCCAATATTGGTATCAAAGACAAAAAGAGAAGTGGCAACGCCGATCGCAACAAACGCGATCACAAACGATAGTAAGCGCCCCAAACACTGGCCAATCCCACGAGAAGCAGAGGCTGGTCTACCTGCCGAACTGTACGAGACGTACTGGCCTTCGCCCACCGACATTGTTGGCTGCGATGAATACTGACCTGGGGAAGCAGATGGTTGTGTAGGGGTTGGTTCATCCAGCGTAACACGTTTACCACAATACGGACACCGACCTCGTTTGCCCTTTACTTCGATAGTAATCGCACAGCCAGGGCACATGACCAGTCTTGAATTCCCAGAATCATTCATCGCACAAACTCCTCATACCATTAAAGCAGTTTACAGGATGTTTTACATCATTCTCTATGAAAAACGGCGTTGAACGCTCAATAGATGCGCATATCTTTCCGAATTGATCATAATACGAGCGAATGAAGAGATACTATGCGTTTACTTTGCGATCTCATGTACTAAGCATACGTATCACTCAACGATACGGTTACAACGTGTTGGAAAAATGAACAAAAAAAAAGGAACGCCGAAGCGTTCCTTTTCTGCGCTGAGCCACCCGAGTGGAAGCCCACCGAGCGACAAGCGCCCAAGTTGTCGTACAGCTACTTGATCTCGGCGGTTGCGCCAGCCTCGGCCAGCTTCGCCTTGGCAGCCTCGGCCTCTTCCTTGCTGACGCCTTCCTTGACCGGCTTGGGAGCACCCTCGACCAGGTCCTTGGCTTCCTTCAAGCCCAGGCTGGTCAGCTCGCGCACGACCTTGATGACCTGGATCTTGTTCGCGCCGACCGCGGTCAGGATCACGTCGAACTCGCTCTTCTCATCAGCGGCAGCCGGAGCAGCAGCACCATCACCACCAGCAGCAGCAACAGCGCCAGGAGCAGCAACTGCAACCGGAGCAGCAGCCGTCACGCCCCACTTCTCCTCCATCGCCTTCTTGAGTTCGACCAACTCGAGCACGTTCAACGACTCGATGCTCTCAATAATGCTGTTAACCTTATCGCTCGCCATGATAGAAATCTCCTCATGTATATTGTTTCACGCAAACCAAGCATTGGCTTGCAAAAAGTCACACTAAGCAACTGCCCTACGCAGCCGCCTCCGAGCTCTGCTGATCGATACGTGCCTGAAGCACGTACAGAACATTGGTAATCGCCGCGTTGATCACGCCGACCACGCCCGAAACCGGAGCCGCCACGCCACCGACGATCTGAGCCAGCACCTGCTCGCGCGAAGGCAGACTTGCAACCTTGTCGAGAGCGTCAGCCTTCAACAGATCCTTACCGAGCATACCGCCACGCACCACAAGCTTCTTGGGGCCGCGGTTGAACTCGTTGATCACCTTCGCCGTCTTCGCCACATCGTCATAGGCAAACGCCAATGCCGTCGGGCCAGCCAGCAACGGCTCAAGGGCTTCCATACCGTTCTGCTTGGCAGCAATCAGAGTCAAGGTGTTCTTCGCTACAATCAGCTCAGCACCCGCCTCGCGCAGTCTCTTTCGCAAATCACTGATCTCGGCCACTGTCAGGCCACGATAATCGGCCACAACAGTAAACTGCGTGCGCGACATCTTCTCGCTCAGATCAGCAACAGCGTCAATTTTACGCTGAGTTGGCAATCTATTCACCCCCTTCCATCGGAACCTTTTATAGGCAGTCTATCGATGTACAACCAAAACAGCAACAAAAAGAGCTGCTGTCTCTAGAACAGCAGCCCACGCACGGAAAAACCCGTATCTGATGTGGATCTGCCTCGGTGGGTGGTCGAACCATTAAGCGCAGCGCGCCCACTGTCTAGAGCAGTATGGTTATAACAGTTGTAGAGCTACGAACTAAGCACCTGGCTGCATTGACTGAGCAGCAGCAACATCAACGCGAATACCAGGGCCCATCGTGCTTGTGAAAGTCACACTCTTGATATAGTTGCCCTTCGAGCTGGCCGGCTTCGCGGCCTTGACAGCCTCCATCAACGCAGCGATGTTCTCGTAAATCTGCGTCGGGGTGAAGCTGACCTTGCCAACCGCCACGTGCAGCAGGCCGGTCTTATCGTTGCGGAACTCAACACGGCCACCGCGAACCTCGCGGATCGTGCGAGCAAGCGCATCGGGCTGCACAATCGTGCCGCTCTTGGGGTTGGGCATCAAGCCGCGTGGGCCAAGCTTGCGGCTGACCCGACCGACCTTACCCATCATATCAGGAGTCGCGATCGCAACGTCGAAATCGAAGAAGTTCTCTTTGTCGATCCGAGCGATCAAATCATCCGACCCGACGAAATCAGCGCCAGCCTCCTGAGCAATCTGCACGGCCTCGCCCTGCGCGAACACCAACACGCGCACGCTCTTGCCTGTGCCATGCGGCAAAGCAACCGTCGTGCGGATATTCTGGTCGGCGTGGCGGGGGTCGATACCAAGGCGCAGGTGGACCTCGACCGTCGCATCGAACTTGGTGAACGAGGTCTCCTTGATCAGAGCTACCGCTTCCTCGGGGGTATAGAACCGCGCGCGATCGATCTTCTGCAACGCTGCGGTGTACTGCTTACCGTGAGCTTTCGCCATTACAAACTCCTCGTGGTCAAACAGGCCGTATTGGCCCTCCCACAGATACAGATCTCACATCAATAGTTGCACAAACGTGCAATCGGGTTAATCCTTGATCGCAATACCCATGCTACGAGCAGTACCGGCGATAATCTTCTCGGCACCCTCAATACTGATTGCGTTCAAGTCAGCCATCTTCTGCTCGGCCAACGCGCGCAGCTGCTGCCGTGTGATCGAACCGACCGAGCCACGATTCGGCGTACCCGAACCCTTTTCGATCTTCGCCGCCTTGCGCAGCAAGTCTGCTGCGGGGGGGGTCTTCATCACGAATGTGAACGAGCGATCCGAGTAAACCGTGATCTCAACCGGAATGATCGAACCGGCCTGAGAAGCGGTCTTCTCGTTATACTCCTTCACAAACTGCATAATGTTGATACCATAACCACCAAGCGCCGGACCAACCGGGGGTGCTGGGGTTGCCTTGCCAGCTGGCAGCTGCAGCTTAACAACGCCTGCTACTTTCTTTGCCACGCCATAACTCCTTAACGACACGCTACAAGATAAGAGATTAGCACTTACAGCTCAAAGATCGTCCAGTGTCCAATCCCTAAGCTTTAAGCACTAATCTCCAGCCTTTGAGCGGACAGAAACAAAAAACGCAAGCACATTTTAATCGACAAGCCGAGTAACCTGCAAGAAGTCTAGCTCCACAGGCGCCTCACGGCCAAAGAACGAAACAAGCACGCGCACACGACCTCGCTCGTGATCGATCGCATCGACGATACCCTCGAAATCGGTGAACGGCCCATCGGTGATCTTGACTGCCTGACCGACCTGGTAGCTCACGCGCACCTTTGGCGCTTCCTCTTCCATCTGTTTGAGGATCGCCTTCACCTCGGAATCTTCGAGCGCTGTAGGACGATTACCGTGCCCGACAAAACTCGTCACACCGGGCGTATTGCGCACAACATACCACGAATCGTCGGTCATACGCATCTGCACTAGAACATAGCCCGGAAAGACCTTCTTCTGCACTGTGCGGCGCTGGCCGTTCTTGATCTCGATCTCTTCCTCGGTCGGAACAATCACGCGAAAAATCTGATCTTGCATCTCCATCGTCTCGATGCGATGCAACAGATTTTGCTTGACCTTGTTCTCGTACCCCGAGTAGGTATGGATGACATACCAGCGACGGCCATCATCTCTTAGCTCAGTTTCGTTTTGCTTCGAATCTTGCTCGGCCACTATCGTTCTCGCAATCCTAACCCCCGGCGACCAGGCGCGCGGCGAAGTTCTGAAGTTGCGTCAACAACGTTAAGAACAGCGCATCAGATATAAAAAGGATAATGCTAATGATAACAGAAATTACGATAACAACGATCGTCAGCCGAATCGTTTCCTCACGCGTCGGCCAAACAACCTTCTTCATTTCTGAACGCACTTCGCGGTACGTCCGCACAATGACATTTTCTCGTGGCTCTTTCTCGGTCTTATTCGCCAGGGCCATCGACGTTCCTTATCGTTTCGTTACAGGCTAGAAACCGGTCGCACAGGGCGCCGGTCTCTAGCCTGCAAACTATACCAAGCAGAACAAATTACGACTCAACCTTGGTGACGACACCGGAACCCACGGTGCGACCGCCTTCGCGGATCGCGAACCGCAGACCGTCTTCGATCGCCACTGGCACGATCAGCTCAACACCCATCTCGATGTTGTCGCCAGGCATCACCATCTCCACGCCTTCCGGCAGCGAGATCGTGCCCGTCACGTCCGTCGTGCGGATGTAGAACTGCGGGCGGTAGC
>Ga0207874_1002875_pt1 | contig 15387 bp, 12 predicted proteins | sample HigsolmetaAR201D_FD_184833 | JGI IMG/M metagenome (GOLD analysis project Ga0207874, IMG submission 184833) | Ionic liquid and high solid enriched microbial communities from the Joint BioEnergy Institute, USA - AR20-1-D (SPAdes) (version 2) ...
GGGTGGCAGGCCATTAGCATCGACGACTTTGGGATCGATCCAAGCTGATTCGGCTTGTTGACCGGGAGGAATATCGCCTAACACAACGACTTGCTGGCCATAGCGCACCACAACGTTGCGCATGGTCTGGTCGAGCGGATTGGGCACCCGAACTCTAATGGCACCATCTTGAATAGTGATAGTAGCGTCGATTTGCGGCAGGTCTAGCTCGGTTTCGGCTTGTATACCCTGAATCGACCATGCGTTGCTCTGAATATCGGCTATCGCGGGATTGCCTTGTAAGTAGTTGCCGTTGCTACCGCTGACATCGCCGTAAACTCCGCTGACCGAGCGCAGTGGCCTGAGTAGGCTATCTGCTTGGAAGGTGACTGTGAATTCGTTGCGCTTGGAGCCATAAAAGCCGAGTAAGGTTTTTGCTTGGTTGTGTGCTGCTACTTGTTCGATAACCGTCACTTGGTTAACCAAAACATCGCTGGCCCGCAAGGCGAAGCTAAACCCATAGCTGATCAAGCTAAACAGTACGGTGATGCCGGGGATGATCAACCAACCCCAATTTTGTTTATCTAAACGCCGCAAAACTACATGCACGATCGGCCCGACAATCAGAAAATAGAGGGTAAGCAAGGCGATTAGTGGCAGTCCCGAGGGCAGATCGAGCGCTGGCAAATTGTTGAGGCTGGTGGTCAGCTCGCGTTCGCGCGCATCGATAAGGCGGCTGCCAACAAAGCCGGTGATAGCGCTGTCAGGGTTCGTTGGGCGCAGAAAGCGATCCCAGAATTGGCTACTTTGATTCCAGTTACGCAATTCAGGCGCGTCGACTGCAAAGGCCAACTGGTGAATATGCCCTTCGCCCAAACGCTTTTCGATCACCAAAGGGTTGGCTTCATCGCCGATCAAAATGCTGCTATCCGACTTGGCTTGTAGTCCAACTCCATTGAGCTGTAAGCCAACGCTGTTTGTAATGCCGATCAGCTCGGCTAACGCTTCTCCCGGCAGATCGGAGCGCACTCCAACGATTTGGGCAGGCACCAGCTCGGAAGGTAGATTGGCGATCTGGGCGCTGCTGCCCGTGCCGCCGCTCAAAACCAGTTGTCCGCCGCGCTTGACCCAGGTCTCGAGCGCCTCTAGCTGACTGGTAGTAAACTGGTTTGAGTCGACATTATGCAGCACGATCGCTGATAATGTCTCTAAACCTTGGCTGCGCTCGGGTAGATCGCTGACTTGAAGGTCGAAGGGCAGGAATGGCAGGATCGAGAGGTCTTGACGTGCAGGCAACGTGATCGCGATCGGCTCGTTCGAGACGAGTGCAAGCATGCGTTCACCGACGCGCGTGCGATAGCTCGGCGCGCTACGTACAAGTTCGCGCTCGCCTTCACGCACAACGATATCGAGCGTTGTGGCGTTGCCTACCGGTAGAATATAGAGCGTTGTTTCAAAATTACTCTGAGCTGGCAGCGCGATCTCTTGGGTATAGTGCTGTGCACTATCGAGCAGGCTGGCGTCGATTTGAACGGTTCGGCCGCCCGCGCCGTTTTGGAGTTGGAGCTTTACTGGCAACCACGTACCTTCGATGACATTGCCATCGTAGAGCAGTGTGACATCAAGTTTGAGGTCGGGATTACTTTGGGCAGCGATTGGTGTTTGGAACGACAGGATGAAAGCGATAGAGACACAGGCCAATAAGACAAGGTTTGTGTGCAGGAGTTTGCGCATAATAGCCTATCGTTGTTGCTAAACGACCGTCGTCGATTCGACGGGCTGGCTTTGCAAGTGGGGCCGTAATTGGGATATGCTCTAGAGCCTTATATCGTACACCGTTTGTGGAGCCTTGAAGATGTGTTCAAATAAGAATCGGGCATTCTTATGCCTAATAGTGTAGCATATATAGACGTATTGGGGAATATCTTTAGCAGACTACTTTGGCCGAATAGGACCACTAAGCTTGCACTATCTCTGAGCGTGAAATAAGGAAAATCATGGCTGTTTCGTATCGCCGCTTGCTTGTAAGCGTAGTTTTGATCAGTTTGCCATTGCTTTTGATTGGCCCTGTTGGACGTTTTATTGTTGTTCTTCCACTGATCTTTTTTGGACCTGGTTTTCTGATCGAGCGAAGTTTGCGCGTTCCTCTGCCCGTAGCTTGGATGGTGCGTCCAGCTCTTTGGCTCGCTCTCAGTCTAAGCGTTATCCCGATACTATATGCTTGGACCTGGTTCGTTGGCCTCCATCTGACACTGTTGCCATTGCTCTTTTTGGCGGGCGCTTGTTACATCGCAATTATCTGGATCCTCTGGCAGGATGCTGGCTCGCAGCTTGTCGCATCGCATAAAGAGATCTGGCCCGCGCTTGGAGTCGCACTTTTATTATTGGCGGCCACAATCACCCGCCGCTTCCTCGAGGTTTCCAACGATGTTTTGCCGCTCTGGGTCGACTCAGTTCACCACGCTGTTTTGCTGCGGGTCGCCGCTGAAACGGGCAGCGTTCCGATAGATGTGCGCCCCTATTTGCCAGTAAGCGATTTGCCCTATCACTGGGGTTTTCATGTCACACTTGCCACGATTATGCAGTTGAGCGATCTTGATCTGCCGCGCTTGCTCTTGTGGTCGGGCCAGCTGGTCAATGCCTTTCAGGTGATAACAGTCGCAGCTTTGGCGGCCTTCTTTTGGCGTAAGAGTATGGCAGGTTTGGCGGCAGCGGCGGTGGTTGGTCTTGTCTCGTTGATGCCCGCCTATTTGGTGACTTGGGGTCGCTACACCTATTTATATGGTCTCTTGATTCTGCCGCCGTTTTTAATCCTTGCGCTGGTTGGCTTGCGTCAGCGCAGTTGGCGAGCTTGCTTGATGCTGGCCTGTTTGACGGGAGGCTTTTTGCTAACTCACTACATTGCCGCGATCTTTGGCTTAGCACTCTTGGGATTACTCTTCTTGTGGCATAACGATCTCGAACGGAGCCATGAGGAGACTGGTCTGCACCTTCGCGAGAGCGCGAGCAAGCTACTGATGATAGGCGCTGCCTTGGTGTTGGGCGCGCTATTTGCCACACCTTGGCTGCTCTTTTTGGCTAAACGTGTCTTCGCTTATTACATTGCCGAGCCGAATGCATTACGCGGTGGTGGAAGTTATAACGCTCTCAATGAAGGCTTATTGTGGGCAGGCCAAAATCGCTTGCTGTTTGGTCTAGCGGCTGCGGCCTTATTGCTTTCGATTTGGCGACGACAGCGGGCAGGGCTGTTTTTGGCGGCTTGGCCCTTTCTGCTACTGTTTATGGCTAACCTCGATCTGATCGGTCTGCCGGTTTTTTGGCTGGTCGCTAACACCGAAGTATTGGTCAGTCTCTATATTCCTGTTGGGGCTTTGATTGGTGGCGGCGTAGCATTGCTTTGGCAGGCCGCGGCTCAAGAGCGACCGCTCTTCTCTGCTGCTTGGAGCCAGGGGAAACGTTGGTTCGGGCTTAGCCCACAACAAGCTGTGCTTAGTCTAGTGTTGTTGGTTGCGCTTGGCTTGGGCGAGCGCCAGCTCACCAACGTAATCAACCCAACCACCCGTATCGCCAATGCGGCTGATTTAGCAGCGATCGAGTGGGCCAAGCAAAACACGCCTGAAGATGCGCGCTTTTTAACGGCTTCTACCGGTTGGCTGCCCGATGCCGAGCGGGGTGCAGACGGCGGTTGGTGGTTGGTGCCCTTGGCTAAGCGCTGGTCGAGTACACCGCCTGTATTGTTTACCTATGCCGATCCAGCGACCGTCGCTGAGATCCAAACTCGTACTCGTCTCACCTCGCATTTGCCAGCTGGGCAAGAGCCTGAAACCCTTGAGCGACTCGTTGTCGAAAATGCTATCGACTATGTTTATATCGGCTGGACCAATCATTCCTTTAAACTAGAGTGGTTTGCCGACAACCCACATTATCAAACCGTCTATCAACAGGATGGTGTGACGATCCTGAAACGAAAGCCCTAACACCAAGTTTGTTTGAGATCGAAATCGGCCCGTGGGAACTTCCCACGGGCCGATTTGCGTTCGTTACTGAGTTATCGAAAGTTGCTTACTCAACGAAGGCGCTGTAGGTCAACAGACCGTCACCACTCGAGGGGCTCAGCTGGTTGACGATAGCGGTGATCTTACCGCCCGAGGAAGCCTCGATCACAGCAGAACCGATGTAGACACACTTGTTGAATTTCTGGTCGAAGCCGGCATCGGCTGGACCATTACCACCCTGAATGATAGTGTAGGACTTGCCCGCCTCCACGGTGAAGCTGGTCGGAGTCAAGGTCGGACAAATCGAAGTAGCGCTATTGTTGTCAACATTATCTTGGGCAGCAGTGTTACGACCGTAAGTAACGGTTACAGTGGTAGAAGAGTTGCCGGTGTTCAGAACCTGGATACCAGTGTAGATACCGTAGTTATTAGCATTGATCAGCGGGACGCTAACCTTGCTGCCAGTGGTCGCAGGATCTACACCAGCGTAAGCCGAACCATTGCTACCGGTCAAAGAAGCCTGGTTTACAATCACAGCCAATGTCTGGTTTGCAGTGATGGTTGCAGAACCGATGTAGCGGCAGTTAGCAAACTGGTTATCCCAACCTTCAGCTGCATCGCCACCACCCTGCAGAATGGTTACCGACTTGCCAGCAGCAATGTTGTACTGCTTGGCTTGAGGATTAGGACAAGCATCCTTCGCACCAGATGCAGCAGTTGCTGTATTAGCGCTGTAGGTGATAGTTGCAGTGGTATCGCTGTTACCAGTGTTCAAAATTTGAATACCAGTAAAGGAGCCGAAGTTATCTGCAACAACCAGAGGTGCAGAAACAGTGGTCGAACCGTTGGTAACGAGGCCACCATAAGTCAAGAGCGATGTACCAGCATCATTCTCTTGGTTCACGATAGCTACCACAGGTTGACCATTGGTTGTGATCTTGGCCGAACCGATGAAGCGCTCACCAAGCGCTGCATTGTTCTTCTGGTAGAAGGTATGAGCTGCACCGGGCTTAATAGTAGCCGTGTCCTTTGCAGCGCTACCAACCAGACCAGGATTATAGTCAACAGTAACGGTTGCATCAGCGCTGCCAGCATTCTGCACGGTGATCCAAGAGTTGGTTCCGAAGTTGCCGCGCTGGATCAGGGGCAGGTTAATAGTGGTAGCGCCACCGCTGAAACCGCTGTAGCTGTCTGCCAGCCGCGGTGCGGTAAGCGAGTTCAAAAGGTTGGTAATAGCGATAACAGGCTGGTCGGACGAGATAACTACCGAACCTTGGAAACCAGCAGGAGCCTGCATGGTTGCACCAAGGTAGGTCTTAGAACCCTCTCTTGGGATAGTGTCGTTTTGACGAGCCGCCTCTGAGCCATCAGGGTTGTAATAGACGATGGTGATCTTCGCATCATCAGAACCCATGTTAAGAACTTGGAAACCACTAGTAGCAACTGTGGTTTGGGCAAATGCACTCAATGGAAGGAGTGCCAGCACAAGTGCCGCAAGGATGGCAATGATCTGTCGTTTCATTTCTTCCTGCAAACCTTTCAATAGTATGGAACTACTCTCTAAATTACTCAGCAACGAACGATGTCGTTACATCAACGAGGTTCAGGATACTCTAATCCAAGACTTGTTTACTATACTCTTTGCTGCTTAATCTTGCTATAACTTAAGGATTAATGCCACTACTACTTTTGGGTTAGTGCTAAATTTTCCATTCTAAAGCCAAAATGATACAGGATGCTTGAAGTACTACAGGATCGGATAATTGATACGAACTTCAGTACTCTAGCGGTTTGCTCTCTCCCCCAAAGAGGGTTGCTAGCGCGTCCGCCTACGGCTACTAACAGCTCGCCCGTAAGCGGGCTGTTGTAGCTGCGTGCCGAGAGACCGCCTCAAAATTAAATGGTTAAAGCGGATTTTGTATGATGCCACAAATAAGAGCAAAGGCCTTGCTTGTCTCAACTAGGTTTACATCAATGACCTATGCATAGCGAGCCGCAATAGTGAGGACCGTACTGCGCTTAAGAAGCTCCTCAAGCTGAATGTACGGTTTAATCAAGAAACGGAAGGGACGCGAGTAGGTCACAGCAGTCGCTAGACGTTTGGCGGTGAAATCTTGAATGCGATTACGGATAACGATCCTCAGGCTTTCGGTGGTGCAATACTCGCTTCCGCTAATACAGCCCGATTTAATGATCTGGAATCCTTCGCTTTGCAACATTGTAGGTAAGGTTCTGCGCGTATAGAGGGCGAAGTGTCGAGGGGCTTCCCATCCCGTCCAGTAGGTTTGGAAGAAACGGGCATCCCAACTATCACACATGGGCACGGCGAGATAGAGCACACCATTGTGCTTTAAGAGGCTACGCATCTTTCGAAGAGCAACTCGCGGATCGGCAAGGTGTTCAAATACATTCCAAAGCGTAATGGCATCGAAGCTCTGTTTTGGGAAGTCGCATTCATCAAGTGAGAGTGTCTGAACGTGTAAACCCTGCTGGCGCGCGAATTCTGATGCCCGCTGATCGGGTTCTATACCTTGAATTTGCCAAGCTGGGTGAAGCAGGCGCATGGCCTGAAGGAAATTTCCTGAGCCCGAACCGATATCAAGGAGTGCGCCTGGTTGAGGCTGGAGTTTGTTGATAAAAGCGCAAATCCGTTGTAGATCCGGGTGAAGATCTCTTGCGTCAACTGTAACAGGTTGGTATGGCGCATAATCTTGTGGATAGATCAGTGAAAAAGACCGACTATCGGGACGCGGGTTGAGATAGGTTAGGCCACACTCGCTACAAGTGACAAAACGAAATACTCCTCTTACCAGCCCAGAGCGATCTGGAAGCTGAATTTCAGACTTCGTTTTACTGCTACCACAAAGATAACAGCTTACTTCAATTAATTTAAGAGAATCTGTCGTCATGGTGTTTAAGAGGCATTGGCTTGCTTGCAACGAAGGTCAAAAGTGATCCAAGGCCGCAGTTGTCAATCACTCGGAAGAAAGGAGAGCTATATAACATCATGGGCCCAAGGCTAAGCAATTGATAGAGTTTGCTCAGCAATGTAGCGGGTAGATACTGTTGGGCAGCAAAGATTATGCTAGTGAGCGAGAAATAGTAGCTAGTTTGATAGAGTGAACGAATCGAGCTAAAACCTATTTGTTGCAATAATCGTTTAAGTGTAGTGTGCGAAAAGAGTGATAGGTGGCGAGGGAAGTCAAGACCAGCCCAGTAGTGTTTAAAGAGTTGAGATTCAAGACTGAGCCAAGCAGGTGTTTGAAGAATCAGTCTGCCGTTTGGCTTGAGAAGGCGGTATACCTCGTGTAAGGTCGCTTTAGGATTTTCGACATGTTCGATCGAATGCCAGAGGGTAACAATATCAAACGAGTCGGAAGGTAGTTGCAAGGATTCGAGCGTACCATGAAAAATCCGTGCATCGGGAAATGGGCGCAGTCGTTGTTTGGCTTGCTCGGTCGCAAAAATACTAAGGTCACAGCCTGTCACCGTCCAGCCTGCTGTTGCTGCAACAACAAGAAAATCTCCAGTAGCACAGCCGACGTCGAGAAGCTGTCCACTTGTGGCTTTTGTCACCTGTTGTAAGAGTGAGTAATAACCGCCCGCTGCGCCGACGCTGACCTCTTCTATCTTAGATTTAGGCCGTCGCGGTATAAGCGTGTGTTTGGGCCGATGCTCGAAAGGCAGATAGCTACCTTCATAGTAGGGTGCCATATCGCGAGGGCGAGGATTTAAGTAGATAAATCCGCAGCGTCGACACTGAACGAGCGTCCATTCCCCCGGATGGCCGAGCATCAGGTCCCTACCTACGCGGATGGGTTCTGCATGCGTAGAGCCACAGAGATTGCATTCAACAGTGATACAATCAGGTGTATCCACCGAGGCTATCCTTTACGACAGAAAAATACCAACATACTGGCAAGATTAACCGGAATGAAGCGCCACAGCAAGAGCTTTGTCATATGGATCTTTGGATGGCGTAGGTAAGCCCACCAATGACGTAAACCTTTTGGCGGCGCAAGTTCATAGCCGATCACGCGTTCGACGTGCAAGCCGTTGTTTTCAAGCAGGCGTTGCCATTGCATACGTGAACCATAGCGTTGGAGTGGCTGATCGTCGGCGAATACTTCGCCAGTGTTTTTGGCATGCCAGATCGTCCAGAGAAGGCCATAGGTGTTGGGCACTAGAATGCAGGCTTGGCCGCTCGGTTTAAGGACACGAGCCATCTCTTTAACACCGCTCGCCATGTCTTCAAAGTGCTCGAGACTGCCTAAATTGACCACATAATCAAATGAATTATCTGGCAGTGGGAGCTTCTCGCCGTTTCCCAAGAAGGCAGGGCCATATTTACGAGCTTCTTCGATCGCTACTCGCGAGAAGTCAACGCCCATCGCATTGAGTTTATAGGAATGGGCAGCTTTCATTAAAAGGCCAGTGCCACAGCTGACATCAAGCAAAGAGCTGCCAGGCGCAGGTTTTAGTTGCTTGAGAATCCAGTGAAAATAAGAATCCCAATGTTGCATAACGGCAACATCGCTATATAACACATCGTAGGCCGATTGAGTGTTGTCGGCCCCTTGAGTTTCTCTTCGTAATTCAATCATAGTAACATTCCAATTCCTCCCCAAGTGAGGTCGTTAAGTGTATTCCAAAGACGCCAAGCTACTAATAACACAATCGCTTGATGGGCGGGCATCATAGTGCTAAGTGCTATGATAATAATACCATTGCTTATACCAAGGTCAGCAGGTATCCAAGATAAAAGAACACCAAAAACCATAACCAAGGACCAATATTGAACGATTGGCACAAGTGCGGCGGTTCCATCAAAGCCGAAGGCGTTGCAAAAACAATAAAGGGCAACGCCCCCTAAGGCAATTGTAATCAGGTTGAAACCGACCCACGCAAGGAGATGCTGCCACCGTAAATTGGCTCCAGCTTGATTATACCTATTGAGCCAGTTGAGAAAGCGCTGAAAGAAAGGGGTAGGTAAAAGACATACGAAGAATAGAAGGATCGCTACAAGAAACCAAGGATTAATGTTATTAGTAAGGCTTCCTGGTAAAGCAAGAGTTGTAAGGGCAATGGTTGCACTTGAAATACCAAATGTGATTGTCTCTGCTACAGTTGCAATCGAGACTTGCATCTTACTACCACCATCTTTTTGGTAGAGGTAGACACGACTGATGATATCCCATCCTATTCCGGGCAATTTGCGTGCTAAATTTCCTAGGGTGTAGTTTTTGTAATGGCGCCGAAAGGATATGTCGTAACCTAATTGGCGCATAATAAACCACCAACCATAGATTGCGCAAAGCAGACCGCTAAATTGAACAACGGCGGTTAGTGCTAACCAGCGAATATCAGGTTGCAGCCAATCCCAGCCATCTTGTTGTAATGCGCCCCAGTCTTTATAGAGTAGATAGCCAATATAACCATTGACAAGAAAAAAACAAACTATACCTAGGAGCCATTGCCAAGTGTGATTTTGGAATGAGGCTGTAATGCTCTGAAGGCGTTGACGTATTTTGTGTAACAAGCGTGAACCAAAAGTTTGATCGGTCACCATATTTATCTTACCTATGATTGATATACAAAATCAGGCCGTAGTGCCAAGCTAGTTTGCCCCACACTATGCCAGGTATTGTATACCAATAACGTATTAATTTGGGTTGTTGGATATACAGTAACAGCGTGTCGACTATTGACAGCGCAACTGCCAAGGCTACAGCCCAAGCTCCGGTTGTCTTGAGGGCTTGAATGCGTAGAGATGCGCCAGTGAGATCACTATGAATATGCTGAAGCTCACCCCAAGTGCTCCCAAAGCGGGCCAGATGATGCCACACAGCATTCATTCCGATGCGATTATGTCGATGCAGAACTTGGGCCTTGGGAAGAAAAGCGAGCTTGTAGCCACGTTTGCGCAGCTTAAAGCTTAGGTCGGTATCTTCGCCAGCAGCGCCAGGGAAGTGCTCATCGAAGCCACCCACCTCCCAAAAGAGTTCGCGTCGAATACTGAAGTTCAGACTTGGCAGATAAGGTAGGTTGCCTGCTGGTTGAAAAGCTAAAAAAGGGGTGAGGGCGACGAGGTTATCGCACAGATTCCAATAGGGCTTCGTTTCAAAGGCGACACCGCCACACGCTACCATAACCCCTTGTTGATGGTGCTTGAGGGTTTGTTCGATAAGATCTCTGGCAGCGATACAATCAGAGTCGATAAACAGCAATAGCTCGCCTTGGGCAGATTTTGCCCCTAGGTTGCGTGCAGCCGCGGCCGAGATAGGGCGAGGCGTTTCAATAAACGTCACATTCTTATCTGGCTGGATCAATCCATAGCGGTCTTGGCCAACGATGATGATTTCGTGGGGTGGCTGCGTTTGCGCTTGGAGGGCCGCTATAACCTCAGCGATTAAGGGCGAGTGTAAGCTAGGGATAATAACGCTAACGCGCATGAGAGGCCTGTGCTGAAGTAGGTTTAACGCGAAAGATCAGCGGTTTAGTATGACGCAAAAGAAGAGCCTGGAGAGCTGAGTTTACACCTAACGCTTGGTCGCCTTGAGCGCGCATCCACTGCCAGACCGCATGCGAGTCGATCGCGATGCAGGCGTCGGCGTCGCTGCTCCAGTAGGTTTCAAAATTGGGCTCTAATCTTCTGAAACAAAGCCCTTGTTTGCCTGTGGTCACAGCAGTCATATGGCGCATGATACGTTGAAACAATGTAACACCTAAGCGATATGGCATAGTGTTACGCCATGTAAGGGTGAATTTTATGAATTTCTCGCGCCAAGAGAGATCGCTGTAAGGTCGCACATTGTAGCCTTGGGCGACCCACGGGGGCACATCCCAAGCTGCGCATAGGAAGAAATAGCCGCCGGGTTTGAGTACTCGTCGCACCTCGCGCAACATCGCTTCAGGATCTGGAATATGTTCTAAAACCCAGATGCTCCAGACGAGATCGAAACTTTCGTCTTGAAAAGGAAGCTCCGTCGCTGATGCGGCAATAAAAGGTTTCGAGACGTAGTAGCCCGAAGAAGAGGCGATATCGATTCCGATATAGTCTTCGACCACATTTTGCAAGATACCCGAGCCAGTGCCGATCTCGAGCGCTTTGGCTGCTTGGAGCTGGTAGTCGTTTACGAATTTGCGGAGAGCAGCATGATACTCGAGCGCTAGCCGATTGTCGGCATAGGCAACAGCTAGGTCCTCGGCGCTGATGCTTGGCGCCGCCTCTTGATACATTCGCTGGTAGTAGCTTCGAAAGCTAGCTTTTTCAGAATCTAATTCGCTGTTGTTAAGACTCATGCTGTATAACTCTCTTATATCAAATTCGCTTGTGCACTTCAGATCCTGCATCAGTTGGCGGAGAGCTCTCAACCATCCATTCGGCTTCTAGCGCGTCCGCCTTCGGCTATCAACAGCTTGCTCACTACATTCGGCTTTTCGTCTGCCTGCGCCCAAGCGCTACCCGAAAAGCCAAGCGTGCGGAATGTGCTATCAAATCTGTCGAAGGTCAACACCCAAAGTGCTCAACCGGATTTCGTATTATTTGTAAATCGAAAACCAACGCTCTGCCAATCGGTCCCAACGATAGAGCTGGGCCTGTTCGTGGGCACCTTCGCTGAGTTGTCGCTGAAGCTGTGGTTCGCTTAGGATCTTCAGCATGCCTTGGGCGAGCGCTGTAGGACTGCCCGGCTCCACCAAGATGCCAGCTCGATCTCCGAGCATAATACGTCGATCGCCCACATCTCCTGTTACAACGGGTACTCCTACCGCCATGCTTTCGACGATCTTGAGCGGTGAGCGCCCGCGAGCAACCTCATCGTCTGAGACGGGATCGATCGAACAGTGACCTAAACGAAAAAAGAGCGGCACTTGTTCTGCAGAGACAGCGCCCGTCATCACGACATGCTCTGTAAGGCCGAGCGATTGAACCTGTTCTTGGATCGCGTGTCGATCTTCTCCATCGCCAACTAAGAGCAAACGGGCTTGGGGAAGCTGTTCGACGACTTGGGCGAACGCATCGACTAAGAGACCGACATTGTGCGTATTTTGGCTGATGGTTCCAACGTACACCGCTACAGGAGCATTGCCAAGGTTAAGCGCCGTGCGTAAATCTATAACGTTGCGAGGGTCTGGAGCTTGAAGGCGGTCTGGACTAATGCCATTGGGTACATGCGCTAAACGATCTTCTGTTATGCCCAAGTTACGGTTACGCTCGTAGAGAAAGGCGGTGTTTACCGTTACTCCTGCTGCTTGGCGTGGCAGCCAGTCTTCCCAAAAACGCACAAGCTGTTGTTGCCACTTCGCGCCGAAACGGTTGCCTCCTGCCTCGTAGTCATCGCAGTCGACATAAAGCTGACGACCTGTGATCCGAGCGGCGAGTAAGCCGGCTAGGCCATTGATAGGCTGAGGCTTGCAAACATGAATGACGTCGCTAGGCAAACGAGCGGCCAACCAGCCCAAACGCAGCGCAGCTAAAAGCGAAACTTTTAAAAGCTCTGCTGGACCAAAATAGCGCCTTTGGCCTACGGGACCATAGACATGCATTTGACTAGCGTAGTATACCATGACTCCTTGGTGGAGCTGTTGGCGTTGCTGAGGCGCTAATTTGTCCATCATGTGGTGAAGAAGAACGAGTTGAACCTTGTGCCCTTGTGCCTGCAACTCTTGAGCGAGCGGGAACCAGCGCCCACGTGGCGAAGGGTAGTCGAGACTCGATGTGGAGAGAAAGGTTATACGCATAGAACTGCTATCTATTGCTCTGGAGCGATTCGGCGGCAGTTAAGAAGGCCGCAATATCGTTTTGTAAGAGAAGAGGCAGAAAGTGCTCAATAGTTTGATCGTCCCAATTCCACCAGGCGATCTTCAGAAGCCGCTCGATCGTTGCATCATCGAAGCGTTTGCGCACAATTTTCGCAGGGTTGCCAGCGACAATTGTATAAGGCGGTACATCCTTTGTGACGAGGCTGTGCGCACCCACAACCGCGCCATCACCGATGGTAACACCTGACAGAATCGTTGCTTTATAGCCGATCCAGACATCGTTGCCGATCACCACATCGCCTTTGCTCAGAGGGTGCCCTTTGATATGGCTTGCGCTAGGCCATAAGGCAGGAAAGGGGTAGGTTGTCACCCAGTCGATGTGGTGTTCGCCTCCTAAAAAGATCGTCACCTCGTTTGAAATCGAACAGAAGGCTCCGATGCGCAACTGAGCATCGTTCCCCCATTCCAAGATCTTCAGATCGCCGTAGCTGGCTCGTCCAATGGCAAAATGGGGATATTGCTCTTGGAGGCTAGGCCGTCTGCCCTGTAATTGCCAGATCCGGGCTCGCAAACGTTCTTTAAGCCATTGGCTGAATCTGCGCTTTTTGAACATAGCGATCTTAGAGAATACGAGGCGAGGCTGTTTGGCTGCTTGCGATAGTTTGTTCTGATTCTTCTGGTACTGCCAGCTCCTCGATCAAGCGAACCAACGGTTGCCACGATGCTTCCTCCTTGTTTTGGCGGATGTTCCGGGCGAACGGTTCGGCAAGGCCTTCGTTGAAATAGCGTAGGATCGCATCGGCCAGCGCTTTGCTATCGCCAGGGGGCACAATCAGACCCGTCTCGCCGTCGCTAATGGCCTCGGGCATGCCGCCGACTGAGGTCGCGATCATCGGCTTTTCAAAGCCGAACGCAACTTGGGCCACACCGCTCTGAGTCGCCTCGAGATAAGGCAGAATAACGACGTCGCTCGCAGAGAAGTAGAGCGTCATTTCGTCGTTTGGAATATAGGTATTTTCGATGCGAACAGCATCTTCAAGTCCTAATTGCCGAATCAGTTCGTCGTAGCTACGTTGATCCTCCCAGAACTCGCCTGCAACCACCAGCTTGACGGGCAGTTGCTTGCGCACTTCGGGCAAGGCTTTAATCAGGTGGCGAAGACCTTTGTAACGACGAACTAAGCCAAAGAAGAGGAGCACTGGCTCATCGGGGTCGAGCCCTAGCTGAGCACGGGCCTCGGCCTTGGGCATAGGGGTGCTGCTGAAGACATCGTATGGCGGGTGAGTGGTGCCGCGAATGCGCCCTTTGGGCAGCGCCCGCCGTAAAAGGGCGAAGTCTTCTTCCGACATCACAATAAAGGCGTGGCCGCGCCATAGAATGCGCCTTGCTAAAAACCAGTCGAATAGTCCGCCATCGGGTGCGATAATGTGATGGCAGATAAAAATCATACGGATATTGGTGCGGTGACGGATCAGACGAGTGAGGAAGAAGAGCATAGGTGTCCAGAAAGGTGTCCACCACTGCAACAATAGAATATCGGGCTTATATTCGACAATCTTGCGATACGTCTTCCACCAAGTCCAAGGATTCATCGGTGTGAGCAGTCGCTCGCACTCGATACGCAGCGCGCTTGAATCTGGGCTCGGATCCATAGCGGTATTGCCCGGATAGAGCCATTTTGGATACTGTTTGATATAAGAGAAAAAACGAACATCGTGACGTTGACGCAGATGTTTCACTAAAAGTGTTGAATAGTGGGCTATTCCGCCTCTAAATGGATATGTTGGGCCAATAAATGCAATTTTCACGATTTTTCCCTATAACAAAAGCAGCGCTGCTTCTTGGAAGATAAACTAATACTCAATCCGTTTGATCAGTTCAGCACTTTGGCGACCTAGTATCTTTCTCAAAGAGGGCTGCTAGCGCGTCCGCCTACGGCTACCAACAGCTCGCCCGTAACCTCGGTGTTGTAACTGTGTGCCGAGAGAGCCTCCCAAAATACGACGATTCAAGCGGATTTCATATAACACTAGAGACTCAGGGTTCGTCTCATCAGTTTGAAACCGAAAACTTGATTTTGGCATTGTACCAAAATTCTTGATTTGTGTTAGGGATCGATAACTTCAAAGATCTCGACCTTGTCGTGCTGATAGATCAGTTTATAGCGATCGGGAAGGGCGGCAAGCCGGTTAGGATCAATAAATCCATCTCGTTCGCCTAAGTAAATCAACTCGATACCATTCTCTTGTAAGAGCTGTTGCGTTTCATCGCTCTCTGGATAGTTGCTTAACCCTTGACAAAGCTGATAGAGCCGCTCTGAAAGGCTGGCGTCGGGAACCCACTCGAGATTGCGCATAACAGGCGGAATGATAGCGGGACGATTTGCCAGCAGTGGCATCCAGCCGCCAGCATCGGCGCTGACCACATAGTTGGGTGACCAGGGCCAAGTAAAGCAGTTCGGCATGATCAAACTATCGTTCGGGGTGCTTTCGGCCAGCCATTGAGCGGCTTGCAGATCAGGCAACTGAACATAACGTTCGCTCGGGACATAAAGGCTAGCTTGCAAGCGCATGCCGATCAGCACTAAGGCCAGACTGGGAAGTGCAAAGAGCGCGGGCCGCCAAGCGATAGATTGTGCGCTATTCCAAAG
>Ga0207874_1002882_pt1 | contig 15336 bp, 11 predicted proteins | sample HigsolmetaAR201D_FD_184833 | JGI IMG/M metagenome (GOLD analysis project Ga0207874, IMG submission 184833) | Ionic liquid and high solid enriched microbial communities from the Joint BioEnergy Institute, USA - AR20-1-D (SPAdes) (version 2) ...
CACGCCCGGGAGCTGGGGCTGACCGGCCGCGCCGAGCTGCGCTACCGGCCGCGCAGCTCCGCCCCCGACACGGCCGCGTTCGTTGCCGAGCTGGCCGCGCGCCGCACGAGCGACCTGGAGCGCGGCTTCACCCAGCACGGACCGCACCGCGACGAGCTCCTGCTGCTGCGCGACGGGCGCGAGCTGCGCACCTACGGCTCGCAGGGGGAGCACCGCCTCGCGCTGTTGGCGCTGCTGCTCGCCGAGCGGGAGGTGCTGGCGGAGGAGCGCGGCGCTCCGCCGCTGATGCTGCTCGACGACGTGATGAGCGAGCTGGACGCCCGCCGCCGCGAGCGGCTGGTCGCCGGCCTGCGCGACGGCGGCCAGGCGCTGGTCACGACCACCGACCGCGCGTACGTGCCGGACGTAGAGGGGCTCGACATCAGGACGCTGCGCGTCGAGGACGGCCAGGCGATCGTGGAGGCGTTGGCCGCGTGAGCCGGCACGCCCCACGCCGCATCTCCGATGCGATGGCCGCGCTCACCGAGCGGCTCGCCCCCGCGACCGGTCTGGCGACGGTGCAGCGCGTCTGGCCGGAGGCGGTCGGCCCGCAGATCGCCGCCAACGCCACCCCGACCGCAGAGCACGACGGGACGTTGACGGTGACCTGCTCGAGCGCGGTATGGGCGGCCGAGCTGGACCTGCTCGGGCCGGAGATCATCCGGCGGTTGAACGAGCATCTCGGCGAGGAGCGGATCACCGCCATCCGCTGCAGCGCCGCCGCGCCGAGAACGTGGCTGGAAGGCCGCTCGTCAGGCTCCGCAGATTCGCCGGATTTCCAGCACTTTCGTGACGATGCGGGCGCCGGGGAGCGGTCCCCCTTGTGATACTGTTACGTACACCAGCGATTGACGCCCCGGCAGTGATCCAGACAGCTCTCGGCGCCGGGGCGTTCGCGTGAAGGAAGCACCTCGAGTCCCCTCCAGCCCCTCCATGGCCCAGAACGAAGACGGTAAGAAGCCCGCCAAGCAGTCCAGCTACGACGCCCAGGACATCACCGTCCTCGAGGGGTTGGAGGCGGTCCGGATGCGGCCCGGCATGTACATCGGGTCGACCGGGGTCCGCGGCCTGCACCACCTCGTCTACGAGGTTGTGGACAACTCGGTCGACGAGGCGCTCGCCGGCCGCTGCTCGGCGATCGAGATCACGATCCACCCGGACAACTCGGTGACCGTCGTCGACGACGGCGCCGGCATTCCCGTCGGCATCATCGAGTCGGAGGGCAAGCCCGCGGTCGAGGTCGTGCTCACCGTCCTGCACGCCGGCGGCAAGTTCGGCAAGGGTGGCGGCTACAAGGTCTCCGGCGGCCTGCACGGCGTCGGCGTCTCCGTCGTCAACGCGCTGTCGGAGTGGCTGCGCGTCGAGGTCAAGCGCGACGGCCACCTGTGGGTGCAGGAGTACGACCGCGGCGTCCCGCGCTACGAGCTGCGCAAGGTGCGCAAGCTCGAGAAGGACGAGGGCACCGGCACCAGCGTCACGTGGCTCCCCGACGCCGAGATCTTCGAGACGATCGAGCACGACTACTCGGTGCTCGAGCAGCGCTTCCGCGAGACCGCCTACCTGACGCGCGGCCTGAAGATCTCCCTCAAGGACGAGCGCGGGTCCGGCAAGAGCGCCGAGTTCCACTTCGAGGGCGGCATCGAGGACTTCGTCGCCTACCTCAACCAGAACAAGGAGCCGCTCGGCAAGAAGGTCATCTACTTCGCCGGCGAGTCCGAGGAGGGCGCCGTCGAGGTGGCGATGCAGTGGAACAACTCCTACCAGGAGTCGGTCTTCTCCTTCGCCAACAACATCAACACGCACGAGGGCGGCTCCCACCTCTCCGGCTTCCGCTCGGCGCTGACCCGCACGCTCAACCGCTACGCCCGCGAGCGCGGCTTCCTGCGCGAGAAGGACGACAACCTGGCCGGCGAGGACGTCCGCGAGGGCCTGACCGCGGTCATCTCCGCCAAGCTCACCAACCCGCAGTTCGAGGGCCAGACCAAGACCAAGCTCGGCAACCCCGGCATGGAGGGGTTCGTCGCCTCGATCGTCAACGCCAAGCTGGCGGAGTTCCTGGAGGAGAATCCCTCCGAGGGCAACGCGATCGTCCGCAAGGCGGTGCAGGCCGCCCAGGCGCGCGCAGCCGCCCGCAAGGCGCGCGACCTGACGCGTCGCAAGAGCGCGCTGGAGAACTCCGCGCTGCCGGGCAAGCTGGCCGACTGCTCGGTCAAGGACCCGTCGCTCGCCGAGCTGTTCATCGTCGAGGGCGACTCCGCGGGCGGTTCCGCCAAGCAGGGTCGCGACCGCAACACCCAGGCCGTCCTCCCGCTGCGCGGCAAGATCCTCAACGTCGAGAAGGCGCGGATCGACAAGGTCCTCAAGAACCAGGAGATCCAGGCGCTCATCACGGCGCTCGGCACCGGCATCCGCGACGAGTTCGACATCTCGAAGGCGCGCTACCACAAGGTGGTGCTGATGACCGACGCCGACGTCGACGGCGCGCACATCCGCACGCTGGTGCTCACGCTCCTGTTCCGCGAGATGCCGGAGCTGATCGACGCCGGCTACGTCTACATCGCCAAGCCGCCGCTCTACAAGATCAAGCAGGGCCGCAACGAGCGCTACATCGAGACCGAGGCGGAGCTCGAGGAGGTCCTGCTCCAGGACAAGATCGACAAGATCCACGTCCTCGACCGCGACGGCCGCGACTTCCGGCTGACCGAGAACCGCTGGCAGCGCTACACCCGCCTGCTGAAGCAGTACGAGGGCTGGGGCAGCGCGCTACGCGCCGAGCACGGCAACGAGGCGGTGCGCTTCATCGAGGAGGCGGGCCTGCTCGCCGCACAGGCGACGGACATGAAGACCGTGCTCGCCACGCTGAAGAGCGACGACGCCCAGCGCCCGCACGACATCGAGATCCTCGAGTCGGGCGACGACGAGCTGGTCGTCCGCGCGGTGGAGCGCAAGAGCGGCCTCGCCCAGACGCACCGGCTGCCGCGGTCGCTGTTCGAGTCCAGCGACTACGCCCAGTACGTGGCCGTGCACGGCAAGCTTGTCGAGCTGGCGGGCGTGCCGCCGTTCACCGTCACCCTCGACGACCGCTCGACCGAGGCCTACTCGTTCGAGTCGCTGCGCCACGCCGTGCTCGAGGTGGCGCGCCGCGGCATCACCGTCCAGCGCTTCAAGGGCCTGGGCGAGATGAACGCCGAGCAGCTCCGCGAGACGACGATGGACCCGGCGACCCGCACGCTGCAGCAGGTGACGATCGAGGACGCGGCGGAGGCCGACCGGCTGTTCACGATGCTGATGGGCGACGTGGTCGAGCCGCGGCGCCAGTTCATCGAGGAGAACGCGCGCCTGGTCGCGCACCTGGACGTCTGATGTCCGCCGGCACGCACCGGCGCGCCCGCGGCGGCTCGCACGATCGCAACAATCCCAAGGAGGTGACCGCGCATGGCGACTGACGTCATCGGCGGCGGCAACATCGAGCCGCGCGCGCTCGAGGACGAGATGCGCACGGCGTACCTCGACTACGCGATGTCGGTCATCGTCGGCCGCGCGCTCCCCGACGTGCGCGACGGGCTCAAGCCCGTGCATCGTCGTGTCCTGTACGCGATGAACGAGATGGGCCTCGGCCCGACCCGGCCGTACGTCAAGTGCGCCAAGGTCGTCGGCGAGGTCATGGGCAACTATCACCCGCACGGCGACGCGGCGATCTACGACACGCTGGTCCGCCTCGCCCAGGACTTCTCGATGCGCCACCCGCTCGTCGACGGGCAGGGCAACTTCGGCTCCGTCGACGACGACCCTCCGGCGGCCATGCGCTACACGGAGTCGCGCCTGACGCGGCTGGCCATGGAGATGCTGCGCGACATCGACATGGACACCGTCGACTTCGCGCCCAACTACGACGGGTCGAAGGCAGAGCCGGTCGTCCTCCCCGCGCGCTTCCCGAACCTCCTGGTCAACGGCGCGACCGGCATCGCGGTCGGCATGGCCACCAACATCCCTCCGCACAACCTGTCCGAGACGGTCGCCGCGGTCTGCGCCTACATCGACAACCCCAACATCACCGTCGACGAGCTGCTGCAGCACATGCGCGGCCCGGACTTCCCGACCGGCGGCATCATCATGGGGACGTCGGGCATCCGCGAGGCCTACGAGACCGGCCGCGGCCGGGTGCGCGTCCGCGCTCGCGCGCACATCGAGGAGATCGGGCAGGGCAAGGAGGCGATCATCGTCACCGAGCTGCCCTACGGCGTGAAGAAGGGCGGCGACGGCGGCCTGATCACCAAGATCGCCGACCTCGTCCACGAGAAGAAGATCCCCGAGATCTCCGATCTGCGCGACGAGTCCGACCGCCGCGGCATGCGCCTGGTCATCGAGCTCAAGCGCGCGGTCAACCCGAAGGTCGTCCTCAACAAGCTCTACAAGCACACACCGATGCAGTCGACCTTCGGGGTCAACATGGTGGCCCTGGTCGACGGCGTCCCGCGCACCCTGTCGCTGCGCGAGGTGATCTCCGCCTACGTCGGCCACCAGCGCGAGGTGGTCGTGCGCCGGTCCAAGTACGAGCTGGCGCAGAAGGAGGCCCGCGCCCACGTCCTCGAGGGCCTCCTCGTCGCGCTCGACAACCTCGACGAGATCATCGACCTGATCCGCAAGGCGCCCGACCGCGAGGCGGCGCGCCGGCAGCTCGTCGAGCGCTTCGACCTCACCGCGATCCAGGCCTCCGCGATCCTCGACCTGCGCCTCTCGCAGCTCACCGCGCTGGAGAGCGACGCGATCAAGCAGGAGCACGCGGACGTCACCGAGCGCATCCGCGAGCTGCGCGAGCTGCTCGGCGACGAGCGCAACGTGCTGGCGTTGATCAAGGAGGAGCTGAACGAGGTCGCCGAGCAGTTCGGCGACCCGCGCCGGACCGAGATCGCCCCGTCCGAGGACGAGCTCGACATCGAGGATCTGATCGCCGACCAGCAGATGGTGATCACGATCACCAAGTCGGGCTACATCAAGCGCGTGCCGCTCGACACCTACCGTCGCCAGCGCCGCGGCGGCGTCGGCATCACCGGCATGGACCTCAAGGAGGGCGACTACATCGAGCACCTGTTCGTGTGCTCGACGCACGACTTCCTCCTGTTCTTCTCGAACCGGGGCAAGGTGTACCGGTCGAAGGTCTATGACCTGCCGGAGGGCGCGCGCACGTCGAAGGGCCGCGCGCTGGTGAACATCCTGCCGCTGGCGGAGAACGAGCGGATCGAGTCGGTCCTCTCGACCCGCGACTTCAGCGAGTCGCGCTATCTGCTCTTCGCCACGCGCAAGGGCGTGGTCAAGAAGACCGAGCTGCAGCGCTACAACACGCCGATCAAGGCCGACGGCATCATCGCCATCAACATCCGCGATGACGACGAGCTGATCGCCGTCCGTCGGGTGGACGACGGCGACGAGATCATCATGGTCTCGCGAGCCGGCCTGGCGGTCCGCTTCCCCGAGTCGGACGTGCGCGCCATGGGCCGCGACGCCGCCGGCGTGCGCGGCATGAACGTCGGCGACGACGGCGAGGTCATCGCGATGGACGTCGCCCGCGACGACATGGACCTGCTCGTCGTCACCGAGAACGGCTACGGCAAGCGCACCCGGATCGACCAGTACCGCAAGACGTCGCGGGGCGCGAAGGGCGTGCTGACGATCAAGCTCACCGAGACGAAGGGCGGCCTGGCCGGGGCGCTGGTCGTGCGCCCGCACCAGGAGCTGGTGTTCATCTCGCAGAACGGGATGGTCCAGCGCACCGGCGTGAAGGGCATCTCGCAGCAGGGCCGCGCCGCCACCGGCGTGCGGGTGATGAACCTGCGAGAGGGCGACCAGGTGAGCGCCGTGGCGCTGATCATGGAGTCCGAGAACGACAGCGGCCAGCAGACCCTCGACGTCGAGGGCACGGAGGTCACCGTCGACGGCGAGCAGAACGAGTCCGCGGCCGAGGACGGCGCCGAGGCCGCCGGCGGCGAGGACTCCTGACACCGGACCGTCGTGCGCGGGGCGGTCGGCCGGATCGCCCCGCAGCGGCCCTGCCCCGCTGGGCCGGCGCCGCACCCCCGTCGAGGGATCAACGACTTGCGCCCGGACGAAGTCGCTGATCCCTCGATGTCGTGTCCTGACGATCCCCCTCCGGCGGTGTCGGAGGGCGGTGGTACGCTGGCGCCACCAGAGAAAGGAGGTGGTCCGGATATCTAGTTCGAGTTCTTGCGGGACCCTGGAGGTGGCCGGCCGCTGAGGTCGGTTGGGCTGGTAACGGCCCAGCGAATCCAAACCGGACCACCCCCGCGCGCGCTGCCGATCAGTCCCATCGGCCGCTTGAGACAGGCGTGTCGCGGGTCAAGTCCAGTCCAGCTTGAGAAGGGCGCCGCCTGCGGGCGGCGCCCTTCGGCTTCTCGAGCCAGGTCGGGGCCGTCACGGAGGATGCAGCCGGTTCGTCGGCCGACAGGCCGTCAACGGGATGCTGCTCGCCTGTGCGTCGGCCGCGACGGGAGCGCCGGAGCGCTCCGGCGGCTCCGGTTCGCTCCCGGGCCGACAGCGCGCCCCGCCTCAGCGCGCGCTTGGACCGCCGGCGACCTTCAGGTTGAACGTCTTGGCGGCGGTGCGCCGGGCGTCGGTGCCGTCCTTGCCGGCGAGGGTGAGCTTGACGGGGTAGCTGCGCTTGCCCTTCAACAAACGGCGCCCTGTGCTGCCGAGCCGCAGCGTGACGGTGGTCGTCTTGCCTTGGGCGGCGCGGAACCTGCCGGTGGCCAGCGTCAAGACCTTGGCGCGCCTATGGCCGGGGAGCCGGACCTTGCGGGCGGTCTGCAGCTTTGCCGTGCCGGTGCAGGTGCCGGACGCGCTCTTGGGGCAGGTGATGCGGACGGGTACGCGGCGCCGGTCGGAGGAGAGGCGGGGCGTGCCAGTGACACGCGCCCAAGGAGCCCGCGGTGCGGGCCCGGACGTGGAGGCGCCGGGAAAGACGGTCTCGACGCCGCCTGAAGGCGGCACCGGCGCGGCGGGTGGCGGGGGCCGGAATGCCCAGGCCGGGGGCTCCTCCGCCTGCAGGGGCTGGGGAACGACCTGCTCGCAGCTAGGGTGTACGTTGTCCGTCGGGTCGACGTAGGCCACGTCGCGATCGCCGAAGATCCCGTCGGCGGCCAGGTCGTCGCAGTAGGCCTTGTCGTCCCCCGCGCCGTCGAAGGTGACGATCGTGTCGTTCTGGTCGCCGCCGTTCAGCGTGTCGTCGCCCGTGAGGGCGAAGAGCGTGTCGACACCGGATCCCCCGTACAGCTCCTCGTTGCCCGGGCTGCCCACGAGCGTGTCGGCCCCGGGCCCTCCCTGGACGCTGAGCGTCTGGATGCTGCGACCCCCGTCCGGCGCCAGGTAGGTGGCAAAGAACCGGTCGTTGCCCAGTCCGAGCCGCACGTCGAGCTGGATCGCGGGCGCTCCCGCCGTGCCGCACACGACCGTGGTCGGGCTCGGCTGCTCGCACGGCGGACCCTGCGCCCAGTTGACGGTGATCGGCACCAGGTCCTGGATGACAAGCGGCCTGTCGCCGCCCTGCCACGCCAGCGCGACCTGGTTGGCCTCCCCGCCCGGCGTCGCGTCCTCGAGGGTGAACTTCACCACGGAGCCCGGGGTGACGGTCTGGAAGCTCAGCGCGGCGCCCCATGCCGCGGACGAGTGCGTCGCGGCGAGCGTGATCGCGGCGCCCAGCACGACAAGCGGCCGCGTCATCGGACGGGTGTGCATGACGGACACCTTCCTCCGTCAATCAACATCAGGTCGCTGAAGGGATCGGCCGAGTATCCCACTCGCACCGTCCCTTGTCAGCAACCGGTTGGGCAGTCGCTCACGGTCCGTGACCGCTCAGCGCTGCGCTCTGCGGCCCGGCACCTTCAGGTTGAAGGTCTTGGTCGTGGTGCGGTTGGCGCCGGTGCCGTCCTTGCCGGTGAGGGTGAGCTTGGCGCGGAGGTTGCTCCTTGCCTTGAGGAGCTTGCGGGCGGTGGCGGTGAGCTGGAGGTTGATGTTGGTGCTCTTGCCGCGGGCGGCGCGGAACCTGTCGGTGGCCAGGGTCACGATCCTCCTGTCCTTCCGGCCGGGTACGCGCACCTTGCTTGCGGTCTGCAGCGTCGCCTTGCCGGAGCAGGCGCCGGACGCGGCCTTCGGGCAGGCGATGCGCACGGGCACCCGCCGGCCGTCGGAGCTGAGGCGCGGCGTGGCGGCGACGCGCGCTCAGGGTGCCCGGGTGCCTGACTGCGGACCGAAGACCGGGATGACGGAGGCGCCTCCGCCGACAGCGGGCGACGGTCCCGTCACGCCAGGCTGATCCGCCGGCGAAGGAGGCGTCGGCAGCTCGTGGAGCACCCGGTCGCAGCCGTCGAAGAAGAGATCGCCCGGGTCGGCGTAGGCGACGTCCTCGAGGTACTCGACCGTGTCGGGAACCAAGTCGTCGCAACGCACCGGCTCCTCCGCGACGCCGTCCAAGCTGAAGATGGTGTCGTTGCCGGCGTTGCCGTGGGTTGCGTCCTTCCCCGGGCCGCCGTCCAGCGTGTCGTCCCCCGGGCCGCCCTCAAGCCAATCGTCGAGCGCGCCGCCGAGCAGCATGTCGTCATGCCCGCCGCCGAGCAGGCGGTTGTGGCTGCCGGCCGCGCCGACAAGGGTGTCGTTCCCGTTGTCTCCGTACACCCAGACGCGAATCAGCGGGGCGACGCCCTGAGAGAAGGCCGAACCGTCGAACCGGTCGTCCCCGCCGCCGAGGCGGAAGTGGAGCTCGACCTCGTCGGGCGATCCGGGCAGGCTGCAGACGACCTGCCCGGTCCCGCCGCCCGAGCAGAGCCCGGACGCGGAGATCTCGACGGTCATCGGCACGGCATCGGTGATCCTGAGCTGAGCGCCGGCGACGTCGGCCCAGGCGAGCTTGACGTCGTTGGTCTCCTCGCCGCCGATCTCGTAGAACTCGAGACGATGCACGTCGTCCGGAGAGCCGGGCGGCAAGTACCTGAGCTCTGCGGCCGCCGCCGATGAGCTGCCCACGCGCGACGAGCCCGAACGCCGCGGCGAGGGCTACGAGCAGGCGTGACAGCAGACCGGTGCGCATGACGGACTCCTTCCCTCCGTCGTTCAGCGTTCGGGCATGGACGTGACCGGACAGTCTCCCATGCTGACTGATCGGCCAGGCTGAGCGCAAGCGGCGGGAGGGTCCCGAACGCGCTTGCATCAGCGCGCGCTCGTGCCACCGGGTCGGCGGAGGCTGAAGGTCTTCGTGGCGGCGCGCGCCGCACCGGTGTCGTCCATGCCGGAGAGGGTGAGCTTGGCAGGGAGGCTGCGCCTTCCCTTCAGCAGCCGGCGCGCGGTGCTGCCGAGCCGCAGCGTGACCGTGGTCGCCTTGCCGTGGTCGGCGCGGAACCTGCCGGCGGCCAGGGTCACCACCCTGCTGCCCTTCCGGCCGGGTACGCGCACCTTGCCCGTGGTCTGCAGCGTCACGGTGCCGGAGCACGTGCCGGCGTCGGGAGTCACGCAGACGATCCGGACCGGGACGCGGCGTCCGTCGGAGCTCACGCGCGGAGCACCGGCGATGCTCGCCCACGGAGCCCGCCTGCCGAAAGCCGGCATCTTGTAGAAGATCCTGCCGCACCCCCTGGGTGCGTCGTCCGGATCGATGTACGCGACGTCCCCCGAGCGCACGGGCGAGTCGGGCTTCTCGTCGCAGAAGGCCGGCTCGCCGCCGACGCCGTCGAGGCTGATGATCACGTCGTCGCCCCGCTCGCCCCTGTGCCGGTCGACGCCAGGGCCTCCGACGAGCGTGTCGTTCCCGCTGCTGCCGTACAGGCGGTCGCTGCCGGCTCCACCGATCAGGATGTCGTCCCCGTCGGCCCCGTAGAGGAAGTTGTCGCCGCCGGCCGGGGCGATCAGGGTGTCGTCGCCGCCCAGCCCGTAGACGCGGACGACCAGGGGCGGGCCGCCGCCCGGCGCGAAGCCCGAGCCGTCGAAGAGGTCGTCGTACTCGCCCAGGTGGAACCTCAGCTCGAGCTTGTCGCCGGCGGGCAGGTCGCACTCGACGCGCGTCTCGGTGACGTTCGCGCAGACGCCGCCCGTCCTCGGCCCACGAAGCTCGATCGGCACCGCGTCCTTGACGCGGAACCGCGTTCGGTTCCCGTCCGCCCAGGAGAGCTCGACCTGGTTGGTCTCGAAGGCGGTCAACGCCACGAACTCGAAGTACCGCGGGGTCGTCTCGGCCGAGTACCTCAGGTACGCCGCCGACGCGGCCGCGGCGCACACCGCCGGCAGCGTCGGCGCGATGGCCAGGACGAGCAGCAGACGCCGGAGCGACTCGGGGCGCATGACCGGTTCTCCCGGAGCGACCCTCGCCGAGCAGCAGGCCGGGTGTCAAGGGCAGGAACGATCCGGCGCCGACCGCCGGTGCGACGGCGCCCTCAGGCCGCCTCGGCCGGCAGCCACTGCCGCCACGCGGGCGGGATCGAGGGCGCGGCCACCCGTATGAAGAGATGCGGCTGCGGGGCGCGCGGCGGGCGCCGCGGGAACATCCCCACCTTCTCGGGCAGCATGTCGGCCTTGCGCCGGTTGCACGGCGCGCACGACGCCACGATGTTCTCCCAGGTCGACGGCCCGCCCTTGGAGCGCGGGATCACGTGGTCGACCGTCAGGTGGCTCGAGCGCGAACCGCAGTACTGGCAGGTCCAGTCGTCGCGCGCGAACACCGCCCGCCGCGTGATCCGCCGCCGGTGCGTGTCACGCGGAACCACCACGTAGGTCATCAGGCGGATCACGACCGGCCGCACCATCTTGCTGCGCTCCGAGCGCAGCTCCCACGAGCCGTGCTCGATCACCTCCGCCTTGTCCTTCAGGAGCAGCACGACCGCCCGCCGTACCGAGCACACGTTGATCGGCTCATACGACGCGTTGAGGACGAGCACCCGGCCACCATCGCGTCCGCGCCGCCGGTGCTCGGCAAGCGACGCGGACCCAAGATCGGCTGGTGGCGTAGGCTCGGCCATAACGGGGTGCTACAGGCAAAAGTAGCACCGGAGGAAGCGGTTGCCGCCGTCAGGAGGCCGCCGGATAGCTGCCGAGCACCCGCACCTCCTCGCAGTGCGAGCGCAGCGCTGCGATCGCCTCGGCCACCCGCGGCTCGCGCGCGTCGCCCTCCAGATCGACCAGGAACAGGTAGTGGCCGAGCCGGCGCTTGCGCGGACGCGACTCGATCCTGGTGAGGTTGATGTCGCGCGACGCCAGCTCCGCCAGGCACTCCACCAGCCAGCCCGGCGAGGTGTCGCCCGCGCCGTAGAACAACACGGAGGTCTTCACCGGCCGGCCGCCGTCGGACGGGATGCCCGCCGGCTCGCGGCGCAGCAGCCAGAAGCGCGTCTCGTTGCCCGGCTCGTCCTCGATCCCGTCAGCGAGCACCTCGCAGTCGTACAGCCGCGCCGCCGCCGCGGGCCCGACCGCCGCCCACGGCTCCTCGCTGTCGGCCACGATCCGCACCGCCTCCGCCGTCGAGGCGGCCGGCGAGGTCGCCACCCCCGGAAGCTCCGTCGACAGCCAGCGCCGGCACTGGCCCAGCGCCTGCGGATGCGACAGCACCCGCGTCACCTGATCGCGCGCCACGCCCCGCCGGGCGATCAGCGCATGGCTGACCGGCAGCACCTTCTCCGCCGCCACCTGCAGCTCCGGAGCCTCCCAGGCGAGCGTGTCGACCGTCGCGTTCACGCCGCCCTCGAGCGAGTTCTCGATCGGCACCAGCGCCGCGTCCGCCTGCCCGGCGGCCACCGCCAGGATCGCGTCGCGCTCCGTCGCGTACGGGACCGCCTCGGCGTCCGCCAGCTCAGGGGAGGAGAGCACGGCGGCATGGCTGAACGTGCCGGGCGGGCCGAGGTAGGCGACCTTCATCGGCCGTCGCGCACCTCGTCATCGACCTGACCGCCCTCCAGCGCGATCCGGATCGCCTCCTCCTCCTCGGGCGCCAGCTCGAACTCGCCGCGGCCCTCGACCACGCGCTTGACGTACAGGCGCGCCTGGTCGCGGCGGGCGATGTTCGTCAGCACGACGCCCGAGCGGGTGGCGTCCAGCAGCGCCAGCGAGCAGGACTGGCGCCCGGACGGCTCGTGGAAGGCGTCGAACCGCACCAGCCCGCGGTAGGCGATCGCGCCGTCCAGCCGCGACTCGACCACGCTCAGCCGCCCGTCCAGCCGCGTCGCCGCCTCGCCCACGTAGGCGTGCAGCGCGCGGAACTGCTCGTCCAGGTCGGCGACGTGGCCGACGAGGTCGCGCGGCTCGTTGCCCGGGCCCAGCACCGCCCTCTGGTCGGCGCGCACCCGGCGGAGCTTCACCACCGCCGCGATCGCCACGGCAAGCGCGACCACGGCCACTCCGCATGCGGCCAGCGCGACGATCCCCGTGGTCGAGCTCAGCTCATCCACCAGGCGGCAACCTAGCGCGTCAGCCCGCGCACCCTAGGTGAACAGGACGGAGTAGGTCTGCGTGTTGTTCTCGGTGGTGCGCTCGCCGGGGACCTTCTCGACGGTCACGGTCACCCGCGCGGCGCTGCCCCGCGGCGGCGTGTCGGCGATCTGGATCGTGACCTCGGCGTTCTGGCCCGCCTTGGTCTGCCGGATCGTCTTGGATTGCGTGATCGTCCGCGACTGACCCGCGATCCGCACCGTCACCTTCACGTTGGACTCGTCGTTCTCGCCCTGGTTCTGGAAGGTGACGTCGAACGCCAGCCCGCCCGAGACCGGCACGCGCGTCGGCGTGTCGCCCGGCTGCAGCGTCACCCCGCCGGCGCTCACGCTCACCAGGCCGTGGCCGTGCGTGCCCGGCTTCGGCTCGCCGGTCGCGGTCGAGCCCGCGCCGCCGGCGTCCGGGTTGATGCGCTCCGCGGCCTGCTCGTAGTCCAGCCAGCCGATGCTGGGCAGGAACTTGGAGGCCGCGATCCGCGCGCCGTGGATGTCGGCGTCGTTGAGCGCGTCGCGGATCAGCGGCGCCACCCGCTGCGAGTAGACGACGTCGGAGGCGAGGAAGGCCTGCATCTGGCCGACGACCCGCTGCAGCGCGGCGACCGCCTGCGGGCCGGAGGTCAGCGCCCGCGGCAGGTTGTCGGCGATCTGCCGGACGCCCTCGGCGCGCAGGTTGAGCACCAGCTCCAGGTTGCGGTGCGCCGCCTTCATGTCGTCCGGCACGTCGAGGTTGCGGGCGCGCCGCACGTCGTCGTCGGCGATCTGGCGCACCTGGTTGACCGCGACCTGGACCTCGTTCGGCTCGCCGCCGCTGCTGAGCACGTCGAAGAGCTGGCGGGAGACCTGCCCGTCGGAGGACTCGACGATGGAGGTGACCGCGCGGTTGTAGTCGCGCAGCGCGTTCTGGTGGCGCGTGTTGAAGCAGGCGCGCACGCCGAGGATCAGCAGGATCGCCAGGACGGCGAGGATCGCGGCCGCGACGAGCCTCCGGCGCGCGATCTCCGGGTCGCTGGGCGCCGTGCGCGAAGCCCCGGCGCTGCGGCGCGGACGCTCGCGACGCGTCGGCCGGGTGGGCTCCTCAGGCTCGTCGTCGAAGAAGGACACGGTGCGGGACTCCTCGGCTGTGCCGATGCGGCGCTGGGTTCGCCGTCTGCACGTTCGCCGTCAACGGCAGGCTCCCTTCCCCTCGTGCTGAAGAACACGGAGGCGGTGCGTGCCTCGGAGCATACGACCTTGACCGTTCCCGCCGGCCGGGTCGACCCGGAGCGCACGGGCGATCTCGGCACGGTCGTGCTCGACCGCTACCGGCTGCTGCACCGGCTCGGCGGGGGCGGATTCGGCGTCGTCTGGGCGGCGCACGACCTCAAGCTCGACCGGCCGGTCGCCGTGAAGCGCATCCCCTGCGGCGATCCCGACATCGCGCGTCGCGCCGACCGGGAGAGCGTCGCCGCCGCCCGGCTCCAGCACCCGGCGATCGTCGCCCTGTACGAGACCGTCGCCGACGACGAGGCCGTCTACCTGGTCTCCGAGCTCGTCGAGGGCGCCACGCTCGCCGAGCTGCTCGCCGAGGGGGCGCTGTCGGACCGCGACGTGGTCGAGATCGGCCTTGCGCTCTGCGACGCGCTCGCGCACGCCCACCGGCGCGGCGTGGTGCACCGCGACGTCAAGCCGCAGAACATCCTCATCGCCTTGCGGGACGACGGTGGGCCCGCCGCCAAGCTCACCGACTTCGGCGTGGCGCGGATCGTCGGCGACGACGGCCTCACCGCCACCGGCGACGTGGTCGGCACGCTCGCCTACATGGCGCCCGAGCAGGCCGAGGGGCGCGAGGCCGGGCCGCCCGCCGACCTGTACGCGCTCGGCCTGTGCCTGTACGAGGGGCTCGCCGGGGTCAACCCGGTCCGCGCCCGCGGCGCCGGCGCCACCGCCCGCCGCGTCGGGATGCGGCTGCCGCCGCTCGGCCGCCTGCGCCGCGACCTGCCGCTCGACCTGTGCGCCGCGATCGACCAGGCGGTGCGGCCCGACCCGCAGCAGCGCGGCACGATCGCCGACCTGCGCGCCGCGCTCGCCGCCGCCCTGCAGGACGTCGACGACGAGCCCGGGACGATCGAGGGCGGGAAGCTGGAGGCGCTCACCGTCGTCGCCCCGCCCGTGCGCACGACGATGCCCGCGCGGCTCGTGGCGGCCGCGCTCGCCGCGCCGCTCGCCGCCGCAGCCCCGGTGCTGCTCGGCGACGCCGCCGGGGTCGCGCCGCTGCCCGCCGCGTCCGGCGCCGCCGTCGCCGTCCTGCTGCTGCCGCGCCTGGGTTGGGTGGCGGCCGCCGTCGTGCTCCTGGCCGCGCTCGCCGCCGTGCGGCCCGGCACCGCGCTGCTGCTCGCCGCCGCGGTCGCGCCCGTGCCGCTGCTGCTGCGCCGCGCCGAGCCCTGGACCTGGTCGCTGCCCGCGCTGGCTCCGCTGCTCGGCCTCGCCGGGATCGCGCCCGCCTTTGCCGCGGTCGCCGGCCGCGCGGGCCGCCCGCTGCACCGCGCCGCGCTCGGCGCGCTCGGCGGCTGGTGGCTGGTGGTGGTCGAGGTCGCCTCCGGACGGACGCTGCTGGCTGGCCCGCCGCCCGATGCGGCCGGCCCGCTCGTCACCCGTGCCGACAGCGGCGAGGCTCTCGCTGCGCTGGCGACGCTGGCGGAGCCGGTCACGCTGGCGTTGATCGGGACGCTGGCGGGCGGCGCGCTGCTGGCGCCCTGGCTCGTCGCCGGGCGGCGCGCGGCCGTCGACATGGCGGGCGCGATCATGTGGGCGGCGGCGCTCGTCGGGGCGCTGCACGCCGGCA
>Ga0207874_1002884_pt1 | contig 15329 bp, 11 predicted proteins | sample HigsolmetaAR201D_FD_184833 | JGI IMG/M metagenome (GOLD analysis project Ga0207874, IMG submission 184833) | Ionic liquid and high solid enriched microbial communities from the Joint BioEnergy Institute, USA - AR20-1-D (SPAdes) (version 2) ...
AGCCGGCCCCCGAGCACCTCCTGCACCGCTCGCCGGGCTTCCGCCCCGACGTGCGGTCGACGCTGAGCATCACCACCACGCTCGCGGTCGCGGGGCGGCCGTGGACGCTGCACTACCAGCCCCGCGTGACCTTCGAGAGCTCGATCGCCAGCAGGATGCTGCCGATCCTGGTGATCAGTGGCACGCTGATCAGCCTGGTGCTCTTCTGGCTTATCCGCTCGCAGGTGCAGGCGCGCGCCAGCGCCGAGGCGGCCATCCGCGTCCGCGACGACTTCTTCTCGGTGGCGTCGCACGAGCTGAAGACGCCGCTGACCGTGCTGCTTGGCAACACCCAGCTCCTGCTGCGGCGCATCAGCCGCGAGCAGCACCTGAGCGAGCGCGACCAGCGCGTGGTGCAGACGATCGCCTACCAGAGCGAGCGCCTGAACCGGCTGGTGAACGCGCTGCTCGACCACTCGCGCATCCAGTCCGGCCGGCTGGTGATCGAGCCGGCGCCGCTGGACCTGGTGGCCGCGGTGCGGCGCGTGGTCGACGAGATCCGCCCCTCGCTGCGCCAGCACACCCTGAGCCTCACGGCGCCCGACGCGCCGCTGATCGTGAACGGCGACGAGCTGCGACTCGCGCAGGTCTTCCAGAACCTGATCGACAACGCCATCAAGTACAGCCCCAACGGCGGGCCGATCGCGGTGACGCTGGAGCGGCGCGGCGACCGGGCGGTCATCGAGGTGGCCGACTGCGGCCTCGGCATCCCGGCCGACGAGCTGCCGAGCCTGTTCCAGCAGTTCTACCGCGCCGGCAACATCGACCCGCGCAAGATCAGCGGCATGGGCATCGGCCTGTACGTCATCCGCGAGATCGTCACCCAGCACGGCGGCTCGGTGGACGTCGAGAGCCACGAGGGGCAGGGCAGCACCTTCCGGGTCATCCTGCCCCTCGCGGGCGACATCAGGCCGTAGCCTGGGCGCGCGCCGCCTGGCGCGCCCGCAGCAGCGGCAGCTCAAGGCTGTCCCACAGCGCCTGCCAGCTGGCCTCGATAATGTTCTCCGAGCAGCCGACGGTGCTCCAGCGCTCCTCGCCGCGCGCCGACTCGATCAGCACGCGCGGGCGGGCCGCCGTGCCCAGGTGCTCGTCCACGATGCGCACCTTGTAGTCCACCAGGTGCACCTCGGCCAGCTCCGGGTAGTGCGGCAGGAGCGCCTTGCGGATGGCCTGGTCGAGCGCGTTGACCGGCCCGTCGCCCTCGGCGGCGGTGTGCATCACCTCGCCGCCGACGCGCAGCTTGACGATGGCCTGCGAGCGCACCGGCGCGGTGCCGCGCTCCTCGACGATCACGGTGAAGTCCAGCAGCTCGAAGGGCGGCTCGTAGTCCGGCGCGGCGCGCCGCACCAGCATCTCGAACGACCCCTCGGCGGCCTCGAACTGGAAGCCGCGGCTCTCGAGCTCCTTGATGCGCTGCAGCACCACGCGCTCGTTGCCGTTGAGCTCCAGCCCGAGCTCCTTGGCGCGCATGCGCACGTTGCCGCGGCCCGCGAGCTCGCTTACCACCACGCGCATCTGGTTGCCCACCAGCTCCGGGTCGATGTGCTGGTAGCTCTCGGGCACCTTGGCGACCGCGGCGACGTGGATTCCGCCCTTGTGGGCGAAGGCGCTGCGCCCGACGTACGGCGCGTGGGTGTCCGGGTTGAGATTGGCCACCGCCGCGACGTAGTGCGAGACCTCCGAGAGCCGGCGCAGCTGCTCGGGGCTCACGCAGCGGTAGCCGAGCTTCAGCTGCAGGTTGGCGATCAGCGGGATGAGGTCCATGTTGCCGCAGCGCTCGCCGTAGCCGTTGATCGTCCCCTGGACGTGCACGCAGCCGGCCTGCACCGCCGCCATCGCGTTCGCCACCGCCAGCGCCCCGTCGTTGTGGGTGTGGATGCCGAGCAGGGGCGAGCTGGACCCCTCGCCCTCCGGCGCCAGGCGCTCGCGCACGGCCCGGACGATGCGCGCGATCTCCTCCGGAAGCGCGCCGCCGTTCGTGTCGCACAGCACCACGCAGTCCGCCCCGGCCCGCGCCGCGGCCTGGACCGTCGCGAGCGCGTACTCGGCGTCGAGCTTGTAGCCGTCGAAGAAGTGCTCGGCGTCGTAGATCACCTCTTTGCCGAGGCGCTTGAAGAAGGAGACGCTGTCGGCGATCATCGCCAGGTTCTCCTCGCGCGTGGTCTCGAGCACCCGCTCCACGTGGAGCGTCGAGCTCTTGCCGACCAGCGTGACCACCGGGGTCTCGGCGGCCACGAGCGCGCGGATGTTCGCGTCGTCCTCGCAGCGCACCCCGGCGTGCCGGGTGCTGCCGAAGGCGGCGATCCGGGCGTGGCGCAGCTCGAGGCCGCGCACGCGCTGGAAGAACTCGGCGTCCTTGGGGTTGGAGCCCGGCCAGCCGCCCTCGATGTAGTGGACGCCGAACGCGTCGAGCTCACGGGTGATCTTCAGCTTATCCTCGACGGAGAGCGAGAGCCCCTCGCGCTGCGTGCCGTCGCGGAGGGTGGTATCGTAGAGAAGGATCTGCACGTCGTGCTCCTCAGTAGTCAGTAGCCAGCTATCAGTCGCCGGCGGCTGTTCTGCCCCACAGTTCGCGGACGAATCGACGGGCTGCGGCAGCCGCGTCGCCGCTTCGTCCAGGCGTCAACCTCACCAAACAGCGCAGCCAGCCAGCGGGGTGTGTCGCCATACGCCCGCGGAGCTGCTGCCGATGAGCGCGGGGCGCGAATGGCGGGCAGCAGGGGCGCGACGCTGCGCCTGCCTGCTGCCGGCACCACCTCCTGAAACGAGCACGAACACATAGACAATCCTGACACTCAGTGAGCGCGGCGGCGAGCTACCGGCCGTCGCCGCGCCAGCAGGGATAGCTCCCGAACACCTTGAACAGCCCGGTCTTGGCGCGGATGCGCTCCAGCGCCTCCGCCACGTGGGGCTCCTCGCGGTGGCCGTTGATGTCCACCAGGAAGATATACTGGCCGAGCACCTCCTTCGAGGGGCGCGACTCGAGCTTGGTCATGTTGATGCCGGCCACGGCCAGCTCGGTGAGCGCCTCCACCAGCACCCCGGCGCGGTCCTCGCGGAAGCCGAAGCAGAAGCTCGTCTTGTCGTCGCCGGTCGGCGGCGCGTCCTGGCGGCCGATGGCGATGAAGCGCGTCACATTATCGCCGCGGTCCTGGATGTCGCGCGCGAGCACCGCGGCCCCGGTGAGCTCGGCGGCGCGCAGCGTAGCGATCGCCGCGGCGGGGCGCTCGTCGGCCAGCGCCTCGGCCGGGGCGGCGCTGTTGCTCAGCGACGCCACCGTCGCCACGCCGGGGAGGCAGCGCTCGATGAAGCGGCGGCACTGGCCGAGCGACTGCGGGTGGGCGTACAGCACCTGGATCTCGTGCAGCGCGAGCCCGGGCCGGCCCACCAGGAAGTGCTGGATCGGGATCACAGTCTCGCCGGTGATCCGCAGGTCGGTCTCGTGGATCAGCAGGTCGAGCGTGATCGGAACGCTGCCCTCCAGCACGTTCTCGATCGGCAGCACCCCGGCGTCGGCCGCGCCGGTCTCGACGGCGGTGACCACCGCCGGCATGCTGGCGAGCGGCAGGTAGCTGGAGCCTTCGGCCCCGTAGGCCATGGCCGCCAGCTCGCTGTACGAGCCGGGCGGGCCGAGGTATGCGATGGTGCTCATCGTCCTTCGTTGGGGCGCAGGGGCGCAGCACGCTGCGCCCGTACGTCGTCCTTCGCAGGGGCGCAGCACGCTGCGCTACAGTGCCGCTACTCGTCGGTTGTTCCGACGGCGTTGTTCCCGAACAGGTCGACCGCGTAGGTCGGGTGGCTGCGGTCGTAGCCGGCGGCGTAGGCCGCGTTCTCGGCGCTGAGGCGCTGCTGGCGCGCGGCGAGCATCTTGTTCAGCGCGCCCATGTACGCCTCGGCGGCGGCGACGATCGTGTCGGTGTTGGCGCTGTAGCCGCTGTAGATCTGCGGCCCGCGGTGCCGCCCGACGCGGTACTCCACCTCCTCGACCGTCTCGCCCGGCTCGCGGATGCGCACCGAGACCTCGGCCACCGCGTCGATGCCCTCGGTCACGGCCTTGATCGAGAACTCGATCAGCTCGACCGGCCGCTGGACCACGCGGTCGATCGCCTTGTAGATCGCGTCCACCGGGCCGGTGCCGTGCGCCGCGGTGGTGTGGACGTTCCCGTCCGGGTCGGCGATGCGCACCGTCGCCACCGGCGTGACGCCAGTGCCGCAGGTGACCTGCACGTGCTCAAGCCGGTAGATCTCGGGCGTGTGCAGCGAGCCGCCGGCGATCAGCACCTCGATGTCGCGGTCATCGACGGTCTTCTTCTTGTCGCACAGCTCCTTGAAGCGCGCGAAGAGCTGCTGGAACTCCTCCTCGCTGTCGAACTCGTAGCCCATGGCCGCCAGCTTCGTGCGGAAGGCGTTGCGGCCGGAGTGCTTGCCCAGCACCAGCTCGTTGCCGTCCAGCCCGATCGTGGTGGCGTCCATGATCTCGTAGGTCATGCGGTTCTTGAGCACGCCGTCCTGGTGGATGCCGGACTCGTGGGCGAAGGCGTTGGCGCCGACGATCGCCTTGTTGGGCGGCACCGGCATGCCGATGATCGTGCTGACCAGCTTGGAGCTGCGCGCCAGCTCGCGGGTGTTGATCTGCGTCGAGAGGCCGAAGAACTGCCGGCGGGTGTGGAGCGCCATGACGACCTCTTCGAGCGAGGCGTTGCCGGCGCGCTCGCCGATGCCGTTGATCGTGCACTCGATCTGCCGGGCGCCCGCGCGCACGCCCGCCAGGCTGTTGGCCACCGCCATGCCCAGGTCGTCGTGGCAGTGGGTCGAGATGATCACCTTGTCCGCGCCGGGGACGTTCTGGCGGATGCCGGCGATCAGCGCGCCGTAGTCCTCGGGCGTCGCGTAGCCGACGGTGTCGGGGATGTTGAGGGTCGTCGCGCCCTCGGCGATCACCGCTGCGAGCATCTGGTAGACGTACTCCGGGTCGGAGCGGGTGGCGTCCATGGGCGAGAACTCGATATCCTCGCAGAACGAGCGCGCGTAGCGGACCATCTGGCGCGCCTTCTCCAGCACGGCCTCGCGCGTCGAGCGCAGCTGGTGCTCGATGTGGATGTCCGAGGAGGAGATGAAGACGTGGATGCGCTTCTTGGCCGCCGGCGCGACCGCCGAGGCCGCCTTGTCGATATCATCGGTGTTGGCCCGCGCGAGCGCCGCGATCACGGGGCCGTCGGGCGTGCCGATCTCCTTGGCGATCTGGTGGACGGCGGCCCAGTCGCCGGGGGAGGCGGCGGGGAACCCGGCCTCGATGATGTCCACGCGCAGCCGGGCGAGCTGGCGGGCGACCTCCAGCTTCTCCTCCAGCGTCATGGTGCAGCCCGGCGCCTGCTCCCCGTCGCGCAGGGTGGTGTCGAAGATTCGTACGTGATCGTCTGCCATTGTCATCATCTCCTGTGAAGAACCGAGGGCCGAGAGCCGAGGGCTGAGAACCGAGAGCCGAGAACCGAGAGCCGAGAACCGAGAACCGAGAACCGAGAACCGAGAGCCGAGAACCGAGGGCCGAGAACCGAGAACCGAGAACCCAGAACCGAGAGCCGAGAACCCAGGGCTGAGAACCGAGAACCTGGAGCCAGAGCTGAGAACCCAGGCTGAGTATCCAGGACCCAGGACCCAGAGCCGAGGGCTGAGAACCGAGAACCGAGAGCTCAGAGCGTGGGCTTACTGGCGGTAATCTTCGGGGGTGAACGGGGGCGGGGGGAGATCCTCCTGGCCCGCCACCACGTACATCTCCCGATCTTCCTGCACCTGCTTCGATGCCTCCCGCTCAAGCTTCTGGAGCTCCAGTATCTTGCTGGTGAGCATGGCCATGATCTCCTGGCACTCGGCGTGGAGGGCGGCCTCCTCCTCATCTGAGATATGGCCGGCGCGGCGCAGCAGGTCGAGCCAGCTGTCCGTCTCCGCCGCCGAGCCCTTGGCGATCGACAGGTGGTTGCGATGCGCCCCCGGCGTGAAGCGCCCGTGACCTTCGGCGATGTTCGCGCCAACCGACGTGGCCGACGCGACGATCTGGCGCGCGATCACGGCGTTCCCCCAGCTGTTGGGGAGGCGCTGAACGATCCTGAGGACCGCTAGCGCCAGCGCCTGCGCTCGCTCCCAGACGATCAGGTTCCGATAGGTGTACTTCCCTGCCACGTCCCACGATCCCGATGCGCGGCCCCGCCCCTGGCTCTCGGCCCTTGGCTCTCGACTCCTGGTCGCCGGATGGCGCTACGCCCCGCCCTGGCCCGGCCTCACCTCGCGCGGGTTGACGAACGGCATCATGCGGCGCAGCTCGCGGCCGATCACCTCGATCGGGTGGTCGATGTCCTTGGCGCGGTAGGCGTTGAAGCGCGGCCGGCCGTTGTGGTTCTCCTCGATCCAGTCCTCGGCGAACGCGCCGCCCTGGATGTCGGCCAGGATCTGCCGCATCGCCTTGCGGGTCTCGTCGGTGATAATCTTCTGCCCGGCGGTGTAGTCGCCCCACTCGGCGGTGTCCGAGACCGAGTAGCGCATGTAGTTCAGGCCGCCCTGGTAGAACAGGTCGACGATCAGCTTCAGCTCGTGCATGCACTCGAAGTAGGCCACCTCGGGCTGGTAGCCGGCCTCGACCAGCGTCTCGAACGCGGCCTTGACCAGCGCCGAGACGCCGCCGCACAGCACCACCTGCTCGCCGAAGAGATCGGTCTCCGTCTCCTCGGCGAAGGTCGTCCGCAGCACGCCGGCCTTGGTGCTGCCGATGCCCTTGGCGTAGGCCAGGGCGTCCTCGAGCGCGTGGCCGGAGGCGTCCTGGTGGACGGCGACCAGCGCGGGCACGCCGCCGCCCTGCTCGAAGACCTCGCGCACGCGGTGGCCGGGGGCCTTCGGCGCGACCATGCTCACGTCCACGCCCTCGGGCGGCACGATCTGGCCGAAGCGGATGTTGAAGCCGTGGGCGAACATCAGCGTCTTGCCCGGCGCCAGGTGCGGCGCGATCTCGTCGCGGTAGAGCTGGGCCTGCCCGGTATCCGGCGTGACGATCATGATGATCTGCGCCTCTTTGACGGCGTCGGCAACCGTACAGACTCGCAGGCCGAGCCCCTCGGCCTTGGCCCAGGACCGCGAGCCGCTGTACAGGCCGACGCGCACATCGCAGCCGCTGTCCTTGAGGTTCAGGGCGTGCGCGTGGCCCTGGCTGCCGAAGCCGATGATCGCGATCGGGCGGTCCTTGATGCGGCCCAGGTCGGCCTGGTTGTCGTAGTAGATCTCTGCCATGGTCTCCTCTACATGCCCACAAAGGCGCTTCGGGAATAGGTGTGTTTGGCGTGGTGCCTCCGCCGCTGCGCCAGACAGCCGCGCCGGGAAACACTCGCGGTGCTACCTGCTCAGTTCAGCGCCGGGACGCGCTCGGCGTGCCCGTTGCCCTCGACGAACTCCTCGGCGGCGTGGCCGCGCGCGCCGCGGACCATCGCGATGCGGCCGGTGCGCATCATCTCCTTGATGCCGAACGGCCGGATCACATCGATGAAGTTCTGGACCTTGCCCGGCGAGCCGGTCATCTCGATCACCATCGTGTTGATGCCGACATCGACGATCTTCGCGTCGAACACCTCGGTCAGCGCCACGATCTCGGCGCGCTTGGCGCTCGGGGCGTGGATCTTCATCAGCGCCATCTCGCGCTCCACCGTCGGGTCGTTGGTCACGTCGCTGACCTTGAGCACCTCGATCAGGCGGTAGAGCTGCTTGACCACCTGCTCGACGTCCTCCCACTCGACCACCAGCGTGATCCGGCTCACGCCAGGGGTCTCCGAGTGGCCGACGGCCAGGCTCTCGATGTTGTAGCCGCGCCGGCGCACCAGGCCCACCACGCGGCTCAGAACTCCGGGGCGGTCCTGGACCAGGGCGACTATTGTATGCTTCTTCATCGCTGTGTTCCTCATATTAGAACCGAGAACTTCAGAACCGAGAACTTCAGAACCGAGAACTTCAGAACCGAGAACTTCAGAACCGAGAACTTCAGAACCGAGAACTTCAGAACCGAGAACTTCAGAACCGAGAACCGAGGGACGGAAACCTTGGGTCTGAGTTCTTGGTTCTCACATTCTTGGTTCTCACGTTCTTGGTTCTCACATTCTTGGTTCTCACATTCTTGGTTCTCACATTCTTGGTTCTCACTAGTCCTCACGCGCTGGGAGCCTCGGTGATCATCTCGCTGATCGACTTGTTCTGCGGGACCATCGGGAAGACGTTGACCTCGCGCTCGACGCGGAAGTCGATCAGCACCGGGCCGTCGGTGGCGTAGGCCTCCTCGATCGCCGCCTGCACGTCCTCGGAGCGCTCGACGGTGATGCCCTTCCAGTAGTACGCCTCGGCCAGCTTGGCGAAGTTCGGGCCGGAGAGCGGCGTGCCGCTGTAGCGCTTGTTCTCGAACAGCTCCTGCCACTGGCGGACCATGCCCAGGTAGCCGTTGTTGATCACCGCGACCTTGATGTTCTTGATCCCCTCCTGGATGACGGTCGCCATCTCCTGGTTGGTCATCTGGAACCCGCCGTCGCCGCAGATCGCCCACACAGTGTCGTTCGGGTGGGCGATGGCCACGCCGAGGGCCGCGGGCACCGCGAAGCCCATCGTGCCGGCGCCGCCGGAGGTGATGTGCGTGCGGGGCCGCAGCCAGTCCATCAGCTGTGCCGCCCACATCTGGTGCTGGCCGACATCGGTGACGACGCGGTAGTTGCCGCGCTCGTTCAGGATGCGCGTGAGCGCGGCGTACACGTCGTGCGGCGGCAGCGCCATGGCCTCGGTGTCCTTGCGGCTGATGTACTGCTGCTTCGGCTGATGCTTGGCCTGCATCTCGCGGATGTGCTCCATCCAGTCCGAGGCGTGGCCGTGCAGATCGGCGAGCGCCTCGCGCTCGGGCAGCTCCTCGAGGAGGGCCTGCAGCGTCAGGCGCGCGTCGCCGACGATCGGCACCGTCACCTTGACGTTCTTGCCGATCTCCGAGGGGTCGATGTCCACGTGGATGACCTTGGCGTTGGGCGCGAAGGTGCTGGCCTTGCCGGTCACCCGGTCGTCGAAGCGGCCGCCGATGTTGAACAGCACGTCGCACTCCTGGATGGCGCGGTTGACGTGCACCCAGCCGTGCATGCCCGGCATGCCGATGTTGAGCGGGTGGTCCTCGGGGAAGGAGCCGATGCCGTGCAGCGTGGTGACCACCGGGATGCGGGTCATCTCGGCGAAGGCGCGCAGCTCATCGGCGGCGCCTGACAGGATCACGCCGTTGCCGGCCATGATCAGCGGCTTCTTGGCGCTCAGCAGCAGCCGGATGGCCTCGCGGACCTGCTTGCGGTTGGGCTGGTAGGTGGGCTTGTAGCCGGGGAGGTCGAGCTTGATGTTCCAGTCGGGGACGGTGGTCGCGAGCATCGCGTCCTTGGTGATGTCGATCAGGACCGGGCCGGGGCGGCCGGTGGTGGCGATGTAGATCGCCTCTTCGAACACGTAGGGCAGCTCCTCGACCCGCTTCACCAGGTAGTTGTGCTTGGTGATCGGCATGGTGATGCCGGTGATGTCCGTCTCCTGGAAGGCGTCCTTGCCGAGCACGTGGCTGCCGACCTGCCCGGTGATCGCCAGCAGCGGGGTGGAGTCCATCATCGCGTCGGCGATCGGCGTGACCAGGTTGGTGGTGCCCGGCCCGCTGGTGCCGATGCAGACTCCCAGCCGGCCGGTGGCGCGGGCATAGCCCTCGGCGGCGTGGCCGGCGCCCTGCTCGTGCCGGCAGAGCACGTGGCGCAGCCGGTCGCGGTAGTCCCACATGGCGTGGTAGAACGGCATGATCGCGCCGCCGGGGATCCCAAACATCACCTCGACGTTGTTGCGGATCAGCGCCTCGCACATGATCTGGGCGCCGGTTCGCTTCTCTGACATCTGCTCCTCCCTTGGTGGGGCGTTAACGTTGGGGCGTAGCGCATACGCCCGTGCTGGGTGCCGAACGCCGCGGCACACGCGAGGCCAGCGGCCAGCCTCCGGCGGGCCAATGATCCCAACGCTGGGTCTTCCTGTACTTCCTGAAACGCTGTTGTCGAGCTTACCGCGCTGGTGCCGGGCGCCGCGGAGGCGGTCGCGGAGACTCAGCACGCAGCGGGCTGGGGAGCAACATCGCTCGTGGCCGCACCGTGCGGCGGAGGGCTGCCATCATCGGCAGCGGGCGGGCCGACGCTACCGTACGCGACGAGGAGGGCGTACCGGAACCGGAACGGGCGCGGGCGCCAGTTCGCGCGGCGCCAGCAGCCGCTCCAGCCACTCTCGAATTCGCTTGACCATTGTGCTGAACCCCCACTGCCGCGCCGTGCTACGATCGTCGCCGGCCCTCGCAGTGTGACCAACCGAAAGGCCCCTCCCTGACTCGGGAGGGGCCTTTACCGCATCGTGCTGCTCAGTAACCGCTTCCTCCCCAACACCTATAAGCCCTTAAGAATAAGGGCTACAATAAGGAGGAGGAGGCCGCGGAACGAGCGAGACATATGCACGAACACCTTACATTTACATCACGCCTGTGGAGTATACCGCAACTGGTGAAATGCTGTCAAGTGCCGCGGCGCACGTGTTGGAGCGCGATCCTGGCGCAGTTCAGCCGCGCCTACTCGCCCACGATGCGCGTCCTGATGCGGTGGATCGGGAGCGCCCCGCGCACGGCGTCCTGCTCCGTCGGGACGGCGGCCTCATCCGGTTTGTCGGAGAGGCCGAAGAGCAGGGCGCCGGCCGCGCGCCAGCGCTCGGCGACGGCCCAGACCTCGCCGGTGAGCACGAGCTCCTCGGCGAGCGCCACCTCGGCCGCCGCGCCCTCCCCGAGGCGCCCCATCAGCGCCGCTGTCTCGGCGAACTCGCGGCGGCGGAACGCCTTGAACGGCGTCGGGTCGCCGGCGGCCGCCTGGGCCGCGAAGCGCTCGTGGAAGACGCGCACGCCTGCGCTCGGCCAGCCGACGGCCTCACACGCCTCCGCCACCTCGGCCAGCAGCCGCTCGGGGCCGGGGGGCTGCGGGCGCGCCAGAAGCTCCTCGAGGTGCTCCAGGCGCAGCACCGAGCCGGCCACGATGATGCACAGGTAGCCGACGTAGTCCTGGTTGTCGGCCGTCAGCGGGTGGAAGCGCGGCTGGTCGATCGCCCGGTAGATCTCCGCGAAGCGCTGCTCGTCGAAGGAGTCGCCGACGACATCGCGCACGGCGTCGCGCAGCGCCCGCAGGCGCGCCCTGTCGATCAGCTTGTCGTTGCGGCCGCGCCCGCCGAGCAGCGTCTTGTCGATGTCGATCACGACCGCCGCCCGCTCGTCGACGGCGAACCCCTCGGCGTCGAGCCGGTCGGCGAACGCCGGCAGCGCCGACCAGCGGTTCGCGAACGTTATGTCGCTCTCCTGCTCGACGGCGGGCGGCGCCGCGTCATCGCGGCCGATGAAGCAGCGCGACTGCCAGCCGGTCACGTCGCGCAGCGTCGTGAACGCGCCGCCGTCGCTCAGGCGCGTGTCGCCGATGAAGACCAGGCGCTCGAGCGGGACGCCCGGCGCGGTGAGCTGGCGGGCCGCGCGGAGGATGGCGGCCGCGACGCGGGCGTACTCGGGCGCGCCCTTGCGCGGGGGCGGGCCGGGGGCGAGCTCCGCCAGGCCGGGGAGGCGCGCGTCGGCCGGGCGCAGGCTCCGGTAGGCCACGAAGTCCCCCAGGAGGTCGGCGATCGATGCGGTGCCGTAGACCTTCATGCAGTGCCTTTCGAGTCGTCAGTCGTCAGTATAGCACTGGCGCCATGATACTCGCTGTTGCTGCTCCGCTGCGCGGCGGGGTTGGGGAGGCTGCGCCTCCAGCCTTTTGCGGCTCTGCGGCGACTTCGTCGCCACAGAGCCGCGGGGAAAATAAAGATCTCGGAGGGCCTGCGGCCCTCCGAGCCTCCCGGCGAAAAGCCGCCCTGGTAGACCTGCGACGCTTCGAAGCCCCAGCCAGAAAGAAGGTCTCTGCGAGCCTTGCCCTCCGAGCCTCCCGGCGAAAAGCCGCCCTGGTAGACCTGCGGCCCTTCGAAGCTCCAGCCAGAAAGAAGGTCTCTGCGCGCCTTGCCCCTCCGAGTCTCCCGGCGGGGGCGCCGGCCGATGGGCCTACGGCCCTTCACACCCTCCCAGCCCGCGAGGACGGCGGGAAAAAGGGAGAGTTAGCCCGCCGAACCGCCCGGCGAAGCGCCTGCGCGGGGCGGCCGCTCACAGGAGGCTCGCCAGCCGGCGCACGCCCTCCTCGATCTGCTCGGGCGTCACGGCGCAGAACGGCAGCCGCACGAAGCGCTCGCCATCCGGCAGCGCGCCCTGGTCCGGGTCGGCGAAGAACGCCTGCCCGGGGGTGAGCACCAGCCCGATCTCCTTCGCCCGCGCCACCAGCCCCCTGTAGTTCGAGTCCTGCGGGAGCGTGACGCTGAAGAAGAAGCCGCCGTCCGGCTCGTGGGCCTCGCACCCCTCGAGGTAGTAGCGCACCGCGGCGCGCATCGCCTCCCAGCGCGGGCGGTACAGCTCCTTCAGGCGCTCGATGTTCGGCTCCAGCCAGCCGCGGCTGATGAACTCGGCGACCGCGGCCTGGGTCGGCAGCACCGGCGACAGGTAGGTGCTCTCGCCCTCCTTCGTGACCGCCTCGATCAGCGGCGCGGGCGCGACCATGTAGCCGACGCGCATGCCGGGGCTGAGCAGCTTGCTGAACGAGGACATGGTGACGACGCGCGCCGGGTTGATCTCGCGCAGCATCGGCACGTCCTGGCCGCGGTAGCGCAGCTTGCGGTAGGGCACATCCTCGACGACCCAGAAGCCGTAGCGCTCGGCCAGCGCGAGGACCGCGCGCCGCTTCTCTAGCGAGGTGGTGACCCCGGCCGGATTCTGGAAGTCCGGCACCATGTAGAGGAAGGCGGGCACCTGGCGCCGCACCTCGGCCTCCAGCCGCGCGATGTCGAGGCCGTCGGCCTCCAGCGGGATGCCGATCGTCGTCGCGCCGCGCCGCCGGAAGGTCGCGATCGCCCGGTCGTAGCTCGGCTGCTCGGTGAGCACGGTCATCCCCGGCTGCACCAGGTGCGCGGCGAGCAGGTCCTGCAGCTGGAGCGATCCGTTGGCCACCAGCACCTCGCGCTCGCTCACGCCGTACTCGGCGGCCAGCAGCTGGCGCAGCGGCGGGTAGCCGGGCTGCTGGCCGTACTGCAGCACCACCGCCGGGTTGGCCCGGACGGCGGCCTCGAAGCAGGCGGCGAGCTGCTCGACCGGGAATGCCTCGGGCGGGGGCACGCCGCGGGTGAAGACGATCGTCTCGTTCGTGACGCTCATGGTGCTACTCCTGGCGTAGTTGGCAGTATGTGTCGATATCGCGGAATCTTATGCCTCATACACGACTCTTCCGCCGCAGACCGTCATCGCCACGCGCGCGCTCGCGATCTCCGCGGGCGGCAGCGCGGCCAGGTCGCGGTCGAGCAGCGCGAGGTCGGCGAGCATCCCTTCGCGCAGCGCGCCCTTCTCGCGCTCCTGGAACTCGGCGTAGGCGGCGTCGCGGGTGTAGGCCGCCAGCGCGTCGGCGAGCGGCAGCGCCTGCGCGGGGAGCTCCGCCGCCCACGGCTGCCGCGCAACGGCGGCGTGCAGGCCGAGCAGCGGGCTCTGGCTCACCACGGGCCAGTCGCTGCCGAAGGCCAGCCGCGCCCCGGCCTCGCGCAGGTCGCACCAGGCGAAGCTGTGCCGCCAGCGCTCGCGCCCGGCGCGCTCCAGCCAGACCGGGCCGTAGTCCGGCGGCACCGGGGCGTGGTAGGGCTGCATCGAGGCGATCACCCCCAGCTCGCGGAAGCGCGGGGCGTCGGACGGGTGGAGCAGCTCGATGTGCTCGATGCGGTGGCGGCTGTCGCGCGGGCCGTTGGCGGCGCGCGCGGCCGCGAACCCGTCCAGCGCGCGGCGGACGGCCGCATCGCCGACGGCGTGGACGAAGATCTGCAGGCCGAGCCGGTCGCACTCCGTCGCCAGCGCCGCGAAGTGCTCGGCGGAGAAGTTGGCGTCGCCGCGCCAGCCCGGCCGGCCGGGGTACTCGTCGAGCAGCAGCGCGGTGTACCCCTCGACCACGCCGTCGAGGAAGAACTTGACGCACCCGGCGCGCACCAGCGGGCCGTCCGCGACCCGGCGCATCTCGACCGCCTCCGCCAGATCCTCCGCGCGGGTGGCCGGCGTGACGTCGTAGGGGCAGTAGACGCGCAGCGTCAGCTCGCCGGCGGCCTCCAGCTCGCGGTAGATCGCCAGCTGCGCCAGATCGCCGTCCATGTTGTGGACCGAGGTGATGCCGTGTGCGGCGGCCTGGGCCAGCCCCTGGCGGAGCAGGCGGCGCGTCGCGGCCGGGCCAGGCGGCGGGATGAGCGCGGCGAGCGGGCCGAAGGCGCCCGGCTCGCGCAGCTCGCCGCTCGCGAGCCCGTCGGCGTCGCGCACGACCTCGCTGTTCGGCGCGGAGGGCGAGGCCGGGCCGTCGCGCAGCAGGCCGCCGAGCTCGAGCGCGCGGGTGTTGGCCCAGGCGGTGTGGCCGTCGAACGCCATCAGCAGCACCGGCCGGTCGGGCACCACGGCGTCGAGCGCTGTGCGCGGGTGGCGCCCGGCGAGCACCTGGTAGCGCAGGCCGTAGCCCGCGATCCAGGGCGCGTCGGGGCGGTCGGCGGCGTAGGCGCGCACGGCCCGCTCGAGGTCGGCGAAGGTGGCCGCCTCGCCCAGCGCGACCCCTTCGAGCTTGAGCGAGCCGCGCAGCAGGTGGTAGTGGCTGTCGATGATCCCCGGCAGCAGCGTGGCCCCGGCGGCGTCGACGACGCGCGTCCGCTCGCCGCGCAGCTCGAGGGCGCCGCCGCTCGAGCCGACGTAGACGATGCGGTCTCCGCGGACGGCGACCGCCTCCGCCTGTGGGCTGGCGGGGTCGGCGGTGAGCGCGCGGGCGTTGGCGATGATCAGGTCGGCCTGTGGCATACGGGCGCCTCTTTAGAACGATGCGATCAGCGCGTCGACGCGCCCAGGGCTGGCGTAGAGCCCGTCCGGGTCGGGGCACTCCTCGGCCAGCCAGCGCTCGAGCCGGCGCGACGCCTCGGCGTGGATATCGTCCGGCAGCGCCCAGCAGCTGCTGAAGATCCGGTCGCGGTAGGACACGACGACGTCGCGCGCCGAGCGCGGCTCGCGCTCGTAGGTGAGCAGCGTCCTGCGCTCGACCGACGCCCCGCGCTCGCGGAGGTGGGCCGCGAAGCGCTCGTCCAGGCCGCGCACGGCGTTGGCGCGGCGC
>Ga0207874_1002886_pt1 | contig 15327 bp, 12 predicted proteins | sample HigsolmetaAR201D_FD_184833 | JGI IMG/M metagenome (GOLD analysis project Ga0207874, IMG submission 184833) | Ionic liquid and high solid enriched microbial communities from the Joint BioEnergy Institute, USA - AR20-1-D (SPAdes) (version 2) ...
CAACCGGCTCAGGAATGAAACAGAGCAGGAACAAAACGAGAGCAAGTACTCCTAACCGGCGCCGTCCCGGTCCGATGTCCGAATGATCAACGATTGGGAAGTGCCGCCGGGCAAAGATCAGGAATAAGGCGCCCCACAGAGCCCAAGGCCAGTAAAGCAGGCCCATGGGAATCAAAGCAATGCACGCGAGCGTCGAGATGCGGATATGCTTATCGCCGAAAAAGGCGTAAAGGATGTGGCCGCCATCCAACTGGCCGATCGGAAGCAGATTCAGCGCCGTGGCCAGCAGACCTACCCATGCGGCGCGCGCAATGGGATGCAGATAGATGTCTCCGGCGGGCACTCCGGGAAAGATCAGCCACTCCAGGGCGCGGAGCAGGAGCGGGGTGCCGAACGACATATCACCCTGAGCCGCAATGCCCGGGATGATCTTCGAATAACTTAAGCCGATGGCGAGCGCCGGAAGCAGAAACACGAACCCTGCAAGCGGCCCGGCGATGCCAACGTCGAACAGGATCTTGCGTGAGAAGATTGGCGAGCGAAAGCGAATGAAAGCCCCGAGCGTTCCGATGAAAGTCGGCGCCGGAAGGAAGTACGGCAGGCTGGCGTCAATCCGGTAGTACAGGCAAGCCAGATAGTGCCCCATCTCGTGCGCCAGCAAAATCGTCATGAGCGTCAGGGAATAGGGCAACCCGTCTTTCAGCAGTGACGGCTCGCCGAGAATCCTTAAGAACAGGCTGACGTCGTTGTCCAGATCGAACGCCGGAAGGTTCCGATGAAAGCTGTAGGAGAATCGGGCCCCCAGCACGGTCGTTGTGAAAAACGTCAGCAGGAGCAGGAGAACATGGACCCAGTAGCGTGGCTGGGTCCTGGGCCACGATGAGGCAATCACATTCCGGTCGCTTCGCACGAAGCGCTCGGGATGCGGCACGCCCGGTCCCACCGGAGCGCGCGGTCCGAATGGCGAGGGTTGAGAGCCCTGCGAAGACACGAATGTGGGCGACTACTGCAGCGTTTGCAGCTCCTTGCCCGGTTTGAAGCGAACAGCCTTCCCTGGGGGAATAGCTACTTCCGCACCTGTCCGCGGATTCCGTCCAATGCCCGTTTTGCGCGGGCGGACGTTGAATATGCCAAAGCCGCGGAGCTCGATCCGTTCCCCTTGACCAAGAGCCTTCTTCATCGTCTCGAAAACCGTCTCGACGGCCATTTCAGCCTTGGTCTTAGTGATACCGGTACGATTGACGACTTCGTTAATAATATCCAGCTTGATCAAAACATCCTCCTCGCCGTGGGCAAGCTGATCTGGCTGATCGTTCTAGGCAGGCGCCAAAGATTGCAAACTTCATGATAGGATTGAGCTTACACCGTTGTCAAGAGCGCTGGGAGAATGGCCCTTTCCGACATTAACTCACTCCTGTTCCGCCGTGTCTGTTCGCGATTCGCAACCGGCATAACCATCCTGACAGTTCTAGATGAGTCCGGCACCCCGCATGGTCTTACCGTCAACTCCTTTACGTCCGTTTCCTGCGAGCCGCCCCTGGTGCTTGTCTGTGTAGACCACCGCTGCAGCCTCCTCCCCTGCTTCAGACGCGCGGCTCATTACGGAATCAACATGCTGGGAGAAGAGCAGGAGGCATTGTCCGTGCGTTTTGCCAAGAGGAGCTCGAACAGTTTTGAGGATCTCTCGTGGGAGAAGAGCCCGTGCGGCGCTCCGCTTCTCACAGACGCTTTGGCAGCCCTTGAATGCCGGACGACCCGGATTCTGGATGCAGGCGACCACGCGATCCTGATTGCGGAAGTGACGCGAGCCCGATATCGGGAAGGTCAGCCGCTTGTCTACTTCGGGAGCTCCTACCGCCGGCTCAGCTAGGCCGGTCACGCCTCCTGCACGCGTGCAAATCCGTTCCGAAATTCTCTAGGTTTCTGGTAGACTGGGGACTTGAGGGGAAGCCCCCACGCCGAACCTTTTTGTCCCCGACTTGGCGTAAAATAAGCAGGTTCGGTGCAGAACACTGACACTAATTTTCGAAGGCGAAACCTGGACGAAGACCAGGCCAATGAACAGTTTGTATGACGGGTAGGGATGAATTTGATCCGCTTGCTGTACAGCGGGAGGCAGCAATGTTCTACGGACTGTTTCTGCGGGGACACTCCGTCGACGCGCTGCGCCGGGACATCGACGTACCGAAGTCTCTGGTAGAGAAGTGGATGAAAGCTCCGCGCTACGAAAGCTCCTTCCGCGAGACACTCAAGCGCCTCTATTTCTACCGGAAACAGGTTCTGGCAATCTTCGATGAGCTCGTACATAACGAGCGCTCCAAGAACCGCCTTCAATAGTTTCACGCCCTCTTTTTCGGCTCGCCTGCCCTCTGGCGTCACGCCACCCGACTGGGTATGATGACTGGTCGGAGAACCCATGAAACCAGTTCCAGTGAACCAACAGCAAGCCCTTGTCGCCAGGCTAATGGACGCTTGCGGCGGAGCATACTCTCCGGAGACGCGCCGCAAGTATTACATCTCCGGCCCTCAGTGGGCGGCTGCGTATGAGGGGCAGGCCCTCTTTCACGCACCCACTCGCCAGCCGGTGACCTTCCAAGAAGTTATCCGAAAGTACGCTGAGATCGGGATTGGTTACTGGACCACCCACGACACGGACGTCATCCCAACTCAGGCACTGATGACCGACCAGCAGGATGAAATCGTCGACTGCATCAAGCGCACGTTGAACGAGCACGGCGTGAAGTGCTCCATGGTGACGACCGAAACATTCCATCACGCGGTCTGGGCTGCCAGCCCCGCGGCCGAGTCTCCCGACGTCCGCGCCTATGCCGCAAAGCGCGTTCAAAACACTGTGGCGATTGGTCACCAACTGGGAGCCTCCTTCGCCGTGTACTGGCCCGGATCTTTGGGTTATTACGTCCAGGGAGCAATCGAGGAGACCGAGACGCTGCGCTGGTACGCAGATGCCTTGAACGCGGCTTGCGACGCCGATATCGAACTTGCCGCGAAGTACAACCGGCCCACTCTCAAGCACTGTCTGGAAGCCAAGCCCTTCGAGCCTCAGGCCGAGATCCTGCTCCCGACCAGCGATTCCATGCTGGCCTTTATCTCATCCGGGCTGCTGAAACATCCCGAGATGGTTGGCCTGAATCCGGAGTATTTGCACGAGCTGATGTGGGGCGCTGCACCCCGGGCTGCTCTGGCGCGGGCATTGATGGCGGGCAAGCTGTGGCACTTCGATATCAACGACGGCTACCGGCTCAAGCACGATGTGGATATCGCCGTCGGCCTGGTCAACCCGCTGGACTGGTTAAACGTGCTGGTTCTGCTGCGCAGCCACAACTACAACGGGCCGTTCAACCTCGACTATAAGCCGCCGCGCACCACCAGCAACTACGGCGTCTTCGCGGTCAGCTTCCCGACCGCAGTGGATCGTTTCATCACTCTGTGGGAGGTCGCAGGCGACGTAATTGCAGACCCGGTGATCAAAGAAGCCACCGATGCCTTGAAAGCCGGCGGCGAGGTTTCCGATCCCTCTGACGTGGACGCCATTGTTGAAGCGAACCGGGAGCTGCTGACTCTCCACGAGCTCATCGCGCACAGAATGGTGCAGATCCTCCTGGGTCAGCACCGCGGCCGCGTCTATTCCGTCTGACGCGACATTCAGAACGAGCGGCATCCGTCCCGGATTCATTGAAGATAATAGTAAATATGGGTCTTGGACGGATGCTGATCGCCGCCGGAATTATCCTTCTGGTGGCGGGAATCCTGGTGAGTCTCGGGGAACGCCTGCCTATCCGGATCGGCCGGCTGCCAGGCGATATCGTCATCCGGGGAAAGAATTCCGTGTTCTACTTCCCCCTGATGACGAGCATCCTTCTCAGTCTTCTGCTTACGTTGATTCTGTGGCTGTTCGGCCGGCGCACTTAATGTAAGAGACCGATCTTGTCGAGGGGCCAGTACACAAAGACCGCTTTCCCGTAGATGTACTGGCGCGGGACGGGCCCCCAAAACCGGCTGTCGTTGGAGGAGCTCCGGTGATCGCCGAGGACAAAGTAATGGTCCTTGGGAACTACGACCGGTGCCATGGATTGGCGGTCTCGGTACTCTTCGGGAACGTAGTCTTCTTCAAGAGGACGTCCGTTGACAGAGACAATTCCGTGGTCGATCGAGACGACATCTCCGGGGACGCCGATGACCCGCTTGATATAAGACTTCGAAGTGTCGCCGGGAAACCAAAAGACTACCATGTCTCCGCGCTCCACCTTGCCCAGGCCGAAACGGTAGAGAAACTTGTTGATGAAGATTCTCTCCTGGTCGAACAGGGAGGGCATCATGCTCGTTCCCTCCACCTTGACTGGCTGGTACAGGAACAAAATCACGATGATGGCAAGCACCACCGAGATCACAAGGTCGCGAACCCAGGAGAGCACGGCTCCCCAGAATGTCTGGCTAGGGGTGCTCGGAGTCACAACCTGTGAATTTTCAGTCTCTTCCATCCCAACAGACATCCTGTCAAATCACTCCAATTTCTAACATGGCAGTGGGTCGGGCAGCAAGGGTGAAAGTGCTGCAGAACGCAGCACTTATCGTCCCAGGCCTACGAGGAGGCGGCCAATCGCAATAGCCGCGAGTTACCGTCCCCGGCCTTATCCACACCGGGATCGCTGCGGACAATGACCCTGCCGGTAGCGTTTCTGAGCCCGAACGCTCGGGAGCATCCCGCCGTAGCCGTTTCTTGCTTTCACCTATTTTTGACGGACGCGCTCTCCGGGTGATAGGTTCCAGAACGCATGTGAAGTCAACACGATGCAATGCCGGACCCTGAACACCCTGCCCTTCCGCCGCGTCTGAAGCAAAAGCACATACGGTTCGCTTTCGTTTGATGTCATCGAACTCGCGCCCTCCACGACGCACGTTCGAATCTCACCGCGTCCACAGGAGTGGATGGCCGAATGGATTCTTAACCTCATCCAGGCAATGGGCTACGCTGGGATCGCCCTGCTAACGTTTCTGGAGAACATCTTTCCGCCGATTCCGTCGGAGGTCATCATGCCCTTGGTCGGCTACCAGGTCTCCCGAGGAGAATTCCGGCTTTGGCTCGCAGTTCTCTGCGGATCAGCGGGCACGCTTGTCGGAACCAGCTTGTGGTACTTCGCCGGCAGGAAAGTGGGCCGCGAGCGCGTGCAGCAGTGGATGGAGACGTACGGACACTGGCTGGGTATCGACATCGAAGATCTGTACAAAGCTCGCGACTGGTTCGAACGCCACCAAGCGCTTGTCGTTTTCCTTGGCCGCCTCCTCCCGGGGGTGCGAACCGTGATCTCGCTGCCAGCCGGTTTCGCGTCCATGCCGTTCGGCCGTTTTTTGTTCTACTCGGGGCTGGGGACCGTCATCTGGACGTCCGCCCTTGTCTACGCGGGCATGGTGCTCGGCGAAAACTACAAACGCGTCGATCAGTTTCTGGAGCCCGTGGCGTGGGCTATTGTTGGCTTGGTGGTTGCGCTATACGTCCGGGTTCTGCTGCGCGGCGTTGCCGCGCGGCGCCGGCCTACGTGACGCATTTCATTCCTTACGGCCCAACTTGTGCGGAATTCAAAGTTGTACTCACTTGGCAGCCCGGAGATCGTAGCAGAGAAGCCGGGGTGGGGTGTTATGCAGCACGTCGCGAGAATGCTGGCTGATATATAGCAGTCCGCGGCTCAGCACGGGCAGCGACCACGTTTCCCGCGCTGCGAAGAGCCATGCCCGCTTTAGCTCCTTGTAGCCCTTTGGTGAAAGGTCAAGCCACAACAGGTGTCCAAGCTCGCCGAGGCAGAGGAAGCGTCCATCCACCGCGAGCAGAGTTCCGCGAAAGGTGCCAAGGCGCTGCTTACGCTCGCTTCCGTTGATAATCAGCGTCTCGTCCCACTCCGGTGTGACGCGCCACATCACCTTCCCGGTCTTTCGCTCCACGCACACTAGAGAAGCATCAGGCTCGTTGCGGCCATCGAAGGCGTACAGATAGCCATCCTTCTCGACGGCTGTATTGAAATGCGTTCCGATCTCCCTTGAAGTCCACACCACGCTGTGCTTGCCGTCCGGCAGCAAATTCAGTAATGCTCCGCCGGTACGATAGCTCGCCGAGATAAACACTTGATTGTCGACGACGACGGGAGAAGAGGCGTTCACCGATTCGTAGCTGCGGCTCCGGAATGGAAAAGCGAAGTCGATGGCGCCGTTGGCTGGATTGATCGAAAGGAGACCGCCAGTTGGAGGATCGCTTTCGCCTCCTGCGAACACGAAGACCCGGCGCTTTCCGTGTACTGTGGCCGGAACCGGAGACGCATAACTCGGCCCCCACTCCTTGCCTGCTCCCCATATCATCTTTCCAGACCGCTTATCGAAAGCCGCAACCGTAGGGCCGCCCGGAGCGCCGACGTTGATGATCAACAGGTCGCCTTCAATCAGCGGCGTCGTCGCCGTGCCGAAAAAGTCCTGCGGCACTTTGAACTCTTTGGCGATGTCCCGCTTCCAGTAGAGCTGACCGGTCTTGAGATGCAGGCAGTGCAGCTTGCCCTCAGCTCCATAAACATAGACGCGGTCACCGTCAATCACCGGACTGGCCCGCGGCCCGTTGTTGTAGCCGTAGCGGTCTTCGAACTGAGTCGGATAGCTGAATTCCCAGTAAGCCGCCCCCGTTTCCGGATGGAGGCACTCCACCTTCTCCCGGTCACCCACACGGTGAAAGTAGACTAGGTAGTCTCCGGAGATTGCGGGCGAGCTGTAACCTGTCCCCTTCTTCATCTCCCAAACCAGCTTCGGACCGCCCTCCGGCCAGTCCAGCAGCAGCTTCGTCTCGGTCGAAACGCCGTTGTGCGTCGGTCCGAGGAAGGATTTCCAGTCGTGAGTGACAGCACCAGCGGGGAGAGGTTTGGGCTTTCCGTGAACGCGGACGTCAGGATGGGGCTTAGCTGCAGGCAGCGGTATCGCCGGGACGTGGTGCACGACAGGGGGTGCCGGGTCCCGAAAAGTCTCCGCGGAGAGGCCGCAAGAAACAAGGGCGAGCACCAACAGGATAAGATCAGGCTTCATCGGAAGGCGACGCACTTCTACCGCCCCTCGAAGCCCCTGGCAGCGGGCGTCATCGGCACGTGGCGCTGCAGTTTCGACTTAAAATCCCCCAGACTCTTCCATCGCGTCGGCGTGTTCAAGTCGACTTCCGCAACAGCGACGGTACCCCAGTCCTTTGCCCAAGCCGCAGTACGCCCGGCGTGATCCCAGACTGCCGAAAGCATCCAGTTGCTGGAGACGTCCTCGTAGGTGCTGCTGACGACGTAAACGTGATTTTCCGCAGCGCGTGCGCGAGCGAGATCGGGATTGCAGCCCCAGACCGGCCACGCAATGACCTCGGTGCCGCGCTTGGTCAACTCGCGCGCGACCTCCGGGAAGAATCCGTCGTAGCAGATCATGATCCCGAGTGCGCCAAAGCGAGTTTGAAAGACCGGATAGTCGCGCCCGGGTGTCACTCCTAGCTCCACTTCACCATCAGGCAGCGTTACCTTCCGATATTTCCCGCCAATCGTGCCATCGGGATTCAGCAACACCGCCACGTTATAGACCAAGTGCCCTGACCGCTCATAAAGGCCAGCCACGATATGCAAGTTATGCTTCCGCGCAAGCTCGCCAAAGAATTCGGTGGACGGCCCTGGAACCGGCTCCGCCACTTCGGCCGGCATCAGTCCGGTTCCGAAGTACGTCAATGTCTCCGGCAGCACGACGAGATCCGCTTTCTGCCGCGCGGCCTCTGCGATGAGCGGCGCAAACTGGCGCCGCTTCTCTTCGGGCGTCTTCCCAGCAGTGGGCCGGTAATGGACCGTGGCAAGCCGGACCTTGCGAGAGGGCGGAGGCTCCGTCACGGAGAACAAGACGTCGCTCCACTCCACCTTTGCGTCGCGCGCCCACCGCAGATGCAGCTCGACCAACGCTTGCGTAGCCCCCGAAGGCGCTTGCCAAACACCCGAGATTTCGGTCCATCCGCCGTGGTCTGTACCTCTGTCAGTCGGGTACTCCGGCGGAGCCCAAGGCGTCAGTTTAGGCAGGATGCCGCTGACGAGGGACCGGTCGTCGAGCACCGGCCTTCCTGCTCCGTCGAGCCATCGCACCGTTGCAAGCGCGCTCTGCTGCGGCCACTCCACATTTTGCACGCGGCGGTAGGCGACGAATCGATAATACTTGCCGCCCTCCACTCGAAAAGTTCGCGCCCAGGATCCGGCGAGCCCTTCGCGATGGTCGGCCTGAATCACAAAAGAGCCTTTGCCGGACCGTCCGCCTGCCTTGACATAGGAAAAGGCGGGCATGATTTCCTTGCGTGGCGAGGAGGCTGTCCAGCCCTGGGGAGCACCCGCAGGTGCGCTTCTCTCGTTACCGTAACAACCCGGAATTGCAACTAGCCCCAGCACCCACAGCGTTGCCAAGCGGTCCGCGACTGGAATCATTGCGACGTCACCTCCTACCCTCCGCGCGAGGCATTCAGCGAGTGCCCGCTTGCATCTCCCGCGCAGTTCTCTCCACAGCCCGCATCACTCGCAGGATGTTTTCTCCGTATATCTTTCGAATCTCGGCGGCCGTATAGCCCTCTTCGAGCAGCGCCCGTGTCAGATTCGGCCAAAGGTCAACGCTGTCGAGCCCTTCCGGCAGGCACTCGACGCCGTCGAAGTCACTGCCCAAGCCGACCGCTTCGATGCCCGCGATCTCCACGACGTGATTGATATGCTTCACGACATCGGCAAGCGTCGCTCTCACGCCCAACGGCGTCTCACGCCGCAACGCCCGAGCTGCCTCTGTCAGTTTCTCAGGGTCGTTCGCATACTTCTTCCGCAGCGCTTCCAGCTTCGGACGGAGCGTCTTTGCCCGCTCCTGCTCTGCGCGCGCCACATCCGGATTGAGATAGCCGCAGTCGAAGTTAATTTGAATCACGCCTCCGCGCTTTGCCATCGCAACGATCATTTCGTCGGTCATATTTCGGGGCACAGGGGAGATCGCGCGGCAGGAAGAGTGTGAGGCGAAAACCGGAGCACGGCTTGCGTTCAGCGCGTCCCAGAATGTCTGGTCCGAGACGTGAGAGATATCAATCATCATCCCGAGGCGGTTCATCTCCGCGATGATTTCCCTGCCCAGCTTCGTGAGCCCCTTGTTCAGCTTCGATCCGGAAGAACCCGCCCAGGTGTTGTCGTTCGTGTGGGTCAGCGTCATGTAGCGGACGCCGAGATCGTAGTACCGCCGCAGGAGGCGTGCGTCGTCCTCGATTGCGTGCCCGCCCTCGATGCCCATCAGCGCCGCGATTTTGCCCTGCTCCTTCGCTCTTAGAATGTCGTCAGCGGTTACGGCGAACAGAAAGTCGTTCGGATACCTTTCGACGATGTCGTGCTTGACCGTATCAATCATAGCCAGCGTTCGATGGGCGGAGCGATTTCCCTCCACATAGCTGGCGGCGACATAGACCGCAAAGAACTGGCCGGTAAGGCCACCCTTCTTCAGCCGCTGCAAATCCGTGTGATGGTCCTTGCTGGGCTTCCCGATGTCAAACCCGTCGACAGTTGCGCTGGTGATGTCGTTATGCGTGTCGACCAGAATGGCAGATTCGTGCACTTGCCGGACTTCCTCATCCGTCACCGTGCGCTTCTTTCGTCCCGGTGCTTCGGCAAAGAGCGAGGATACAAGCAGCGCGGCCGCTGCGATTCGCTGCAACGTCATGAGACTAACTTTTAGCACAGCGGCCTGCGAGGAAGGATGGAGAGAGGGCGCCTACTCCTTGGCGCCCTTGATCCATTCGAGGATGGTTACGTACTCCGGCGAATCCTTCGTCCAGCGGATTCCGCCGCCGTGAGCGACTGTGTTCGAACCAGCAATCCCTTCCGTTTCAGGGCTCGACGTCGGCTTCAGCAGGAGGAGACTCTTTTCAGGCTCCGCCGGATTGACGACGTTGAGCGCCGAGGAGTAGCTGCCGTTGAAGAGGGTATGCGAGGCGTGGCAGTGGACACAGGCGTATCCGTCCTTGCCGCGCTTCTCCAGGATCGGCTGTACGTAACCACGGAAGTACGCTTCGTCCAGCTTGACCTTTTTCTGCGGCCGTCCGTCGGTGCTGACCGTGGCGTAGGTTACCGGCGGCGGCTTGAGGGCTTTGGCAACCTCTACGGCCTCGGACAGAGACTCAATCTTCGCCATCACCGCTTTCACGTTCTCGCCCTTCGAACCCGCCAAACGGTTCACGTCGCCGAAACGAGTCTCGCGCACAAGCAACACCGCGCGGGAAGCCAGCGTGCGGAATTCGGCGTCCGACGAATCCAGCAGAGGCTTCAAAGCGGCTGCAAAGCGCTCGGCGCTTTCTCCGAAGAAGGCAATCTGCTCGATGTCGTTGCCGATTCTGTTGTAAACCGGCGGCCCCATCTTGCCCAGATCAGCATCGAGCTGATAAACGTCGGCGCGGCGCAGCGGCAGCTCCGTCAGCGCCAGCAGCAGTTCCTTGCGCTCGAAGTCCGTACCCTTCTCGAGAATGCCCGCGAACTTCTTCGCGAGACGGGCTTCGACGGCAAGGCGCCCTCGAATCGCACGCTCCCGGTCTTCAGCCTTCGCAAGCAGAGGCACCCAGTTGTTGTACAGGTACCGGATATTTTCATCGGCGATGTTGTAGATCGCGTGATGCAGATTCAACCGGACCCAGGGGTGCTGGGGCTTGGCAAGAGCCGCAAGGAGCGTATCTTCAATTCCGTTTTTGACGCCGGCGTCCGGAGTCCAAAACCAGAACTGCCAGAGGCTCTTGATGGCGTCGACCCGGATGAGGTTCACCGGATCAGAAACCAGCCGCTCAAGCGCGGGAGCAAGTTCTGCACGCTTCGCAAGCGTGGCAAAGTGCGCAGCGAAGATGCGCGTCGCGCCCCACCGTGTCCGGTCATCGGAAGACGAGAGGGCGGTGGCAATCTTGGCTACCGGAGTCCCTTCGTGCCGGCTGTGCAACTGCCGGATCGCCCACGCGGCCGCACGCTGCACCATCTTGCTGGGATCGCCGAGCAACGCCGTATCGACCCCAAGGCCGAGCCTCCCAAGCGCCTCAGCCGCCGCCTGGCGAATCATCGCATCGTTCGAACGCAGCGCCGACTGAATCTGGGCGACAACCGCTGACGATGGACGATCCCAAACGTTATCGAGCTGTTGCAGGAGTTCGACCGGGTCCGACGACAGGCGCTCGAGTTGTGGGGAGTTCCACCCGCGCTGCCGCCCCGTTTGCGGATAGTAGGAGCTGAGGGCGATGATCGCCATCTGCGTCTCACGGAACGGCGTCCGGAAATTCTCAAAGGACTGCAGGGGATCCATCCACCCGCCAAAGTTCTGCTGCCGCTTCAACAGGTACTGGATGGCCTTGGCAACTTTCGGATTCGTCGCAGGAACGCCTGCCGCATGCAGCGCCCATAGAGCGTGTCCGGTCTGGAACTCGACCTCTGGCTGATCTGCCTCGAACCGGGCAGACCACTGACCGCTCGGCCGCTGCAGGGAGAGAATGCGCTCTGCGTTCTTCTGAATCTGCGCCCGGTACTTTTCACGGTCGATGTCCGCCAGCGCCAGCGTCTGGTAGCAGAGGTCAATCATGTTCTTGACCTCGCCGGCCGCGATCAGTTCGGGGATCTTAGGATCTTTCGTTACCGCCCACGAATACCACGCCACTTCGTGCGCGCTAACGAGGGGCGTGTTGCCATTCGTCTCATCTCCCGGCAGCTTCTCACGGCCTGCGTAGTAGATCTTGAGGTACTCCGCAACGCCACGATGATAGCTGTCGCGCCGCTCGCCCGTTACCTGCTCCTCGTAAATGCTCATGAGGTGCGACATCCGGCTCAGCACGTTTGCGGACGCCGAGATCATCCGCGCCCAGACCGCTCCCTCCTGCTCAAATCCGTAGAAGGGCCGCGGGTTGTTGTAGAACCGCTCAGTCAGAAACTGAAGCTGCTGCCGGGCTGCTACCGGGTAGCCGTTGCGCGTCGCATAAAGTTGTGCCCGCTGCGGGAAGTGGGTAGCGTGGCAACTGACGCAAAGGGACGTCTCCTGATGCACCGCCGACACGCGATCGAGAATGCCGCCCCGGCGCGGTGTATTTCCGTGCCACGAGTCGCCCGCGGAAAGGATGTAGTCGAGAGCGGTTTGGACAGCCTTCCGCGGATCAGAGTACGGAGGCGGATCGTACATTCGCGTCCGCAGCTTGTATGCCGGGTGGTTCGAACGTACGGCGATGTAGTAGACGCCAGGTTCTTTCAGAATGCGAGTTGTAAATTTATTCCCTGGCAGCGCCTGCACTTCATGGGGAAGCGATACCGGATCTTCCCCCTCGAAATACTCTTCCAGCTTGCCATTCACTTCACGGTGGACTGTGACGTTCACCGGAAGCTGATCGCGGTCAAGCAGGTCAACCTGGAAGAACACTAACTTTGGCTTTGTCTCCTTGAACTCGACCTTGTACCAATCCGTTCGTGCGGGATCCTCGACGTTGGCTGCACGCGTCTTACCTGGCGTCGGTATGTACTCCGCGTCGTCGCCCGAAGCAAAGACGGTCTTTCCGAGGGTCGCCGGCATAGCTTGCCGCCAGTCATGGTTCGGCCCGCTGCGGACCGCATCCGAAAGCGGCCATTGATTCACCTGCAGCGTATAGTTGCCTTGCGCTCCGTTGTTCCGGACCCGGACCTCTGCGCGCCCCTTACCTTTCACCCGGAACTGCGTGTAGAAATCGGCGTCGCCAGCGTGAAGGGTCTTTGCTGCCAGTACCCTTTCCCCTTCGACGATTTCAACGGTCACGCGAGCTTCCGGGCTCAGGCCGCGCAGCGAGGACAAGGAGTAGAGCAGGCTGTACTGATGCTGCGCGTCTAAACCGTTCAGCGGTACAGTCATCGTCTCAACACGCCCGGAACGGCTCTCTACCTTAGGAAGGGAAACCGCGCCAGCGGTTGTCACGCTCACGAGCGATGCGAGAATCGGGAGAACACACTTCCAAAGTCGTCGCATTTCTATTCTTCTCTACATTAACGAATCGAACGACGAAATCAACCCCGCGGACGGGCTTGAACAATGACTCGCCGGTACGAGAACAGGTTGGGCGATCCATTGTCACGCACTTCCAGAATCAGGTGAATTGTCCCCTCATTCTTCACGGGCGGCACGACAAACGAGACACTCGCAGTAGAGGCGCCATTCAACTGGACCGGCACGGAAATTGTGCCGGCCTCCGGGTAGTGGAACCACCGGTACGAAAGCGCGTTGCCGTCCGGATCGCTTCCCTCTGCCACCAGGCGAATCTCTTCTCCCCCGGCAGCGCTCAAAAGAATCACATCCTTCCCGCCGATTCCATTGACTTTGACTTCCGGATTGTGGTTCGCCTCCGATCGGGGCTTGACACACCAGTCCATTCGGGCGGCAAAGTCATGCTGGAAAGCCTCGCGCCACCTCCAGATGGTTGCCTGATTTGATGTGTAAGTTCTGCCGTCGCTCGCCGTAACTGTGTCACGGCTATTCGTGTAGATGGGCCGCGTCTCTCCGTAGGATTGGCGTAATTCGTAGCGGCCGCCCCATCCTCCATACGTGGGGCTAATGTGACTGCCGAGGCCGTTCTGAATCAGGTTCAGGAAACTCGGCGTATCGCCTTCCATGATGTATGCCAGCTTCGGATAGAGCGCACCCATCGGTCCGTGGTTCTCGATGATGTTCTCCGTCAGCCAGGGATTGTCGACCAGGTGAAAGTGTTCCATTGGCCCGTTTTTGTAATGGCGGTCGCCGGAGATTCCTGTCCACGTCGCCAGATAGTATTCTTTGGAGTCCACGCTGCTTGGGCTGACGATGTAGAAGAGATCCGGGAACGTGATCCGCAGCCAGCGTCCGGCATTGTCCTGATCCGAGATCGTGTAGACCCTCAGCTTTGCGACAAACTTCTGCAGGTCTTCCGGACTCCGCGTATACTTCACGTCCCATAGAGCCTGCGCGAGCGTGTTTGCTCCGCCCCACACGGCGACCCATACCGGTCGGGGATCGGGGCGGTCGACAACCTCGATGATGTGGCGCGATCCTTCCGTCGACTTCCCTTCCCCAACACCCGCCATGCCAAACTCACTCGACCCGCTTTTCACGACCCTGCGAAGCTTGGCAGCCTCGGGAAATCCAGGCGCATGCAGCAGAAGGTTATCCCGCACCTTTTCATAAGCATCGACGGCGCGATGAATCAGGTCAGGACGGGTTCTGTCGCGCAGCCACACGGACGTCGTCGCGATCAGGCCTTCTATGTCGAACTCGTTCGAATAAACCAGCAGCCGGACAAGAGACTCCTCGTCGTCCGGTTCATTCGATATGTCTGTGAGGACAATCAGGCGGGCCTTTTCCGCGGCCGCCACGGAGCATATGACGGCCAGCAGACAACAGACACGAAGCAGCATCCGGATTACCATAGCCCATCAGCATATGCAATTAGCCGCTATGCCGCTCGTCTGCTTGACAAGCACACCCGTCCAGACATCAGATAGTGAACGCTGTGACTCGTCCCTCAGATGCAAGCCCTTCCCGGAGACGCTTTCTTCAGGCTGCCGCCGCCTGCTGCGCGCTCTCACTCTCAGCTCCATCTGCCGCCGAAACACCCGATGATCTGCGGCTCTGGTATCGCCAGCCTGCGCCGGATTGGAATGAAGCCCTTCCCATCGGCAACGGAAGACTCGGAGCGATGATCTTCGGAGGTGTGCCGGAGGAGCATCTCCAACTGAACGAGGACACACTTTACTCAGACGAACCAGGCCAGCAGGATATCCCGATCGACATCAGGCCGACGTTTGACAAGGTGATCGAACTGCTTCGCGCTCGCCAGTATGCCGGGGCGGAAGCGATCATGAACCGGCATTGGATGGGTCGCGTGTGGCCATGCTACCAGCCTCTAGGCGACTTGTATCTGGAGTTTGAACACACGGAACGTGTCACCGGCTACCGCCGCGAACTTGACCTCAGCGAGGCGGTCTCACGAGTGCAGTATGAGGCCGGCGGCGTCACATTTCGCCGCGAGTATTTAGCTACCTATCCGGGACAAGTCATCGCCATCCGGCTGACGGCAAGCCGCAAGGGAGCGCTCCGGCTTCGCATCCGACTCGGCTCGGTTCATCCCACTGCAAAGGCGCGCGTGGAAGGCAGCCGCTTGATTGTGATGCGGGGGAAGGCTCCGGGACTTGCGGTTCGCCGGACTCTCGAATGGATTGAAAGCCGGGGTGACCAGTGGAAGTATCCGGAGCTCTGGGACGAGAACGGGAAACGCCGGCCAAACGCAAAGACCGTCCT
>Ga0207874_1002887_pt1 | contig 15320 bp, 5 predicted proteins | sample HigsolmetaAR201D_FD_184833 | JGI IMG/M metagenome (GOLD analysis project Ga0207874, IMG submission 184833) | Ionic liquid and high solid enriched microbial communities from the Joint BioEnergy Institute, USA - AR20-1-D (SPAdes) (version 2) ...
TTCGCAGGGATGGAGAGCGACGAAGTCGTCTTGACCCTCGAAGAACTCGAGGAGGCGCTGGGGTCGCCGCTGCCCCCTTCTGCCCGGCGGTACCCCACGTGGTGGTCGAGCGCCCAGCACCACGCGAGATGGGCATAGTCCTCCAGCCCTCGCTCCGCGCCACGCGCAGCCCCGAGGACAGTTCTCAGCGGAGAACGACTGATCCTCCTCGAGTGTGTTGCGCAGAAGCGAGCTCGAGACCTGTTGCTGCCGGGGTATGGTCAAGTTCTGTGGAGCGCGCGCCGATGAGAACGAGATGCCAGCCGATCCGAGGCTCGGGACATCTGATGAGAGAGCATTGGCTCGAGACATGTATGAGGCTTGGCTTGCGGGCATGACCAAGTCAGATGTCGAAGAGCGCTTTCTCGGCTCATCTCGAGCCCACGGCAAACGGTTCTCTCTACTCGTGAAGAAGCACCTAGGGATCGACACGGAGAGAGCGCATCCTCTTACCGTTGAGAACGAACGGCTCCGCCGCGTTCTCCGTACGCACGGAATAGACCCGGACACAGCTTGAGATGCTGGACTCATCGGACCCCCTGCGCAGCCGTGGCTACCCTCGCGTCATTCTGCATGGATCGGCGCTCCAGCCGGTCGAAGGCTCCATCGAGCGACAGGAGCCAACCCCGATCACACCGGGAGATCTGCCTCGATTCGGCAACACTGATGCTCCGACTGCATTTCATTCCGCGGGGAGGCGTTGAGGAGTGGCTCCAGTGACCACGCGAGCGTCGGTGATACCCGAGCAGGGGCAGCTCGTTCGTGTCAGAGGTCGAATGTGGGTGGCGAGTGAGGTCAACGTCAGCGACCAACCTCACGATGCTCTCTCCAGGAATAGTTCGGTCCGACACCACGTCGTGACGCTGACCTCGATCGAGGACGAGGCGCTCGGCGACGAGCTCAAAGTGGTTTGGGAAGTTGAACCGGGGACTCGAGTACTCCCCGATGTGGCATTGCCCGATCCGCGGGAAACCGGCTTCGATGATCCCGACCGCCTTGATGCCTTCCTGGACGCAGTTCGCTGGGGGGCGTTGACCAACGCCGACTCGAAGGCAATGCAATCACCATTTCGAGCCGGCATCGAAATTGAGGACTACCAACTCGCTCCCCTCGTGCGAGCGCTGGCAATGCCGCGAGTAAACCTGCTGATCGCTGATGACGTCGGTCTGGGCAAGACCATCGAAGCCGGCCTCATCGTACAGGAGCTGATCCTCCGACACCGCGCCCACACCGTCATGGTGGTCTGTCCGCCTTCACTGTGTGCCAAGTGGCAGCGCGAGATGCACGAGCGATTCGGGCTGTGGTTCGAGATTCTTGACTCGGATCGTGTCAAAGTCCTACGTCGCCAACGCGGTCCGGCAGTGAACCCGTTCGCGTTGTTCCCGCGGATGATTGCGTCTATCGATTGGATCAAGTTGGCGCCCCAGCAGGCGCTGCTGGGGGAGACACTTCATCCCGACCCGAACACCTACCCCCGTCGGTTCGATCTGCTCATCGTCGACGAGGCCCACCAGTGCGCCCCGCCGGCAGCAGGCCGCTATGCGGTCGACTCGTTGCGAACGAAGGCGATTCGTCGATTGGCCCCTCAATTCGAGCACCGCCTGTTCCTCACTGCGACACCACACAACGGCTATCCGGAGTCGTTCCAGGCACTGCTCGAGCTCCTCGATCCACAGCGTTTCGCCCGGGGCGTCCGGCCCAGCGACGAGCAACAGCGTCAAGTGATGATCCGTCGCCTGAAGATGGAGCTGCGGGAGATCCTGCCTCCTGGCCCGGATGGACGCCCTCGCTTCGCCGAAAGGAAGGTGATCGACCTTCCGGTGACTCTCACGGATGCCGAGGAGCGGATGCTGGAGACTCTCGAGGAGTACACCGAGTTGCGTCGCCGTGCGGCCACATCGGAAGCAGCTGGGAAGTTCGTCACCCTGCTGCTCAAGAAGCGCTTCCTCTCCTCTCCGGCAGCATTCCACACCACGCTCCAGACCCACATCGAGACTCTCCATCGCGCCCGTCGGGCTGGCAGAACTTCAGAGCGAACGCTCCAGGAAATCTTCGACCGGGTGGGTGAGGATTTTGCCGACGAAGCCGAGCTCGAGGAAGCAACCGCCGAGGCTCTTGCCGCCGCCGCGGCTCATAGTGGGACGCTCAGCACTTATGAAGAAGAGCTGCTGGCCCGGATGCGAGCCTGGGCCGAAAGCAACAAGGGCCGGGCCGACTCGAAGGCGACTCGACTCCTCGAATGGATCGAGGAGGTGTGCCGCCCGGAAGGTGAGTGGAACACAGAGCGGGTGGTCATTTTCACCGAGTACCGCGACACACTGAACTACCTACATGACCTCATGGTGGCGAAGGGATGGGTCGAGGAGGGCCGGGTCGCCGTCATTCACGGTGGCATGGACTCGGCGGAGAGGAACCGCATCAACGAGGAGTTCCTCTACGACCCAGAGGTCACGGCGGTGCGCGTTCTGCTCGCTACCGATGCCGCATCGGAGGGCATCGACCTGCATGAACATTGCCACCGGCTGGTCCACGTCGAGATTCCCTTCTCGCCCATTCGTCTCGAACAACGGAACGGCCGCATCGACCGCCACGGCCAGCGCGCCCCCGAAGTGTTGATCCATCACTTCGTGGCGTACGGCCAGGACGGCAAGCCCGCCGGTGACACCGAGTTCCTCGCTCGGGTTGCCCACAAGCTCCAAGAGATTCGCCACGACCTCGGCTCGGCCGCGCCTGTTCTGGCACGACAAATCGAAGAACGGATGATCGGTACTCGGCGAGACCTCGATGAGCGGGAGTGGCGCGACGACACCAAAGCGGGCCGTCTAGCCCTCCAGCAGGGGAAGCGCATCCGTGACGAGATCGAGGAGTTGCGTGCTCGCCTCGAATCCAGTGTCGAAGAGGTGGCAGCGACGCCAGAACGCCTCTTGCGGGTAGTCCAGGTGGCCCTGGACTTGGCCCGCCAGCAGCCGCTACGCCCGACCACGCGGACCGTGGAAGGCTCCCAGATTCAGGTCTGGGAAGTGCCCGACCTCACCGGCCCCTGGGCGGATGCCACCATCGGTTTGGCCGACCCCATCACCGACGAGCGCCGCCCGATCACCTTCGACGGTGAGCTGGTGGCTCGGACCCGTACCAAACAGGCGGTTCACGTTCACCTCGGACATCCGCTGGTAGCCAAGGCGCTCCGCCTGCTCCGGGCCCAGGTCTGGGCACCAGCGGCCGACACACGGTTAGCTCGCGTCACAGCCCGGGTCGCCGAAGTGGAAGACATTGTGGTAGTCGCCCACACGCGCCTTGTGATTACAGGAACCGACGGCCAGCGACTTCACGAGGAGATCGTCCCCGCCGGGGTCCGTTACCGGGACGGTCGCGCCTCCCAGATCACCGCGCAACGGGACGTCCAGGCAGCCCTCGATGCAGCAACCGACGAACCTGTGCCGAAACACGTGCTCGACCTGCTCGCCGCACAGTGGCCCCGAATCGAGGAGTCGCTTCGAGGGGCGATCGAAAATCGGGCCCGAACGGTAGCGGAGCAGAAAGGTCGTCATCTCGACGCCCGACGCGACGAGCAGCTGGAGATGGTGCGCCAGGTGCTTACCGAGCTACGCACCTCGATCCTCGAGTCGCTGGAGGAGCCCGAATGGGAGCAGCTGGTTCTTGACCTCGACGGTGACCAAAGGAACCAGGTGCAGCGCGACCTGGAGGCGCTCCGGCGGCGGGCCGAGGCCATTCCCGAAGAGATCGAACGGGAACAGGAGTTGATCAGACGCCGGTATGCAGAGAGGACCCCCCGATGGTTCCCGGCCGCGGTGACCTTCCTCGTCCCGCGGGAGGTGGCACAGCGGTGAGCCGACTCGCCGACCTGCACAACGATTGGTTGCTCCTTGTCGACCCCCAAGGACCGTTCCTAACGCTGCCGGTGCTCAAGGAGCGGTTGCCACAAGGGCTCGACCGGGTAGAGGCCGACACACGGGCTGCGGTTCGTGAAGCATGGGAGGAGGCGGCGGGCAGCGACGACCGCCGCGAATGGGTGTGGTGGCTTCTAAGGGAGGTGCTGGGGTGGAGAGATGATCTCATCGTCGAAGACATTCCCAGCAATCTCGTTTGCCCGGTACCCGAGTATGAGCTCACCCTGCGACCCGATGGCGCCCTCATCGACCCGGAAAATGGTGATCCTCTTCTCCTTGTCACCGTCCTGCCACCAGGCACTGACCCTTCCGCTCGAGGTCGTGAGGGCTGGGCCGCCACGTACATTCAGCGCGCGGCACGCCTCGGCCGTCATGTGGGATGTCCGCTGGCCCTGGTCACCGACGGGGACCTCTTTACCCTGGTGCATGCGCCCGTAGGCGGGGCAACCAGCTGGGCAACCTGGCGAGCATCGTGGTTCAGTTCTGAGCCGATCCTCCTCGAATCCTTCGTCACCCTGCTCGGTGCCCGTCGATTCTTCACTCTTGCCGAAGACGAGACACTGGCGGCGCTGTTTTCGGCTTCCGCCAGCGCCGAAGCGGAAGTCACCGAAGCGCTCGGGAGTCAGGTCCGTCAGGCAGTCGAGTTGTTGGTATCCGCGATCAGTCGAGCCGACCGCAACCGCCGGGGAAGGCTCCTCGACGGGATAGCACCGGAGCAGGTCTATGACGCAGCCGCCAGCGTCCTGATGCGAATGGTCTTCCTGCTCGCCGCCGAGGAGAATCGCCTCCTGCCCCTGGACAATGACCTCTATGCGCGCAGCTATGCCCTGTCCACGCTCCGCGCCCAGCTCGAAGATGACGAGCTCCGCCATCGCGAACAGATGGAGTATCGGACTACTGGGTGGCACCGCATCCTTGCCCTCTCCCGGGCCGTCCACGAAGGCGTCAGCCACGAAGACCTGAACATCCCCGCCTACGGCGGCGGACTCTTCGACCCCGACCGCTTTCCGTTCCTCGAAGGCCGGCGTCTCGGTCAAGAATCCCCGGACGAAGCGGAGCCGCTACCGGTCGACGACCTCACGGTGCTAGAGATCCTCCGCGCTCTCCAGGTCCTGCGCTTCCGCCATCGAAACGTCACCGAGACCAGACAGCTTTCCTTCAAGTCACTGAGCGTCGAGCAGATCGGGCACGTTTACGAACGGCTCCTCGACCACGGCACCAGGAAGGCGGACCAGGTGGTGCTGGGCCTGGTCGGCCGAACCGCCGGGGAAGAGCCGGAGGTCCCACTGGCGGACCTAGAGGCCCTGGATCTCCAAGGCCGATCGGCGCTGGTGACCTGGCTCGCCTCCAAGGAGGTCACTGCCAAGACCACCCGCCAGATCGAGCGGCTCCTAGACCGCCCTCCCTCCCCGGAGCTGCGGAAAGCCCTTCGCGTAGCCTGCGACAACGACGAAGCCTTGGTCAAGAGGATCCTGCCCTACGTGAACCTGCTTCGGCTCGACCTCAGAGGCATCCCGATGGTCTTCCTCCCGGGGAGCCACTACGTGACCAAGATCGGAAGCCGTCGTGAGGGGGGCATCGAGTACACCCCACGGGAGCTTGCCGATGAGGTCGTCGAACATGCCCTGGCGCCTCTGTGCTATTCCCCCGGACCGGCCGAAACTGCTTCGGTAGAGGAGTGGAGAATCCGGCCCAGCGATGAGATCCTCGACCTCAAAGTCTGCGATCCCGCTTGCGGTTCGGGGGCATTCCTCGTGGCCGCAGTTCGTTACCTGGCAGATCGCCTCATCGAAGCCTGGGAGGCCGAAGGAGTGGCCGAGGTGGATCCCTCCACTGCTGCCGACGACCCCAGCCAGCTAGACCTCACGGTTCGGGCCCGTCGGCTGATCGTCGAGCGCTGCATCTACGGAGTCGACCGCGACGCCATGGCGGTGGAGATGGCCAAACTCTCGCTCTGGCTGGTCACCATGGCCAAGGACCAGCCCTTCACCTTCCTCGACCATGCCATCAAGGGCGGCGACAGTCTTCTCGGTATCACCGATCTCGATCAGCTCCGCTACTTCCATCTCGACCCGGCGGAGGGGCGCCGTCTCCACAGCACGTTCGTCGACCCGACTGAGGTAATCGACCCCGCCATCAAGGACGCGATCGAGATCCGCCGCCGGCTGCAGGCGATCGAAGTTCGCTCGGTTCGAGACGCCAATACCAAGGCAGCGCTACTTCGAGAAGCCGAGGACAGGCTCGAGTCGCTCCGCGCCATCGGCGACCACCTGGTTGCTGCCACCCTAAGCACCGCCACCGACGGCAAGTTGGCGCTCGAGAACCGACTCCTCGCCGCCGCCGAACACGTCGTCGAGGCGTTGGATGGCGATCCTGAAGACCTCGGGAAGCTCCAAAGACGGACCCAGGAATGGCTGGATGCTGGCCGTCCACCTGGAGGCCCACCCAGGCCACCGTTCCACTGGCCGCTGGCCTTTCCTGAGGTGTTCCTCGACCGGCCGGCGGGGCGCTTCGACGCGGTAATCGGTAATCCCCCGTTCCTTGGTGGGAAGCGCATCAGCGGGCCGATGGGCCAGGACTATCGGGAGTACCTCGTCGCCCAGATCGCCGGTGGAACCAAAGGGAACGCCGATCTCGTCGCCTTCTTTTTCCTCCGAGCTGCCCAGATCGCACGGCAATTCGGACTGTTGGCCACGAACACCATCAGCCAAGGTGACACCCGCGAAGTCGGTTTGGACCAGCTGACCGAGCACGGATGGACCATCTATCGAGCCGTGAAGTCGACCAAGTGGCCGGGTGAGGCCAGTCTGGAGATCGCCAAGGTGTGGGCCACCAAGGATGACTGGTCGGGCTGCCACACTCTTGACGGGCTCGCGGTGCGGGGCATCACACCGACGCTCGATCCGGCGAGCCGCGTAAGTGGTAATCCGGAGCGTCTGGCTGCCAATGCCGGGAGGTCGTTCATCGGCTCCTATGTGCTCGGGATGGGTTTCACCATCACCCCGGAAGAGGCTGCGGGACTCATCGACCGTGATCCTCGCAACTCCGAAGTCCTGTTCCCCTATCTCAACGGCGACGACCTCAACTCCCATCCTCGCCAACAAGCGAGCCGTTGGATCGTCAACTTCTTCGACTGGCCCGAAGACCAGGCCCGTCGCTACCCCGACTGCTTCGCTCTGTTGGAGGAGCGTGTCAAGCCGGAACGGATGGAGAAGGATGCCCGCAAGTATCCGCGAATGGTCGAGGAATGGTGGCAGTACTGGAACATCCGACATGAATTGTACAGCGCCATTTCAGGGTTAGATCGCGTTCTGGTCATCGCGCTGACTAGTAAGGTGGTGCAGCCTGTGTTTGTGCCCAACGGGCAGGTCTACTCCCACGCGCTGGGCGTGTTCGCCTACAACGACGATGGGCATTTCGGGGTGTTGTCCAGCGGATTTCACTGGTGGTGGGCGTCGACCCGAGCATCGACAATGCGTACAGATATTCGTTACACGCCGACCGACTGCTTCGAGACCTTCCCCCAGCCCCAGCTCACCGCGGCGATCGAAGAAGCAGGCCGTGCCCTCAACGAACACCGAGCCGCGTCGATGATCGAAAACGATGAGGGCCTCACCAAGACCTACAACCGGGTACATGACCCCGATGACGACAATCCGGGGATCGTTCGTCTCCGCCAGCTTCACGTGTCGCTGGACGAAGCGGTCGCCGACGCCTACGGATGGTCCGACCTCGACCTAGGTCACGGACACCACGACACGCCGTGGGGCACTCGCTTTACCTTCCAGCCCTCGGTGCGCCAGGAGATCCTCGACCGTCTGCTCGAGCTGAACCATCAGCGGTACCAGGAGGAAGTCCGTCAAGGCTTGCACGACAAGCCGCGACGGAGATCGCGCTCCGAACTTGAGTCAGGACCGAAGCTGTTTGAGGACGAGGAATGACCGCGACGAGCACTGAGCGAACCTTCCTTCCCTCTCCTGGGCCGGCGGCCCTCCGCGACGAGTTCGAGAAGGCGATCGTCGGTGACCTGCTGGGGCCGGCGGACGGGCCGACTGAACGCTTCCCCGCCACCGGTGCGGGTCGACGAGTGCGAGACCGGTATGTGGTCGGGATGCTGGCGCCTAAAGGCACTGTCGCTGTGGACGAGGAGCGCAACGACGATGAGGCGGTGCCGGAACCGGATGTGCCCGGTACCGAGGGTGGGGATTTACTGGAGCGGGCTGCAGCCAAGCCGTCCTTCTTTCCCTCGTCGTTGGGTATGTCATTCGTGGTCGATGACGGCTGCGACAGCCTGCGGGTCACGGCACGCTGGGGTCGATACCGCAAAGAGTACGACGAAGGGGAGGACGGCCAACGCATCCCGATGTGGCAGCGGGAGCAGGTCGAAGTGTCCCTTATTGTCGAATGTTCCGACGGTCCTATCGACCCGCGACCGGTGTCCCCCGAATATCCGGCCGTCGTCCTCCGGGGCCGGGTACGTCGGCCCGTCGCCGGTGGCAAGCGGATGGTCACCCTGTTTCTGGTGAACGAGCAGACCACGCCCGAGATCAACAAGGACGAGGCCTGGCTATTCCAGGCGGGGTTTGCGGTCGAGGATGTTCACGGGTCGCCAGTGTTTCTTGGTCGGTCGGAGGCGCTGCCGCCTGGTGTCGTCACACCTCCTGAGGCGGAGCGGGTCGAGGTGGAAATGCTGGACATGCACTACCGGGACCAGGTGGAGTTCGCGGTAGGTCACGGTACGGCGGTGCATGTCACCAAGTGGGATCAAGACCCTCGGCGAGCTATTCGAATAGAAACCGCAGTTGTCCCGCGTTACGAAATCCCGCGAACCGAAGCCCCCAGACCCGAGGACGTGCCGGAGCTGGCTGGAGTCGTACTCGACATGAAGCTGCTCTCGGAGCTCGAACCTGCGGAGCTTCGAAGGGCTTTGGAGCCGCTGGCGGTCGGGTATAGGGCCTGGCTGGACCGGGAACGACAGCGAATCGGCGATCCGAGCGCACGGCTGGCAGGCCACGAGGAGACGGCGGAGGCGGTGCTGGATGAAGCCCAGAAGGTGGCCGATGCCATCCAAGCAGGGATCGACCTGGTGTGCGCCGACGACCCCGACAACGAGGTTCTGGAGGCGTTCCGATTCGCCAATCGGGTCATGTGGCGGCAACGGGTGCATTACATGGCTGCGGCGGATCGGCAACAGCAGCCCAAGCTCACCCTTGCCGAGGCTGTGGCCGCCCGGGACGTTCCTGCCAATCGTTCGTGGCGGCCGTTCCAGTTGGCGTTCCTCTGCCTGTGCTTGCCCAGCCTCGCTGACCCAACGCATCCCGACCGCGGCCATCCGGGGTTGATCGACCTGCTTTTCTTCCCGACGGGTGGTGGCAAGACCGAGGCTTATCTGGGGCTGGTGGCGTTCACCCTCGCTATCCGCAGACTGCAGCGAGACAAGTTCGGACTCGACGGGTCCGACGGTGTGGCGGCTTTCATGCGCTACACGCTGCGACTATTGACCACCCAGCAGTTCCAGCGCGCAGCCGCTTTGATTTGCGCGGCCGAGCTAGAGCGAAAGGCCGACCCCAATAAGCGGCTGGGGGAGGTTCCGTTCCGATTGGGGATGTGGGTTGGCGGAGCGGTCACCCCCAACCTCAGTCGAGACTCGGACCGAGTTGTGGAAGACGCCCGTCTGGGACGTGGGGGCCGACGCGCTAGTCCGCTCCAGCTAGTTGCCTGTCCGTGGTGTGGAGAAGGCTTTGAGGAAGGCAAACACCTCGAGCGTCCCGAGGCCAACGGCGCTAAGCGAACACTTCTGTACTGTTCGAACCGGGATTGCGAATTCACCAAGAGGAAGGCGCCAGGGGAGGGAGTGCCTGTCGTCACCGTGGACGAAGAGATCTATCGGTTCCTGCCTTCGTTCGTGATCGCCACAGTCGACAAGTTCGCCCAGCTCCCCTGGCAAGGCCCGCTCAAGATGCTGTTCGGCCGCGTCGACCGCCGCTGCAGCATCCACGGCTACCGCCATCCCGACCTAGACAGTCGTCTCCGCTGGGAACGCGACACCCATCGGGCCGGCAAGACCTATCCCGTCTCTCGCCTCCGGCCCCCCGATCTCATCCTCCAAGATGAGCTGCACCTCATCACGGGACCACTAGGCACCATGACCGGTCTATACGAGACCGCCATCGACCGGCTCTCCTCCTGGGAGGTCGAAGGGACCACGGTGCGTCCCAAGGTGGTCGCCTCCACGGCCACTGTTCGTCGAGCCCAGCAGCAGGCTCACGCCGTCTTCTGGCGGAGCCTACGTGTCTTCCCGCCTCCTGCCCTCGATGCAGGCCGACAATTCTTCTCCCAGCAGATCGAGCCTTCCCCGTCCACCCCTGGGCGCGCCTATCTCGGTATCTGCGGGCGAGGGATCCGCTTCAAGCAAGTCGAGCTGCGCGTCTTCTCTGCCATGCTTGCCGCTGCCCAGGCGTTGTATGAGAAGTACGGGAAGGCTGCCGACCCCTACATGACCCTGGTCGGCTACTTCAACGCTCGGCGGGAGTTGGCCGGCATGAAGCGTCTGGCCGACGACGAACTGCGCCAGCGGCTACGACGGGCCGGTGCACTGCCGGGGCTTGCCAGCAGGACACGCCTCATCGTCGAGGAGTTGACCTCACGAGTGTCGTCGGCGGAGATCCCATCCATCCTGGCCCGTCTTGCTATCGAGCACGACCCGGCGGCAGACGACGAGGCCGCCGACCCCGTCGACCTCTTGCTGGCAACCAGCATGCTGTCTGTCGGTGTCGATCTACCTCGCCTGGGGGCGATGGTCGCCGTCGGCCAGCCGAAAGAATCCGCCGAGTACATACAGGCCACCAGCCGCGTCGGGCGAAGCGCAGACAAACCCGGGCTGGTCGTTACGATCTACAACTGGGCTCGGCCACGAGACCTTTCCCACTACGAATCCTTCGAGCACTACCACGCCACCCTCAACCGCTACGTCGAACCACTCTCGGTGACGCCGTTCTCGGCCCGCGCCCTCGACAAGGGGTTGACCGGCGTGCTGGCGTCTCATCTCCGTCACCTGCGCGACGACTGGAACCCCAACCCTGGTGCCCGCCGAGTTGACCGCCACGATCCTGAAGTCGCTTCCGTGGTCGACGCCATCGTTCGTCGCGCCGAAGATGTCACCGGTGACACCAAGGTGGGTGACGCAGTCCGAGCCGAACTCGACCGGCGTCTCGACGAGTGGGAGGTGGAGAAGGTCAACGTCGGTCCCTATCTGGCGTACGACAAAAAGGGCGCAGACGACGTGCCCTTGCTCCGCAAGCCGGAGGCCGGCGACTGGGGGATTTGGACGTGCCCGAATTCGTTGCGCGACACCGAAGCGAACGTGAATCTGCTCGTCGACGACCACGACCCAACCCGGGGCGCCCAGCCAGATTTTGAGCCATTTCCAGCTTCGGACGATGCCCACGGCGCAGACCTTGTCGAAACCGCGGAGGACGAAGATGTCGAGCCTGAGGTCGAGGCCGAGGAGGCACTGACCTAATGCCGCCGCGAGGAAAAAACCGACCGGAAGCGAGGCGGGTAGGCGCATTACGTCCGAGCCAGATGACCCATACATTTGGTATTGGCTCGCTGGTCGACCTTCCCAATTTCACCGCCATCATTTCCGGCCTCGATCTTTGGGACCAAAGTCATCAGGCCCAGATCGTGGAGCCTCGGCTGCTGCGCTCGGTTCGGGCGCTCCTCGGTGCCCAGGTCGAGGAGTTGCGGGCGGCGCCATGGATGGAAGAGACCCAGAGCCCATTCGACGAGTGGGCTCGAGTCGGGATCCCGGTGTTTCCGTTCCCACGATGGCTGCGGTGCACCCGATGCAACCGCTTGGAGCTGGTAGACCGTGGGCTGTTCAAACTGGAAGTGCCGCCCTTCCGTCCCGATCGGGCGCGCTACTTCCACGAAGGCTGTGGTGGTCCCGCCAAGAAGCCGACTGCCATCCCAGCCCGTTTCGTGTTGGCCTGCGCGGCGGGTCATCTTGATGACTTCCCCTGGGTGCAGCTTGCCCACAAGGACGGTCCATGTACAGGTGAACCAAAGCTCGTACTCAGAGAATCCGGATACGCCACACGCTCCACAGACCAGACCGTTGAATGCGAAACCTGCGGCAGGAAGGGGTCGGTCGCGGTCGCCTTTGGGAGCGGCGCAGAGGGTTTCCTCCCGAAATGTCGAGGACGCCACCCCCACCTACGGCGGTTCGATGCCGGCGGTTGCAGGTTCCAGGCCGAAGCGTTGCTGGTCGGGGCATCGAACTCATGGTTTCCGGTCCGTCGCTCGGCCCTGTCGATCCCGGCCGGTGGGTCGGAGCTGGAAGCGGCAGTGGCGGAACGTTGGACATTCCTAGAGGGGGTCTCCTCCATCGACGAGTTGAAGCGGGTGCTGCGGTTCGGGGAATTGGCGACCCTCCGGAAGTGGGATGCCGACGAGATATGGAAAGCCATCGAAGAACGGCAAGGCGACACCGATAAAGATGAGGATCAGGCCGCGGATCTGCGCTCACCGGAGTGGGTGATGTTCACCGGCCCGCCTACCAAGGCAGGGGAGGACTTCGAGACCACGGCGGGGGAAGTCCCTGAGGGCTTTGAGGGCCAGATAGAGCCAGTTGTGATAGTCGACCGCCTGCGAGAGGTAGCCGCGTTGTGTGGGTTCACCCGCCTGACTAGCCCGGATGCTATTCCCGCGGTCCGGGCTTCCCACTTTCGAGCTCCGATATCAGCTGGTCCGGCCCAGTGGGTGCCAGCAGCCGAGACGCGCGGTGAGGGGCTCTTCCTTCGGCTGCCCGAACCCGCGGTGGCGGCCTGGGAGGACCGTTACGGTGATTCGGACAGCTACCGAGCGTTGCTCGCGGCGCATCGCAGCTGGATGACGAACCGTGGTATCGACCCGGACTTGTTGCCGATCGAGCCGAGGGATGTGCTCGTGCACTCCTTAGCTCACATGCTGGTCAACGAGGTGGCGCTCGAATGCGGCTACTCGACGGCGTCGATCCGTGAGCGGCTTTACGTCCGGTCCCCCGGGGAGCCCGGAGGGCCGATGGCGGGAATTCTCCTCTACACGGCTGCACCTGATTCGGAGGGAACACTCGGCGGCCTTGTGGCCCTCGGTGAGCCGCAAACGCTTGGCCGACTGCTGAGCCAGGCCGTCGAGAGGGCTCGTCTGTGTGGCTCGGACCCCCTGTGCGCTGACCATGAACCTGGAGATCTCGATGGCACCCTCCATGGGGCGGCGTGTCACGCCTGCCTCTTCGTCCCTGAGACTTCCTGTGAGCGCGGGAACCGCTATCTCGACCGTGCCGCAGTTGTGGACACGCTCTCGGTCGTCGGAGTGTCCTACTTCGGATGACGCTCGAACAGGTCATTCAGGAGGCTGTCCTCACGCTTCCATCGGCGCATGTGGAAGTGCTCGCTTCGATCCTGGAGCGCTTCGACCAGCCCTCGGCCAGGTCCCGGCGGGAGGCGGTGGGCGCCATAGGAGCAATGCAATACCGGACGCATGCTGCTGCGCTTCACAGGGCGTGGGAGATGATGCGAGCTCCACCCGCTGGTCCGCATCTGGCAACTGCGGTCCGTGCAGCGCACGGCGTCGCAACCAGGCTACGGACTGAACAAACCATCGAAATCGTCTGGACCGGTCCGATGACGCAGGCAGTTCCGCTGCGACGCACTCGGGAGGTCCTGATCAGCATCGCCCGGGAAGCCAAGAACGCCTTGATCCTGGTCAGCTTCGCGGCCTATCGGAACGATCTTCTCTTGGCAGAGCTAGCGGCAGCGGCTGAACGAGGCGTCGAGGTCATTCTCATCCTGGAGGACAAGGAAAACTCGAAGGGCAAGCTCAGCCAAGAAGCTCGAGACGCATTCGATCAGTTGGGGGACGCCGTAGCGTTCTATCTTTGGCCCGCTGAGCGACGCCCAGCTGTCGGTGACGGTGTCGGATCGATGCACGCGAAGGCAGTTATCGCCGATCGGGAGATTGCCCTGGTAACGAGCGCCAATCTCACCGGATCAGGGATGGCCCACAACATGGAGCTGGGACTGCTCATCCATGGCGGTTCGATTCCACAGCGGTTAGAGAAACACTTTCGGGAACTGATTGCATCGGCGGTCCTCGAACCTCTCGCGGAGTTGAAGTAGCGAACACTTCCAATGACCACTCCTTGAGCGCGTAGAACTCGCTCAGGACGTGTATACGGCCGGGAAGGAGGCCGGCGTCGGCCAGCCGCGCTACGCGCGGCGAGAAAGGGATCTCGACGTCGATGCTTCGGCCCAGGCAATCCTCGATGTCTCGTGTGCGAAGCGATCGCCAGGGCTCTCGCAGAAGGATGATGTGGTCAGGACACGCTTGCCAGCCGGTCAGAGCCTTCAGGGCGAGAGTGCACGGACCCCGAACGACGACGATGTCGATGCCTTGACCACCTTCTCCGCCCAAGGATCCGCGATCCAGGACTAGCCAGTGAGAGCGGCTGGGCTCGGGCAAACCTCCCCAGATCCACTGGAGCGCCTCAAGGTCGGGTCCGACGACCGGTGCGTGAAGGAAGGATGCGAGCGCGCCAGCGACGGTCGTGGCGCCTTGTCCGCCCCGCGCCGCCCAGACGTCGATTCGGGATGGCTGCTGCGACTGAGCCGACACGCTGTCGGTTCTATTGGAACCCGTTGCCGATTGGAAGGGGGTTGTTGTGGCGCCTGGCCCATGGAATCTAACGGTGTCCCGTCCAGTCAGCTACCTACTGGCTGACGAGCGAGAACGGCCGATGTAGGTGGCGTCCTGGATGGCAAACGATTTCTGCCTTCCGCCGCGGTGGCTCCTCGATGACAGAGTGCGATACTGAGCGGCTGGCTATCGAGCCACGGTCAGCAGTTGTTGTTGCGGCGACGGTGATCAAGCGGAAGGATGTGCAAAGAATGTGGGCATTGTCATAGCGCCTAATTGACGATGTCGTATGCCTCGCTCAGCAGTTGAGAGATTGGGCCGAGCATTCGGTGTGTTACGAAACCATCGGCAGCAAAGATAAGACTTAAGGCAGTCGAGACGCGTGCGTCACTGAGCGCGAGTCGCACTTCAGTTAGCTGCTGAATGGTAAGCCTCCGAAGGTGGCCGGGCAGCTCGCGAAGAGAGTTCAATCGTGCTCGAATTCGGCCGAACGCTCGAAGGTTCTCTACAGGCTCGGCGACATTGCGCAGGTCATCGAGATCGGGGAGAAGGTTTACGGCATCGGCGGACCCCGCTGTCCGTCATGCGTGTTGTCGGAGGTCTGCGCCAAGCGAATCTCCTACGGCGACACTGTCCGCGGCGTCTGACAGCTAGCGGGCAACCGTGGGCACGGTCAACGGGTAAGGCGCCAGTGGC
>Ga0207874_1002892_pt1 | contig 15293 bp, 13 predicted proteins | sample HigsolmetaAR201D_FD_184833 | JGI IMG/M metagenome (GOLD analysis project Ga0207874, IMG submission 184833) | Ionic liquid and high solid enriched microbial communities from the Joint BioEnergy Institute, USA - AR20-1-D (SPAdes) (version 2) ...
CGGTCTGTACCAGAAGAGGGGGTCTGCATGATCCATTTATTACACCGAATTGTAGGAAATAGCAAGGGGGCAGGTGGAGAAAGCGACGGAGGGGTACAGCCGATCAGGGGAGCAGGTGAAGCGGGAGCACAAGTAACAAGGAACCAGTAACAAATTGGCAAACGTGCGGTAAGCTGCGGCGATGCGGACCTGGTTGGGCTGGTTGAAGACGGTCGAAGGGCGCCTGGCGGTGACGGCGCTGGTGGTGGGGGTCGTGCTGCTGGCTGCCAAGTTTACAGCCTACGCCATGACCGGGTCGGCAGCCATCTTCTCCGACGCCATGGAAAGCATCGTGAACGTTGTCGCGTCGGTCATCGCGCTGTCGGCCCTGAAATACGCCGCCCAGCCGGCGGACCGTCGCCACCCCTACGGGCATGGCAAGATCGAGTTCATGTCAGCCGGTCTGGAAGGGGGGATGATCGTGCTCGCGGCCGCGGCGATCATCTTCAAGACGGTCGACACGCTGCTGTTCCACCACATCGACCTGCACGACGTCGGGCTGGGGCTGATCATCATGGTCCTGGCCATGGCCGCCAACGCAGCCATGGGCTGGACGCTCGTGCGGGCGGGCCGCAAGCGGCATTCGATGACGATGGAAGCCGACGGCTGGCATCTGCTCAGCGACGCGATCACCAGCGTGGCGACGATCCTTGCGCTGGCGATCGTGAAGATCACGGGATTCGTCTATGCCGACCCGATCGCGGCGCTGCTGGTGGCGGTGTACATCGGGGTCATGGGTTGGAGCCTGTTGCGGCGGGCGTATGGCGGGCTGATGGACGCGCAGGACATCGAGGATGACCGGTTGATCCGGCTGATCCTCGAATCGCATGTCGGCCCAGCCGGCAAGGAGCCGCGGATCTGCTCGTTCCACAAGCTGAGGTGTCGGCATTCGGGGCGATATCACTGGGTGGAGTTCCACGCCGTCGTCCCCGCCAGCCTGACGGTCCGCGAGGGTCACGAAATCGCCTCTGCCATCGAATACGAGATCGAACAGACCCTCGGCCACGCCAATGCGACGGCACATGTGGAACCGTGTGATGATGGGGAGTGTGGGAGGTGTCGGGTGCGATAGCGACGGAGCGACGAAGGGTGAAAGACGAAGAGGCTGAGAGACGAAGAGACGAAGTGGAATAGCAGCAAGCGACGGAGGGTCGTGTAGCCGGCGACCTTGGCCGCCGCTTGCGTGCAGCGCACATCCGACACCACCAACCTTACTGCAGACTGCCGACTGCAGACCGCCGACTGATCCATTTGGTCGTCCGGCGGCCCTTGCGCTATCATGGGGCCGGATGACGTTAGACGAATTTGAACAACTTGCGAAATCACGCCGTGCCGTGCGGCGTTTCAAACCGGATCCCCTGCCCGAGGGGCTGCTCCAGCGGCTGCTGGCTGTCGCGCACTGGGCGCCCAGCGGGTACAACCTCCAGCCGACGCACTACGTCGTCGTGACCGATCCGCAGCGCAAACAGGCCCTCCGCAGCGCCTGTTTCTGGCAGAAACAGATCACCGAGGCGCCAGCCACCGTCGTCTTCACCGGCGACAAGCACTGCTACCGCAACAACTTCGAGCGGATGATCGAGTGCGAGCGGCAGGCGGGGGCGATGCACGAGAAGTATGAGCAATCGCTGCGCAAATTCGTGCCGCTGGCGTTCGAGACCGGGCCGATGGGGCTGGGATGGCTTTGGAAATGCGGCGCGCCGCTGATGGGGTGTTTTCAGCCGGTGCCGAGCATTCCGGCTGTGCAGCGGCGGTTCTGGCTGGCCAAGCAGGTGATGCTGTGCGCCATGAACTTCATGCTGGCTGCCAAAGCCGCCGGCCTGGGGACGGTCCCGATGGAAGGTTTCGACGAGCGCCGCGTTCGCCGCGTGCTGGGCATCCCCCGGTCACAGGTGGTCGTGCTGGTCGTCCCCGTCGGCTATCCGGACGATCAGGAGCTGAAGCGAACGCGCCTGCCGGTGGAGGAATTTGTGCATTGGGAGCAATGGTAGAGGTGTTCCTTGTTACTCGCGGGGCGCAGCGCAGGAACCGGCGGTCGCGTTGGTGAGCGATCCGCCGGAGTTGAGAGGCGGCGAGTGACAAGTGACCAATGACAACTGACAGTTAAGAGCCATGGCAAGAACAAACCCTCGCACTCTCAACACCCGCCGGAAGCGCGTCGCTGCGATCCTGCCCATCCTCAAGAAGACATACCCGGACGCCAAGTGCAGCCTGACGCATTCGAATCCGCTGGAGCTGATTGTGGCGACGATCCTGTCGGCTCAGTGCACGGATGAGCGCGTGAACATCGTGACGCGCGAACTGTTCCGCAAATACAGGACGGCTGAGGATTACGCGCGCGTGCCGCAGGTGGAGCTGGAGAAGGACATCCAGTCGACCGGCTTCTACCGCAACAAAGCCAAGGCGATCCGTGCCATGGCGCAAAGCCTGATCGATAAGCACGGGGGCCAGGTGCCAAAGACCATGGAGGAACTGGTCGCACTCGCCGGCGTGGGGCGCAAGACAGCCAATGTCGTGCTCGGCAATGCGTTCGGGATCAACGTGGGCGTCGTCGTCGACACGCACGTGACGCGGCTGGCCAATCGGCTTGGCTTGACCAGCCACGCCAGCGACGCCGTCAAGATCGAGCAGGACCTGATGCAGATTGTGCCGCAGGAGGAGTGGACGCTCTGGTCACATCTGCTGATCCACCACGGCCGAGCCATCTGCACGGCCCGCAATCCGAAATGCGAGATGTGCCCGATCTTCGATCACTGTCCGACCGGGCCGCAGATCATCGAGCAGCGCGAAAAGGCGGGCGTGAAAGGACGGCGGAAGACGGCGGGGAAGCGGTGATGGGGGAATACAGATTGTGATTTGGGATTCTGGATTGGGGATTTGGGGAGGGTGTCACCGTTCATTTGTCACTTGTCATTCGCCGCAACGCGAAACGCGGCATTCATGGCCTGCCTTGTTGTTTGGTGTTTCGTTCTTTTGTGTTTGGAGCTTCACCCCCACTGCAAGCCGCCAACTGCAAACGCACTGCAGGCTGCCGACCGCAGACTGAGCCGCTGCCTGCTGGCTGCTACATCCTGCCCATCATCTCCATCAGACTCCTCAGCGCTTCGTCGTCGTCGGGAATGTGGCTGCGTTTCGCGTACGCAGCCAGGTAATCGGCTGCGCTTCGGCCGAAGACGTCCCGGTGGTGTGTGTCAGCGCTGCGGAGCAGCAGCATGCGGGCGATCCCCATCTGACCGTTGCAGCAGGCGTGGATCAGAGGTGTTTTTCCGAAGCGATCCTTCTGATCAACCGGCATGCCGTGATCAAGCAGCCATTGGAGAGCCGGCTCTTGATTGCGGGCAATGGCTGCCACCATCGCCATGGCGCCCAGATCATCGCGATCCCAGTCGAACCCGCCGCGGCGACGCTCGGCTTCGGACATGGCGGCGATGTCGCCCCGGGCGGCAGCCTCGATCAACTGATCTTCGGGAGAGATCCCCAGGGCGGCGTGCCATGCATCCTTGCCGTAAAGCATTGCTGCCACTACGCCTGCCATGGCGATCACCACCGCAGCCAGGCTTGGGATCGCGCCGATCGCGTCGCTGATCACGCTGGTCTGCCGATGCTCGCGTACCCCCGTCATGTTTGCCCCCATCGAGCCTCCTATTCGGGTATAGAGAGATTGACGACGACGCAGGAGGGTAGTTACGCGAATTCTGGCAAATTCGCAACATTCGCAGGAGGAGGATGCGTAATCGGCTCGGCGCACGGATGAGTCTGCGTAAATACGTACACGAAGGCACGAGCAATTGCAGAGATTGCTTCGTGCCATCGTGTACCGCCCAACATTGGCTAGTCGCCGACGAACAGGACCTTGTTGACATTCGGCTCAGCCGGCAGGGTGTTCACCTTCACGCGGACGTAATTGTCGTCGAACTCCCATTCGACGTTCTGGCCGGTGGTGAAGTTGCGCCAGTAGATGTCGCCCTCGTCGTCATCGCCTTCGGCATCGGCAAAGCCGGCGACGCTCCATGCCGGACCCGCGCCGGGCAGAACGACGCTGCGCACCAGCTTGCTGTCGTTGAACTGCCAGATGCGGTTGGCGCCATTGGCTGTGTTGCGCCACAGGATCTGCAGATCAACGGCTTTGCCGGGTTCGAGCTCGACATCGCCCATCCCAGCGACCTGCCACTGCGCGCCGGCGCCCTGGCCGAGCTGGATCGTTCGCAGAATCTGCCGGCCGTCCAGGTGCCACAGCACCAGCCGGCCATCCGTCTTGTGCCGCCACAGCAGGGCCAGATGGTCCTCCTCGCGGTCAGGGCCGTTGCCGTCGGCATCGTCAATTTCCGAAGCAGCCGCAAAGTCCCACACCGCAGGATTAGCTGACGGATACGAGACAAACCCCAGGATCTGCCGGTTGTTCATCCGCCACAGCAGAAGCCGCCCCGTGGCCTCGTTCTGCCACAGCAGATCGGTGCGATCGTCGCCATCGATGTCATCCACAGCGACGACGCGCCAATCGAGATTGCCGACGGTCGTGATCGTGGCGGTACTGATGGCACGCTTGTCGTCATCGAGGTAGACAACCGTCACCTGGCCGGTCTGGCGGTCGAAGTAGAGCAGATCCGTGTTGCCGTCGTTGTTGAAGTCGGCATCGAGCAGCAGCCGCCGCTCGAGCACCTGACAGTGGGTGGGCTGATGGGACATGGCCATAGGCTCCTCTCCGCAAAATGGGGTGGTGGGGTGGCTGGCGCACGGATGGCAGGTCCAGCCGCTCGTAAGCAAGAGGGCGATCGTACCGCGCCAAGGGCGTAGCTGGGGATGGGCGATCCGCCCCGAGGCGGACAGGCGACCGGGACATGGGCGACGTGAACCGCATGCCTGGCGTTCGCCGTATTCTCGGACCAACGCCTCAGTTCCAGCGGCCTCTGCGGTCGCGTCCCCGCAAATCTACGTAGTTTCGCCCCCGAAAGGCGTGTTATTGCCTAATTCTGCGTCGGCATCGTGTCGATGGGTACGCGGGAGCGTGTATGGCAAGAGATCGGCAAAACCTCCGTCGCGGCGGCACGCTGGTGACGTGCGTGATCGTGCTGTTTGCGATGCTGGCGATCGCGTCACTGGCGGTGGATTTCGCCTCTGTCTCGCTGGTGAAAACGCAAGCCCAGCAGGCGGTCGACGCGGCTGCTCGCGAGGGCGCCTACGGGCTGAAAACCGGCATCTCCGCCACCCAGCAGCGAGCCAAGGACATGGCCAGCCGCAACCTCGTGGCCGGCCGTCCGCTGACGCTGACCAACGACGATATCCAGTTCGGCGCCTGGGACCCCAGTACACGGACGTTCGAAGTCCTCACCGGCAGCAAGCGCGACGGTGCGACAGCCGTGCGCGTCTATGGCCGGCTGACGCGGGCGCGAAACGCGTCCATCCCGATGCAGTTTGCCCGCCTCCTCGGCTACAACGACTTCGAGGTCACCGTCGAAGCCATCGCGACGCGCGGCGAGATCATTCAGCCGTACATCCAGGGGGCAGCCTGCCCCTGGCTGGCGGGCATGCCCAACGGCAGCCGCGTCACGGGGTATGACGGCAACACCAAGGACACGATCGCGCCCCAGCACTCGCCAACGCTGGTCAGCGCTTTGCCGCTGGTTCCCGGTACGGCGCTGATGTTCCGGCAGATCAGCGGTACAACCAGCTACCTCGATACGCCCGACGTCGGCGACATCACGCCCGACGGCGACCCCGGATTCATCGTGCGTCAGCGCGCCGCCAACGGCATCAACGCGACCCGGGCGCCGATCATGGCCTTGATGGGAATCTTCCTGGATGACCGCCGCCCCGACACCTGGGCTATGCAGCCCGAGCTGGATTTCAGTACCCAGCAAAGCCGCAACTTCACGGAGTTTCGCCCGAAGCTCAAGCAGGTTTTCTTCATCGGCGACGGCCTGAATGACGACGGCCAGCTACAGCGTTTCATCGTTCCCGAAGGCGCCACGCGCTTCTACCTGGGCATCATGGACGAAAAGGGCTGGTGGCACGACAACATCGACGGCCTGAGCACCAACATGCTGGATGAGAAGGTGAAGCTGGTGAAGTAGAGGCAGCGACGGAGCGAGAGACAAAGAGACCGAGAGACGAAGAGACGAAGTAGGGTCCGCCCTGGCGGACCGGTCCCCGGGGGGGAAATCCGGTTCCGGATTACACAATGGCGATTTGAAACCTCAGATTTGAGATCTCAGATCGCTGGCCCCTTGAAGTTTGAAGCTTGGACCTTCCTTGGAACTTGGTGGTTGGAACTTCACCCCTACCTGCCTACCACCCACTGCCTACTGCCCACTGTCTGCCAACCGCAGACGGCTGACTCCACCACTGCCCGCTGCCTGCTGAACATTACGCCGTCTCGACCACCTCAGGCACTTCGTGCTCCGCATTGGCGCTGCGGTGCAGCCGCCACAGGGCCACCAGGCTGCTCACGCCGACGTACAGATACCCGCCGGCGAAGATCAGCAGGAACGGAATGCTGCCGCGCGCCCAGCCGTAGTACAGGCTGATGAAGATGCAGCTTGCCATGTAGCACCCGAAGGAGATCTCAAGGATCGGCAGCATGAGGCGGTTGAGCGTCAGCACGCTGCGCCGCGGCGCGGCGTCGATCGTACCGCCGTCGGTGGTGGGGGCTTCGCCCTCGAAATAGGTCGCTGTAGCCGAGATGCGGTTCGTGTGCTTGGATGCGCCGGTCACGCCGTACTTGGGCGTGCGGACGAACTCGTTGCGCGTCGATCCGCCGCCGAAGCTGGTCAGGATCCCTTCGATGACGGCCTTGGCGTTGTTCAGGCAGATGCCCACGCCCAGGCCCATGAGGAACGGCAGATGGAGGATCGTTCGCCAGCCGGCTTCCTTGCCGAACAGCTCACGCTGCCCGAAGACGAAGAACGTGCTCGCGGAGCACGTCGCCAGGACAAACAGGCTCGCCGAGAAGATGTACCGGCTGAGCATCTGGTTTTCCTTGAACGGGCTGGCCATGTTGAAGAACGTCGGCCACATCAGGATCGTCACCAGAACCATCAGCGGATAGACCAGCGTGTTGGTCAGGTGGAAGAAGGCCTCGGTCTTGATCCGCCATGGCAGGCGCGAGCGGAAGATGCGCGGCAGCAGCTTGATGGCCGTCTGGACTGATCCCTTGGTCCAGCGATGCGCCTGCTGCTTGAAGGCGATGATCTCCGGCGGCAGCTCGGCTGGAGCGCAGAACTGCGGCAGGTAGACGAACTTCCAATTGCGAAGCTGAGCTCGATAGCTGAGGTCCAGGTCTTCGGTCAGCGTGTCATGCTGCCAGCCACCGGCGTCCTCGATGCACTGCCGCCGCCACACGCCGGCTGTGCCGTTGAAGTGCATGAACCGGCCGCTGCGGTTGCGCGCCGTGTGCTCGATCATGAAATGGCCATCGAGGAAGATAGCCTGGCTCTTGGTCAGCAGCGATGCGTCGCGATTGAGGTGATCCCACCGCACCTGCACCATCCCGACGTTGCGGTCGGTGAAGTAGTGGACGACGTTCTTGAGAATATCGCGCGGCGGGATGAAATCGGCGTCGAAGATGGCGATGAACTTGCCCGTCGCCTGCTTCATCCCCTCGGCCAGCGCGCCAGCCTTGTACCCGATGCGCTCCGTGCGATGGATGTACTTGATCGGGTATCCCTTGGCAGCCCACTCCTCACAACACTTGCGGGTGATCTCCTTGGAGTGATCGGTCGAGTCGTCCAGGACCTGAATCTCGAGCTTGTCCAGCGGATAGTCGATCTGACACGTCGCCTTGATGACGCGACAGGCGACCGAGTCCTCGTTGTACATGGGCAACTGGACCGTCACCTTGGGCAGTTCATCGAACTCGCCCATGGGCTTGTAAGTTTTGTGCTTATGCTTGAGGTACAGGTACAGCAGCACGTACCGGTGCAGACCGTACAGCGCGACAAGCCCCAGGGTTACCAGGTATACCGCAACGACCAGATAAAGCAGCAGGCTTGCCAACATACGTTTAGTTTCTCACCTTCCGAGGCTGGCCAAAGCCGGATACTGCCCCATCAACAACAGCTTGCGGACCAGCAAAGCGGCCGACCTTTCCGATCCGTAGCGACAACAGCCGCTTACAGTAACGGAAACAAGGTGATTCCTCATCCCTTGAGGTACGGCACCCCGCCTTACGGTACATGGAAGCGCAATATCCGCACTCCCCGTCATAATTCCCACGAGAAGGGCCAGCATTGTATGAGACCGCGCAAAACGGTGTCAATAATGGGGATCTGGCGCGTCCGGCCGCGGCTGAGCAGCCTTCGCACGCGCCTGCGCCGGGCGATCGTCCGCTGCGTCCGATTGCAGCCGGCGCCGTGCGTCGGGTAGGGTGGTCGGACGATGCTCCAGCCGCATCAGAAGCTTCGCATCGTCGTCACCGGCATGGTCGGCCAGTATCCCCTGGGTGGGGTCGCGTGGGACTACTTCCACTATGTGTTGGGGTTGGCAGAGCTGGGACACGACGTCTGCTACCACGAGGACACCTGGTCCTGGCCGTACGATCCCAGCCTGGGGTATCCGGTGGAGACCCCGGACGGCAGCGTGCAGTTCCTGGCGGATTTCTTCGCCCGCCATGCCCCGCAGCTTCAGGACCGGTGGCACTACCTGCACCTGCACGACCGCAACTTTGGCATGTCGCGCCAGCAGTTCGACGCCTTCGCCCGCTCTGCTGACATTTTCCTGAACGTCAGTGGAGCCAGCTTCTTCCCCGACTCGCTCAACCCCAGTTGCCGCAAGGTCTTCGTCGACACCGACCCCGGCTACAACCAGATCGTCATGGCCGAACGGCCCGCCTGGTCGCCCCACGTCGACCGCTGGATCGAACAGGTCCGCGCGCATGACGTGCATCTGACCTATGCCGAGAACATCCTTGGCAACGACTGCGTGATTCCCGATGTCGGTATCGCCTGGAAGACGACGCGGCCCGTCGTCACGCTGACGCCGTGGTCGCAAGTGCGCGAGCAATCGCCGCCGGCGGATGCGCCGTTCACCACCATCATGAGCTGGGGCTATTTCGGCGGCGATCTCGTCCACAAGGGCGTGAAATATGATGCCAAGGCGACGGAGTACGCCCGTTTCCACGATCTGCCGAAGCGCACGCGCGTGCCGCTGGTGCTGGCGGTGGGGGGAGAGCATCAGCCCGCCGACCAGATCCGCGCCGACGGCTGGCAGTGGATCGACGGTCGCGAGGTCAGCCGAACGCCCGATGCCTATCGCCAGTTCATCGCGCAATCCGCCGGCGAGTGGTCGATCGCCAAGAACGTCTACGTCGCGACGCGCAGCGGATGGTTCAGCTCGCGAACGGCGTGCTACCTGGCCGCCGCGCGTCCAGCCGTCGTGCAGGACACCGGCTGGCGCCGATACATCCCCAGCGGCGAGGGCGTGATCGCCTTTGAAACGATCGATCAGGCCGTCGCGGCGCTCGAAGAGGTGCGGGCGCACTATTCCCGCCATCGCAAAGCCGCCTGGGCCATCGCGCGCGACTGTTTGTCAGCCGAAAAGGTCCTGCCGCACATGATCGACACCATCTACTCGTGATACAGTGAACAAGCCGATGCGCAGCAGGCTGACCATCATCGTCGGCGGGTATATCGTGGGATTTCCCCTCGGGGGGATGACGTGGCATCACCTCAACTACCTGCTGGGGCTCACGTCGCTGGGACACGAAGTCTGGTTCTACGAAGACTCAGCCGATTGGGCCTGGCCGTACGATCCCGTGAACCGGATCAGTTCCGCGGACAGTACCTATGGCAGGGCGTACCTTGAGCGCACCTTCGCCCACTACGGCCTGCCGCTGCGCTACTGCTACTACAACCAGTTCGAGGATCGCTACTACGGCCTGTCGCGTGATGAGCTGCACGATCTGATGCGGCGAGCGGATTTGCTGCTGTGCGTCAGCGGCGTCACACCGCTGCGCGACGATTGGCCCCGCATCCGCCGGACAGCCGTGATCGACACCGATCCGGTCTATACGCAGCTTCGCATGCAGCAGGATGCGCACCTGCGCGACTATTACCGCCGCTTCGATGCGGCAGCCACGTTCGGCCGGCTGATCGGTAGATCGGCATGCCCGCTGCCGACGCACGCCATCGACTGGATCCCGACCAATCAGCCGATCGCCCTGGAGCATTGGCCCGTTGTGCCGACCACATCGCGCGCCTTCACCACGCTCGGCCGGTGGGAGCACAGCGACGATCGCCATGTTGAGTTCAACGGCCGGCTGTTCCGCAGCAGCAAGTCGACGCAGTGGGAGACGATGATCGACCTGCCTTCACGCGTGCCATGGGAGATGACGCTCGGCATGCAGCAGATGCCAGCCGATGCGGTCGCTCGATTCGAGCGGCACGGCTGGCGGATCGTCGATCCCGAGCAGGCGACCCTCGGCTGCGACGGCTATCAGCAGTTCATCCAGCAGTCCGCTGGCGAGTTCACGGTTGCCAAGGAGATCTACACCGCCATTCCCAGCGGCTGGTTCAGCGACCGCAGTGCAGCCTATCTCGCCTCCGGCCGGCCGGTCGTGACGCAGGCCACCGGCTTCGACCATTGGCTTCCCACCGGCGAGGGCCTCTTCGCCGTGAACTCAGCCGACCAGGCTGCCGACGCCCTGGACGCGATCCACAGCGACTACGCCCGCCATGCCCAGGCCGCTCGCCACCTGGCTGAAACGTACTTCGACGCCAAAACCGTCCTTACCGACCTCCTGACGGCCGTCCTGTAAACTTTGAACGGCAACTGGCAACTGACCCCTGACAACGAGCAACTGACAACCCAATCCCTTTCCCATAGAATCCCCAGCCTATGGCAGAACAGAACTACGATCTGGTCGTGATTGGCGCCGGTCCGGGCGGTTACGTTGCAGCCATCCGGGCTGCTCAGCTTGGCATGAAGGTGGCGTGTGTCGAGAAGGATAACCTTGGCGGAACCTGCCTCAACATCGGCTGCATCCCCTCCAAGGCCCTGCTCGATTCCACTGAGAAGCTGGTCGAAGCCCGTGAAGGCCTGGTCCATCACGGCATCAAGGTGGGCAATGTCTCGGTCGATCTGTCCGCCCTGATGAAGCGCAAGGAGCAGATCGTCGAAAGCCTGACCAGCGGCGTCGGCTTCCTGTTCAAGAAGAACAAGATCGACCACATCCGCGGCACCGGCAGCATCGCTGCGCCGGGCAAGGTCACCGTCACCGCGTCCGACGGCAAGACGCAGACGCTGTCTGCCGCCAGGATCCTCATCGCGACCGGTTCTGCCCCGATCGAGCTGCCGTCACTGAAGTTCGACGGCAAGCACATCTGCTCGTCCACCGAGGCGCTCAGCCTGACCGAGATTCCGAAGAAGATCATCCTTGTCGGCGCCGGCTACATTGGCGTCGAGCTGGGCAGCGTCTGGGCGCGCCTCGGTAGCGAGGTGATCGTGCTGGACGTGCTCGAACGCCCGCTGTTCCAGATGGACCGCGAACTGGTGCAGCGCCTCCAGCGGTCGCTGGAGAAGACGGGGCTGAAGTTCCGCTTCAAGACGACAGCCGAGTCGGTCCAGATCGAAAAAGGACGCGTCAAGCTCACCTGGAAGAGCGGCGACCAGAGCGGCGTCGAGGAAGCCGATAAGGTCATCGTTTGCGTCGGCCGCCGGCCCGTCACGCAAGGGCTAAACCTCGACAAGGCCGGCGTGAAGACCGATGCCAAGGGGTATATCACCGTCGATCCGGTCACGTTCCAGACCAGCGTGCCGGGCATCTACGCGATCGGCGACGTCATCGGCGGCGTCATGCTCGCCCACAAGGCGGAAGAAGAAGCCGTCGCCTGCGTCGAGCGGATGAACGGCCTGGCGGGGCACGTCAACTACCACACCTGCCCAGCCGTCGTGTACACGCATCCCGAGCTGGCGCAGGTCGGCTTGACCGAGGACGACGCCAAGGCCCGCGGGCCGATCAAGGTCGGCAAGTACCAGTTCATGCCCAACGGCCGCGCCAAGGCCCTCGATGAAACCGACGGCCTGGTCAAGATCATCGCCGATGCCGAAACCGACCAGCTCCTGGGCGTGCACATCCTCCACTCCCGCGCCAGCGAGATGATCCACGAAGCCGTCGTGGCGATGGAGTTCCACGCCAGCGCCGAAGACCTGGCCCGCAGCTTCCATGCCCACCCGACGCTCAACGAGGTCATCAAGGAAGCGGCCCTTGCCGTCGACAAGCGCCCGATTCACGGGTGACGGTTGAAATAGGACATTAAAAGCGCAAAGACGGCAAAGAAAACAAGGATTGCAACGAGTACTATGTGGCGCGGGCGTCTCGCCCGCGTCTTCTTTGTGGGGAGCCGCGGGCAAGATGCCCGTGCCACTGTTCCATGGAGCACTATCGCTTCATCCGCATTCACCTGCGGTTTGACGATCCCGTCTCAGCCATGATGTGGCGGAGAAACGCCTCATGCAGGCGGCGGGTGATGGGGCCGGGCTCAGAGGAGATGGAGCGGTCGTTCCAGCGGGAGACCCACCGGATTTCGCGCGTCGTGCTGGTGATGAACAGCTCATCCGCCTGCAGGGCCTGCTCTTCGCTGAGGCCGCGCTCTTCGAACGGGATGCCCAGTTCGGTGGCGACCTGCATCAACCGGCGCTGCGTGATGCCGCCCAGCACCTTCGGGCCGGCTGGGTGCGTGTAGACAGTGCCGTTCAGGACGATGAACACGTTCGTCGAGCACCCTTCGGTGACGATGCCGTTGTGGATGAAGACGGCTTCATCCGCGCCGGCGCGGTGGGCGGCATTCTTGGCCAGGACATTGGGCAGCAGGGCGATCGACTTGATCCAGCAGCGGCTCCAGCGGTCGTCCGCATAGCTCATGAGGCGCACGCCGGGAGAGGTCGTCAGGTCTGTCACCGGCGGCGGCAGCGGCCGGACATAGAACAGCAGCGTCGGCGGTGTGTCGTCATTCCAGACGTGATCGCGCCGGCTGCAGCCGCGCGTCAGTTGCAGATAGACCATCCCGCTGGCGATGCCGCTCTGATCGATGACCCCCTCGATCGCGGCGGCAAGATCATCGATCGACATCGGCAGCGTCATTTCGATCCCGCCGGCGGATCGCTCCAGCCGATGCAGGTGATCCTGCAGGGCGAACGGGACGCCGTTGTACAGTCGGATGACTTCGTAAACGCCGTCGGCGAACTGAAAGCCGCGATCTTCCACGCCGATCGTCGCCTCGGCCAGCGGCATGACCTTGCCATTGAGGTAGATCAGTTCAGACATGGGGGGGCGGATCCATCCTTTCGAAAACCGCCGCATGCCTCCTGGCGGCGGAACGCTTATCTTCGCATATAATCCGCCGCCGTAAATGCCATTACCCGATTCCACTCAACCCGCGTGGGATGACACGCTGCTGAACAACCCGCACGCCGTCGCTGACAAGCGGTCGCGCGTCAAGCGGATGTTTGCTGCGATCGCCCCCAGCTACGACATCAACAACCGCCTGCACAGCCTGTGGCAGGACCAGCGATGGCGCAAAAAAGCCGTCAAACTGGCCATGCTCAAGCCGACGGATCGCGTCGTCGATGTCGCCTGCGGGACGGGCGATCTGTCGCTGGCCTTCGCCCGCCGGCTGGCGGCATTGCGCAACCGGCCGATCGGCAACCAGCAGGTGATCGGCATCGATTTCACCTTCGAGATGCTGCCGATCGCCCGGCAGAAAAGCCTGCGGCTGGCGCGGCGATTTGGAGTCTCAGATCTCAAATCCCAGATTTCTAATCTGAGATCTGAAATTTCAGATTCGAGATCCCCCATCGGCTACATCAACGGCGATGCGCTGGCGCTGCCTCTGTCGGATGGGTGTGCGGACGTGGTCTCGATCGCCTTCGGGATCCGCAACGTGCAGGACCCCGCAGCGGCGTGCCGGGAGTTTTTCCGTGTGCTGCGCCCGGGCGGGCGGCTGATCATCCTGGAGTTCTCTCTGCCGGAAAACCGCGTCCTGCGGAACCTGTACAACGCCTACTTCCAGCGGATCCTCCCGCGCACAGCCACGCTCATCAGCGGCGACCGCACCGGCGCCTACAAGTACCTGCCGCAAAGCGTCAACACCTTCATCACGCGCGAGCGCATGATGCAGATGATGACCGATGCGGGCTTCGCGCGCGTCCAGCAGTTCCCGTTAACCTTCGGTGTGTGCGTCTGCTACCGGGGCGTCAAAACTGATTAGCCGGAAAACGAGATGCCGTCACTGCTGCGGCTTCTTCGATGGCTTGGCGTGCCGCCGGGCGGTTTGGGTGGGGCGGCGGCCGTAGCGGGTGCCTTCGCCGGCGTCCTCGTTTGCGCTGTCGGGCGACTGCACGGGCGCCCGCTGGTCCGACTCGGCCGTCACGCGCTTCAGCTCGCGGTCAGCCGGGCGCCACCAGGGCTTCTTCACGCCCTGCTTGACGCATCGCACGGCGTCCTCCGGCGTGTCGACCAGGCGGAAGATCTCCACGTCTTCGTTGTCGATGTAGGCTGGGGCGACGGTTTTCTTGAGCCAGTCGATCAGGCCGTTCCAGTACTCGCTGCCGTACAGCACGACCGGAAACGGCTCGATCTTCAGCGTCTGGATGAGCGTCATCGTCTCGAAGAACTCATCCAGCGTGCCATACCCGCCGGGGAAGCAGATGAACGCCGACGCGTACTTGGTGAACATCACCTTGCGGGCGTAGAAGTAGTGGAAATCGAGCGAGATCGTCTGGTACTTGTTGGCTTCCTGCTCCTGCGGGAGCGTGATGTTCAAGCCGACCGACTGTCCGCCGGCTTCGTAAGCGCCCTTGTTGCCGGCTTCCATGATGCCCGGGCCGCCGCCGGTGATGATGGCGAATCCAGCCTTGGCCAGCATGCGGGCGGTCTGTTCGCAGTCCTTGTAGTAGCGGTCCGTGGGCCGCATCCGGGCACTGCCGAAGATCGACACCGCCTTGCCCAGCGGCGCCATCACCTCAAACCCTTCGACGAACTCCGCCATGATGCGGAAGATCCGCCAGCTATCCTGCCCGTTTACAAAATCCATCGCCATCGTTCGCATCGACCTCCGTCAAGACTGATGACGTGGGAGCATACACGGAGGGGCAGGGGGATGCGAAGGAGGGCGGAGGAAAACGGATCAGGCAGTGAAGGATCGTACGGCGGATCGGTCTGCAGTACGTAATCCCATGAAAGGCCATCTCCCTGCCGGACATTACGATGTCCGGTGGCAGTTCAACAGGAAGGAGATGGCCTATGGGAACAAGTTCCAAGGTAT
>Ga0207874_1002894_pt1 | contig 15275 bp, 12 predicted proteins | sample HigsolmetaAR201D_FD_184833 | JGI IMG/M metagenome (GOLD analysis project Ga0207874, IMG submission 184833) | Ionic liquid and high solid enriched microbial communities from the Joint BioEnergy Institute, USA - AR20-1-D (SPAdes) (version 2) ...
AAGTCGAAGCCCATGTTGCCTGCGAAGAGACGCGACCAGATACCGCCAGCCAGAACCACGGTCTGGCAGCGAATTTCGCCGCGCTCCGTGACAACGGAGCTGACTTTGCCGCCTTCCGTTTCCACTGTACGAACGGCGCAGTTAGTCAGGATTTTCACGCCCTTCTCGCGGGCATATTCGGCCATAGCCGGCACCGCAATCCAAGGCTCCGCGCGTCCGTCACTGCCGGTGTGGAGCACCCCAAGGAGGTTGCCGGTGTTGCCAGGGATTTTATCCTTGATCTCGGATGCGCTCAGCATGCGGGCATCAAGGCCGTACCGCTTGCCGATCTCCTCCCATGCGAGCCAGCCTTTTAGGTCACGCTCGGTGTATGACAGGTAGCTGATGCCGGTACGGCGCCACCCCGTCTCGCGGCCGATGCGATCCTGGATCTGCGCCCACAGGGCAACCGAACGGATGCACAGCGGTAGCTCGCGCTCGTCTCGGCCCATCTGGCGTGTCCATCCCCAGTTGCGGGATGACTGTTCGCCGGCAATGACGCCTTTCTCGCAGATCGCGACCGAAATGCCGCGCTCGGCAAGTTCCATCGCAGTGGTGACGCCAATGATGCCGCCTCCGACAACGACAACGTCGACCTTTTGCGGCAGTTCGGGATCACCCTGGAACGGTGTCACAGGAATGGTAAGGCTGCTCATATCGAAACTCTTGGTTGGCTGCAGCGGCAGGCTCAGGACCACTCCGGTCCTGGGACCTGAATGAAGTGACCCGGCGAAATTGCCCTGTATTCGCGCACAGGCGGCTTGTAGTCGCGGGGACGGATGGGGCTGTTCAGTTCGAGCACCGGCGGTGCATTGCGCAGGCAGCGTCGTGCCGGATCAGGAACCGGGACCGCGCTCAGCAGCCGCTGGGTGTAGGGGTGGGTCGGATTGCCGAAGATTGCAGCGCGTGGCCCATACTCAACGATCTCGCCAAGATACATCACCGCAACCGTGTGGCTGATGCGCTCGACCACCGCCATGTCGTGGCTGATGAAGACGAAGCCAAGGCCCATCTCCTGCTGGAGATCCAGCATCAGGTTCACGACCTGGGTCTTCATCGTCACATCAAGCGCCGAAACGGCCTCATCGGCGACGATAACGCTCGGCTTCAGGACGAGGGCCCGCGCCACGCAGATGCGTTGGCGCTGTCCGCCCGAGAACTCATACGGGAAGCGATCCACCATATCGGCCTTGAGGCCAACGCGCTCGAGCAGGCTCGCTGCAATGCGCCGTTCTTCCTCACGGGTTGCGAGGCCATGGATGCGCAGCGGCTCTGTAATCGCGTCACCAACGCGCAGGCGAGGATTGAGGCTCGCATACGGATCCTGGAACACCATCTGGATCTCGCGTGCACGTCGCGCCGGAGCGATCGTGCGCAACTCTCGTCCGTTCAGCTTCACGCTGCCACTCTGGTAGTCGTAGAGGCCAGTGATCACGCGACCGGTGGTCGACTTGCCGCAACCAGATTCGCCGACGATCGAGAGCGTCTCGCCGCGACGAAGCTTCAGCGACACATTCTCGACTGCATGGACGCGAGAGACCACACGCTTGAGCACAGGCGAACGCTGATCGAAGCGCTTGATCACGCCCTCGACCTCAAGCAGGGGCGGCTCTTCCGGACGCAGGGTGTCCGGGCGGTCCTGCGGCGGGGTCATCTCGCCGGTAGTCAGGTTGAAAGTCGGGTATGGAACCGGTGCCGCCGCATCATTCATCGAGCCCAGTTTCGGAACCGCCGCGAGGAGCGCCCGCGTGTAGGTCTTGGCCGGGCCATTGAAGATCTGTGCGGTCGTGCCAGTCTCGATGACGTCACCCTGATACATAACAAGAGTACGATCGGCGACTTCGGCCACCACTCCCATGTCATGGGTAATGAAAATCACCCCCATGCCGGTCTCGGCCTGGAGCTCCTTGATGAGTTCGATCACCTGTGCCTGGATGGTTACGTCCAGCGCGGTTGTCGGCTCATCAGCAATCAGCAGGTCTGGTTTGCAGACAAGTGCAGCCGCAATCATCACGCGCTGGCGCATGCCGCCGGAGAACTGGTGCGGGAACTCATCGAATCGTGACTTGGCAGATGGGATGCGCACCCGATCCATCATGGCCAGTGCTTCGGCGCGGGCCTCTGCGCGGCTCACCTTGCGGTGGACGCGGATAGCTTCCGCGATCTGGGCGCCGATGGTCATGACCGGGTTTAGCGACGTCATCGGCTCCTGGAAGATCATCGAGATCCGGTCGCCACGGATCTTTTCCATCTGCTGTTCGGTGAGGTCGAACAGATTCTGGCCGCGGAACAGCGCGCGTCCCGAAACCTTCGTCATGTCCTGTGGCAGAAGTCGCGTCAGCGCGAGCGACGTGACCGACTTACCAGAGCCGGATTCACCTACAATAGCGACGGTCTCGCCAGCGGAAACGGAAAAATTGACATCACGGACAACGTTCCGCCATTCGCCGCCTTTCCTGAAGGAGACGGCAAGCGCCGACACCTGCAACAGCTCAGATCCCACATTCGTCATGGTCTTCATCTCCTGCGTGGGCATGGATCAGTTGCCGGTGCTACGGCGCGGATCGAGAAGGTGGCGCAGGTGGTCGCAGAATGCATTCAGCAGGATAATCACCACCGTCAGCAGCAGGCACGGAGCGATCAGCAGCCAGGGCTCATCGAGGAACGTCGCACGTGCTGCGCCCACCATCATGCCGAGCGAAGGCTCGGGCGGGAGAACACCAAGGCCGAGATAGGACAAACCCGATTCCAGCACGACCGACATCGCAACCACGAAGCTGAACTGGACAAACAGGGGTCCGGCGATTCCCGGGAGGATAGTGCGCCACAGGATGTGACTTGTCGGAGCGCCCATGAGACGCACAGCATCGACATAGTCCATCGTACGTACCGTCATCACCGAGGCATGCGCCACGCGGGTGAAACTCGGGACGAACACCAGTGCGAGGACCGGAACCAACGTCTGCGGACCGGCACCGTAGAGAGTTGCGGCAAGCATGGCGAGCAGCAACGGGGGAAAGCACAAGATGATATCCATCACGCGCATTGCAAACGCTTCGGAGAGGCCGCGGACATAACCTGCGGCAACGCCGATCGCGGTGCCGATAATTGCGGACAGGACGGCAGCTGAACCCGAAATCAGAATGGCGGACCGCAGCGCGAAGACCAGGCGAGCGAATACGTCGCGTCCGTATTCATCCTGACCGAACCAATGCGAGGCCGACGGGCCGGCAAAGCGTCCCGAAATGTCCATGGCGAGCGGATCGTGCAGCGGCAGGACAGGAGCCAGAAGCGCGCCGACAACGAGAATGGTCAGCAGGATCGCGGAAGGTGAGGAGAAGATATGCTTCATTTGCGTACCCGCGGATCAGTCAGGCCGTAGATGATGTCGACCAGCAGGTTGAGACCGATGTAGAAGGCGGCAACGACTACAATGACGCCGGTAACGACCGGATAGTCGCGTGCATTAACGCCAGCGACGAGCATTCCGGACAGGCCGGGCCAGTTGAACACCGTCTCAACCAGAACGGTACCGGCCAGGAGTCCCCCGAGCTGCAGTGCAAACACCGTGATCACCGGCATCAACGCGTTGCGCAGCGCGTGGCGGATCATCACACGGCGTGCGGGCACACCCTTGGCACGAGCGGTGCGGATGAAGTCCTGCGGCAACACTTCGAGCATCGAAGAGCGAGTGATACGGAACACGACCGCAGAAAGGCCGATGGCGATCGTCGCGGCTGGCATGATCAGCAACAACATGTGCTTGCCGGGATCACGGCTGAACGGAACAAAGCCGCCTGCAGGAAGCCAGCCCAGCAGCTGGGCAAATACGATCACGAGCAGCGTACCGACCACGAAAACAGGGATCGACTGCGCGGCGCCGGCGACGAACATGGCGCCACGGCTGAACATGCTTTTTGGATTGCGCGCAGCGAGCACGCCTGAGGGCAGACCGATAAGAAGGCTGATGATCGCTGCGGCCGCAATCAGTTCAAGAGTGCGCGGAAGCCGCTTGCCGATTTCCGTAGCCACCGGGCTGAAGTCGACGATGGAGGTACCCAGGTCGAAGCGGGCGAGTTCGCCCAACTTATCCAGGTACTGTTCAAGAACAGGGCGGTTCAGGCCGAGTTGCTCACGCACCATCGCAACCATCGCCGGGTCCGGCGCCGCTCCATCCTGCGAAAGCAGGAGTTCAACCGGGTCACCCGGAACGAAGTGAATCGACAGAAAGACAAGTGAGACCACGATCCAGAGCATGATGACGCTCTGGACTATGCGACGGATGAACCATCCCATGCATATTTCCCTTACGCGTGAGCACCAGGTTTGAGACCTGGCGGCACCGGGTCTCGAGAACCAGATTATTCTACGCTGATCTGGTCAAAGTTCGTCGCGGAGTAGACCACGATCTGATCAGGCAGCAGCGGCACGTTCTTGACGGCGGCGCTGGTTGCATAACCCTGGGCGCGGTAGGCAATGCCACAGATCGTGGTATTGTCGAGCACGATCTGGTCAACTTGCTTGTAGATCTCGACGCGCTTTGCTTCATCGAGCTCCGCCCTGCCTGCGGCGTAGAGTTCGCTCAGCCCCTCGACCTCGAAGTTGCGACTGCGGAGGTATGTGGGCGACAGCGACGGATCGACGATCGAATGCGTTGCATCCGGGTCGATAACGTCAATCGCATTACCCTGCACGGCGAAGTCGCCGACACCGGCATTACCCATGTTGATGCGAGTTGCCCAATCCGGCAGCTGCAGATTCACCTTGATCCCGATCTCGGCCAGCTGGCTCTGAACAAGAACCGCCGTATCGCGGTGCATCGAGTACTGCGACGTTGCGAGCAGCGTTACCTCGAAGCCGTTCTCGTAACCTGCGTCCTTCATCAGCTGCTTGGCACGCTCCGGATCATAACCCCAGAAGTTCGCCTGGTCCTCGTGGTAAAATGGCGAGCCAGCTGCACGTGGGAGGCCGCGCATTTCAGCGCCATATCCAAAGAATACCGAGTTGACGAACTCGTCGCGACGCAGACCGAAGGCGACCGCCTGGCGCAGGCGCGGATCCTTGAACGGGCCGTTGCCATTGAAGCTGAGATACATGAACGGACCGGCGTCCTTCTTGAAAAGCTTCAGAGCCGGGTTCTCCTCGATCGCCTCCATTGCCGACCAAGGAACGTAGTCAATGAGATCGACGTCACCGGCGGTCACTGCTGCGACACGACCGCTTTCGTCAGCATATGCGGTAACAGAGATGCCTGCGAGCGGCGGCTGACCCTTGAAATAGTGCTCGTTCGGCTCAAGTTCGATGCCGACGCCCTTCTCTGCATAGACGATTTTGTATGGCCCTGCACCGATGCCCTGCGGCTCGACATCGGTCGACCCGGCCTTAAGGATAGTAAAGAAAGGATACGCCATCAGCGCCGGGACGGTCGCGACCGGCCCCTCGGTGAGCAGGCGGAAGGTCTTATCATCGACGATCTCGACTTCCTTGATGACCTTCAGCGCATCGTACATGTATGCGCCCGAGTTTTCCTTCGCTATCTCCTCGAAGTTCCACTTCACATCCTCGGAAGTTACCGGAGTGCCATCATGGAACTTGGCATCACGAAGTCTGAACTCCCAAACATCCGGTTCGACTGCCGCCCAGCTTTCAACCAGCTCGCCGACCAGGTTGCCCTGCTCGTCGTAGTTAATGAGGTTGCGATTGACCAGCGAGAACAGTAGGTGACCGGACCAGCCGATGTTTGCCCAAGGACGGAAGTGCGGAGGATAGGTTGAAAGACCGATCCGCAGGACTTGGGCAGCCTGGGCGGTAGCAAAGCGACCGCCAAGCATGCTGGCCGCACCCGCAGCGGTGACCAGTTTCAGAAGGTGTCGTCTCGAAAGATGCATGGTTTGGCCCTCTGGAATAATGCGCGGGTCGGCCCACGGCTTGCCGCGTCTTGCTGATGCTGCGTCCTCCTGACGCTGGCATTCACGTTAGAAACGGGGTCGGCATACGGTCAAGCCATTTCCCATTATTCGTTATCACTTTTTTTCTTGTTCCGATTATGTGTCTTGGTGTGCCTGAAGGGATCGAATTCCTGTGCAATTTCCAGCCTTGGGTGAGCATTTATTCCGATATTCGGGACTGCTGGACTTTTTTGTTGCGATATCGCGAATATGATTGACACGAGCGTCGGCTTTCGGCGTTTTGAAGACAGGACTGAGGTGACGTGCCTTGATCTTGGCATGACCCCTCATCCAGCGAGCCAAATACACTCTTGAGGACATCAAATGGCCTGGCGCATCGGCGTGGACTCCGGCGGCACTTTTACAGACGTCTGCCTTTTCAACGATCTCACCGGCGAGGTAACGATCTGGAAGGTTTCTTCTACGCCGGACGATCCTTCACGTGGAATTACACAGGGCGTCACCCAAGGTCTTGAACAGGTTAAGGCGACAGCCGAAGAGGTAAGCTTTCTCGGCCACGGCACGACCGTTGCGACCAACGCGCTTATTCAGGGTCGTGGCGTCAAGACGGGCCTGCTCACGACCGACGGCTTCCGCGATCTCCTTGAGATCGGCCGCCAGAAGCGTCCGGACCTCTACGATCTGCAGGCTGACAAGCCGACGACGCTGGTCCCCCGCGACCTGCGAATTGGCGTTCCTGAGCGCATGACTCACGAAGGCAAGGTTGAGCAGGGGCTCGACGAGGACGCGTTCCGCGAGGCGGTTCGCGAACTCAAGGCGCAGGACGTCAAGTCAGTCGCCGTCTCGTTCCTCTACAGCTTCCTTAATGACGCCCACGAGCGTCGCGCCGCCGAGATCATCCGTGAGGAATTCCCTGAGGCTTTCATCGCGATTTCCTCCGAGGTTGCTCCCGAATTCCGAGAGTTCGAGCGCCTGTCGACCACTGTCGTCAACGCGTATCTCGGTCCGGTCATGCAAGGTTATGTGCGCGCCCTGAAGCGCAAGCTTGCTGAGATCGGTCTCAAGGCTCCGCCGCAACTGACCCAGTCGAACGGCGGCGTGATCGCCTTCGACACCGCAGCGGACAACCCGGTCCGTACCGTTTTGTCGGGTCCGTCGACCGGTGTCGTCGCCGCGCAGGCGATCGGCAAGATGACCGGCATCGAGAACTTGATCACCTTCGACATGGGCGGCACCAGCTCCGACGTAGCACTGCTGTCCAAGGGCCGCTGCCGCGTTGTCAACGAGGCGATCGTCCACGGCTATCCGCTCAAGGTCCCGATGCTCGACATCCACACGGTCGGTGCTGGCGGCGGATCCATCGCTTATGTCGACAATGGCGGCCTGCTCAAGGTTGGTCCGCGTTCGGCTGGCGCGAATCCGGGACCGGCGTGCTACGGTCACGGCAACACCGAGCCAACGGTGACCGACGCGAACGTCGTGTTGCAGACCCAGAATCCGGAATACCTGCTTAATGGCCGCATGAAGATCGACCGCGAGCGGTCGGTCGCAGCCGTCCAGACGCTCGCCGACAAGCTCGGCCTCAGCGTTCTGGAATGCGCGAACGGCATCCTCGAAATCGTCATCGCTAATATGGCGAAGGCCATCCGCGTGATCTCGGTCCAGCGTGGCCACGATCCGCGCGACTACACGCTGGTCGCATTCGGCGGCGCCGGCCCGGTCCACGCTGCACGCCTTGCCCGTGAACTCGGCATGACCCGCGTCCTTATTCCGCGCACCCCGGGCGTCCTCTGCGCCATGGGTCTGCTGATGACGGACCTGCGCAGCGACTTCTCTGCAACCAGCCTGACCCAGCTCGACAAGGCAGTTGCCTCGGATATCGAGGGAATCTACGCCGACTTGGCCGCTCGCGCCGACGACTGGTTCAACACCGAGGAGATCTCGGCTGCCGCGCGCAGAATCGAGCGCAGCGTCGACGTCCGCTACGCCGGCCAGAACTACGAAATCTCGGTCGCGGTTCCGGACGGCCCGATCACGGCGGAAACCTTCAAGGCGATCGAGGAAGGCTTCGAGGCTGCTCACCGCCAGCTGTACGGCTTCATCGCCGAGGGCGAACCCATCCAGCTAGTCACCTTCCGCGTCGCGGCAAGCGGCCTCGTCCCGCAGGCGGAGTTCAAGCCGCAGCCGATCGAGGGGGCCGATGCATCGCACGCCGTCACCGGCTCGCGTCCGGTCTGGATGGTCGAAGCTCGCGATTTCGTCGACACCAAGCTTTACAACCGCGACCTGCTGCGTCCGGGCAACGTTGTCGAAGGTCCGGCGATCATCGATCAGATGGACTCCACCACGGTCGTTCCGATTGGTCAGAAGGCAACCGTTGACGCCTATTTCAACCTGATCCTCGAGGCGAAGTAATGAACCAGATCACTCCTGTAACCGCGCCGAGCAAGCTGAACCCTATCACCGTCGAGGTGATCAGCTCGGCCTTTGCCTCCACTGTCGAGGAAATGGGTGAGGCGCTGGTACGCGCCTCATACTCCACCAACATCAAGGAGCGCCGCGACTGCTCGACCGCGCTGTTCGATGCACAGGGCCGCATGCTCTGCCAGGCAGAGCATATCCCGATGCATCTCGGCTCGTTCATTGGCTTCATCCCCTACATCCTCGAGCATGTCGACACCGCGTCCATAGCGCCCGGCGACATCTTCATCGGCAATGACGCCTATGAGGGTGGTGGCACGCACCTGCCGGACATCGTGCTCGCCGAGCCGATTTTCTTCGAGAACAAGCTAGTCGCATGGGCGATCAACACCGCCCACCACTCCGACTTCGCCGACCGCGGCCACGCCCACATCTATCAGGAAGGCCTGCGTATTCCGCCGGTCCGCCTCTACCGCAAGGGAGAGTTGCAGGAAGACATCCAGAAGCTGTTCCTGTTGAACTGTCAGGTTCCGCATGAGCGTGTTTCAGACCTGCGCGCGCAGGTCGCGGCTAACCGCCTTGGCGTCATTCGCATGCAGGAGCTGTGCGCCAAGTACGGCGTCGACACGGTTCTCGCAGCCGGCGAAGAGTTGATGGACTACGCTGAGCGCAAGATGCGGGCCGGCATCGCCGAGATCCCGGACGGCATCTACACCTTCTCCGACGTGTTCGATTCCGAGGCGCTGCCCGAGCCGATGAACCTTTCGGTGACCATTGAGGTCAAGGGCGATGAGATGTCCCTCGACTTCGTTAGCCCGCCGCAGGTTCGCGCCGGTCTCAACGTCGTCTACACGGCGCTGCTTGCGACGGTGTACTATGCTGTCAAGACGGTTGTTGACCCGACCATCCTGCCAAACGCCGGTCTCGCACGCCCGCTCACCGTCACGGCCCAGGAAGGGACGCTGTTGCGCTGCGCACATCCGGCGGCTGTTGACGGCCGCATCAGCGCCTGCCAGCGCGTGGTCGACCTGATCCACGGCGCCTTCGCACAGGTTGTGCCGCACCGCGTCACCGCAGCCTCGAACGGCGCCGTCTGCGTCGCCCACTTCGACGGGCGCGATGAGAACGGCAAGATCTGGGTCTACCTGGAAACGATCGGCGGCGGATTCGGCGCCCGCTACAACAAGGATGGCCTTGACGGCGTCCATTGTCACATGACCAACACCTCGAACCTGCCTGTTGAGGCGCTCGAGAATGAGTATCCGATCACCCTGCGTCGCTACGAACTGGTCGACGGCTCGGGCGGTGAAGGCGAGTTTATCGGTGGCATGGGTCTGCGCCGTGTCTACCGAGCTGAAAAGCCCTGTCGGGTGGTGGTCATGGGCGCACGCCTGCAGTCCCAGCCATGGGGACTTCAGGGAGGCAAGCCGGGCGCTTCGGGCTACTTCACGCTCAACGGCGAGCGTAACGGCTTCGAACGTTCCGCAGTGGAGCTCAAGCCGGGAGATATCCTCGAAATCGTCACTCCGGGTGCGGGCGGGTACGGTGACCCGGCAAAGCGTGTCCCTGAGCTGCGCGAGCGCGACCGCCGAGAAAAAAGAATTGCCTAACCACTTGTGATTTAGTCATCGTCTCCGTCCCGCCTCCGCGGGGCGGAGTTCTTGCATTAGGAGCATGGCAAGCCTTTGGCCCGACAGTCATCTTCAAACGCCGGCCGCGCCGCCGAATTGCTGATCCTACTGTCCCAGGCAGGTGCCAAGGGCATGTCACTCGGAGAGCTGGCGGAAGCAACTGGCGATGCGCGTTCGAGCGTCCACCGTGCGCTGGTGGCGCTGGCCGACTATGGCCTCGTCGTCCAGAACGGCAACCGCGGCCGCTATCGCCTCGGTCCCGGCGCGTTCGCACTTGCGCTGCGCACGCCTTCTGTCAACGAGGTCGTGGAGGTCTACCGCCCTGCACTTATCGCGATTACGGCGCAGACGGCACTGTCGAGCTATTTGATGGTGCGCAGCGGCCTCGACATGATCTGCATCGATGCCCAGGTTGGCGAGATTGTCGCGCAGCCATTTGTGTCTGGCATCGGTGGCCGCGTTCCGCTGGGTGTCAGCGTGTCCGGCTCCTGCATGCTTGGCATGATGGAAGAACGTGCACGCAAGCGCTGCCTTGAGCAACTTGCCGACAGGCTGCCGAAATGGGAAGTCACGCTCGACAAGATCGAATCCGAAATCGCCTGCCTGCGCACCCGCGGCTATGTCGCCGGTTACCGCAGCACCCGCGGCTTCGAGAGCCTCACCCTCGCCCTGCCGCTGATGAACAAGGACTGGAGCGGCCTCGAAGTCGCCCTCTCCGTTCTCGCGCCACTGAACATGCTCGATGAGAAAGCCCAGGAAGCCATGGTTCGCGACATGTGGAAGATCGTCCGTGAAGCCGAGGCGAGCCACTCGAACGCCAAGCGCGGGTGAGCAAGTTCCTTGTCGTGCTGACGGCTTGCTCGCCGAACCGCTAGCTCTTTTTGTTCCCAGCGCCTCAACGCGATGAGCGCGTCCCCTCCAACATGGCCAGTTGGCCGGCTGGACGCCTGGTGTTCAGCGTCTGGGAGTTCCCGACCTACTTTTAACTGACGCGGCGCTCGAAATTACCAACCCGGGCTGGGTCGCAAGCTGCCCGACGGAACACCTGACCATGGCACCGCGCTTCCCGCGGGCATCTTGATGGGCGCTACCTTCGACCGGCAATATGCGTATTCCGCGGGTGAGGTCCTCGGTCTTGAAGCCAGCAGCGCGGCTTCAACATCCATCTTGGCGGCGGCATCAACCTGATGCGCGACACGAGAAACGGTCGCAACTTCGAATATATCTCGGAAGATCCCGTATCCCTCCGGTGACGGCCGCCTTGCGGTCTGAGGGCGAACGTCGGAAGTCCTAGGGACAATCCTAGGAGTAGCCCTATGACGATGCCGCGAGTGGAGGTGATCACGTCGGTCGAGAGACGGCGCCGCTGGTCGCGTGAGGAGAAGGAGCGCCTGGTGGTGGCATCTTTCGAGCCTGGCGTGACGGCCTCGGAGGTCGCGCGATCGGCGGGCATTCACGTCAGCCAGCTCTTCCGATGGCGCAAGGAGCTGTGTGATCGGGTCGATGTTGGCGCCACGCAATTGGTCCCGGTCGAGATCGTCCCTGCCGCCCAGCCGCCCGTCGTTGAGACGCCGGCATCATCGGCGTCTCCCAACCGACGTCGCCGCAAGAGCGGCATCATCGAGATCGAGCTTGGCGGCGGGCGCCGTGTCCGTGTTGATCGCGACGTGGATGGCGAGGCGCTGCGGCGCGTGCTGGACGCGCTCGGGTTGCGATGATCCCGGTTCCGAGCGGCGTGCGGGTGTGGCTGGCGACGGGTCACACCGACATGAGGAAGGGCTTTCCGGGCCTGGCATTGGTAGTGCAGGAGACGCTGAAGCGTGATCCGCACAATGGTCACCTGTTCGTCTTCCGTGGTCGTCGCGGCGATCTGATCAAGGTGCTTTGGCACGACGGCCAGGGCGCCTGCCTGTTCTGCAAGCGGCTGGAACGGGGGCGCTTCATCTGGCCATCGCCGGCCGACGGCGTCGTGACGATCACGCCGGCCCAACTCGGCTATCTACTCGAAGGCATCGACTGGCGCATGCCGCAGAAGACCTGGCGGCCGACGGCGACCGGCTGACGATTTGGTCTTGCACATGGCGGTGGATATGATTCCATTTCCATATGCCCGACGCTGAATCGCTCCCTTCCGACCTCGCCGCCGCCCACGCGATGATCCTGGCGGAGCGCGCCGCACGCATCGAGGCCGAAGCTCTTGCCGCCCACGCGGCGGCGGTCAGCTCCGGAACGGAGGCGTTGATTGCACGACTGAAGCTGGAGATCGAGAAGCTCAGGCGCGAACTCTACGGCAGCCGCTCGGAGCGCAAGGCCCGGCTGCTCGAGCAGATGGAGCTTCAGCTCGAGGATCTGGAAGCTGATGCTGTTGAGGACGAACTCTCTGCCGAAAGGGCGGCTTCCCGGTCACAGACGGTCCGCTCGTTCGAGCGCCGGCGCCCGTCGCGCAAGCCGTTCCCGGAGCACCTGCCGCGCGAGCGCGTCGTGATCGCCGCACCCGAGAGCTGCCCCTGCTGCGGCTCGACCAGGCTGTCGAAGCTGGGCGAGAACGTGACCGAGACGCTGGAGGTGATCCCGCGTCGGTGGAAGGTCATCCAGACGGTGCGCGAGAAGTTCTCGTGCCGCCAGTGCGAGACGATCACCCAGCCGCCGGCGCCGTTCCACGTCACGCCGCGCGGCTTCGCCGGGCCGAACCTGCTGGCGATGGTGCTGTTCGAGAAGTTCGGCCAGCATCAGCCGCTGAGCCGGCAGAGCGAGCGCTATGCCCGCGAAGGTGTCGAGCTGAGCCTGTCGACGCTGGCCGATCAGGTCGGCGCATGCGCGGCGGTGCTGCGTCCGCTGCATGCGCTCATCGAGGAGCATGTGCTCTCGGCGGAACGGCTTCACGGCGACGACACGACGGTGCCGATCCTGGCGAAGGGCAAGACCGACACCGGCCGGGCCTGGGTCTATGTCCGCGACGATCGGCCCTTCGGCGGGACATCGCCACCTGCAGCCCTGTTCCACGCATCGCGCGACCGGTCTGGCGATCACCCCGAGCGGCACCTGAAGCAGTTTACCGGCATTCTGCAGGCCGATGCCTATGCCGGTTACAACCGGCTCTACCTCGTCGACCGCAAGCCCGGACCGGTGATGGAAGCGCTCTGCTGGAGCCATGCGCGGCGCAAGTTCTTCGTGCTCGCCGACATCGCCGCCAACGCGCGTCGCGGCAAGACCGCGCCGCCGATCTCACCGATCGCCTTCGAGGCCGTGAGGCGCATCGATATCCTGTTCGACATCGAGCGCGACATCAACGGGCTGCCTGCCCAGCAACGTCTTGCCGCGCGTCAGGAACGGAGTGCGCCGCTCGTCGCCGAACTGGAAGAGTGGATGCGTGGCGAGCGGGCCAGGCTCTCGCGCCATGCGCCCGCCGCCCAGGCGATCGACTACATGCTCAAGCGCTGGAATGGCTTCACACGCTTCCTCCAGGACGGGCGCGTCTGCCTCACGAACAATGCGGCCGAACGGGCGCTGCGCGGTCTGGCACTGGGCAGGAAGTCCTGGCTCTTCGCCGGGTCGGACCGCGGCGCCGATCGCGCGGCGATCATGTACACGCTGATCGCAACCGCCAAGCTCAACGACGTCGACCCGCAGGCCTGGCTGGCCGACGTGCTCGCCCGCATCGCCGACACGCCGCAGGGCCGCCTGGCCGATCTCCTGCCGTGGAACTGGAAGGCGCAATCTGCAAGACTGGCCGCATGAGCCCGTCCCCGAAGATCGCCGCATCCGACAGCCTCAACGAGATCGCCACGGTCCGCGTCGAACTGCGCGACACCGATCCCCTGATCTGGCGCGAGGTCGAGGTGCCGACCTCGATCACGCTGAAGGTGCTGCACGACATCATCCAGGCCGTGATGGGCTGGTTCGACTACCATCTGTGGGAGTTCACCATCGGCAAGCAGAGATACGGCCTGCCGATGGACGAGGACTGGGGAACGGCGCCGCGCAAGGACGCCGCCAAAGTGCGCCTGCGCGATGTGCTCAAGCCGCGCAGGACGACGATCGACTACCTCTACGACTTCGGCGACAGCTGGGAGCTTCGGCTCACCGTGACCGGCGTCAGGGCCGGCCATCCCGAGACCTCCTATCCGCGCTATCTCGGCGGCGAGAGGAACGCCCCACCCGAGGATTGCGGCGGCATTCCAGGCTTCTACGACATGCTCGACGCGCTGGCCGACCCCGACCACCCCAACCATGCCGACGCAACCGAATGGGCCGACGACTACGATCCCGACACCATCGACGAACTCCCGATCAAATACGCGCTCTTGCGCATCGCGAACCGACGAAACCCAGCCAAGGCGCGATTGATCAACAAAGCCCCGCCGAAACCCGATAACTGATCACGCCGCCATAACCGCGGTCCTCACCAGACGGTTACGCTGAAACGAATGACAGTGGTCGAGCTGAAGGCGAAGTGGGAAAGCCTCTTCGGCACGCCCGCTCCGAACAATAGCCGCAGTTACCTCGAGCTGAGGCTCAGCTACCGGATCCAGGAACTGACCCTCGGCGGCCTGTCCCGCGAAACGCGGCGGACGCTGGACCTGCTGGCCGACGAAATCGAGGGCCGGGTCGGGCGCAAGACGATCATCGCAGATTCCCGCAACCCGGTGGTCGGCACCCGCCTCGTGCGTGAATGGGACGGGGTGGAGCACACCGTCACTGTGATGAAAGACGGCTTCGACTGGCAGGGGCGCAAGTTCAAATCGCTCTCGGCGGTGGCGCGGGCGATTACCGGCACGCAGTGGAACGGCTATCGCTTCTTCGGCCTACGCGAGGCCCGGAGGGACGACCGATGAACCGTCAGGGAGCCGTCGCTATCATGCCGCGCCGCCAGCGCTGCGCCATCTATACCCGCAAGTCGAGCGAGGAAGGGCTCGACATGGAGTTCAACAGCCTCGACGCCCAGCGCGAGGCTTGCGAGGCCTTCGTGACGAGCCAGAAGGCGGAAGGCTGGGCCACCATTCGCGAACGCTACGACGATGGCGGCTTCTCCGGTGGCACGCTGGAGCGCCCGGGCCTCAAGCGTCTCATCGAGGATGTCGAGGCCGGCCTGATCGATGTGATCGTGGTCTACAAGATCGACCGGCTGTCGCGCTCGCTGATGGACTTCGCCAAGTTGGTCGAGATCTTCGACCGCAATCAGGTGACTTTCGTTTCGGTCACGCAGTCGTTCAACACCACGACCTCAACGGGCCGCCTGACCCTGAACATCCTCCTCAGCTTCGCGCAGTTCGAG
>Ga0207874_1002905_pt1 | contig 15192 bp, 13 predicted proteins | sample HigsolmetaAR201D_FD_184833 | JGI IMG/M metagenome (GOLD analysis project Ga0207874, IMG submission 184833) | Ionic liquid and high solid enriched microbial communities from the Joint BioEnergy Institute, USA - AR20-1-D (SPAdes) (version 2) ...
CGCCAGCATCTCGATCACCTGCGCATTGGCGTAGATATCGAGTTTGGGTGGCGCCGAGTGGGTATACGGCGGGCGGCAGCGCGCCACGTCGACGGGCGTGACATGATCTTCGTGCTGATGCGTGAAGAGGATTGTGCGGACATGCGCCATGTGGCGGTTGGCCTTCTGCAGGCTGGCGATGGTATCGGGACCGAAATCGATCTTGAGATCGTCATCAACCAGCGCCCCCGCCCGCAGGCGAAGGTTGGGTCCGCCGCGACGACGGGCTTCGTTGCAGGCATCACAAAGACAATAAGGCGCCGGCCACCCCTCCGCCGCCGCGGTACCAAGCAGGCAGATTTCCATGGCGATGGTGTAGCGTCGGCATGTACCGGTGTCCATAGCCCGGCGTCAGACGTTATTTGGCTACAGATCAACGCCGATGGACACAGATGGCTACATTTCTCGTGTTGTTTGCATCGCCTGATGTGGCACGGGCGTCCCGCACGTGCAGATCCCACATAGAGCACGTGCGGGACGCACGTGCCACTGTTCTGCTGCCACCTACGGCACACGCCAATACGCAACAACTCTTGCAGGGTCCGCCTTGGCGGACCGGTTCCGCGGACGCCCTCGCGATGGGGATCTGCAGCGAGGATCCATCGCAACCCGCTTCATGTGCACGCTGAGACGACTGGTCCGCCAAGGCGGACCCTACAACTGCCCCATCGCTTTGCGTTGACCCGCCGCCCGTCTATCATGTGTCCCTCAGGCTTTCATGGATGAGAGGTTCACATGCTGCGAAATGGACTGAAGATCGCGCTGCTGGTGGGGATGGCGGTGCTCTTGCCGGCTTGTGCGAAGAAGCAGCCGCCGGCGGTGGAGATCGACTTTTCCCGGGAGCTGCCGCCGGGGCAGATGGCGCTGCGCAAGCTGTCGCCGTCGGAGTATCCCGACTTCGCGCCGGCATTTGCCAATGCCAACCTGCCGCTGGTCAGCCAGTCGATCAAAAACTCGCTCGACTACCTGTCGCGTCCGTCCAGCCGGCAGTACTTCCCCTACCTCGACATCGACCACGCCCGAGCCGTCGCAACGCTCAAGGCACTGCAGGCCATCATCGATCGCGAACTGAGCACGCAAAGCGCCTCCACGCCCCAGCAGATCAATCGCGAAATCGCCGAGAAATTCGAGGTCTACAAGTCCATCGGGGCGCCGCGGCCGGACGGGCCGGGCTATACCGAGCAGGTCCTCTTCACCGGCTATTACACACCGATCTTCAATGCCAGCCTGACGCGCCAGGGGCCGTACCAGTATCCGCTGTACAAGCGGCCAGCCGATCTGGTCAGCGATCCGGTCACGGGCGAAGTCCACGGCCGCAAGATGCCCGACGGCTCGATCCAGCCATACCCCACGCGCCAGCAGATCGAGCAGAGCGGCATGCTCGCGGGTCAGGAGCTGGTGTGGCTGGCCGATCCGTTTGATGCGTACATCATCCATGTGCAGGGCTCTGCCTGGCTGTGGCTGACGGATGGACGGATCTGGGAGATCGGCTATGCCGGCAACAACGGCTACGCCCCAGTGAGCATCGCACTGCAGCTTGTGAAAGACGGCGCGATCCCGAAGGACCGGCTGAACCTCACGACGGTACGCGACTACTTCCGCCGCAATCCGCAGGCGCTGGACCGCTACCTGCCGATGAACCCGCGATTCGTCTTCTTCACCGAGCGCAGCGGCGGCCCGTACGGCAGTTTGAACGTGCCGGTCACGCCCTACGCGACGATCGCGACCGACAAGAGCGTCTACCCCCGCGCCATGCCGGCATTCCTGAATGTGGCCGTCCCGGTCGATGAGACAGGCATCACCCGGCCGTTCAAGGGCTTCATGCTCGACCAGGACACCGGCGGCGCGATCCGCGCAGCCGGCCGGTGCGACATCTACATGGGCGTCGGCGTACAGGCTGAACGCATCGCCGGACACCAGTTGCATGCCGGCGAACTGTATTATCTGGCGGTCAAGCGGGAGATGATGAATGAGGAATGATGTGGTGCATGGTGCATGAAGCCGTGCGTGATGCGGAGAAACGCCTGATGGCTGAGATTCCCTGTTTCATGCAACATGCATCTTTCATCATGCACCATCAGCCATCCATCACGCTCCCTTGAACATCCACCACTGACCCATGCCTCCACGCATTTTCATGACGGCAGCCGAAGTCAGCGGCGATCAGCATGCTGCGGCGCTGATCCGCAGCCTGCGCGCGATTCGGCCGGACGTCATCGTTGAGGGGCTGGGCGGGCAGGCGATGCGCGATGCCGGGGCGACGATCCACCATGACACGGTGACGCGCGCCGCCATGGGCTGGCGGGCGATCTTCCGGGCGATGGAGTTCCGCCGGCTGCTGAAGTGGACCGATCAGCACTACGCGCAGAACCGCATCGACCTGCACATCTGCATCGATTCGTCCGGCGTGAACTTTCACTTCGCCAGGCTTGCGCGACGGCATGGAGCGAAGGTCCTCTACTACATCGCGCCGCAGGTGTGGGCCTCGCGTGAGGGGCGGATCAAGACGATGCAGCAGTGCATCGACCGGATCGCGTGCATCTGGCAGTTTGAGGAGGAGTATTTCCGCCGGCATGGGCTGCAGGCGACGTATGTCGGCCATCCGCTGTTTGACGAGCTGCCGCCGGCAGCCCAACGGCTCGTGCCTCCGGAACAGAAGTACCCCGAGCGGCCGCCGATCGTCGGCCTGCTGCCCGGTTCGCGGCGCAGCGACGCAACCGCCAACCTGCCCCACCTGCTCGACGTGGCGGAGCGGATCTACCGCGCCGTGCCGGATGTGACGTTCTACATTCCCACGACGCCGGCGACGGATCCGGTCGTTCGCGAGCGTGTGGCGCGGGCCGGCGAAGCGTCTGTGCCCTGCCCGCCAGCCAAGCGCATCCGCATCGAACTGGACGGGTTTGATCGGCTGGTGCCGCATTGCGATCTGTGCGTGACCAAGAGCGGTACGAGCACGCTGCATGTCGCCGCCTACGGCGTGCCGATGATCGTGGTCTATCGCGTGAATCCGATCCTGTGGCACGGCATCGGGCGATGGATCGTCAAGACGCGCACGTTCTCGATCGTCAATATGCTCGCCGACGCGCATGAGCACATCGTGCCCGAGCACGTTCCGTGGTACGGCAGCAATGAGCCGGTGGCGAATCAGGCGATCAACTACCTGCGCCGCCCCGATGACCTGCTGGCCCAGCGCCAGCGGCTGCTGCAGCTCATCCGCAACATCGATCAGCCCGGCGCGTCAGAGAACGCGGCGCGGGTGGTGATGGAGATGATTGGGTAGTTCGGCGGGCAGCAGGCGGCGGGTCATTCTGCGGTCTGCAGAACGGTAGGGCAGGCTATCTGCCTGCCGAATCGATCGCGCGACAGTAATGCCAAGCCGTAAGCCCGTGGCACGCAATAGCGTGCCCTGCGCCAAGGCCGCGAGATGCAATCGGCAATTGATGAGATGCGTTAAGTTGCGGCGAGTGACAAGTGACCAGGGACCACTGACCAACTCACACATCAATCACCACGCCCCACGCCTTCTCACCACTCCATCTTTTGCCGCTCCATCAGGATCGTGACCGGCCGCTGGAACTGATCGGGGAGGGGCGGGATGTGGCGATACGTCTTCCACAGGCGATGCCATTCATTGGGATCGATGACGATCAGGTCAGCCTGGTCGGCGCCGGCCCATGCGTCGAGCCAGTGGTTGGCTGGCTTGATGGCGAACGCCGTGCGGTAGCGCAGGCGCTCCATAGGGATGGTGTAGACATACGCCCGGGCATCGCCGACGAGAGCGACCGTCCCCTTGGGCGGGTCCTCAGGATTGATGGCTTCGGGCATGAACACCGACAGGTCGCCGATGCCGAAGAAGCCCTGCCGGCCGATGTTGGCTGTCGGTTCCAGCACCTGGCTGATCTGCACCCAGCCGCTGATCGCCACAACCGCCAGCACCACCGATCCCGCCAATCGCGTCCAAACCATCGGCGGCGCCAAGCCGATCAGCATCCCCAGCATCGGGATCATCACCGTCGCAAAGCGCCCCTGCAGGTGCGTAAAGCCGATCCAGATCCCCGCGACAATCAGCACCAGCACCACGAGCGCCATCGCGCGCACATCGCGCCATGCGATGCATCCCAGCACCAGCCCCGCCAGCGGCAGGACGTACCCATACTGCCAGTCCCAGACGATCCGCGTCGCCAGCAGATTCGCACGCGCCTTCAGCGGCGCATCGGCTTCCGTCGGCATGTGGGCGACATTAAACCGCTCCACCTGCTCGGGCGTGAAATGCCCTGCGCCGAGCATCGGCATCATCAGCGGAAAGACCGGATTGCCCGTCCACGCGACGTTGCGCGCCAGCCACGGCGCAAACAGCACCAAACCGGCGATCGCGAAGATCGCCCCGCCACCGATGGCGCGGCCGATCTGCACATTGCGCCGATGCAGGCGGCTGATCAGCACGGCGACAACCGCCGCCACAGGCGCGCCCAGCAGCACCATCGGCACGGCGGTGTACTTGGTCCCGCAGGCAAACCCCGCCATCGCCCCGCCGACGACAAACGCCTTCCATCCGCCCGATGCCCCCATCCCCACCAGCAGCCATCCCACTGCCAGCGTCGCGTACATCAGCAGGCCCGTTTCCGTGTACGCCACGCTGCCGAGCATGATCAGCCACGGCGTGCTGGCGGTCGTCACGCCCGCCAGGGTCGGCAGCAGCCGCGACTCGGGCGCGAGCGTACGCGTCGCGCCATACACGCCCAGCGCCGTGACCATCGCCATCGCGCCCGTGAAGAACTGGGCGAAGTACATCCCCTTCCACGCCCCCCCCATCAGCTCCATCCCCGCAAGGAAATGCATCTCCACGCCCATCGGGAAGTAGGAGAAGACGTTGTGCTCCAGCCCCGCGATGCGCCCCAGCTCATACCACTCGCGCGGCACCTGCAGGTGATAGGAAAGGACGTCGTACGGATGCGGATCCAGCGGCTTCCACAGCAACCCCGGCGGCAAGGCCCCCGCCAGCAGCATCGTCCCCCAGCTCAAGCCCGCGATCACCCACACCCATCGCACAGTCAGTGCGACAGGATCGGCCTGCTCAGCCGGACGTGCTGTCATCATCCACCGCAGCGCGATGATCCCCAGCACCAGCCCGCCGAAGAAAAAGACCCACGCGATCGGCCGGTTCCACCATCCCATCAGCCCCAGCGCCAGGATCGCCAGGCTGTACACCCCCAGCCCGGCCCCGGCAGCCGTCGCGAAGCGCAAGGCGGGATGTCCCTCCAGCCGAAGCGGCCTCAGCAGCCATACACCGACCCCCGCGGCCGACAGCACCCACAGCGCCGCAACGCCCCCATCCACGCAGATCAGCGACATCGCCGCCAGCACGGCTTCACCCGCATAGGCGACGATCGCCACCAGTCCCGCGACTACCAGCGCGCTTCCCAATGCCAACCCCGCCGCACCCGCGCTCGGCCCGGTGGCCGGCGATTTCGTGTCCTTTTCTGCCATGAAGATGGATTGTTCCCGCTGGGCGACGGTTTGTCACGCCGGCGGTTCAGCCTTGTCAGCCGTTTGTTGGCGCGTTTTTTGCATCTCATGGGCAGGGAGGAGCGACAGACGCTGATGAGCCTGCCAGTGATTCGTTGCCACGCCGGCTTGCGCATCCCTGGGGGGGAACGGCCGCATCAGTGGGTGACAAGACTGACCTTGCCAACATGGATCCAGGCATCACCGGCATCGGTGTGGCCGCAACCAACTCACTGACGTGAACCAGATTGACGCCCGTTCCCTCTCTCTGTCAGGTTCCGCCCACCCGCTGCACACCGAGCTGCCGACGGCAGGCCGGCTGCTGGAAGCACTGCCCCTGCCGAGCGTGGTGGTTGATCGCCATCTGGCGATCGTCGCAGCCAACCGGGCCTGGGAGCGGCTGGCCGATCGCACGGGCGACGGCGTCCGGCCGATCGTGAAGGGCTGGGGATATCTCGAACATTGGCCCTGCGGCGCAGGTGCCGTTGTCGAAGCCGATCGCGGCGACCTGTCGCGCGGCTTGCAACAGGTGCTCGAAGGCGAGCTCAGCCGATTCGAAACCGAGCTGTGCTGTACAGCCTCCACCGGCCATCAGCATCAGATTCACATCACAGCCTCGGCTGTGCCCGAATCGAAATGCGCCCTGGTCACCCATCAGGACGTCACCGCTACGCGCCAGCACGAAGCCGCCCTGCGCGATCGCGCCCGCGAGCTGGCGGACGTCGCGCGCCAGCTTCGTCAGTCCAATCAGGAGCTGGATCAGTTCGCTTACATCACCAGCCACGACCTCAAGGCCCCGCTCCGCGGCATCGCCAACCTTAGCCGATGGATCGAGGAGGACATGGGCGATGCTCTCACGCCGCAGATCCGCCAGCAGATGGACCTGCTGCGCGGCCGCGTGCACCGCATGCAGATGCTCATCGAGGGCCTGCTGCAGTATTCGCGCATCGGCCGCGTGCGCGTGCCGGTGGAGGAAGTGGACGTGTCGCGGCTGTTGGCGGAGGTGGCGGAGCTGCTGGCCCCGCCGCCGAGGTTCCGGATCGAGGTGCAGGGCCTGATGCCGGTGGTGCGCGCCCAGCGGGTGCGTCTGCAGCAGGTCTTCATGAACCTGATCGGCAACGCCATCCGCCACCACCACCGCCCCGACGGGCGCATCACCATCACCTGCCAGGAGGATGGCGCGTTCTACCGCTTCTGCGTGGCGGATGACGGTCCGGGCATCGACCCACGCTTCCATCAGAAGATCTTCATGATCTTCCAGACGCTTCAGCCGCGGGACCAGAAGGAAGCCGCCGGCGTCGGCCTCTCGCTGGTGAAGAAGATCGTTGAGGAACAGGGCGGTGTCGTGACGCTCCAGTCCCAACTGGGACAGGGCGCCAGTTTCTGTTTCACCTGGGCCAAGCAGCGGCCACAAAAAGAGAGCGGATCCCCAACATGACCGACCGACGGCTGAACATTCTGCTCGTGGAGGATGACGAACTGGACGTGATGAACGTGCGGCGTGCCTTCCGCAAAAACAACATCGGCAATCCCCTCTTCGTCGCGGGCAACGGGATCGAGGCGCTGGAGATCCTCCGCGGCGAGCATCCGACCATCCAGATGCCCCGGGAACGACGGCTTGTGCTGCTGGACCTCAACATGCCCAAGATGGGGGGTATCGAGTTTTTGCAGGCGTTGCGAGCCGACCCCATGTTGGCGATGACCAGCGTCATCGTCCTGACCACATCCGATGAGGAACGCGACAAAGTTGAGGCATACAAACTCAACGTCGCAGGTTATATTGTTAAGCCCGTTACGTTGATCGCGTTTGTCGAAATCATGGCCGCGCTCAACAACTACTGGACTGTCAACGAGATGCTTTAACCGGGCTGGCCAGTTTCAAACGGAAGACGCTTTTTCTTTGTTTTCCGGCGAAACATGGGCTATGGTGTCTGTTGATAGGTTGTGGGTAAGCCAGCGAATCGAGGCAGCTCAGGTAAGGGCTGCCGTGCGTACGGGCTACACGGATGTGCTGCGATGGGGCGTGAGATGAATATCCTGCTGGTTGATGACCACGACGATACCACCTTCGCCCTCAAGCGATTGCTGGAACGAAAGGGCTATCACGTCAGAACCGCCGACAGCGTGCAAAGCGCGCTGGAGGCCTCTTCCTCCAGCCAGTTCGACGTCGTCATCAGCGACATCGGACTGCCCGACGGAAGCGGCCTCGACCTTATGCGGCAACTGCTCAGCCGCCATGAGCAGGTCAAGGGCGTCGCCCTCAGCGGCTTCGGCATGGACGATGACATCCGCAAGAGCAAGGAAGCCGGATTCGTCGAGCACCTGACCAAACCGGTCGACTTCGTCACGCTCGAGTCCGTCCTGGCTCGGTTGCAGTCCGAGTCGTCGTCGTAGACGACCGCTCTGCTTCAGCCGGCGGCCATCCCGAGGGCGAAGGGGTCAAAAGCGCAAAGTTCCCCAAGATCTCAAAGACCCCAAAGGTCGATCAACCGATACGCCGCGCGCAGCACCGCCAGTGGCACGCGCGTCCCCAACATTATGCATGATCGGCGTAAGTCCTTTCGAGAAGGTCATCCTGAGCGAAGCGAAGGATCTCGGCGTTCGGACGGTTGAGATCCTTCGCTACGCTCAGGATGACGATTTCGGACGACTATCGCCTACGTTGATGCATAATGTTGGTCCCGCACGTGCCAGGCGCAAGAACCATCTACGAACGGACACGAATAGATCGGTGAATGCGTCCGTGACGTGTCCCTCTCCCCGTGGCCCGGGCGCGCCGTTCGTGCATCTACTGGTTTGAAACCAGATAAGGCGATTGATACGCGCTACCGTCCCCGGAAACCTCTTTGCAATCTTTGCGATCTCTGCGATCTTTGCGCTCCCCCTCCATCGCTTCGTCGCTCAGTCGCTCCACCGGCCTCACTGCCCCAACCGCCCCGCCATCCCCTTCTCAGGCGCCTCGCCCCCCAGTGCACGCGCGATCGTCGTCACATTGTGATCGATCATCCCGATATACGTCCCCTCGTACGTCCCAGCCGGGCCCATCGCATCGGAAAACAGGCTGCCACCGATGCGGATCGTCTTGCCGCGGGCAGCCGCGCCGTCCACCAGCGACTGCACGTACTTGTCAGCCACGCTCGTCTCGACGAACACCGCCTTCACATCCCGCTGGACGATCACGTCGATCAGATGCTGGATGTGATCCAAGCCGGCTTCGCTTTCCGTGCTGATCCCCTGGATGCCCATGACCTCCATGCCGTACGCCCGGCCAAAGTAGTTGAACGCATCATGCGCCGTGATCAGCACAGGCTTGTGTTCCGGCGACGGCGTCGGGATGGACGCGATCGCCTGCCGGGCATACGCATCGAGCTGTCGCAGCGAGGCGATATAGGTCTCGGCATTGCTGCGGTAGAGCTCCGCGTTGGCTGGGTCGAACTCCGCCAGAGCCTGCGCGACCGCCTGCGTGGACTGGATCCACCCCTGCACATCCATCCACACATGCGGGTCGGGATGCCCCTCAGCCCCGGCTGGGTGGATCAGGTATGACTCGTCGATCCGCTCGGTGACAGCATAGACACTCTTGCCCGCGCGCGCGAGCTTCACGAGCGTGTCGGTCATCTTCCCTTCCAGCAGGAGCCCGTTGTAGAAGATGACGTCGGCTGCCTGGAGGGCTTTGACGTCAGCCGTCGTCGGTTTGTAGGTGTGGGGATCGACGCCCTGGCCGATCAGCACATGCACCTGGGCTTTGTCGCCGGCGACGTTGCGAACGATGTCCCCCACCATCCCGACCGTGACGGTGGCGTTGTACGGATACGACCTCGGCTGCCCCGCCTGCTTCCCCTGGCTGTCGTCGCACCCGCCCAACAGCACCATCACCCCCAACAGGATCACGGCTATGCATCGCATCATGCCGGGAGCGTAGATTTTTGACTCATCAAAGTCAACGGTTTGGGGAGGGAAAAGAACGGGAGGCTGAGGGATTGAAATGCCCGGTCCGCTGAAACGGACCCCACACCTCGTCTCTCCGTCTCTACTCGCGCCCCCAATCCATCTTCCCCACCAACACCCCCTTCACCTCCTCCATCGACGGTGCCTTCTCCCCCAGCAGGCGTGCCAGCGACGTCACGCCTCTGTCCGGCAAGCCGCACGGCACGATCAACTGGAAGTACCGCAGGTCCGTCGTCACGTTCAGCGCCAGGCCGTGCATCGTCACGCCCCGGCGGATCCGCACGCCCATCGCGCACACCTTCCGCGGCTGATCCTGCTCCGTCACCCACACTCCCACTGCCGACGGATCTGTCCACCCGTCGATGCCCCACGTCTTCAACGCATCGATCACGATCTGCTCCAGCCGATGCACATACCCACTGACGCTCAGGTCATGATCCTTCAGCCGGATGATCGGGTACGCCACGAGCTGCCCCGGCCCATGAAACGTGATGTCCCCCCCGCGATCCGACTGCACCACCTCCACCCCCATCTCCGCCAATTGCGGTTCCGCAGCCAGCAAATGTTTACTCACGCCAGGCCGGCGGCCGAAGGTGATCACCGGCGGATGCTCCACCAGCAGGAGCATCTCCTCGCCCCCCGCCAGCACGGCTGCGTGCGCCCGCTCCTGCTCAGCCCACGCCTGTCGATATCCCATCACACCCAGGTCACGCACAATCATCCGCGATACCCGCCATCCAACAACAGCCGCTCGATCCGCCCGCCTTCAGGCAGGGCTGCCCAAGTATATTCCCTTTCGACCCAAAGACCCCGGGGTGGGCGCGCCCGCGCATCCCGCCGTTAGCGGTGACTTACGCCGCCTCCTCGAAACCTGGAGCTCTCAGCATGGGCCCGGGAATTCGACTTTGAACCCCTGACATGGGGCCGTCCCCGGACTCCGCCGCATCGACGCCCACGATGTTGGATGTAACGTCCGGTGCTCACAACACTTAACCCCAGCAAGAGTACATCATTCGCGATTGCACTCCTTTGCTTTCACAGTTTTGACGTCACGCTTTCCTATTTTCACTCCCTTCACACCCTGATGTGCGATTAGCGCGTCAAAAGTATACGTTTGCATGGATTGTGCATCGTTTGTAATGTATAATCGGTGTAACCTAGACCCGTCGCTGCCGGCGGCAGCAGTCACATCTGGAGGTGAAATATGAAGGTCCGACGCACACAGGCATTCACGCTTGTCGAGCTCCTCGTCGTGATCGGCATCATCGCCATGCTGATCGCGATTCTCCTGCCCGCCCTCAACAAAGCCCGTGAGTCGGCGCGCACCGTTGCGTGCCAGTCCAACCTCCGTCAGGTCGGCCAGGCGTTCCATCTGTATCTGAGCAGCCACGACGGCACGTTCCCGGCGTCGATGGAGTCGACCATCGACAACGACTACTCGGGGAATACCAAGTACAAGGTCCCCAACACAATGTACTGGTACAACATCATCATGCCCGGCACCCACAAGGGTGAGGGAGTGGGCGTGCTGTTCTGCCCCTCCGACCTCTACACCATGGACGGCGACTACGCGGATCTGGCCCGCAAGTTCAACATCAGCTACGGCTACAACGTCGCCGGCCTCGCGGGCCTGAACCGCGAAACCGGCGGCTATCTGGCCGGTCAGTGCCCCTGGCTGAAGGATCCGCAGAAGCTCAACAAGATCCGCAATCCGCAGCAGGTCATCCTCGCTGCCGAGTCCGCCACGACCAACAAGCTCAACCTCACCCCCAGCGGCAACGGCGCCGACAGTTGGGGCAGGCTGCATTGCTGGAAGAACGCGCCGCAGAATGGCCAGATGGTCATCCGTCACGGCACCGCGACCAACATCCTGTGGGTCGATGGCCATGTGACCTCCGTCGTCACGCCCGACGGCCGGTGGACGACACTGTACAGCGCGGACTTCTTCGGCGACCCGTGGGTCAAGCCCAAGAGCCCGGACAATCTGTGGGCCTGGAACGTTTGGCGCCCGTAACAGGGCCCGCGACGTTTGACGCGCCGCCGCAGAGGACATCTATCAATCGCGCGAATGGCCACGGGTTGGACCAGCAGGCCCATATCCGTGGCCATTCGTATGCAGTCGTGGATCTCTTTTGTGAGCGATGGCGCCCCTCGCGCGCCCGCCTCTGATCTGCGATCAGCCGCGTTGCTCCCCGGTTCCCCCAACCATCACCGGCGGCGCTCCCAGATCATCTCCCGCCCAACCTGCGCTACTGGCTCGTAGTGCGAGCGCACATACGCCTCCAGCTCGCCCCACGCGCGCAGGTAGTTCTCCCGCCGCGATGGCAGCCGCTCCAGCTCCGCCACCATTGTCGTCGTATCCTCGTGATACGCACCCAGATCCGCCGGCAGAACGATCCACCGCGGGCGGCGCATCTCGAAATCCTCATGCAGGATCCGCCAGAACCGCTGCGGCGAGTCATCGGAGTTGATGAAAATGAACGTCAGCGGAATGCGCGAACCGGGCAGCAGGCCCGTTTCGATCAGCAGGCGCGAGCCCTGATCTCGCCACACGCGATCGACTGACGCCGCATGCGCGATCAGCCACTCGCTCGATGGCAGCCGCTTCGGAAAGTTCCATGAAACGACAACCACCGTCACCACACCCGACAGGCTGATCAGCATCGCGGGCGCCAGTGTCATCGCCATCTGCCGCGCGCTCACCTGTCGCGGAAGCATCGCATAGATCAGCCCCGCCGCCGGTGCGAGCACCAGGAAGTGGTAGCCGTACATCCGCTTCTGCATCACCACGCCCACCAGCTCCAGCACCAGCCACGCGATCGCAAACGCCCACGCGCCCATCCGCGCCGATCGATCCGATCCCCCCGCGCCATCACCATCAGCCAGCCGCTGCCGCCGGAAGACCCACCCGCGCCCCAGCCACGCCACGCCCAGGATCGCAGCCACCCACACCAGCTTGTTCAGATCGCGCACATCTGTCGCGCTGTTGGCCGAGTAGTCGCGAATCTGCGCGATGATGGCCGGCAGATGCGCCGAGATGCCCGTCTGCTGCAGGTAGATCCACACCGCGGCTGCGGGAATCGCAACCCCCAGCAGCATCGCGGCGCCGAGCATGATCACCGATCCCAGCCGGCCGCTCATCGGCTCACCTTTCCGCCCCAGCCGGCTGACCACAAGCGCGACGCCGGCTGCCCCCATCACCGATAGCCCCGTCGGCTTGGCCATCGCCGCCATGCCGGCGCACAGGCCGACCACCATGGCATCCGCCCATCCCGCGCATCGCCCCCGCGCCGCGATCATCTGCACACACGCCGGCGCCGCCAGCGACGCGAAGAAGACGTGGAACGTCTCGAGCTGAAATCCGCCAAAGACAGCCTGATTGAGATTGCCGTAGACCAGCATGAACAACACAGCCGGCCACCATGCATGCGGCCCTGCCGCCCGCACAGCCGCGCGCCCAATCGCCATGGCTGCGATCAGCGCCATGCCCGTCTGCAGCAGCACATACCCCCACCACCAGTTCCCAAAGAACCGCCACGGCAGGAACGTCAGCATGCCCACCGTCGGCAGCTTGTTGTCGATCAGCTCATCCCAGTATCGAAGCCCCTGCTCAACGAGCATCCCCTGGTGGATGAAGATGGCGGCATCGGCATCGAACGGCCGCAAGCCATAGGAGAACCGGCTGGCCACAGCCAGCAGCAGGCAAATGCCCACCATCACAACGAGGGATCGGGATAGACGATTGGCGCCGCAGGCCTCCATGCCCCTGTTATCGGCGGTCTGACGCTCCGGCCTGTGCCCTCATCGCGCTGGAAGCGGCGCGGTACTTGCCAGAACCGTCGATAGCCTCGCACCGCCCATCAGCGCTTTCTCGTCGTTACATCCTTCCGCGGACCGCCTCCGCGCGACGCGTGTTTCTGTGTTCCTGTGTAGGTCGGGCTGGTGTCGCGGCGGTCGCCGCGGTGATGTCCCGAGCCGCTGCCGATCGGTCGATTGGATTCCGCTCGTTCGGTCTGCTCGATCATCGGCTTGGTGGGTGTGGGCGTGGAGGGGTCGGTCGGCTTGCCGATGGATGTCCTGCCGCGGCGGGGTTTTTTCGGCTGCGGGCCAGCCTCGACGATATCCTTCAACTGCCGCTGGGCGTCCTGGGGCTTCTTCATGGCACCTCCATGGGTCAATGGAATGCCTGAAGCTGCCGCAACACCCATGCCGCAAGGCAAGTGATGCGCAAAACCTGCCCCTGCTTCAGGCATCAATCACCCATCACGACGCATCGCCACCCCTGTCACCCACGACGATGCCGATGGAGGATGCGCTGTGCAATCTCGTCGTGCACGCCCTTTTGCGGCGATGTTTCCAAAACGGCGCAGCGGACCAGGTGTGTCTCTCCCGCCAGCCAGGCCACCAGGCGCTCCAGCACCTGCTGCGGGTCAAATGCATGCCGCTGACAAAAGTAAGCCAGCCTGCGGGCATCCGCCGATGAGAGCGCTTCCGGGCGGCCAGCCGCCGGCGTGTCGGGTTGTTCTGCCATCAAAATGCCTCGCCGGCGCCGCCGCGATTGAGTGCCTCAGCTGCCAGAACCGCCAGCGACCGGTCGGATACAGCCCGCAAAACCGACAGTTGCACCACTTCATCCTGCTGAACCAGCCACCGCACAGCCCGCGACAGCACCGCCGCCGCCGGCTGATCATGCAGTTCAGCCAGCCGCGCCAAATGCGCACCGGCTTCGGCCGTCAGGCGAACGCTGTTTTGAGATCCGCCAGCCCCTCCTGATTCATGAGGCCCGCTGACCCGCCGTCCTTTGGTCATACCTGCATGGTATCGGCCAAATAAAATGGAGCACCACATTTAATCCATAACGCACGTTTTCGATGCCTTGGTCGGGACAGACTCTCGCCGCGCGCATAAAGGCAACGCCGACGGGGCAAGACGTCGACGCTGCCGGCAGGAATGAGTTGGATCGATCGGGTTACCCGGCACGGCGGCGGCGGAACGCCAGGATCCCGGCCGTCGCGACCAGGCTAAGCGTCGCCGGCTCGGGAACTGCAGCGTATCCCGGGCTGCCGATGTACCCGGCGCTGGAGACCCACGAACCAAACGCGTCGCCGTCTTCCGCGAAGAACCACAGCGTGACATCGTTCAGCCCGTAGTTCTCCGGCGCCGTGATACCCGACTGCGGCCCCTGCGTCCGGATCGTGCCATCGAAAACCTGGTCGCCATAGGCCAGGCGATCAACCAGGTCGCCCTGGTCATCAAACAGGTTGATTTCGTCGTTGCGGCCGAGGTTGACCTCGTTTTCGCCGATCACCTTCACTGAACTATCCAGGTCCCACAGCAGGCGGAAGTCATCGGCGATGTCTTCCGCGAGGATCACCGACTCGCCCGCCTGGACGATCCCGAATGCGCTCAGATCGACCGCCCCGGGAAGGCGGCTGTCATCGGAATAGCTCCAGCCGGTCATGTCGATGGGCGCATTGCCGGTGTTGGTGAACTCGACGAACTCGACGCCGTTGTACATCCACTCGGTAATCCGCATGGCGGCGTCTGCGTTGCCGCCAGCCAGGCACGTGCAACCCATCGCGGCTGCCATCAAAACTGTCCTCTTCATGCTTCTTCTCCTGCCCCTTGGGGGCGAACGGGGTGTTATGGATCCACTCGATACGTGTTGTTCAGTTCAGCCATGTGCTGCGCGGCCGCAGA
>Ga0207874_1002915_pt1 | contig 15157 bp, 14 predicted proteins | sample HigsolmetaAR201D_FD_184833 | JGI IMG/M metagenome (GOLD analysis project Ga0207874, IMG submission 184833) | Ionic liquid and high solid enriched microbial communities from the Joint BioEnergy Institute, USA - AR20-1-D (SPAdes) (version 2) ...
TCGATCGTGCTCGCAATCGCAGTGAGTTATTTGCGGCGCGACAGCGCGCTCGTTCCGACCAAGCTCGTCCAGGCGCTCGCTGCGGGCTCGATCGGCATGCTCAACGTCGCGGCGACCTGCGCCGCGGCCGGCATCATCGTCGGTGTCGTCACGCTGACCGGCCTCGGCCTCAAGTTCAGCTCGATCGTCATCGCATATGCGGGCGGCAATCTGCTGCTGACGGCACTCTTCACGTCGCTGATCGTGTGGATCGTGGGGCTCGCCGTTCCGGTAACGGCGTCCTACATCATCTGTGCGGTCATTGCCGCCCCGGCGCTCATCCAGCTCGGCGTGCCGGATTTCGCCGCACACATGTTCATCTTCTATTACGCCGTACTGTCCGAGGTATCGCCGCCGACGGCGCTGTCGCCGTTCGCCGCCGCAGCCATCACCGGGGGCGATCCCTACAAGACGACGCTTCAATCCTGGAAGTACACGATGCCGGCCTTTCTCGTGCCGTTCGTATTCGTGCTCGATCCGGCCGGCATCGGCATTCTGCTGGCGATGCCGAAGAACGGTTCGATCGTCGACGTGGTGCTGGTCATTCTGACCACGGCCATCGGTATTGCAGCCCTTGCCGCGGCGGCGCAGAACTGGATTTTCCGGCGGCTTAGGCTGGTGGAGCGCGTCGCCCTGCTCGTTGCCGGCATCCTGCTGCTGTTTCCAGGACTGATCGACGCGGCTTCGAGTACGATAAGGCCCGAGCACATCATGTATCCGAAGATCGTCGGTGTCGCTCTTGCCGTGGCCGTCCTGGCACGGCAGGTCATCGAACGACGGCATGCAACCCCATGAGTCCGCCATGAACGGACCCGGAGGCCGGACGGCTGTTCAGTCGCGCGGCGGCCGATTGCGCCGGTAGAATCGGTAGACCTGCGGTGCCGCGACGACGAGCACGGCAATGGCAAGCAGCGTCGCCGAGAGCGGGTGGGTCAGAAACACGGTCGGGTCGCCCTGGCTCACCTGCATGGCGCGCCGGAACTCCTGCTCGGCCAGGGGACCCAGGATCATGCCGATGATCGCCGGCGCGGTCGGGAAGTCGTAGCGGCGCATGAGGTAGCCGACGCCGCCGATCAGGTAGAGCAGCACGAGATCGATTACGGACTGGCTGATTCCGTAGGTGCCGATGGTCGCGAACACGAGAATGCCGCCATAGAGCAGGGGCTTCGGAATCGCGAGGATGCGCACCCACAGGCCGATGAGCGGCAGATTCAGTACGAGCAGCATCACGTTGCCGATGTAAAGGCTGGCGATGAGGCCCCAGACCAGCGCCGGCTGGTTCTGGAGCAGCAACGGCCCCGGATTGATGCCGTAGCTCTGGAACGCGGAGAGCATGATCGCGGCCGTGGCCGATGTCGGCAGGCCGAGCGTGAGCATCGGCACCAGAACGCCGGTGGCGGAAGCGTTGTTGGCAGCCTCCGGCCCGGCGACACCTTCGATCGCGCCGTGGCCGAACTCCTCGGGCTTGGGGCTGAGCTTCTTTTCGACGAAGTAGGACAGAAAGGTCGGTACCTCGGCGCCGCCGGCCGGCATTGCACCGATCGGAAAACCGATCGCGGCGCCGCGCAGCCATGCCTTCCAGGATCGCTTCCAGTCCTCGGCCGTCATCCAGATCGAGCCGCGCACGGGAATGATCTCGTCCTGGCCATAACGATGGCGGGCTGCCAGGAACAGGGTTTCGCCCACCGCGAACAGGCCGACGGCGACGACGATGACGTTGATCCCGTCGAGCAGCTCGAGCAGGCCGAACGTGAAGCGCGGCTGGCCGGTCTGAAGATCCACGCCGATCAGGCCGAGGAAGATGCCGAAGAACAGGCTCGTCAGGCCGCGGACCGTGGAGTTTCCGAGGACCGCCGAAACCGCGACGAAGGCAAGGACCATCAGCGCGAAGTATTCCGCCGGGCCGAATCTCAGCGCGAATTCGACGATCACGGGCGCGAGGAAGGTGAGGCCGATGATCCCGATCGAGCCGGCGACGAACGAGCCGATGGCGGCGGTTGCAAGTGCGGCGCCACCACGCCCGTTGCGGGCCATGCGGTTGCCTTCGATGGCGGTGATGATCGTCGCGCTCTCGCCCGGCGTATTCAGCAGGATCGATGTCGTCGATCCGCCATACATCGCACCGTAATAAATCCCGGCGAACAGGATGAAGGCGCCGATCGCGTCGACCTTGTACGTGATCGGCAACAACAGGGCGATCGTGAGCGCCGGGCCGAGGCCCGGAAGCACGCCGACGGCCGTGCCCAACGTGACTCCCACGAGCGCCCACAGCAGGTTGATGGGCGAAATCGCCACCTCGAAGCCATGGAGGAGAGCGGCGAGCGTTTCCATCAGAACAGCCTTTCGACCAGACCGGTGCCGATGTCGAGGCCGAGCAAACGGCTGAAACCGAAATAGGTACCCCCCGCCAACACGAAGCCGACGGCGGCATCACGCACCGGCCGCGTGCTGCCGAAGCCGTGCGCGACGCAGGCGAAGAGCAGCACGGACGCCAGTGTGAATCCGAACGGTTTGATGAGGGCGACATTGAGCACGAGGCCGGCAAGAACCCAGCCGAGCGCGTGCCAATCGACGGGCGACTGGTCTTGGTCCTCCTCGGTCTGCCAGCCGCCCCGCAACGCCTGCCACAGCAGCATGAGACCGACCACGAACAGGCCGGCGGCGACCATGGTCGGAAAGACAGTCGGGCCGATCCGCGCGTAGATCGGCGAAACGGGAATGGCCGTCGTCTGGTGCCAGACGACGGCCGCCAGCCCGATGACGCCGACAGCGAGGGCGACCTGGCCCTTCGCCTTTGGTAGACGCATGAGAGCGGGGCGGACGCGGCCGTCAGGCCGCGAGGCCGAGGTTGCGCAGGATGGCCGTGATGCGATCGGTCTCGGACTTGATGTACTGCGCGAACTGCTCTCCGGAGAGATAGATGCTGGTCCAGTCCCGCTTCTGCAGCTCCTGCTTCCACGGGTCGCTCTTCACCATCCGGTCGACGAGGTCGAGCAACGCCTGACGCTGCTTGTCGTCGATACCCGGCGGTGCGAACACGCCGCGCCAGTTGAACAGTTCCACGTCGATGCCCTGTTCCTTGAGCGTCGGCACGTCGATGCCCTCGATGCGCTTGTCGGCCGACACGGCGAGGGCGCGCAATTTGCCGGCCTTGATCTGCTCGGCGAACTCGCCCCAGCCGCTGACGCCCGCCGTCACGTGGCCGCCGAGCAACGCCGCCTGGGCCGGTCCGCCGCCCGAATAGGCGACATAGTTGACCTTGCGTGGATCGACGCCGACCGCCTGGGCGATCATGCCGATCAGGATATGGTCCGTACCGCCTGCGGAGCCGCCGGCCCACGACACCTTGCCGGGGTCCTGCTTGAACTGGGCAACAAGTTCCTGCATCGACTTGATGCTGGATTGGGGCGGGACGACCACCACTTCGAATTCGCCCGTCAGGCGGGCGATCGGCGTGGTCTGGGTCAGGTCGACCGGGGCCTTGTTGGCGATGAGCGCGCCGACCATGACCATGCCGCCCACCATCAACACATTTCCCTGGCCCCGCATTCCCGCGAACCGCGGCAGGCCGACTGCGCCGCCGGCTCCGGGTACATGCTCGAACTGAATGTTCTGAACGATGTTTGCGGTCTTCAGGGCGTACTCCATGGCACGGCCCGTCTGATCCCAGCCCCCGCCGGGGGCGGCCGGAATGAACAGCTTGAGGCTGTCGAGCGACTGGGCGAACGCCGGTATGGAGAGCCGCGAGAGCAGCACCGCGGACGAACTCCCCAACAGGGCGGAGCGGAGGAAGAGTCGGCGATCGAGAAGCATCTTGCGGTCTCCCTGACTAAATCTATCTGCCGGAACGGGTTGACCCTACGCCCCGTGATTCGTGCGTCACCTTAAGCCAACACCCCGGGAGTGGCAACTCGCCCCCGGAAGCGACTTCACGGCGGCGGCAGGCCACCTATATGGTGCGTCTACGATGTCACCTCGCACACCCCCAGCGGCCTTCGGGCCGGACGCACGCTACGCCGACCTCAACGTCGTCCGACGGCTGCTTCCGTATTTGTGGCTCAAGGGTCCCCTGAACATCAGGCTGCGGGTGATCGCCGCCATCCTTTTGCTCGTCGCGGCCAAGGTGACGACCGTCTACGTCCCGATCATCTACAAGCAGGCTGTCGATACGCTGAGCACCCCGACCGGTGCCGTCGCCGTTCCTCTCGGCCTGCTGCTGGCCTATGGCGGGGCGCGCATCGCATCGGCCGCATTCGCGGAACTACGCGAAATCGTGTTCGCACGCGTTGCGCAGAACGCGATCCATATCGTGGCGCTGGAGACGTTCCGGCACCTGCACCGACTCTCGCTGCGGTTCCATCTCGAGCGTCAGACCGGCGGGCTGTCGCGCGCCATCGAACGCGGCACCAACGGGATCGACAATCTGCTGCATTACCTGCTGTTCCAGATCTTCCCGACGGTGCTCGAGATCACGATGGTCGGGACCATTCTGTGGGGGCTGTACGACTTCTGGTTTGCCGCGGTCACGCTTGCCACCATCGCCGCCTACGTCGTCTACACGCTCGCGATCACGCAGTGGCGCATCAAGTTCAGGCGACAGATGATCGAGGCCGAGAGCGAGGCGAACACCAAGGCGATCGACAGTCTGCTGAACTACGAGACCGTCAAGTATTTCTGCAACGAGGAGCACGAGGCGCGCCGGTTCGATCAGGCGCTGACCGCATATGAACGTGCGGGCGTGAAGAGCGCGAACTCCTTGTCGTTGCTGAATGCGGGGCAAGCGACGATCATCGCCATCGGCGTGACGGTCATCATGATCCTGGCGGCACGCGGCGTCGCCGATGGCCGCATGACGATCGGGGATTTCGTGCTGGTCAACACCTACCTCATCCAGCTCTATCTGCCGCTCAACTTCCTTGGGATGGTCTATCGCGAGCTGCGCCAGTCCCTGATCGACATGCAGGCCATGTTTCAGCTTCTCGAGATCGACGTCGAGGTACCCGATGCGCCGGGCGCCGCGCCGCTGCGGATTAGCGGCGGCGCCATCGAATTTTACGACGTGACCTTCGGCTACGATCCGCGGCGGCCGATTCTGCGGGGATTGTCGTTTTCGGTGCCGGCCGGAAAGACGGTCGCGATCGTCGGGCCGAGCGGGGCCGGCAAGTCTACGATTTCCCGCCTGCTGTTTCGTTTCTATGACGTCGACGGCGGCGCCATTCGCATCGACGGGCAGGATATTCGGGATGTCACCCAGGAATCGCTACGGGCCGCGATCGGGATCGTTCCGCAGGATACGGTCCTGTTCAACGACACGATCTATTACAACATCGCCTATGGCCGTCCCGATGCGACGCCGGCCGAGGTCGAGGCAGCGGCACGGGCTGCGCGCATCCACGACTTCATCATGACGCTACCCGACGGATACCAGACCCGGGTCGGCGAGCGCGGCTTGAAGCTGTCGGGGGGCGAACGGCAGCGCGTCGCCATCGCGCGGACGATCCTGAAACGCCCGCCGATCCTGCTGTTCGACGAAGCGACCTCGGCGCTCGACACGCGCACGGAGAAGAGCATTCAGGAATCGCTGCGCGCCCTGTCCGAAGGCGTGACGACACTGGTGATTGCGCACCGGCTTTCGACCGTCGTCGATGCCGACGAGATCATCGTGCTGGAAGGCGGGCAGGTCGTGGAGCGCGGACGGCACGCGGATCTGCTGGCGAAGGGGGGTATTTACGCCGCCATGTGGGCACGGCAGGCCGAGGGCGGCGAGCTGCAGATGGCGAAGTAGGGCATGCACGACCTGGTGAAACCGGCCGGTGCGACCGCACACGCGATCTCCCGGCCGATCTTCATCGGCAGCGAAATTTATCGGCGTTCGCGTTACGGTGCCCAGCATCCGTTGGCCATTCCGCGGGTTTCGACCGTCATGGATCTGTGCCGCGCAATGGGATGGTTGGGAGACGACGTTTTCGTCGACAGTCCCACGGCCACACCCGAACAGCTTGCACGCTTTCACGATCCGGCATACATCGCCGCACTCATCCAGGCCGAAGCCGACCAGCACGTGAGCGAGGAGGTCAGCCGACGCTTCAATATCGGTCGCAACGGCAACCCGATCTTCGGCGAGGTCTTTCGCCACCCCGCGACCGCCTGTGGCGGGTCGATCCTGGCCGCCAGCCTGCTTCGGAACGGCGGCATCGTGTATTCGCCGGCGGGTGGCACGCACCATGGTCGGCGCGACCGGGCAAACGGGTTCTGTTACCTGAACGATCCGGTGCTCGGCATTCTGGCCTTTCTGGACCAGGGGCTTCGCGTGCTCTACGTAGACGTCGATGCGCACCACGCCGATGGTGTCCAGGACGCGCTATCGCACGACCCCCACGTGCTTATCATCTCGATACATGAGGACGGTCGCTGGCCGTACACAGGACGGGCCGACGACCGCGGTGGCGGACGTGCCCGCAACCTCCCGGTCCCGCCAGGGTTCAATGACAGCGAGCTCGCATACCTCACTGAAAAAGTCATCGCGCCGCTGGCCCGGGCATTCGGGCCGGATGCGATCGTTCTGCAATGCGGGTGCGATGGCCTCGCCGACGATCCCATGAGCCGGTTGGAGCTCTCGAACGGCGCGCTGTGGCATGTCGTCCGGACGATCATGAGTTTGTCGCCGCGTCTCCTCGTGCTTGGGGGTGGCGGCTACAATCCCTGGGCGGTTGGACGCTGTTGGACAGGTGTCTGGGCCACCTTGAATTCCTATGAGATTCCGGAACGTCTGCCGCCCGAGGCCGAAGCGGTACTGCGGGCGCTGACCTGGAATCGCCGCCGCAACGAGCCACGCCCCGCCCACTGGTTCACGACGTTGCGCGACCCGCCGAACGAGGGGAAGGTCCGTGAGGCAATTCAGGATGTTGCGGAAGCCGTCCTCGCTTAGGCGTAGACGAATTGCGGGGCGAACCGGTTTGCGTTATCCAGCGGTTGTAATGATGTCGATGATCCGCCGTTTTCTTTTGCCGATACTTCTCGCGCTTCACGTCCTGCCGACGGCCGCGGCGGAAAGCCCTGCCGGCTTTCCCATGTCGTCGCTCGTGATCGAAACGCGGATGGGAACGTACCGCTTCAATGTCGAAATCGCCGACACCGATGCCCGACGGGCACTCGGCCTGATGCATCGGCCGCATCTGCCGGCGGACGCCGGCATGCTGTTCGATTTCAAGCGGGATCAGCCGGTGTCGATGTGGATGCGCAATACGCGCATTCCGCTCGACATGCTGTTCATCGCGCGCGACGGTCGCATCGTGAATATCGCCGAGCGGACGGTGCCGTTCTCCGAAGCAACCATTCAGTCGAAGGGGGCCGTGCGCGCAGTACTGGAACTCAACGGCGGCACGGCGCAACGCCTGGGCATCCGTCCAGGCGACACGGTCCGTCATCCGATCTTTCGGAACAGCGACTGATCGTACAGGCCGCCTCGTTCAAGTTTTAGCGCCACCCAAGTCGGTTCCGCGAATCCGGTTTCGCGCGGACGGTCCCGCCATAACTTTCCCGCCGTGAGGCGGCAGGCCGTTTCACCGCTTGCGGGCGAGCATGAGACCGTCGCCGGTCGGTACCAGGCTGATATCGACGCGCGGGTCGTCGAGAAGCTTGCGGTTCAGCGCATCAATCGTCGTCGTCTCCTTGTCATCGGGAGCCGGGTCGACCACCGCGCCGCCCCACAGCATGTTGTCGATCGCGATGACCCCGCCTGCGCGCACGAGACGCAGGGTCCGCTCGTAATAGGCGTCGTAGTTTTCCTTGTCGGCGTCGATGAAGACAAAGTCGAACGGCGGCACGCCGGCGGCGATCAGGTCGTCGAGTATCCTGATGGCGGGTTGCAGGACGAGATCGATCCGGTCGGCGACGCCGGCCTCGCGCCAATAGCGCCGGGCGACGCTCGTCCATTCGGCGTTCACGTCGCAGGTGACGACCCGGCCGTCGGGCGGAAGCGCAAGGGCGACGGCAAGGGCGCTGTAGCCCGTGAACGTGCCGATCTCAAGGTACCGCTTTACGCCCAGCAGTCGGGCGAGGAAAGCCATGAACTGGCCCTGGTCCGGCGCGATTTGCATCGAAGCCCCCTTCATCGGCGCGGTTTCGTCACGAAGCCGGCGCAGGATGTCCGGCTCGCGAAGGCTGACGGCGTGGATGTAGGCGTAGAGCTCGGCTGTCAGCGGCGTGAAGCTTCGCGACATGACGATCCTCTTCGGCAGACAAGGGGGTAGCCCGGGTCGTCCGTGCAGCCGTTGCAAGGCGGGCCGGGCAAATGCCATATCCTTGCGGGCGGCGGCCCCTTCGTGTATCTCAGCCGCGACGCCTGTTTCCAGGCCGCCGGAGTGTAGCTCAGCCTGGTAGAGCGCCAGCTTTGGGAGCTGGATGTCGCAGGTTCAAATCCTGCCACTCCGACCAGTCTTCCCGGCGGCGGGCCGAGCATGGGCGACGACAACGACAACGAGCGAGACGGATGAGGGCGACAGCGCGAATCTACCGGCCGGCACGCAACGCGATGCAGTCCGGCCGCGGCAGGACCAAGCACTGGATTCTTGAGTTCGAACCTCTGGATCGCAAGCGGCCGGATCCGCTGATGGGGTGGCTCGGCTCGTCCGATACGCTCGGTCAGGTGACGCTTACCTTCGACACGCGCGAGGAAGCCGAGGCGTATGCGAAGAAGCATGGCATCGAATATACTGTTGAGATGCCGCATACGACGAAGCTGAAGCCGAAGAGCTACGCCGACAATTTCCGGTTTGACCGCGTCCGGTGACGACGGCCGGCATACTGCGGTCCAAGCGGGCGACGCGCCCTTAGCTCAGCTGGATAGAGCAACAGCCTTCTAAGCTGTGGGTCAGAGGTTCGAATCCTCTAGGGCGCGCCAGTATTTTCAATGGCTTAGGCCTAACCGGTTTTCGCAAGCCTTTGCGGGGGAACGCATCGGGTAACAAAGCCGCCCGATGCTGCGCCGATTGGTGCCGCGCCGATCCGCATCGCAGCCACGGACAGCAGAGGGTAGGGGAACGCTTGCGAACGGCGCCAGTTGCTTGCTAGACTGGACGCTCCATAGAGTCATCAGCAACGGGCAGCGCGGCGAAGGGGCCGGCCGGATTCGGCCCCGATACCGGGGCACGTCCGCGCCTATGCCTGATAATCCACGAATACATCTGCCTCGACACGCTCGGGAGCTTGACGAAATACTGTCACACGGTCACGGTCTATTGCCCGAAGTACCGCCACAATGCCCGGCTCGATCTAGCGGCGCTCCCGCCCGATACACCAATCATCGACCTTGCGTGTCGGCTCACGTGCTCGCGTTGCGGGGACCGCGATGACATAAGGACCATTGTTGCACCCCCAGTGCCTCTACCCCCTGATTTCCGCTCGATGTTTGAGGTTTTTGAAAGAGGCTGAGCGCGTCGGGCGGCTCATGGCGACAACGCGGCATCATCGCGAGCGCATCCAAAGACGGACGTGACGCCATAGTGCCGCTGCGGTCGGTGGCACGCTTTGAAAAGTGCGGCTTCACCTCAGCAGGTTATTTGCTACCATAAGTGTGTGAGCACGCGACCAGACATATCGGCGGCTGCCGACTATGCCTTGCGGGTTATCGACGTTTATGATCGCAATCTATCCGCGCACGGCATTTCGTGGGCTGGGGCCAGTGTTCTTGAAATTGGCCCCGGCCATGACTTCGCGCCTCAAATCTTGATGGTTGATCGCGGCGCCAAAGTAACGGTTGTCGATCCTTTTTTGTCCACTTGGGCCCCGGACGATCATCCCACGCTCTACCGCGAGGTTCGGTCGTTAGTTGGTAAATCGCCGGCGCTCGATCGTGTCATCGAGCAAGGCGGATATGACGGCGTTATCACGACCATCGCGGAGTCGGCGGAACGGATGGGATGTCGTCGATTCCCGATGGAAGCTTCGATATCGTCGTTTCAATCGCCGTCCTGGAACATATCGCTAACCTCGACGCGGCCGCGCGAGAGCCGCGTCGTGTATCCAAGCCGGGCGCGATCCACTATCATCAAGTAGATTTTCGCGACCATCGTAATTTCGATCGTCCGCTTGAACATCTACTGATGTTGCGGCGCGAGTTTCAGGAGGAGGCGCGGGCCGCTAATTTCGAGTTCGGCTGCCAATGGCGCGCGTCTGAAGTAATCGCCGTGTTTAAAGCAGCCGGATTCCAGGTCGTCGACACTGAAATCAGTGACACGGTTGATCCTGCATACTTTGCAGACTTTCGGCGGCGCCTCAGATGGCGATTTTTCTCGCCATATAAGTGGTGGCGCACCGAGGATCTTCGTATCCTAGGCGCGCGAATTTGGCTGACGGTGCCTCATCCGAGCGGCACCCAGTCCGTCCCATCCGATGCCTGAAATTTCGATCCAGCAGGCGCGTCGCTGACGAAGACGATCCTGCCGGGAAAGTCTTCAGGAGCCGGCCGCTCCGGGCGCATCGTCGTGTTCCAGCCGATCAGGAGGGCGCTGAAGATGGCGAAGGTGATACCGGCGGCGGCCGCCAGGGCCCAGAGGGCAGGCATCGCTTCACCTGCCATCCGATGGGGACGCGGTGGAGCTTCCCGTGTGACGTACAACAGCTGTCTCCGTGGCGGACGACCCATGGCAGCGCCTCCACGATCACAATCGTAGCGCTAACGACCCGGTCCGGCGCGTGTTCCAACCGCACGCGGCCCCCTATCCAATCGGACGGCAGAGGGCAACGGATCTTCGACCTGTCGGCCCTAACATCCGCGATGGGCAGGCCGATGGTCACCTTCACGGCGTGGCCCCTCGTGATACCGTTCCCTTGGCTCGAAGGTTGTGGCCTACGCGCGTACGGCGACGATCCGGTCGCGCGAGCCCGAGGTTGGTAGGATCAAGTGGCGTACAGGTCGGGTTCCCCGGTCGAAGAACTTAAAACGTACGATCCGCCGGCCGACGAGATCCGCCGAAGAGGGGAAGCGCCACTGCCCGTGGTCGTGCCGCCTATCTGGGCGTCGATACGGCGGCTTCGAGCTCTTCGACCTCTATGCGCGCCCGCTGGTGATCCGGCACGAGCGCGAACATGAGGACCGAGCGTCCGGTGACCTCGTATTCGTGCCCGCTGCTGAAGACGGTAGCCGGCTCGAGATCCGGGATGTTCGTGTCGAACAGAAGCTCCCATCTCGATCCGCCGACCACGGCCGGCAGTTTGAAACGTATGACGTCATGATAGGCGTTCAGTACGAAAAGCAGCGTCACGTCGGAGGCCGGCTTGCGCAGCCCGGCGGCTTGTGCGCGGCCGTCGAGGACGATGCCGAGGCAACGTGCTGCCGGGTCGTTCCAGTGCGCTGGCGTCATTTCATCGTCGGCGGGCGTGAGCCAGGTAATGTCCTTGATTCCGAGCGCTTCGTTATATGCGCCGGTCAGGAAGCGGCTCCGCCGCAGGATCGGGTAGGTTTGGCGGAGCATGATCAGTTTGCGAACGAAATCGATCAGGGCGTATCCCGATTCGTCGACGTGCTCCCAGTCGATCCAGTTGATTTCGTTATCCTGACAGTATGCGTTGTTGTTGCCTTGCTGGGTACGGCCGAACTCGTCCCCCGCCAGTATCATCGGCGTTCCCTGCGAGAGGATCAGAGTCGCCAGCATGTTCCGCTTCTGGCGCTCGCGGAGCGCTTTGATCTCGGGGTCGTCGGTGGGGCCTTCGACGCCATGGTTCCAACTCAGATTGTTCGAGTGACCGTCTTGATTGCCTTCACCGTTTGCCTCGTTGTGCTTGTCGTTGTACGAGACGAGGTCGTGAAGCGTGAAACCGTCATGGGCCGTGATGAAATTGATGCTCGCCCAAGGCTTCCGCCCGCGACGATTGAAAAGGTCACCGGATGCCGTGATCCGTGCCGCAAGATCGGGAAGGCGGCCCTCATCACCTCGCCAGTAGCTTCGCACCGTGTCGCGGAACCGATCATTCCATTCGGCCCAACCCGGCGGAAACCCGCCGACCTGGTATCCGCCAGGGCCGATGTCCCACGGTTCGGCGATCAGTTTGACGCGCGACAGAACCGGATCCTGACGGCAGCTGTCGAGAAAGCCACCCCCCTCGTCAAATCCGTGCGGTTCGCGCGCGAGGATCGTCGCGAGATCGAACCGGAAGCCGTCGACGTGCATCTCCTCGACCCAGTAACGGAGCGAGTCGGTGACCATCTGCAGCACGCGCGGATGGCTGAGATTCAGGGTATTGCCCGTACCCGTATCGTTGATGTAGTGGCGCCGGTTGTCCGGAATCAGACGGTAGTACGAGGCGTTGTCGATTCCTTTGAAGCTCAGGGTCGGCCCCAGCTCGTTGCCTTCGGCCGTGTGGTTGTACACGACGTCGATGATGACCTCGATTCCAGCATCGTGCAAGCGTGCGACCATTTCCTTGAATTCGTCGATGCGGCCGGTGCCCGAGTAACGCGGCTCCGGGGCGAAGAACGCGATCGTATTGTAGCCCCAATAATTGCGGAGGCCTTTCTCCAGCAGATGGTAGTCGTCGATGAAGGCGTGCACAGGCAGGAGCTCGATGGCGGTGATTCCGAGTGCCTTGAGATAGGCGACGACGTCGGGTTGACCCATCCCGGCATAGGTTCCGCGCAGTTCGGCAGGGACAGCCGGGTGCATCTTCGTGAAGCCGCGGACATGCAGCTCGTAGATGACCGTCCGCTCCCACGGCGTCTCAGGAGCGCGCTCGCGTCCCCAGGTGAACGCCGGATCGACCACGCGGCATTTCGGCACATAGGGCGCGCTGTCGCGCCTGTCGAATGAAAGGTCCTGACGCGGAGAGCCGACACGATAGCCGAAGACGGCTTCGTGCCATCTCAACGTTCCGATCAGACCCTTCGCGTAAGGATCAATCAGCAGCTTGTTGGGATTGAAGCGATGGCCGCTTGCCGGATCGTAGGGGCCATGCACGCGATAACCGTAAACGGTTCCGGGACGCGCATCAGGCAGATAGCCGTGCCAGACTTCATCCGTGAACTCGGGAAGTTCGATTCGTTGAAGCTCCCGCCGGCCGTCGGCGTCGAACAGGCAGAGTTCAACCTTGGTCGCGTGCGCGGAGAACAACGCGAAATTCACCCCGAGTCCGTCCCATGTCGCACCCAAGGGAAAGGGACGTCCCTCGCGTATGCGAGCCTGATTCTGGATTTGAAGCCCGGATATAGCGTGCTTCATCGGGAGCCCCGGCTGGCAGCGGCATCGAGGCGGAAGACAAGAACGCCTCAAGAGAAAGCTGGAGCCTAAACGGACAGGCTGCAGGCGTGTTCCGTTGGGGGCGCGTTGCGATGGCGTCTTGCGAGTCAGAGATTCAAGGTTGGCATCTATCGAAAGACGACCGGCACTTGGATTTATGACAGTTTGTCAGGAACGATTACGCCAACGTCGAAGGACTCTTCCGACTGGGCGTGGGGTCGTTCGAGGGGCGACGAGAAGAGATGTTACATGGGCAGAACCAGCCCCATGGCAGGGAAGGGCATCTCGAATCCAGCAGTTTCAGGAGCTGCCGTGCAGCGGACAGCGCCATGCGCCATGCAATCTGTCCCCGCGGCTCGGCACGCCACCAACCGGAAGCAGGTCGCTGATCCCCTGCATCGGAGGAAGCACGAGAGGGCCGCGAAAACAGGGGGCGCTACGATGTTCGGGTGGCCGTTGCGACAAGGCGCACTCAAACAACTATGGCACGCTGTCTTGTTTATTCCCGCGTCACGCTGGGGTGCGGGCGAGCTCGACCTCGCGGCTGCGCCCCGCGGCGACCATCGCGGCGACAAACTCCGGTCGTTGCGCCATTATCGTCCGATAATGGGCGCGTGCGGCAGCGACGATCTCACCACCGCGGTTGAGCAACATGTCGCCCAGCTCAAGTATGCGCAGGTTTGGCCAAGCTCGCGGCCGGATCCGCACGACTTCGGCAAGCGCATCCGCCGCAGGTCGGTCGGGTCGCGCCTGTGCAAGGATCAGGGTCATTGCGGCGGTCGAACGCGAGATTCCTGCATGACAGTGCACAAGCAGGTGTGTGCCTGTGGCGGACTCGTGCATGAGATCCTGCCCGAAGGCAAGGAGGCGTTCGACGTCCGCGGGCTGCGGGGGCACGCAGCCCTCGATGTCTTCGATCACATCGTTGAAACGCAGTTCCAGACGCTCATGCTCGCCGAAGCTGCCGAAGGCCGGTGGGGATGGGTAACCGGGATCAAGAATCGACAGCACGTGGCTGACGCCGACATCACAATGCCCAGTCAACTCCTCGATACCACAGACGGTCAGCTTGAAGTGGACGAACTCGATGTTCACGATCACCAGGAATTTCGACGTACCCCTGTCCGAAGGGGCTACAGCCATCAGTTCGTCTCAGCATAGCTGACTTTCGCCGGCGGGGACAATTCCGACGTCGCGTGTTCGACACCGTGGGGCCGGTGCGCAGCCGACAGGAGAATGCGCGCAACCTCAGTGCCGGCGCGATCGACGGGGAGGTCCGGCCGTCGAGTACGATAGAACCGTACGGCACGGACAAAGGCGTCGCAACGCGACTCTCCGCGCGCGCGTGCGGCCTCGTAGACGTTGATGATGCCGGTCGTCAGGTTCACGGCCGGCCTCCAGCCGACTCGGCGTCAGCGGATATCGGCATGGCATTCATCGGCCGTCAGGGCGACTGCCGTGCCAAGGCGCCTTTTCGGACGATCCGCGTTACCTCCTGAAGGGCGTTCGAAAGCGTGTCGGTCGGGCGCTGTTCAAGCCATGCCCAAGCGGCCAGGTTCAGCGCCGTCTTTTCAGCTGCGCCGGCGTTTCGTGCGCGCTCGAAGCGGGCCAGCGCGGCCTTTTCGGCCGCCATTGTTTCGCTCATTCCGTCCACCTCCAACTGGTATGACGCGTCCGGAGACCCGGTTTCCCGGGGGATGGTGCGGTCAAAGGGTGCGCCTGCTGCTCGCGAACAACGCGGCAGAACAAAGAAAGTTCGCTGGAGGCGGAACGGTTCAGATGGACTAAGGCAGGATAGTACCGCAGCGGGAGGAAATTGACGGGAAGTCGAGGCTGTCCGCTGCGTGTTCAGCCGGAAGGCCAAGCAGTCGAAATCCGAGCCGTGC
>Ga0207874_1002918_pt1 | contig 15142 bp, 9 predicted proteins | sample HigsolmetaAR201D_FD_184833 | JGI IMG/M metagenome (GOLD analysis project Ga0207874, IMG submission 184833) | Ionic liquid and high solid enriched microbial communities from the Joint BioEnergy Institute, USA - AR20-1-D (SPAdes) (version 2) ...
AACCTAGAGCCGGCCTGTGCACCGAGAACCGAGAACCCGCCTGTGCACCGAGAACGAGAACCCGCCTGTGCCCCTCCTTCCGGCAGAAGGCAACCCTGGACAGCCGGCGGCCGCCGCCCTCCCTGCAGCCCTCCTGCCGGCGGGAAGCTGCCCCGACTACCTGCGCTCTCCTCCCGGAGGAAGGCTACCCTGGACGGCCTGTGGCCTCCGAACCTCCCCGAGCCTGCCACACATCCCAACGGTCGGCACGACCATGTCGGTTCTGCTGGGGTGTTCCAAAAACGGAGGCGCAGCCGGCGCGGGGAGTCCCTTCGCGCCGGCTGCGCCCTCGCTGCCCTCTGAATGCTGCTACCGCGACGGCCGCGGCGGCAGGCCGCCGTCCGCGGCGCCGCGCCCCGCCACGCCGGAGGCGGCCGCGAGCGCGCTTTGGGGTGCGCCCACGACCATGCCGGCGATGTTGTTGTACGCGCCGCCGCGCTGCTCGTGGCCCTCGTACACCACGCCGTAGCTCGTCGCGGCGTTGGCCGAGTCCACCTGCGCGTAGAGCTGCGTCCCGCCCGCGAGCGCCGCGGGCAGATCGCTCAGCTCCGGCCGGTAGAAGGCGTCCCCGACCGCCAGCGTCAGCGCCTCGCCCGGGCCGAGCGGCAGCGCCGCCCCGGTCACGCCCCACGCAGCGCCCTGGCCGCCGAGCATCTGCCAGGTCTGGTTCACGCCCGTCGGGGCGCGCTGCGGGCTGATGTAGAGGTCGACCCAGAACGGCTGCGATACCGCCTCCGTCCCCTGGTTGCGGATCGTCACGGCGATGCCGGAGCCGGTGACCTGGATCTGCTCGACGACCAGGTCCGGCGCGCCCGGCTGCACGAGGAGCGGCAGGAAGATCACCCGCGCGACCGGGGTGACGGTCGGATCTGCCATGCCCGGCACGTCCGGGTCGTCGCTCAGCACCGCCGCGACGTTCGACCCGGCCACGCTGGCCTGCGCGGCGAGCTGCGCCACCCCGACCGGCAGCAGGTCAGCGACGGTCACGTCGAAGGTGACGCGCACCGTCTTGCCGGCCGGCAGCGTGCCGATCGGGATCGTCACCGTCGCCGCAGGCGCGGCCGCCAGGTGCGCGTCGGGTACCGGCGCGCGGCGTGCGCCGGCCGGCAGGGTGTTGGCCATGAGCGCGTGGGGCTGGCTGCCGGCCGGCAGATCCCCGCGCCCGAGGACGTGCCCGAGCTCGTGCGCCACCACCGTCAGCAGGTCCATCCGGCCGTACGCCGGGCTCCCGGCGGCCGCGCGCCGCTCGTCGCCCACGCGCCCGGCGGCGAACTCCGCGTCGTCGTCGGGCGTCGCGTCCACGAACCAGCCCCAGCCCGCAGCGTCGCGGTCCAGCGTCACGCTGCCCCTGTTCAGGTCGGCCGCAGCCAGCCGCCCGCCCTTCAGGTCGGCGACCTGGAGCGTGACGCCGCGCAGCCGGGCCAGGTCGGCCGCCGGGAGGCCGGTCGCGGCCCAGCGGTCGACCGCCGCGGCGGCGAGCGAGTCGAGCTGCGCCTGCGTCAGCTGCGCCTCGGCCACGCCCGCGCCCTCGCCGCCGGCCGCCAGCAGCGGCGCGACCGGCGTGTCGCAGTCGCCGGCGGTGTAGTTGACGGCGATCTCCGGCGGCATGGCCGGCTCGACATACACACCCGCGCCGGCGCCATTCGTGTCCTTGCCGGCCACGTACCCCTCGACCTGTGAGGCCGTCGCACCGCTCGGCGGCGTCAGGCCCTGGATGTCGAACTCCGTCCCGGCGTACTGCTCCAGGTACTGGTCGGCGATCGCGCCCTTGGTCCCAGAAACATCCACGGCGATGTTGTTGTTCGCCAGGTTCACGCACAGCCGGCTGTTCTCGCCCGATGTCCCGTTGCCGGCGTGCATGCCGATACCGGCGTAGGGCTCGGGCCCCGTGCCCTCGCTGATCGTATTGCCGGTGATCGTCGCGTTCACGTTCGTGCCCACGCCGCCGCGCGACTGGACGTCGATCCCAACCAGGCCGAACCGGGAGATCGTGTTGTTGGCGATCTCGACCGTGATGCTCCCCGAGCCCTCTGCCACCACCCAGATCGCGTGCGCCAGAGAGCCGGTGGTGGACTGGACGTCCGAGTTGTCCCTGACCCACCCCTGCAGCAGCGAGCCCGCGCCGCCGTTGTTGGCGATGTTGATCGCGGTGAGCTGGGCGGAGATGATCGGGTTGTTGGAGATGTTGAAGGTGACGTCGCCGTTCCCGCCGGACGAGACGTTCACGCCGACACCGTTACCGGCGACGGTGTTGCCGGTGAAGGTGAAGTCGTGCACCACGCCATCGCCCTCGACGTTCACCCGGACACCCTCAGAGCGGTTGTTCTGGAAGGTGCTGCCGGTGACGCTGACCGTGTTCACCACGCCGTTCCCGCCCGGCGGCAGGTTGATGAAGAAACCGTCCTCCCCGTTGAGGCTCGCTTTCGTGTCATTGAAGGTGCTGTCCGTGACCGTGAGGCTGTTCAGGGTGCCGGAGGAGATGTCGATCCGCACGTTGAACGAGTGCGAGCCGCTCACCGTGCTGTTGGTGATCGCGGCGTCGCCCAGCAGGCCGGTGAGCTCCACGCCGCTCTCGCCCACCGCGTCGCCGTTGTTCAGCACCTGGCTGCGGTTCAGCGTGAAGCCGGTCACGTTCACGCCTCGGATACCGTCATCCCTGCCGTCGACGATCTTCATGAAGTTCAGGCTGACGTTGGTGACGTTGTTCAGCGACACCCCGGCGCCGGTGCTCTGCTGGATGACGCCGCCGGAGCCGTCGGTCGACCCGACGCCGCTGATGGTGAATCCGCCGCTGCCGGTGTTGCTCAGCACGATGCCGTTGGGGGCGCCGTTCGTGCTGACGCTGCGGAACGTCACGCCGCCCGGCCCAATGGTGGTGTTGGAGATGTTCACCCCCGTGCCAGTCCTGGTGGTGATGGTGTTGCTCGCGCCGGTCACGGTTACCGTGCCGCTGTTCGTCGCGGTGAAGGCGGCGTTCCCGCCGGTGTCGAGATTCACGCCGCCGGTGAAGACGAAGCTGGCGCCGGGGTTGTTGTTCAGGTACACGCCGGTGCCGTCGCCGTCGATCGTGTTGCTGAACGTCACCGTGCCGCCGCTCTTGTTGACGATGCGGACCTGGCGGCCGCCGACGTTCAGGATCGCGCCGCTGTAGCTGATCGATAGGTCGCCGCCGTCCACCGTGAAGGCGTCGGACGTGGCGCCGCTGAGCGTGCCGCCGCCCAGCACAAGCGTATCGCCGGCATTCACCGAATTGACGTCGACCAGCCTGATGTTGTTCATCCCGCCGCTCGACGTGACGCCGGCGAACTCCGCGTCCAGCTTCCCGGTCGACAAGTTGAGCGCCTGCGCCGTGCGGTTGATCAGCACGTCGCGCACCTTGAGCGTTCCGAAGTTCGACCCATTGATGCCGATGCCGGCCGAGCCGCCTAGCGTCACCCCACGGATGTCGTTGTCGGTGGCGAGCGTGATCAGATTGCCGGATGTGTTCGCAAGCACCGGCGCCGTGCCCTGACCGGGCATGGCCGGCTGGAACTGATGGAGCGTGACCCCGTAGTCGCTCAGCGCCGCCGCCAGGCTGTGGCCCTGGCCGATCAGCCGCTGGCCGGCCTCCAGCACGATGTTGCCGTCGTAGCTGCCGCTGTAGATGAAGATGAAATCGTTTTGGTCGTCTAGGTCGAACTCGCCGAGATTGTCCAGGCTGGGGTACGGCCTGTGGAAGCGGCCGTCACCCGCGCCGGGCGCGCTGGCGTCCACGAACCAGATCACTTCCTCCACCGTGATCTGCACCCGCGCCGTGTCCAGGCCGCCTGGGCTGGTGAGCTGGTAGTAGAACTCATCGGTGCCCTCGAAGCCCGGCGCCGGCTCGTAGCGGAAGGCGCCGTTCGGCATCATCACCACCAGGCCTAGATTAACGGTGGAGATCGCGTCCGTGCCGTTCGCCAGCGTGCTGTTGGCGGTCTCGAGCGTCGGGCCGAAGCGGATGTCGGTCAAGGTCATGAACTGGTCGTTCGCCTGCAAGTCCGACGCGCCGTCCGGCACCTGCAGCGGGATATTGCCGACGATCGGGCCGTAGCTGTCATCAGCGGCCACCGGCGGCGTGGAGAAGGTGAAGGTGTAGTCGGCCACCATCAGGTCCGGCGGGTCGCCGTTGTCGGCGTCGGCGATCTCTTCCGCCACGACGGTGACGGTGCAGGTGGCGCCTGCCGGCAGGCCGCCGTTCGGAACCAGCCCGACGCCGGTGGCGGGCGAGCTGGTGTTCAGCGTGAATGTCCGCGTCGAGCCGTGGCACTCCAGCGCGAACGAGGCTGCGCTGAAGGCGACGCTCTCGCTAAAAGTGATCGTGATCGGGCTCGTCAGCGTGACGCCGGTGGCGTTGTTCGCCGGGAGGGTGCTCGTCACGCGCGGCGGCGAGTCCACCTCGAAGCTGAAGACGTAGTCCGCCGCCAATGTGTCCGGCGGATCGGCCGCGTCGGTGTCCGCCACTCTGGCGGCGTAGATCGTCACGCTGCAGCTCTCGCCCACCGCGAAGTCGGCGCTCGGGTCGATCGTGTAGCTCTGCGGCCCGCCGCTCACCGTCACATCGCTCAGGCCGCGCGTGCCGCTCGTCGCGCAGGCGATCTGCAGCCACTCGCCGCTCACGCTCACGTCCTCGCTGAACGTGACCGTGATGCTGGCGTTCGTCGCCACGTTGGCGGCCCCGTCGCCCGGCGTCGTGCTCGTGACCTCCGGCGCAGCGTCCACCTCGAAGCTGAAGACGTAGTCCGCCACCAATGTGTCCGGCGGGTCGCCGGCGTCCACATCAGCCACCTGCGCGGCGTAGATCGTCACGGCACAGCTCTCGCCGGCCGCGAAGTCGGCGTTCGGGTCGATCGTGTAGCTCTGCGGCCCGCCGCTCACCGTCACATCGCTCAAGCCGCGCGTGCCGCTCGTCGCGCAGGCGATCTGCAGCCACTCGCCGCTCACGCTCACATCCTCGCTGAACGTGGCCGTGATGTTGGCGTCGGTCGTGACGCCGGCGGCGCCATGGGCCGGGGTGGTGCTCGTCACGCTCGGCGGCGAGTCCACCTCGAAGCTGAAGACGTAGTTCGCCGCCAGCGTGTCCGGCGGGTCGCCGGCGTCCACATCCGCCACCTGCGCGGCGTAGATCGTCACGCTGCAGCTCTCGCCGGCCGCGAAGTCGGCGCCCGGGTCGATCGTGTAGCTCTGAGGCCCGCCGCTCACCACTGTGTCGCCCGGCAGACGCACACCGCTGGAGAGACAGATGATCTGGAACCAGTCCCCGCTCACGGTCACATCCTCGCTGAACGTGACCGTGATGTTCGCGTTCGTCGCCACGTTGGCGGCCCCGTCGTCCGGCGTCGTGCCCGTGATCTCCGGCGCGCTGTCGACGACGAAGCCGAAGGTGTAGTCAGCCTCCATCGTCTGCGGCGGGTCGACTGCGTCCGTGTCGCTCACCTCGGACGCGACCACCGTCACGCTACACGTCGCGCCCTGTAGAAAGTCGTCGGCCGGGTCGAGCGTGAAGCTCGTGCCCGTCGTCGCCGAGAGCGTGTAGCCCAGGCTCGGCCCGCCGCAGCTCAGCACGAACGAGCTCGTGCTCACCTCCACGCTCTCGCTGAACGTGACCGTGATGTTGGCGTCCACCGCCACGTTGGCCGCGCCGTTGCCCGGCGTTGTGTTCAGCACCGTCGGGGCGACATCCGCCGTCGTGAAGCTGAACACGTAGTCGGTCGCCAGCGTGTCCGGCGGGTCGACCGCGTCCGTGTCGCTCACCTCGGATGCGACCACCGTCACGCTGCAGTCTGCGGCGACCGGCAGGTCGTCGACCGGGTCGAGCGTGAAGCTCGTGCCCGTTGTCGCCGAGAGCGTGTAGCTCAGGCTCGGCCCGCCGCAGCTCAGCACGAACGAGCTCGTGCTCACGCTCACGCTCTCGCTGAACTCCACCACCACGTTCGCATCGACGGCCACATCACTCGCGCCGTTACCCGGCGTCGTGCTCGTCACCTCCGGCGCAGCGTCGGTCATGAAGCTGAAGGCGTAGTCGGCCGCCAGCGTGTCCGGCGGATCGACCGCGTCCGTGTCGCTCACCTCGGACGCGACCACCGTCACGCTACACGTCGTTCCCGGCGGCAGGTCGTCGGCCGGGTCGAGCGTGAAGCTGGTGCCCGTCGTCGCCGAGAGCGTGTAGCTCAGGCTCGGCCCGCCGCAGCTCAGCACGAACGAGCTCGCGCTCACCTCCACGCTCTCGCTGAACTCCACCACCAGGTTCGCATCGATGGCCACATCACTCGCGCCGTCGCCCGGCGTCGTGTTCAGCACCGTTGGAGCGACGTCGACCGTCGTGAAGCTGAACACGTAGTCGGCTGCCAGCGTGTCCGGCGGGTCGGCCGCGTCCGTGTCGCTCACCTCGGATGCGACCACCGTCACGCTGCAGTCTGCGGCGACCGGCAGGTCGTCGGTCGGATCGAGCGTGAAGCTCGTGCCCGTCGTCGCCGAGAGCGTGTAGCCCAGGCTCGGCCCGCCGCAGCTCAGCGCGAACGCGCTCGTGCTCACGCTCACGCTCTCGCTGAACTCCACCACCAGGTTCGCGTCGACGGCCACGTTGGTCGAGCCATTCGCCGGTGTCGTGCTCGTCACCTCCGGCGCGGCGTCGGTCGTGAAGCTGAACACGTAGTCGGCTGCCAGCGTGTCCGGCGGATCGACCGCGTCCGTGTCGCTCACCTCGGACGCGACCACCGTCACGCTACACGTCGTTCCCGGCGGCAGGTCGTCGGCCGGGTCGAGCGTGAAGCTCGTGCCCGTCGTCGCCGAGAGCGTGTAGCCCAGGCTCGGCCCGCCGCAGCTCAGCGCGAACGCGCTCGTGCTCACGCTCACGCTCTCGCTGAACGTGACCGTGATGTTCGCATCCACCGCCACGTCGGTCGCGCCGTTCGCCGGCGTCGTGCTCGTCACCGTGGGAGCGGGATCGGCGGTGGTGAAGGTGACGACCGTATCGGCGATGGGCACATCGGGCGGGTCGCCCGGATCGGTATCGGCGATCTGCGCCGCGACGATCGTGAGCGTGCAGTTGCTGGTAGGCGGCAGGTCGTCGGCCGGGTCGAGCGTGAAGCTGGTGCCTGTCGTCGCCGAGAGCGTGTAGTCCAGGCTCGGCCCGCCGCAGCTCAGCACGAACGAGCTCGCGCTCACATTCACACTCTCGCTGAACTCCACCACCAGGTTGGCGTCCACTGCCACGCCGGTCGCGCCGTTCGCCGGCGTCGTGCTCGTCACCTCCGGCGCGGCGTCGGTCATGAAGCTGAAGGCGTAGTCGGCCGCCATCGTGTCCGGCGGGTCGACCGCGTCTGTGTCGCTCACCTCGGACGCGACCACCGTCACGCTACACATCGTTCCCGGCGGCAGGTCGTCGGTCGGGTCGAGCGTGAAGCTGGTGCCCGTCGTCGCCGAGAGCGTGTAGTCTAGGCTCGGCCCGCCGCAGCTCAGCGCGAACGAGCTCGCGCTCACGTTCACGCTCTCGCTGAACTCCACCGTCAGGGTCACGTCCAGCGCCACATTGGTCGCGCCATTCGCCGGCGTCGTGCTCGTCACCGCCGGCGCGGCGTCCGTCGTCGTGAAGGAGAAGGTGTAGTCCGCCGCGAGGGTATCGGGCGGATCGAGCGTGTCGGCATCGGTGACCAGCGCGGCCGTGATGGTGACGGTGCAGGTGGCGCTCGCCGGCAGGTCGCCGGTGGGGTCGATCGTGAAGGTGCTGGCGGGCGCGGCCGGAGAGATGGTGAACGGCTGCGGCGCCGGGCAGCCGAGGGTGATGGCCTGCGCGTCCAGGTTGACCGGCTCGTCGAAGACGATCGTGATGCTGCTGTTGGCCGGCACCTCCACCGCGCCGTCCGCCGGAGTCGTGCCGGTGATGCGCGGCGCGCCCTCGGCGCTGATGGTGACGGAGGCGGTATCGCTGCCGAGCTCGTTCGTCGCCGTGTAGCTGAAGCTGTCCGTCCCGGTGAAGCCGGCCGGCGGCGTGTAGGTGAAGCTGCCATCGGCAGCGATCGAAACTGTGCCGCCAGCGGCGGTCGGACCAGAGGCAGGCACGACAGTGGGCGCGGGCAGGCCGGAGTCGTTCGCCAGCACGCCGGGGGCCGGCACGGTGCGCGGGGTATCGCGGAGCGCCGTGTAGCTGTCGGGCAGCGCCAGCGGGCTGACGCGCTCGGAGCCAGGAACAAGCGACGTGTTCGGGTCGAGGTCGACCGTCACGCCGACGTCGAGGGCATCGGCCGTGCCCTGGTTCGCTATTTCCAGCGTGTAGCGCACCGTCTCGCCGGCATCGGCCTGGCCGTCGCCGTCACGATCGTCCAGAAGCGCGTCGACCATCGACACGCTGAGGTCGGGCGCGGCCTGGGCTCGCTCGATCGCCGAGGCGCTGGGCAGCGCAGGCGCGAGGTTCGACAGCAGCAGCGCCAGGAGGGTGGCGATACGAACGAATCGGAGAATCTGCCGCGGGCTGCGTAGTCGTGGGTGTGGCGGCACAGTGTTTCCTATTCGTTATCAGGTGAAGACCGCTTCGTAGCACATCCCGCGCGAGTCCGGGCCGATCGGCACCAGGAACAGGTCGAGCTGGCCGAGCGTGTGGTTCTCGAGCGTGTAGATCCGCTGTGGCAGGTGGCAGGTGCGCGGCGCGCGAAACACAAGCGAGAAGGGGCGCCGCCGGATCGGGTAGCCGGCCGGCGGCGGGTCGCCGAGATCGGTCACCTCGATCAGCTCGACCTCCACAGCGGGGGCGGACGGCTCGTACGAGAGCCAGAACGCCTCTTGCAGGCGCGGCACGAAGTCGGCGCTCGTCAGACTATCCAGCATAGGGCTGCGCTCCTGGCGTCCACTTCATCAGCAGATACACACCTTTATCAGCGGCGACCTGGAACCCGAGCCGCTGGTACAGGCGCAGCGCCGGGTTGTAGCGCTCGACGTGGATGGTCACCGGCAGGCCGGCGCGCTGCCCCTCGGCCAGGATCGCCTGCAGGAAGGCCGTCCCGATCCCACGGCTGCGGTACTCCGGGAGCAGCGCGATGTCTACGATGCGGATCTGGTCCTCCCAACGGGCCAGGTAGAGCCGGCCGACCGGCTGCCCGTCGAGCAGGATGAGGTCGAACGACGCGCCGCGGTAGTGCTCCTGGTAGTAGGCGTGCTGGGCGTTGAACTGCATCGAGACGAAGGCATCCTTCTGCTCGTCGCTCCAGTCCACCAGCGCCAGCTCGTCCGCGCGGGTGGAGGCGTAGACCCGGCGGAGGAAGGGCAGGTCGGCGTTCGAGATCGGCCGCAGCGCGACCGGGAGCCCGGCGACCTGCGGGCAGATGGGTTGGTCGGTGGTCGTCATCATCCTCGCGGCGGGAACACGCCCTGCAGGGCGATGCAGAAGTACAACGTCAGGTAGGGCTGCATGTTGTTGTGCGGCTGGTCGCCGCCGGCTAGGGACAGCGCCTGCTGATGCATCGCCGTCAGGTTCTGGGCCGTGTTGGTCTGGTACGCGCCGACGCCAACCGAGCGCGCCAGGGACGCGTCGCTTGGGTCACGCCGGTTGGCCATCGAAGGTGAAGCCATCACACCGTGGCTGTGGGCAGGGATCTCGCTCTCCTGCAGGACGACTGTCTCGCTGCCGCCGGTCTCGCCGAGGTCGTGCAGGCTCAGCCCAGGCCCCTGGCCAGGGTGCATCGGCGCGCGGCCCTGCAGGTTCGGCAGCGCGAAGTTCGATTTGCCGTTGCCGCCGTAGGTGGTGCCGAGCAGCGCGAAGAGGGCCGTGTTCTGGGAGAGCGGCAGCAGCTGGCCGTCGCACCAGGCCCAGCCCTTCGGCGCAAAGTTGAACGGGAAGATTCGGATCTCAGCAACAAACGGATCGGCCACTGCTTTCTCCTTCGATTTGACAGCTTGCGCGGTCGCCCCAGCGGGCCGGCCGCGCCGGCTCTTCAGGAACCTTCTCCGCCGGCTGGAGTGTGGGGCGCATCATCGGCGCCATACCCCTTCAGCGCCCGCACTACGTCGGCGAGGGGAAGATCCCGAAGAGCGAGATGATGAAGCTGACGCACAGATAGGGCTGGAAGTTCGTGTGCGGCTGGCCGCCGCCGGCCGAGCTAATCATCACCGGCGCCATCTGGCTGGTCGGCGCCGCGAGACGGTACAGGTCGGCGGTCGTCGGGCGCGCCAGAACCGCGCCCTCGGCGCTGGCCAGGGTGGCGTTACCCCCGGACGCGAGCAGGACATGGTTGTGGGCCGGGATCTGGTTGACGGTGAGCGTGACCGCCTCGACGCCGCCGGTCTCGGCCAGGATGAAGCCGTTGCCCTGGTGGATCGGAATGCGCCCGCGCAGGTCCGGCAGCGCGAAGGTGCTTTCACCATCGCCGCCGTAGGTGGTGCCGATCAGCTGGAAGAGTGTCTCGAACTCACTGATCGGCAGGAGCTGGCCCTCGCAGAACATCCAGCCCACCGGCGCGAAGTTGCCGGCAAACATGCGGATCTCGCCGACATAGGGCTGTCCCATTGTGACCTCCTGGAACCAGTACTAGCTCGGCGACGGAAAGATGCCCTGGAGCGCGATGCAGAAGTTCAGCGTCAGGAAGGGCTGCATGTTCAGGTGCGCCTGGTTGCCCCCGGTGCTCGTGACCATGCCTCCCGCCAGGGCCACGCCATTGCCGGGCGCCGCATACAGATCCACGGGGGCCGACGCCGGCAGGCGCGACGTCGGCACCGACGAGTCGCCCTCGTTCGACGAGGCCCTCACCGGGTGGGTGTGGGCCGGCAGCTCGGCGATGCTCAGCGTGTGGGTCTGCGCGCCGCCGCGCTCGCCGAGCGTGTGGCCGTTCCCGACGTGGATCGGGACGCGGCCGCGCAGGTCCGGCAGCGCGAAGTTCACCCGCCCGTCGCCGCCGAAGGTGGTGCCGAGCAGCGAGAACAGCGCCTGGTTCTGGTTGATCGGCAGGAGCTGGCCGTTGCAGAGCGCCCAGCCCTTCGGCGCGAACACAAAGCTCATGAGGCGGATCTCGGACAGAAACGGCTCGGCCATCGTTGGCACTCCTCAGATGCTCAGGTAGGCGTTCTGCCAGCCGGAGAGGACGCTGGTGCGCACGGCTGCCAGGCGCTCGTCGTCGGCGGGGTGCGGCAGCTCGGCGAGCACGGCGTTGGCGAGGCCGCGGGGGGTGCTGCGCACCTCGCGCAGGTAGATCGGGCTGACGGCGCTGCGCGTCGCGGGGTCCATCGTGACCCGCCCGCGCGGCCCGTCGAAGGTGGCGCGCCCGAGCGCGTCGAGGAGCCGGTCGGTCTGCTCGACGCGCCCGTCGACCGCGTCGAGGCCCTGGGCGAGCAGGGTGGCCGTGTCGTACCCCAGCGCGGCGAAGGCATCGGCGGGGCGGCCGGCGCGTTCGGCAAACGCGGTAGCCAGCGAGGCGTTGGCGGGCGTGTCGAGCGACGGCGCCCAGGCCAGCGCCGTTCGGATGCCCTGCGCCGCCGGCCCCTGCTCAGGAAGGATGCTCTCGTCGGTCAGGAAGCCGGAGCCGAGCAGCGGCACACGCCCGGCCAGGCCGGCCTCGGCGTAGGCGCGCACGAACTCGACCGCCTCGCGGCCGCAGTAGGCGGCGTAGACCAGGTCGGGCCGGGCGGCGTCGATGGCGCGGCACAGCTCCACCAGGTCGGTGGACCGCGCGGGCAGGTGGGTGACGTGCGTGTCGACGATCGCGCCGCCCATGCGCTCGAAGCCGATCCGGAACGCGTAGTTGGCGTCGTAGCCGCTGTCGTAGAACGACGTCGCGATAACGGCCGAGGCGCCGAGGCTGCGGGCGGCCCAGGCGCCGAGCGCGAAGCTGGACTGCCAGTAGCCGAGCATGTTGCGCACGAGGTACGGGCTCTCGCGGTCGTGCCGGGTGATATTCGCGCCGGGGCTGCTGACGATCAGCGGCGTCTCGTGCTCGGCGAGCAGGCCGTGGAGCGAAGAGGCGACGCCCGAGCTAACCGTGGTGACGATGAGGTCGGCCGCGCGCTGCTCGATCAGCTGGCGGGTCATCGCGAGCGCCGCGCCGGGGCTGACGCCAAACCCGGCGGGCTGGAGCTGCACCGGCCGGCCGGCGATCGCGCCGCCGAGACCGGCGAGGGCGATCTGGAGCCCGGCCAGAAAGTTCTCGCCCAGCGCCGGGTAGACCGTCGGCTGGGGCAGCAGGACGCCGACGCGGAGCGGGGCGGAGGAGCGGGCGGGCCGCTGCGGCGCGGGGGTGCCGAGGAGCTGCGCGGGTGCGCCGAAGAGCTGCGCGGAGACGAGCGCCGCGCCGCCGAGGGCGGCAGCCTTCAGGAACGTGCGCCGGCTCAGCGGGGAAGGGTGAGAAACATCAGGCATCGACGTGCTCTCCGTACGTGGCGAAGACGTATAGCGAGGGGTACGGATGAACCGCGGCCGGCTGACTGGTTCGGGTTCTAGACCTTGGTGTACCGCACGCGACAGTGGTGAGGGTATCTTAGCCCATGAGGGGTGGCGCGGGCGGCGCGAGAGGGGAACAAAACGATAGCAGCTCGTGTACAGATCGATACAGATCGGCACAGAGCGGCCGGCGGAGCTTCAGCGATGAGGAGATCGGGGCGGCCTACCTCGGCAGCGCCTCGGAGGCGGCGCTGTGCCCGAGGCGCTCCTCGACGCGCAGGTGCTTCCAGTTCTGGAGCCTGAGGCGCTTGCCGAGCGACACGGCCAGGTTCTGCATCAGCCGCATGCCCATGGCCGGGTCATCTTCGGCGAGCGCGTTGAGCGCCGCGCGGCTGAGGGCCAGCAGCGTGACGCCCGAGCTGCCGGCGCGCAGGTCGGCGCTGCGCGCCGCGTTATCGAGCAGGGCCAGCTCGCCGACCACCTGCCCGGCCTGCAGGAGGGCGAGCTGGATGGGCTCACCGCCGGCGTCGGAGGGCGGCAGCCAGACCTCGAGCGTGCCGTCCATGACGATGAACATCTCATCGCCGGCCGTGTTGACGCTGGCGACCGCCTCGGCGGGCTCGTAGCTGCGGAGGCGCAGCAGCGAGGCCAGCCGCAGGCGCTGGGGGAGCGTCAGGTTGCCGCCGATCTCAGAGTTGTTGAGGAACTGCGCGATCTCCTGCACCCGCGCCATATCCTGCTCGGCCTCGTCGGCGGGGGCCGTCTCGGGCGGGAGGCCGAGGAAGTGAGCGATATGGCGCAGCGTGGCGTCGGTCTGCTCGAACTGGGGCCAGTGGCCGGCGTTGGGGATGATGCGCAGGTCGGCGGCGGGCCACTCGGCGGCGACCGCGCCGGCGTCGCGGAGCGGCACGATGTTATCCTCGGCGCCCCAGATCACCAGCGCCGGGGGCTCGATGGCGCCCATGCGCCCGCGCAGGTCGGCCTGGCGCATCGCGCCGAGGCACGCGGCGCGCACGCGGCCCTGCCCGCGGCGGCGCGCGTCGGCGCGGATGCGGCGGTAGTCCTCCTCGGAGACCTTGGCGCGCTCGGCGAAGTTCGAGGGCTTGAGCAGGAAGTCGGTGTAGTCGAGCGGCGTCTTGGCGAGCACGTACAGCAGCCACTCCATGAACGGGTAGCGCTCGGCGAGCACGTGCGGCGCGAGCAGCAGGTTGACGCGGGTGGAGAGCCTGCCGCTCACCGCCGGGTTGAGCAGCACGAGCCGCTCGACGAGCAGCGGGTGGCGGAGCGCCAGGGTGGCGGCGATCTGGCCGCCCATCGAGTGGCCGAGCACCAGCGCCGCGCGGTCGGTGGCGCGCTCGATGATCTGCGCCGCCATATCGGCGTAGCCGGCGATCGTGGGCGCCTCGCGCGGCGCGGGGGACTGGCCGAAGCCGGGGAGGTCGATCGCGATGCAGCGGTAGCGGCGGCTGAGCGCCGGGAGGACCGGCTTCCAGGTGAAGGACGAGCTGCTCCAGCCGTGGATGAGGATGGCGAGCGGGCCGTTGGCGGGGCCGCACTCCTGCACGTACATCGGCTGATCGCCTATCGTAAATACCGCCATCGCCGCTCGCTCCTGACGTCGTCGGCTGCAGTGTGGCGCACGGGCAGCCGGGGAGAGCTCCGGGGCACCACCGCGCGGGGCCGCCGCGCGGAGACGCCCTCATACGCGCATTGTAGCGGGCAGGCGGCGCGGCGTACAGGCGGCTGGCTTACAGAGAGATTGCAGTTTCGTAGCGGCCCGCGGCGGCTGAGCGGCGGGAGGCGCTGCGCGTGCGGTTTGACGGCGAGGGGAGCGTATGCTATACTTTCCGGCGTTCGCGGTGCCTGTAGCTCAATGGCAGAGCGCCTGACTGTGGCTCAGGAGGTTGTGGGTTCGAAACCCATCAGGCACCCCACTGTATTATGACGCCTTAGAGTAGTGTTCACACTATACTCTGAGGCGCTTCTTTTTGGCCCTCACTACAACCATTCTGGCAACCAGCCTACTACCTTAGCCCTCTGCTAGCAGTGTTGCGACACCCCTTATCGCATCTGCTTGCACCTCCTGTAATACGTGCCCATAGATGTTGTGAGTCGTGCTGATCTGGGCATGGCCACCGCGTAACTCGTGATGACCGGAGCTACCGTATGGAGCACAGCCGCCTGAATATCCGCCGTGCGACCCGGGATGACCTGCCCGCGATCGTGCGCCTGCTGGCGGATGACCCGCTCGGCCAGCAGCGCGAGGTGGTCGCCGACCCGCTGCCCGAGTCCTACGCGCAGATGTTCGCGCTCATCGACAGCGACCCGCGCCACGAGCTGATCGTCGTCGAGCTGGACGGGGAGGTGATCGGCACCGCGCACCTCATGCTGCTGCCCTCGCTCAGCTACCGGGGCAGCATGCGGGCCCAGGTCGAGTCGGTCCGCGTCGACCGGCGCTACCGAAGCCAGGGCGTGGGCACGCACCTCTTCCGCTGGCTGATCGACCGGGCGCGCGCGAAGGGGTGCCGTCTGGTGCAGCTCACGACCCACGCCCAACGCGCGGACGCGCACCGGTTCTACGAGCGCCTCGGCTTCGTTGCCTCGCACGTCGGCATGAAGATCGACCTGGCCCACGGGTGACGCTCCGCGCCGGTGAGCGGCGGTGCCCTCAGCCGGGGCGGGCGCTCACCTCAACACGACTTTTCGCAGTCGCCTGCGTCATCG
>Ga0207874_1002928_pt1 | contig 15089 bp, 13 predicted proteins | sample HigsolmetaAR201D_FD_184833 | JGI IMG/M metagenome (GOLD analysis project Ga0207874, IMG submission 184833) | Ionic liquid and high solid enriched microbial communities from the Joint BioEnergy Institute, USA - AR20-1-D (SPAdes) (version 2) ...
GATATCGGTCGGCCCCTGGACGGAGATTCCCGTGAGTTCGGGATCGATTCGGCGCACGAGGCCGGTCAACACCTTGCCGGCCCCGATTTCGACCAAGGTCGAGACTCCCTGTCCCTTCATGTAGATGACGCTCTCGCGCCAGCGAACGAGGCCAGTAACCTGCTGAACGAGCAGCTTGCGTATCGTCTCCGGGTCGCTGACGGCCGACGCGGTCATGTTCGCGACGAGCGGCACACGCGGTGGCGCGATGGTGATCCCGGCCAGCGCCTCTGCCATGACATCCGCAGCGGGTTTCATCAAGGCGCAATGGAACGGTGCGCTCACGGGCAGCATGATCGCACGCTTGCCGCCTTTCGCTTTGGCAATTTCCACCGCCCGTTCAACCGCGGCACGCGTCCCGCTGACCACCACCTGTCCCGGCGCATTGTCGTTTGCCGCATCGCAGACGTCGCCCTGCCGTGCCTCTTCGGCCACCGCCATAGCCGTCTCGAGATCCAACCCGAGCAGAGCCGCCATCGCCCCCTCACCGACCGGAACCGCCTGCTGCATCGCCTCGCCACGCCGTCGCAGAAGCCGTGCGGCATCGGCGAGCGGAATGGCGCCGGCGGCGGCGAGCGCCGTGTATTCACCAAGCGAATGTCCCGCGACGAACGAGGCGACCTTCGGCAGATCCAGCCCCCCCTCGCGCTCAAGGACACGCAGAACGGCAATGCTTACGGCCATCAGGGCCGGTTGCGCGTTCGCCGTCAGCGTCAGGTCGGACTCGGGACCTTCGAACATCAATTTCGAGAGCCGCTGCTTCAACGCATCATCGACTTCTTCGAAGACCTCGCGTGCCGGCGCGAACGCCGCGGCAAGGTCGCGCCCCATCCCGACGGCCTGCGACCCTTGACCCGGAAATGTGAATGCGCGTGCCATTGGCGGCATAATCCCATAGTGGTAAGCGGGGCTCACGTACTGGGGCCGTGCGGCGAAGTCAAGCGAGCGTGCGTCCCTGGGGACGGTACCGGTAGCCGGTAATATCGCGCGGATTTCAGATGCGGCGGATGGGGGAATTGGAGATGGCATCTGAAAAAGGCAGGCTCGTCTACGTCATGGGACCTTCCGGCGCCGGCAAGGACTCGGTCCTGCGCGAGGCGAGAAGCCGCATCGACGGGCGCCATCCGGTCGCCTTTACGCATCGCTACATCACCCGGCCGCCGACCGCCGGCGACGAGAATCACGTCGCCCTAACCGTCGCCGAGTTCGAACTGCGCCGGGCCCGCGGGCTTTTCGCCATGTGGTGGAAGGCGCACGGCCTGCTTTATGGCATCGGCATCGAAATCGAGCAGTGGCAACAGGCCGGATTGGTTGTCGTCGTCAGCGGATCACGCGAGCATTTCCTGGGAAACCTGGCGACCGCCTGCGACGTGGTGCCGGTACTCATCACGACCGATACGGCCACGCTGGCACGCCGGCTTTCCGCCCGCGGTCGTGAGAACGATCAGGCGGTAGCGGAACGTCTAAATCGTGGCGCCTCACTCAAAATCACTCACCCGAACCTGGTCACGATCGACAATTCAGGCGCGCTCGAACACGCCGGGCAGCAGCTTGCCGATTTGATCGTCTCGCTGATACCCCGCTAGCCCCTCGGCCTGTCCGTCGCGTCTCAGTCCGTGAACGCAAGGCATTCGCAGAACTCTGGTTCGAGGGGCCGCAAAATGTGGCCGCTCTCCTTCGCAGGCGAATGATCGAGCTTCCGCATCCGCCAATTCGTCAGCGCATATCCTGATACCTCATTAGCCGCCTTTTTCTCTCGCCACCACACGCTGTCAACGGCGCAATTCAGGATCGAATGCCCATCTCCCGGACGATTGACGAGGTAGGGCCCCCCTTTGCGCCGGCTCGGGGGCTCGATCGAGCGATGCGTCTTCAAGCCGGCGCGATCAGATGACCATCGTGGTCCAATGCAACCTGCCGGTCGGCCTGTTCCGCGGCCATCGTCCCGAAAGGCCCGCCGAGCGATGGGTGTTGGTTGGCCCCAATGTCCGGCCGATAACGCCGCGGACGTCATTGGGTCTGGCGGATCGACGGCGCGATCCGGTCGGCGTCCCACTCAGTCATCGAATATCTCGTTGATGCGAATGACCTTCGGCCCGTACGAGTCGACCGATAGCGTGCTCACGGATGCCAGGTCGATCTGCAGACGCTGCAGGAGATCGAGAGGCAGACCGAGGCAGTACGCAAGAGCGGCCCGGATCACGTCACCGTGACTGACGGCCAGAATATGGCCATCGGGCCACTTGTGCCGGACCTCATCGAGAAACTCGACGACCCGGAGTTGCGCCTCGACCATCAGTTCCCCATCGGGAATCCGGATGCCGCTCCGAAACGAGTTGGAGGACGCCCAAAGCTCGTCTTGCCGCAGATCATCGACACTGCGACCGGCCCACAGGCCGTAGTCGATCTCGCTGATGGCTTCGGCAATGTCGATCGGAAGCTCGAGCCGCTGTGCAATCGGTTCCGCCGTTTCCCGCGCCCGATCGAGCGGACTGCTGAATATGCGGTCTATGGGCCGCCGACACAGGCATTCGGCCAGACGCTTCGCCTGCGCCAGTCCTTCCGCGCTCAGATGGATCCCCGACATGCGACCGAGAATACGCTCGCCGAATGCGGCGTGCTTGGCGTGCCGGACGAGGAGAAAGGTGGTCACGCCTCACCACGGATGAATGCCTCCGTGCGCAGCTGCACCTCTCCATCCGTAAGCTGACGCGGCGGCGACTTCATGAAGTAGCCGCACGGCCCATCAAGCGCGCCGCCGATGCCACGGTCGAGCGCAAGCTTGGCGCGGCGGATGGCATCGATCACGACGCACGCGAAAAGCGCCTGCTCGGCGTACAACCCGGTCGCCTTCTCCGATCCGACCGGCAGATACGAAACAACGATCTCCGTCTGTGTTTCCCTCAACCCCGCCGCCACAGTCGACCGGCTGCCCTTCCGCCTCTCGAATCTCATCGCGCAGGCACTTTCCGACTCCCTCTTGCATTACGCCGCGATGAACCAGAACGCACAGATGAGGCACGTCGGCGAACCTGCAGGTATTGTTCGGTACAGCGAACACAGCTTCGGACACAGCTTCGGACGAATCCTCGCCGACCTTGGTGACATTGACGTCGAAAGCCGCGGAAAATCCGATATCTCGGACGTGATATCCGACAAGATCCGCATGCATCGGGCCGGAAATGAAATCGGCCTCGTCGGCATTGCCATAGACCTGGATGTCCTGTACCAGCGCCGACGCGCAGTTTCCGACCCCGACGACCGCTACCTGAGCCTTTCCCGATACCATCTCCCCTAGCGCGCGATGTCCGTCCACATCGCCATGTCCGGAAGCGCGACGCGTCTCGATGCTGTGCGACGGTCCATCGTCTTGCGTCGCAATCGAAAGACGAGACTCCCGTACTGTCTTCCCCAGAACGGCCAAGCCAATGCCTGGTTCCTTGCAGGATACGCCGTGCTCAAAACGCGACGATGGACCACGCGCGATTCAGGAACTCAAAAGCGGCGCGCATTTCGTGGGACTCAATGCCCACTCCTTGCCTTGGACGTACTATGGCCGACCCGCCACGGCGTGCATCATCGAAAACTGGGAACGGCACAAGCCGCAACTCTACGAGGCCGTGGGGCTCAGTTGCCCTGCAACCGTTGCCGAGTGATGCCTCACTCGGCCGGAGCGAGCGATTGCTCGGGTTCGACACGTTCCTTCAGCACACCCTCGCCAATCGCCGCCCGGACAGCCTCTTCGACCCGTTCTATCCAGATGAAGTGCACCCCGCGGCGAACTTCGTCCGGAATATCGTCCAGATCCTTCTTGTTCCGCGATGGCAGCAGGACGGTCGTGATTCCTGCGCGAGCGGCTGCAACGACCTTTTCCTTGATCCCGCCGACCGGCAGCACGAGCCCCCGCAAGCTGATTTCCCCGGTCATCGCGACATCGCTGCGCACTGTCCGGCCCGATATCAGTGACGCAAGCGCCACGAACATCGCGATGCCGGCACTAGGCCCGTCCTTCGGAATTGCACCCGCCGGTACGTGCACGTGAATGTCGTGTTTCTCGAAGAAGTCGGCCGGCACCCCAAGGTCGCCAATGCGCGACTTGATCAGGCTCAGCGCGATCTGGGCGCTTTCCTTCATCACGTCGCCGAGATGACCGGTAAGGGTCAGTCGGCCGTTGCCTGGGATCCGCGTGGCCTCGATGAACAGAATATCGCCGCCGACCGGCGTCCATGCGAGCCCGGTGGCCACGCCGGGAACACTGGTCCGCATGGCAAGCTCGCTTTCGAACCGGCGCGGGCCGAGAATTCTGCCAAGATCCTCTGGCCCGATGACGGTCTTTCCCGTATGCCCCTCGGCGATACGCATTGCGACGTGGCGGAAAACCGCGCCGATCTCGCGTTCGAGGTTCCGGACCCCGGCCTCGCGCGTGTAATCGCGAATGATCGCCCGCAAGGCGTCATCCGTGATCTCGCACTGATCGGCGGAGAGGCCGTTCGCCTCCAGCTGCCGGCGCACGAGATAGCGGCGCGCGATCTGGACCTTTTCCTCCTCGGTATAGCCCGTCAGCTGAATGACCTCCATGCGGTCCCGGAGCGGTCCGGGAATCGTGTCCAGCATGTTGGCCGTGGCGATGAACATCGTCTTGCTGAGGTCGAACGGTACGCCGAGATAGTTGTCGCGGAACGTGTTGTTCTGCTCCGGATCCAGGACTTCGAGAAGTGCCGAAGCCGGATCGCCATGGAAACCGCCGGCGCCAAGCTTGTCGATCTCGTCCAGCATCATGACCGGATTGCGCGTACCCGCCTTGCGGATCGCCTGGATAATGTTCCCAGGCAGCGAACCGATGTAGGTGCGCCGGTGGCCGCGGATCTCCGCCTCGTCGTGGACGCCACCCAGGCTGACCCGAACGAACTTCCGGCCGGTTGCCCGCGCAATACTCTGCCCCAGCGACGTCTTTCCGACGCCCGGCGGTCCGACGAAGCACAGGATCGGACTCTTGCCGTTCGGATTGAGCTTGCGGATCGCCAGGAATTCGAGGATGCGGCGCTTGATCTTCTCCAGCCCGTAATGGTCCTCGTCAAGGATGTGTCGTGCCTCGGCGATGTCGATATCTTCTTCGCTGAGGACCGACCAGGGCAGCGCAATCAGCCAGTCGAGATACGTGCGGATCATCGAGTACTCGGCGGCTACCTCGGGCATACGTTCCAGCCGCGACAGCTCCTTTCGTGCCTGCTGCTCGACCTCCTGCGGCATCTTGGCATCGGCAATCGCCTTCGACAGATCGGCAATCTCGGCGGACTTGTCGTCGGTTTCGCCAAGCTCCTTCTGAATTGCCTTGAGCTGCTCCCGAAGCAGATACTCGCGCTGACGCGCTTCCATGGCATCGCGCGTCTGCTGACCGATATCGCGCGAAAGGCGCAGAACCTCGATCCGGTAGGCGAGCAGCCAAAGCACCCGGTCCAGTCGCGTGCGGATATCGAGCGTCTCCAGGACTTCCTGCTTCTCGCTGGGCTTCAGATCCATGAAGCTCGCGACAAGATCGGCAAGCCCGGATGCCGACGTAATCGACTGGACTGCCTGGGCCAACTCCGATGGAGCGTTCGGCAGCAGATTGATCGCCTCGATCGCGCGTTGCTTCAACTGGTGCACGCGAGCCTCGATTTCCGCGTTCACCACGTCGCGATCTTCGATAAACTCGACACGCGCGGCGAGAAACGGATAGCCATCGAGAAACTCGCGCACGCGGAACCGCTGCTGTCCTTGACAGACGACATGGTGCGTACCGTCCGGCGCGGTCAGATAACGCAGAATAACCGCAGAGGTGCCCATCTCGTGGAGGTCCGACGGCTTGGGTTCGGCCACGTCGGGGTTGCGCTGAAGCAGCAATCCGACCGGCCTTTCGTTGCGCGCCGCCTCCTGCGCCGCCGCGACCGAACGCTCACGCCCAAGTGATACGGGCAGCACCACCCCTGGGAACAGGACCATGTTGCGGACCGGAATGATGATGAGCGCGTCATCCCGCAGCGGCGGCAGCGCTTTGCGCTCCGACGTCGGTTGCGGTGGAACCGCGGCACGCGTGGTCCCGCTGTCGTCTGGTTGGTCGCGTGTCTCGTGCGCAATCATGTCGTGACCATTTGCTAGAGGAGCTTCCGCAGGCTCAGCATCAGGCAACCGTTGGCCAATGCATGGCCGTCGAGCTCAAAGCGACCGGCCGGAAGCCTGATTCGACGCTCGAACCGGCCGTGCGGAATTTCGACCCGGTGAATGACGCCGATGCGCGCCTCGGCCGGCAGCGGCCGGTCACCGGTAACGATCAGCGTACCGTCCGCGACGACGATCTTGACATGATCGGGCGCGACACCGGGAAGCGCGACCAGAATCCACAAAGTCTCGTCCGTCTCGTACACGTCCACCGGCGGCTCCCAGGCTGGTCGGCTCGCGGCACCACCAAGCTGGAAGAATCGGCGCTGTAGCCGATCCGCCTGCTCGAGAAGCTCGCAGGCTTCAGCCCACATCCAGGCGCGGGGGTCACCGTGTCGCATCAGCAGAATCCATCCGGTTTGCGGGGCCCGATCATCGACGGTCGACGGCCGCGGGCAGCGCTGCACTTTCGACCAAGGGAACGCTGTATTTTCGTATTTGGTCTTCCGAAACACCCATTCAAGATAGCCAGGCTTGTCGCCCCCACCGCCAGGCCCGACCACGCTCCCGGTCACGTCAGGCGGAACGGGCGACGGTGAAAGCCGTCTGCGACGCCATAAAGCGGCGAGCGTGTGCAACGGATGAAACGCCGCAAAGGTCCAGTTTGCACTCGAGGCGACGCAGACGCCCGTCATCGGCTCCCGGAGTCTGCTGAGCTCCCGGTTCGATACCCACTCCTCATCGGTCGCGGCGCCCCGTCGCCAGGCGCACAACCGCTCAAATGGGGATGGCCCTCCTTTCCCGAGTACGGCCGCTGTCGCACTGCGGCTGGTGCCCAGGCCAGTCCGCCAACCGCGGTGAGCGCACGATTCAGACGGACGGCCATGCGACGGTGTTCTTGACCGTCACCTCATCGCCGTCTGCCTTGGCCATAAGGAAGAAATCGCCGCGACCGGACGTTCGCCAACCGTCGACCTGATCCACGCCGTCCTGCCGCGACAGTTCGACGCACGGGTATAGTTGTCCGAGATACGCACCGTAACGCCGGCGCCTGTGCCTCGAACAGAAGGCACACCCGGCACGTACCCGTTCGATCTGTGGCGACGGTGCCCGCCCTAGGCGTATTTCAACGTGCTGCCACCATCGACCGGAAGGCTGACGCCGGTGATGTACTTTGCTTCGTCCGATGCGAGGAACAGCGCGGCATAGGCGACGTCCCATGCGCCACCCATCTTGCCGGTCAGGCATTGTGCATTACGTACGGCAATCATCCGGTCCACGTCACCGTCACCGTAAGCGCCGGCAACCCCCTAGTGGACCATGGGCGTGTTCATCAAACCGGGAAGAATGCAGTTGCACCGAATGCCCTTGGCCGCATACTTCAGGGTGATCGTCCGCGTGAACGGTATCACCGCCCCCTTCGTCGTCGAGTAGCCGATATGCCGATATATGGCAGGCCGGTCCACCGGACGTCGGCGATCAACCCGATATTGACGATGGCTCCACCCCGGCCCTCCACCTCAAACTGGCGAACCATTTGTGGCAGGACATTCTTGCATGTAAGGAACATGCTCTTGAGGTTGACGCGGACGATTCTATCCCGGGTCTCCTCGCTTTCCTCGACAGGCCCCCCGGAGTCGAGAATGCCGACGTTATTATGCAGGATGTCGATGCGACCGAAGACATCCAGGCACCGCCGGACCACCGCCCTGACCTCCTCCCCGTTCGAGACATCCGCGGTGTAGATCTCGCAGATACCTCCCTCGCGGTCGATGATCGACTTTGTTTCAGCGGCAGCCTTGCCGTTCACATCGACGGCAAAAACGCGGGCTCCTTCCCGCGCAAACAGCACGGCGGTCGCCTTGCCGTTCCCCAGCCGGGAGCTATCGACCCGGCGCCCGTAACGACCGCGGCCTTCCTCTCCAAACGCCGGGCCATTGCCTCCCCTTTTTATCGCTCCTATGCCGCACTCGGCGGCCGTTTCGCCCATTCACGGAGTTCGGTCTTCAGGATCTTGCCGTAGTTGTTCTTCGGTAGCGCGGAAACGAAGTGATATTCCTTCGGACGCTTGAAGCGCGCGATGTTCGCGAGACAGAGCTGGTCGAGTGCCGCCGCATCGACGCCGGGTCCGCCTGCGCGCGCCACGACAAAGGCCACGACACGCTCGCCCCACTCCGGGTCCGGAACACCGATGACCGAGACCTCGGCCACGGCCGGATGGGTCAGCAGGACCTCTTCGATCTCGCGTGGATAAATGTTGCTGCCGCCCGAAATGATCAGATCCTTTGAACGGTCCTTGAGCGTCAGGAACCCGGCCTCGTCGAACGCGCCCATGTCCCCGGTGTGCAACCAACCGCCGCGCAGCGTCTGCGCACTCGCCTCGGGGTTGCGCCAGTAACCCTTCATGACCGAATCGCCGCGGACGAGAACTTCACCGACTTCGCCGACCGGCAACGCGCGATCCTCCGCGTCGGCGACGCGCACCTGCACGACGCTCTGCGGCACGCCGGCCGACCCCAGACGGTCATCGCGTCCTTCGCGATAGGCCTGCTCGATCATGGCACGGGTCATGCCCGTGATCGTCATCGGCGATTCACCTTGTCCGTAGAGCTGTGCGAACTTGAAGCCGAACCGGTTGATGGCGGCCTTGAGATCCGCCACGTACATCGGTGCCCCACCGAAGATGATGGCGCGAAGATTTGCCGTATCGGCACGCGCGGCGGCGGGATGCTCGACCAGCCGCTTCACCATGGTCGGCGCCGCGAACATGCTGACCTGCGGCCACTTGCCCACGAGGTCCAGAATTTCCGCCGGATCGAAATGCCCGCTCGCCGGGATCACTTGCGTGTTCGCCTGCACGACATGCGGGAGCATGTACAGACCCGAGCCATGGGACATGGGCGCGGCATGAATGATCGAACCGCCGGGAGACGGCGGATCGATATCGATGAAGTAGCTCGTCGTCATTGCCAGCAGGTTCCGATGCGACAGCATCGCGCCCTTCGGGCGCCCGGTCGTGCCGCTCGTGTAGAAGAGCCAAGCGAGATCGTCGGCGGCCGTTTCGACCATCGGCGCCGGGTCACCCTCGCTCAGCCGGGCGAATTCGGGAGATTCGACGTCGACAACCGGCAACGAAATGCCCGCTTCGCGCAGGGCAATCGCGGCAGTCTCGGCCAGATCAGGGGTCACGAAGACGAGCTTTGCCTGCGCGTGATCGATGATGTAGGCGAGTTCCTTCGGATGCAGCTTGGAATTCGCGGGAACCGCCGCGAATCCGCCATGCCAGCACCCGTAGAGAAGCGTCGCGTATGCTGGCCCGTTCGCCATGATCAGCGCCACCCGGTCACCGGGCGATAACGAATATGGGAACCGTCCCAGACCTGCTGCGATGCGCGCCGCCTGGCCGTACATCTGCGACCATGTCGCGACCACCCGGTCGGCGATCGCAAGTGCCGGACGGTCTGGATGGATCATTGCGGCGCGGTGAAGGTGCTGGGCGATGTTCACGTGCGTTCCCCCGATCTATGTCTGCCTGGGCAGTTTGGTGACTTGACGATCCGGTTTCAATCTGCCGGCTTGCCGGGCACGGGCCCGAGTATGGCATAGGTCGTGGTGACATGTGCGATCAGGTCGGTGCCAGACGCCGCACGCATCGTCACCTCACCAAACGCCAACGTCTTCCCAAGCTTGAGGACCCGGGCGTCTGCCAGTACATCCGAATTCGATGTGGGACGCAGGAAGCTGATCGTCTGACCGACGGTCGTCATCGGACGAAAGCCGCCGGATGCCGACGAGATGGCAAGCACCATCGCCGTGTCGGCCAGCGACATCAGCGCCTGCCCGCAGATCATTCCGCCAATTCTGGTCAGGCGTTCGCTGAAGGCAAGGCGAAGGTGGGCAGCCGGGCCATTGACGCTCTCGACAGTCAAGCCCATATCGAGAACCCATGGCGCAAAGTTTTCCCGCAGAACCGCTTGCGCCTGTTCAAGACCGAATTCCATCGCTTAACCTCCCGCCCGTGTGCAGCGGAGTATTAAGCGAAACGTGCACCAGCGCCAACGGTCAAGCTCTGTATGACAGCCCCGCCACTGTCGGCGGCGCGCCGTTGCCAAAAATAAGGAATGAAAGGAATGCATGCGGCGGAACGGCTTACCTCCGTTCCGCCGTCATCCGGCGACAACTCGAGCAGAATACCGTCGAATTGAGTGCCGGCTTTGCTCTCAGTCAGCCTGCCGCACCTCTTGAGCGGCGGAGCTCGATGTGTGCTGCGGCGCCTGCATACCGCCGATCATGGCGCGCGTCGCCATATTGAACACGTTCGTCGCATGTCGAAGCGACTTTTCCATGCTCGAACGCATCAGCCCGATTTGAACCCCGTACGCGTCCCCGACGGTGCGACACTGGGCCAGTGAACGGACCGCATTGATGCTGTCATCGAGCTGCTCGCGCCCCCATGTCGCGAGCTCCATGTTCATCTCGAGAACGCGACGCATCGCCTCGTTGCTCGAACGCATCCACGCTTCGAACGCCCGCTCGCTCATGGCGGCAAACTCACGCGCGCCTTCCTGCAGTCCCGCTTGGGCTTCGCGTCCGACGCTTTGCACTCGTTCCCCCATACGTTCGGCCATCCGGACGGCCTGCTCACCGTTCGGCCCGTTCTCGCTGCTCATGCGATGCCGAGCCGATGTCTCGTGCTCGGCCGTTCCTCGCGTTTCCCTTTCTCGATGGCGTTCTTGTCGAGCCATGTTTGTTGCCCTCCTGTACTCTACTGGCACAGCAACAAACTCGACGTACTGAACGCCGGTTCCATGATTTCGCTGGTGAATCCGTCTATTAAGGGGCATAAGGATGGATCTACCCCCATGCCGGCGCGCAGTGCTCAGGAAGACAGCCCACCCGGCAGACCGCTCCAACGAGAAACGGCAGACGATGGCCTACCACCGAGTATAGTCAACCGGATCTAACGCCAAGTCGATCAAGATTACCTTCGGATGTAGCGCGACCTTCGAGCTGAACTTCGATGACGCATCCAGCCGACGCGTCGCAGCCCGGTGCTGCCCGATCGCAGATCAACGCTTCGGGCGATCCTCCCGGAGGAGCCGAAGCATGTCTTCGGGGATCGGTTCATGCAACGCCGATTCGTACATCGCCTTAAGCCGGTGATCGAGCCATTCGTCAAAGGCTGGATCGGATTCGATCGCGGGCGTCTCTCTTGCCGCTGGCTTGCGTTTGCGTGCGTTGGCCCGTTCCACGACTATTCCTCGATACCATGTCACCGGATTGGCGCAGCTTGCCCGCGTTCGACCGCCCGTAAGACGCAGGGCAGGCCGTTAATTATCAACCGGACGGTGCAAAGTCCACTGTGATTCCGTCGTAACACGCCAACTTTCCGGTCGCCGGCATTTAACATAAGTTAAGTGCTTCCATAGAAATCTGTAAAACTACGTATCCGAAGCCCATTTGGCGGCCCCGTCGACAAGGATTGGGCACGATGCCGCCATGTCCGATCTCTATTTCTAGTTGTGCAACTGCACTGCCTGCTCTCGAAACGATAAAATGGCCCGATCAGGGCTAGGCCGGTGGAGATGCCGGACCGGATCCTGATCACTGCCTTCACCCAAACACCGTGAAGCCCAACAGCAATCCGCTGCCTCGACGGCGAAAAAGGTCCGATACCTGGCACATACGTTCGGCTGGCCGGCCATACCCTGTAACTGTGCAGAAAGGACTTCATCCTCTGTCGGACAGCGACGGCAAAATGCCCGGAACCTCTGCCGCGTCCTGAACGTTGGCCGTTCTGCAAACACCATGCGGGTCATCCATCTCGCCATCGTCGGCAGTCTCCTGGCCGCGGCATTCACCGGGACCGCGGACGCCGATTGCCCGCAGGATCTCAACGAGCTGACCGCAATCCTCGAAAGCGGGCAAGCTTCGCAGAGCGGGCGTGCTGCCGCCGAACTTCGCAATCTGCGCGAGGCGGCACAGAGGCTCCAGTCGAACAACGACATCGTCGGATGCACGCGTATGGCGCAGCAGGGCCTGGCGCTTTGGCGCCGCATCGGTGCCGTCGAACTCGCAGCCACACAGGAACTGGTCGGGCGCAATGTCGTCGACGCCAGAGGTCAGAGGATCGGATCGATCCGCGGCCTGATCGTCGACATCACAGGCGGCCAGATCGCCTTCGCCATCGTACGGATGGGCGGCTTTCTCGGGATCGGCGCCAACGAATACGCCGTACCCTGGCAGACGGTCACTCGAACGGCGGACGAAGATCAGAACTTGACGTTGTCGATATCGCGTGCGCGGCTTGAAACCGCACCGCGCTTCGATATCGACGCATGGAACGATGTCGCGCGGACCGACTGGGCGACTTCCATCTTCACCTATTTCGGTGTCGAGCCGTACTGGGAGGTCGCAGCGCGCGATACCTCCGTGGAGCCGCACGACACCGCGGGCATCATGTCGACACGTCTCGACGCGCTTGCCAAGGACATTCAGGACATGAGAGGCGAGCTCGCCCAGGCGCGCGAGGCAAACCGGGAACCGATGGCCCAGATCGTCAATCGGCTCGATGCCCTCGCGAAACGGATCGACCAGATCGAAGAAAATCGGCCGGTCAGCGGCGGGCCACCGTCACAGACGCCCGGGGCTGCACCGGAAACGTCGTCGGGTGCCCCCTCCGCACCGGAAAATCGGAGTCCGGCGCCACAATGACCGGGGGCCCGTAGATGAAGGCCCCGAGAGACGCTGACGTGAAGAACCACCATGCCTCTCGGCGCCACTCCGCTGATCTCCCTCTCTTCCCCTTACGGTTCGTAACGGATCTGCCGGATACCTGCCGCCCGCCCTTCGTTCGCCCGTATCTTGGCCCGGAACCGCGCCTTTCGGGAACGCGTTCCGAGTGCGCTATGCGCTTCATTTCATACAAAGGGGCCCCGCCATGCCCGAGCTGAAGACGCCGCCCGCCCAGCGTCAGGATCGACAGCCCGGCCTCGAGTCCGAAATGTCCCCACGACCGGAAAGCACGGCCCGGCAGTACCGGGCCGCAGACAAGCTCCGCGGCAAGGCGGCGCTCATTACCGGCGGAGACAGCGGAATTGGACGTGCAACGGCACTTGCCTTCGCCAAGGAGGGGGCGGACGTCGCGATCGTCTACCTGAACGAACACCAGGACGCTGCAGAGACCAAGCGGTTGGTCGAGGATGAAGGGGTTCGTTGTCTTACCCTCGCCGGCGATATCGGCGATGAGGAGTTCTGCCGACAGGCTGTTGACCGGACCGTAAGAACCTTCGGGCGGCTCGACATTCTCGTCAACAACGCCGGCGAGCAGCATCCCCAGGAGAGCATCGAGGACATCAGCCGCGAGCAGCTCGAGCGCACGTTTCGAACGAACATCTTTGCGATGTTCTATCTGACCAAGGCGGCAATGCCGCACCTGAAGCCCGGTGCCGCGATCGTCAACACGGCGTCGGTGACGGCATTTCGGGGCAATCCGCAGCTGCTCGACTATGCTTCGACGAAGGGCGCGATCGTCGCCTTCACGCGATCGCTGTCACGGGCCGTTGCCGAAAAGGGTATTCGCGTCAACGCCGTTGCACCGGGCCCAATCTGGACGCCGCTCCTCCCCTCGACGTTCGACGAAAAGCACGTCGAAAAGTTTGGCGGCGGCACACCACTCGGCCGCGTCGGTCAGCCGGACGAAATCGCCTCCTGTTTCGTGTTTCTCGCGTCCGAGGACTCGTCCTACATGACCGGTGAGACGCTGCATCCGAATGGCGGCGACTGGATCGGCTCGTAATCCCGCCCATGCGCCGCGAACAGATGATCAAGTCGCCTCGGCATGGAAGATTGCTTTGGGCCGCGCTCGTTCTAGGATCCGTCTTCGTCCTTGCGGCCTGTGACATCCCTCTTCGCGTACCGGAAGCGGGTGCCGACGCACAGCCGAAATCGTCTCCCGGTGAGACACCAAAACAGATCCAGGACCGCTAAGTCGCTACGGAAGCGCCAGCTCGGCGCGCGCTTTCGCTGTAATCTTCTGATGCAGGCGAAGTAAACCTTTCCACGGGTCGGCGTCGAGGGTCCGCAGACGTTCCGGAACCGTCACAACGTTGAGGTCACCCGAACGTAGCTGCGGGCCGAGTTCGGTCCATGCGAGCGGCGTTGCAACCGGAGCACCTGCTCGCGCCCGTGTCGAGAAAGGCGCCACAGCTGTGGCACCGCGATCGTTGCGGAGATAATCGATGAAAATGCGACCGGCACGCGCCGCCTTGGGCAGCGCCGTGGTGTACGTATCGGGCGCATCCTGCTCCATCGCGACGGCGATCGCCTTTGCAAATGCCTTCAGTGTCGACCAGTCGTCAATCGGCGCGACCGGCACGACGACGTGAAGTCCTTTCCCTCCCGTCGTCTTGAGGAAGCTTTCGAGACGCATCTGGCGCAAACGCTCCCTCAGCTCGGCAGCTGCCTCGGTCACCTTTTTCCACGCCACGCCCGGTCCCGAATCGACATCGAACACGATACGGTCGGGATGGTCCAGATCATCGGCGCGCGCCCCCCAAAGATGGATCTCAAGCATCCCGATCTGAACAAGCGAGACCAGATCTCGTACGTTGCTGACGAGGAGGTAATCATGCGTTCCGGACTTCTCCTCGATGGTGACCCGCTTCAGCGTCTCCGGAACCGCAGAACCGGGGTGCTTCTGATAGAAGCACTTGTTCTTCCGTCCTGACGGACACCGGACGATCGTAATCGGACGCCCGACCACATGAGGCAGCATCGCCTCGGCCACCTGCACGTAATAGGTCGCAAGATCGCGCTTGGTGAGCCCCTGATCGGCAAACAGGATCCGATCGGGATGCGTCAGTTCGATTCCGGCCACCTCGACGGAACCCGCGCGCGAACGCCCAGCGATA
>Ga0207874_1002930_pt1 | contig 15084 bp, 10 predicted proteins | sample HigsolmetaAR201D_FD_184833 | JGI IMG/M metagenome (GOLD analysis project Ga0207874, IMG submission 184833) | Ionic liquid and high solid enriched microbial communities from the Joint BioEnergy Institute, USA - AR20-1-D (SPAdes) (version 2) ...
CTCCGAGCACGTGATCGTGACCCGACGGGCGCGCGCCATCGTGACCTGCCGCAGCCGCGTGTGCGTGCCCTCGAGCACCCGCGGCAGATAGCGGATGATCTCGTCCAGGCGCAGCTTATCCACCAGGCACACGTCCAGCAGGCCATCGTCGATCTTGCCGTCGGGCGTCAGCAGGAAGCCGCCGCCCTGCGCGCGGCCGTTGGCCACCGCGGCGAACAGCATGCGCCGGTGGAGGCGGCGCTCGTCGAACTCGACGACCATCGGGTGGGCCTTGTAGTTCGCCAGGGCGCGGATGATCGCCAGCAGGTACACGGCGATGCCCTTGACGCGCGTGATCTTGAGCGCCTCGGCCGCGACCTGCGCGTCGAACCCGACGCCGAGCGCGTTCACGAACAGCCGGCGGGGCCCATCGCCCACCTGCGCGCTGCCCAGGTCCACCAGCCGCGTGCGCCCCTGCGCGATGCGCTCCACGCTGCTGGCGATATCGTTCGGGTACAGGCCATCGAGCGACTTGATGAAGTCGCTCCCGGTGCCGAGCGGGATGACGCCGAGCGGAACCCGCCGGCCGGTGGTCTCCTCGGCGCCCTTGATGCCGTTGACCACCTCGTTGATCGTCCCGTCGCCGCCGACGGCGACGATGCGCCCGTAGCCGTGCTCCACCGCCTGCCAGGCGAGCTCGGTCGCGCCGCCCCGGCTGTGGGTGGTGACGATCTCGAACGGCACCCGGGCGCGGTGGAGGTGGGCCTCCAGCTCCGCGCGGCGCTCGCCGGCGGTGCCGCGCCCGGCCCACGGGTTCAGAATGATGAGCGCCTTGTCGGCGCTGCTGCGGCTGAGGATGTTGCGTATCGCGAGGGCACGGTCCATAGCGCGGCGATTATACCGCAGGTTGAGGGATACGACGGCAGATAACAGAGATTTTAGCGACGCTCGTAACTAAATGCGCCGGGGCTGCATTCTACTACGGTAGAGACGACTGACAGATTCTAAGGATAACGACCAATGGCTCGCATTGCCTGCTTCTCCGACAGCGCAACACTCGTGCGAGAGACGCGTCTCGGGGTGGGCGACCGCGAGCACGCCATCTACCCGCTTCCCAGCTCGCGGCTCACGGACGACCTTCGCCGAACCGTTCGCCAGCTCGCCCCGGACATCGCACTGCTCGAGCTGACCCACGCCCTCGATAACCCGCACCTGTTCATCTTCCTGCGAGCGGACGCCGCAACACGCGACATACCGATCGTCGTGATCTCGTCCTCCGAGCAGCTCGAGCTGTACGCGGCCGCCCTGGGCGCCGACGCGTACCTGCGCAGCCCGTTTACGCCGGAGCAGCTCGCCCAGGTGCTCGAGCCGTATATCGGCCCGCTCCACACGCCCGCCCCGCAGGTTGTGGAGCTCCCCGCCCCGCGCCCCGCGCGGCGCGTCCCCGCCCCGCCGCTCATGCTGCCCCGGCGCCGCGCCGCCGAGGCGATCGGCGCCATCCCGGCGCTCGCCCCAGCCCTGGCCCTCGCGTAGCACGCACCGCAGGCGCCGGCGGCGGAAGAAGCATCACGGGCGGGCGCCCAGGCCCGCCCCGCCGCCGCCAGGTTGCCCCCCAGCCGCACTTCTGCTATACTCGCTGCGAACAAGTGTGCCGAATACCGGCGCGCCGGGGAGAGCGGGCGGCTGCGAGCGCCCGCCCTTCGGCGCGCGTGGCCTGGAGGAACCATGCAACTCCTCTATCTCGACCCGCAGACGCTGGAGGCCGACCCGCAGGGCGTGCGCGAGGACCCCGGGGACGTCGAGGGCCTCGCCGCAACGATCGCCGACCACGGCCTGCTCCAGCCGCTCGGCGTCGTCGAGGCCGGGCGCGGGCGCTACCGTGTGGTCTACGGCAACCGCCGGAGGGTCGCCGCGCTCAAGCTCGGCCTCGAGCGCGTCCCCTGCATCCTGCTGGACGCCGACGACCCGCTGACGCTGGTGCAGCAGCTGACCGAGAACCTGCAGCGGCGCGACCTCAACGACCTCGAGCAGGCGCGCGCCTTCGCCCGCCTGCGCGAGCAGCTTCGCCACCAGCGCGGCATCGGCGCCGAGGACACCCCCGAGACTGAGGGGGCGCTCGACGAGGCGGTGGGCCGGATGGTCGGCCTCTCGCCGCGCACCGTGCGCCGCTACCTCGGCCTGCTCGACCTGCCCGAAGAGGTGCAGGAGTTCCTGCGCCGCGGCGAGCTGAACGTCACCCAGGCGCAGCACCTGCGCCGCATCCCCAACCGCCGCACCCAGATCGAGCTCGCCAAGGCCGCCGTCGACGAGGGCATGTCGGCCGCCGAGCTGAGCCGGCTCTCGAGCTTCTTCGCCGCCAACCCGAACCTCTCGCTCGACGACGCGCTGCAGGCGCTGCAGCAGGGGGTCGACCTGACGGCCGGGGCGCGCCGGGGCGAGCCGCAGGCGCCGTCCGCGCCCGCCGGGCTGGTGAAGGGTGCTGCGGCCGGCGGGTTCGCGATCGAGGAGGACGACAGCGACCTGTGGGACGACGAGGACGAGGGCGCGGACGACGGCCAGTACCTCGGCGTCGAGGACGAGACGATCGAGAACCAGCCGAAGAACAAGGCGCGCGTCTTCCGCATCCGCTCGCTGGACCAGATGCTCGACGAGACCGACCGGCTGTTCCGCGCCCACGCCGAGGGCGACCTGGTCAAGTGGGTCAAGAGCGACGCCAGCGCGCCCATGAAGGTGGGCCTGCTCCTGAAGCAGCTCGAGACGCTCACCAAGGCGCTTCGTGAGCTGGCGCGCCAGCAGAACTGGATCTTCGAGGACGTCTGATCGCCCCGGACATGGAGGGCGAACAGAGCGGAGGGGCGTTTGCGAAGCAAAACGCCCCTCCGCGCGTCTCCGGGCAGGCCTGCTACGCCTGGAGGTGCGCCTCCAGGAACCACAGGTCCTTGTCGACCTGGCGCGAGATCTCGGTGAGCAGGTCGGCCGTATCGGCGTCGCCGGCCTCCTGGGCGACGTCGATATCCTTACGGATCGCGGCGCCGTACGCGCTGTAGCGCTCCACGAGCGCCTGGACGTGCTCCATGCCCTCGAGCGCCTCCAGCGGATACTCCGGCAGGCGGCTCGCCGCGGCCGACATGCGCACGGTGCCGCAGGCCACCCCGCCGAGCGCCGTAGCCCGCTCGGCGATCTCATCGATCGCCTCCTCCACGTGCTCGGCGAGCGTGTCGAACAGCTCGTGCAGCTGGAAGAAATCCCGGCCCTTGACGTTCCAGTGCGCCTGCTTGGTCTGGCTGTACAGGTCCAGCGAGTCGGCCAGGTGCTGGTTCAGCAGCGCTACCATCTGCGCCCGAACCTCCTCGCCCAGATCGTTGTGGGTTCTGACCATGTCCTGCTGTTTGGCTGTCTGCTTCGCCATGTCTGCTCCTCCGCGCATATAATCGATGTGAGTTACTCGGTGGGCCGCCCGCACACCGTAGGCGGGCGGACGGCACGACCGCAACCCACACCACATCTGGTGGGCTGCGGCTTCCAAGAAAGGTATTAGCAATGATCGTGCTAGTCGTGCGGTACTACGTGCAGGCCGGCAAGGTGGATGTGGTCGAGGCGGCGCTGCAGCGCATGGCCGGATTGGTGAAGGAGCAGGAGCCGGGCTGCGCGCTCTACCAGGTCTGCCGCTCCAGCGAGGACCCGCAGCTGTTCCTGCTCTACGAGCAGTACGAGGACCAGGCGGCGTTCGACGCACACCGCGAGACGCCGCACTTCAAGGAGATCATCGAGGGGACCGTGCGCCCGCTGGTCGAGCGGCGCGAGCGCGAGCTGTACACGCTCGTCGCCGGCTAGCCGGGCGGCGCGCCCGCTTCACGCCGCAGCCCCATCGGATCTGAGCGTCGCCAGGAACTCGCTGGCCGCCTGCTCGGGGGTCATTGCGCCGGCCAGCACCGGCTCGCGGTAGCGCTCGACGAACGTGAACAGCCGCGGGCGCGCGGTCAGGAACTCGTCGTAGATCAGCGGCGCGATCGGCCCGCTCGCGTCCAGGAAGCCGCTCTCGGCGAAGTCGCGCTCGGTCTGCGCCCGGTCGTACGGGAGGCGCACGATCTCCGCCTCCCAGCCGCCATCGCGCCACTCCATACGCCCGTAGGCCGCCCGCACGTCGCCGTCGAACGGCAGCCCGACCGAGCCGACGTTGACCACCAGCGTCTGGTCGATGCGCCGGATGAGCGGGCGGTGGGTGTGGCCGACGACGAACAGCGCCGGGGCGGGTGCGATCTGCTGGCGCAGCACCTCGTCCGGGGTGTCCGCCAGGATGTTGTCGCGGTTGTGGCGCATCGAGGCGTGGACCACGCGCACCTCGCTGCCATCGGGGGCGGGCAGGCTGACGCGTTCGGGGAGCTGCTCCAGCGCCTCGGTCGCGGCGCCGAGCTGGCGCCATGTCCAGCGGACGTTCTCGCGCACGGCATCCTCCAGGCCGGGCGGGTGTAGCTCAGGGTGCCGCGCGACGTTGAGGACGTAGTCCTCGTGGTTGCCGCGCAGCAGCCGCCAGCCTGCGTCACGGGCGAGCGCCAGCACGCGCTCGAGGCAGGCGCGCGAGCAGGGCCCGCGGTTGACGATGTCGCCGGCGACCACGACGGCGTCGGGCCGCCAGGCGGCGATATCGGCGACCACCGCCGTCAGCGCGGCGAGGTTGCCGTGGATGTCGGCGAGGACGGCAAGTTTCATAACTGCCACAGAGAAGGGCGGCTTGTGAGCCGCCCGTGAGTGGTGGGCCGCGCAGGACTCGAACCTGCAACCCAGTCGTTATGAGCGACGCGCTCTGCCATTGAGCTAGCGGCCCAATGCGCGGCATGGTACCACGTGCGCCGATGCCGTGCAAGTGGCTGGGACGGGCTCTACGAGCACGCCCCGTTCTCCAGGAACTTGCAGCGGTTGAACAGCAGGTCGCGCAGCACGCCGGCGACTCGCAGCGGCGCCTCGAGCTGCCAGCGCCACAGGTCCGGCCAGGTGAGCCCGGTGCGCAGGCCGGTCTCGGCGTTGAACACCGTGGCGTTGATCACCAGGCCGGCGTTCCAGGCCACCAGCGCCAGCGCGGGGACGACCGCCCAGCGCCAGCCGACGCGCCCGGCCAGCCGGTCGAGCAGCAGCGCCAGCCCGACGACGAACAGCGGCGTGCACTCGATCAGGCGCCGGAAGCCGAACGCGCCGCGCAGGTGCCAGGTGGTGCCGAAGGCGCCGTTGATGTAGGTCTGCGCCAGGAACGCCAGCAGCAGCGCCGCGGCCAGCATCCGGTCGCGCCGCCAGAGCAGCGCCAGGCCGAGCAGCCCCGGGACCAGCACCGGGCTCCACACGAAGGCCCCGCGCGAGAAGGGCGGGAAGCTGGCCGTGAAGTCGTCCTCGACGCCGCACCAGGCGCTGGGGCGCGGGTCGTAGTCGATCAGCGTGTCGATGAAGTGCGGGCTGCACCAGTTGAGCTTGCCGGAGACCTCGCCGGCGGGCCGCGGCGTGCCGTTGAGCGCCTGGTAGGCCGCGAGCTGAGGCGTGAGGCTGAGCGCGAACACCGCCGCGAACAGCGCGTGGCGGGCGAGGAGCGCGGCGGCGGCAGGCCAGGCCCGCGCGCGCAGCAGGCCGGCGTAGGCCAGCAGCGCCTCGAGCGCCGGGATGAGCAGGAACAAGCCCAGCTGCTCGCGGGTGATCGTCATCAGGCCGCCGACGAGGCCCAGGGCGGCCCAGGCGCGCCAGGAGCGGCCGCCAGCGGCCGGCTGCGCCCCACGATCTGCGGACGAACGAGCGCCGGCAGGCGCCCGGCGGGACGGCCGGGTGTCGTGCCAGATCGTCAGAAACAGCGCGGTGAGGAACAGGCCGGTGGCGTGGGCGAAGGGCATCTGGATGAACATGTACCACACCAGCGGCGTGGCCAGCCAGATCGTGGCGGCTGCGACGGTGGCCGCGGCCTGCGAGGCGTAGCCGCGGGCCAGGCGGTACGAGAGCAGCACGCCGAGAAAGCCGTACAGCGCCGAGGCGTAGGCGACCGAGCGCGTGTAGGGCGCCGAGAAGCCGTCGGCCGGGATGCCGGCGCCGAAGAGGTTGGCGACATGCACCAGCGCGTCGGCCAGCAGGAAGAAGGGCGACCACATGATCGCCGCGCCGACCGGCGCGATGTTGCCGTACAGCCCGGTCTGCTCGCGGATGCGGTTCGGCTGCAGCAGGCTCTCGGCCACCCCTGAGCGCGGGTTCATCTCCGCGAAGCGCTGATAGTCGTTGGCGAAGTCCAGGTCGCCGTCGAAGCGCAGCGAGCGGAGGTACACGTAGTACTGGACCTCGTCGGTGGCGTAGACGCGCGGCGTGGCGAGCGGCAGCAGGAGCGCGAAGAGCGCAGCCAGGATCAGCGCGCCCGGCTCAGCGGGGAGGCGCGCGAGGCCGCGCTGCAGTCGGAGCGAGAGCGTGGTCATCACACGGGGGTATCGGGGCCGCAGGCCCGCAAAATCATGCCGTTCTTCTCGCGCGCAGTGCAGCCACGCGCGAGAAGAACGGCCACGCTGTTAGCCCGGCGGGCGCTAGCGGCTCAGCGTCGGCAGGAACAGGCTCGGGAGCCTGTAGCCCTGGTCGAGCACGAAGTCCGCCTGCTCCACCCAGGTCGAGTAGTTGCCGGCGCCGTCCAGGAAGCGCACGTACACTCGGTAGGTTCCGTGCTTGGTCAGGTCTGGGCCGAACGGCGTGCCGTCGGCGTTCTCGACGCCCTGGAACAGGTTCCAGCGGATCGTGAAGTCGCAGCCGGACGAGTCGCAGTCCCGGCTGGTCACCGGCACCGCGTAGTAGTTCAGCTTGTCGCTGTCCGGCCCCACCGGGGTGGCGCTGCCGTCGCGGCCGAGGTACTCGGTGGCGACCCAGACGCCCCAGAACTGGCCGTTGTCCGGCACATCCACACCGTTCTGCCTGTTGTACAGGTTGTCAGTCACCTGCGCGTCCCTGAAGGCGAGGTTGCGGATGATCGACAGCCGCGCGCTGGCCGAGTTGTCCGGCACCAGCTCGATCGCTTGCTCGTCCGTCACCTGCGGCCGGCCGGCGTTGTTGGTGCGGGCGCTGTCGGTGCCCGGCGGGTCGAAGACGATCGACAGGTTGAAGGTCTGGATGTTGCCGATCTTGTCCGAGATCGTCACCGGGAAGGTCTTGAGACCGGGCGAGTCATCGGGGCCGCCCAGGCCCATACCCAGCGGCAGTGTCAGTTGCTCCCGGAACCCCGTGGCGGGGATCGGAACGTTCGTCCGAGTCATGCCGGTGAAGGTCGCCAGCCCGGTGCAGTCGCCGGCGTCGCTAATGCTCAGCACCGCCTGATCATTGCGCGTGAAGCGCGGGTCGCCGCCCCAGGCGCCGCTGCTCCTGTCCTCGGAGTTGAGGATATCCTGCGGCGACGCGGCGTTGGGGTTCGTCACGCCAATCCTCGGCTCGCTGAACGGGTTACGCAGCTGGACATTGGCGTTCACCGGGTTGGGCGCGTCGGCCGCGTCAACCAGGATCGAGTTGCTGCCCCAGGCGTAGGGCGTGTTGCCGTTGAACAGGCGGGCGTAGACCGTGTGGACGCACCGCTCCTGCAGCTGCGCGTCGGTCAGCGTGAACGAGAAGCGGTTGTCGTTCGGCGGCCGGTTGGAGACGATCGGCGCGTTCTCGTCCTGCACGTTGAGCGACACCTGCTGCCGGTCGTTGGTGCAGCCGGCGTTGGCGCCGACCGCGCCGGTGATCGTGCGCGAGTTGGTCTGCGTGGCGCCGCCGGTGAACGCGACGATCGCCTCACAGGCACCCACATCGGTGACGCGGAAGCGGAAGTAGCGCGTCCGCAGGCCGACGCCGGAGAAGTACTCCGCGACGTAGTGCGCGTAGCCGTTGTCGGTGACTGTTATGCCGGCATCACCGTTGAACATCGCGCCGGGGCTGGGCGACTCGATCGGGCCCTCCCAGTCTCCGCCCGCGCGCCGGAAGGCGAAGTACACGCGCGGCGAGCCGCTGCGGGTGCTGATCCAGTTGAGGTACAGGTTGTTGTTCGCGTCAACGTGAATCGAGACGCCGTTCTCGACGCGCCCGCCGCTCGCGATGCGCGACGTCGGCCACGAGCCATCGGGCTGGCGCTCGCTGTAGTAGACCTCGCCGGCCTCCGTGCGCCATGCCACGTAGATCCTGCCGTCGTTGCCGATCGCCACCGTCGGAGTCGTGTAGTAGCGCGAGCCGCCGCCGTCGCCGGCGACCCGCTCGGTGGTGAAGCCGTTGCCGTTCCAGAACGAGGCGTAGATGTCGCCGCCGTTGGCGCTCTCGTGAACGACAACCACCTCGCCGTTCGGGCCGGCCTCGATATCGGCCTGGGCGATCGGCGCGATGTTCGAGACCTCGCCGCCGCTCCAGCTGTTGCCGCCGTCCGACGAGACGCGGTAGTTCCAGCGCGAGTTATCGCGGTAGATCACGAAGAGCTTGCCGTCGCTCGAGCGTACGACATCCGGGAAGACCGGGAAGCTGCCGCTCCCGGCGTTCTTGACGTCCTCCCAGTTGCCGCCCAGCGGCTTGCGCCGCACGTAGATGCGGTCGCGATCCTGGTCGATCCAGGTCGCGTAGAACGCGTTGTCGAAGGTGCTGCCATAGATACCGGCCGAGGCGTAGTCCGACTGGCCGTCGGCCTCACCGAGGTCGGTGCTGGTGGTGAACGGATCGACGGTGTCTTTCTTCTCGTACACCCGCCCAACGCGCGAGCTGTTCGAGCCGCCCGGGTTGGTGGCGACCGCGACTTGGTCGGTCAGGCCGGCGACGCGCGGGAACTTCACGTTGACCGTCCCGTCGATCGTGTACTGGGTTATGTAGTTGAGCTCTTTTTCCTGAGACTGGGCTGTGGCGCCCGGCTGCTGGCCGATCACCGTGACCAGCAGCATACAGAGCGCGAGCGCGTAGGTGCCTAGCCGTCCCATACTGTATCCTCCATGCAACGCGCGACCGGGCGCGTCGTGTTTTACAGTGCGATGAGGGGCGGCGCTACGGCCGCGTGACAGTTGCATTATCGAACAGGATACCGGCGAGCGGCCGCGTGAACAGACCCGCCTGGCCGGACGTTAGCTCGCTGTCAGTCGCCTCCAGGATGAGCTGCCCGTCGAGATAGGCGCGGATCTGGCTGCCCTGGACGCTCAGCGCGATGTTGTGCCACGCGCGCTGCGAGTAGCCCGGGCCATCGAGCACCGCCAGCCGCGTCGCCTTGCCGTCGACGACCTTCTCCAGAATGTGCTTGGGGCCGTCCGGCAGCTCGTCCGCAACCACCTGGTAGCGGTAGAAGCTGTTGCCCTGGCGGCGGGCGACGACGCCGAAGTTGCCGGTGTACAGGTCGTAGGCATCGGCGCTGACCACATAGTCGGTCCAGCCGGCGTTACCGGTCACCAGCAGCGTCTCGCGCGCGCTGGACATACCGGCCAGCGTGGTGGCGTTCTGCACCAGGCGGCCCTCCTGGACCAGCCAGTCCGCCTGGTCCTCGGGGAGCGTCTCGGCCAGATCGACCACCTCCCAGGACGCGAGGGACTGCTCTGTGTCGAAGCTGTCCGAGAAGAGCAGCGCGCCGCTCGCCACCGCGGCCTTGTTGGGGTTGGCCGGGCCGATCGTCGGCGTGGGCGGGTAGCTCGGGTACTCGAGCAAGGGTCGGCCCTCCTCAGCCTGGGTTCCTGGGTTGACCACCAGGCTCATGGCCACGATCGCGAGCAGGGCGATCAGGCCGGTGGTAAGGGCTATCGAGAGACGGTAGCGCTTCATCGAGGGCATTCCTCCTTGTTCCGAAAACCTACAGTTGCTGTTGCCGCCAGCGTGCGCCGACGGTGAGCCTCGGTAGGGACAGCCGGCGCACGAACACATAACGGCGCCGCAGGCGGCCAGCAGCGCGTGGCTCCGTCGGATGTGGGAGGACGGACACACGAGCCGTTGCGGCTAGAGATGGAACCCACCCAGAGTCGTGTGGAAGCCGGCACGGCGAAGAAGTGGCTCATAGGTATGCCGCTGACCGCACGAGCAGTGGAGGGTCAGAAAGACAGAGTTTCAGCACTGCTCGTTCTGGTGCAGACGAGAAGTGACTGCCGCGTCACATCGTGAGGGGCAGCCAACGAATGACGGAATCGTGTGTTCTAATAAGCCATTAATGGCCGGGACATCGTAGATCGCTCTGATTGATTTGTCAACTATTTCCATCGTGTGCGCAGCCAGCGAAGATTAATCTCGAATGAGAATACGTATCCACGCTGTATGACGATCGCCAATTTCTGATCGTCACCACATACTATAATCTGGAGCCGCACATCGCGGCCTGTGATGATTGACAGGGCTTAGGTGGTCGGTGCCGAGCGCCCTCTTCCAGGCAGTCTGGATGTTCCCCAAACCAAGTCTGCTGCCTGCAAAGAGGTGAGGAGGACGACAGGCCTCCGAGAACCTCTTCCTCACCGCTCTGCGGAGCGCTGATGCGGGCAACCCGCAGGGCGACGTGTCAGTTGTGTGTCGAGAATCGCCTGTGCTGGCCAGAGGAGTATCTCTCCGCCCAAAATCATGAACTCTCGCCTCGATGAACCTCAGCGTATCCACCAGCGACTGCGACTCGATCTAGTACAGCCACTCAAGTTCAATCTGAGACTCCACATACTCAGTCAACTCGCGCTGTTTGGCGGCGTCCTGCTGATCCTTGCCATCGCAGTTACGATCGCCACGCCACAGCCCTCCACCCAACGTTATACCCTCGGCATGGCCGGCGACGAGCGAATCGCCGAGCGCTTCTGGCAGCGGGAATTCAATGGTGTGGAGCATTATCGATGGACGAACGGCTCCAGCTATCTCAACCTCAACGAGTTCCGGGGCATACCACTCGTCACGCTCTCGGTGCGCCTCGCGAGCCCGAAGAGCGCGCCGGATGCACCCCGCGACCTAACGCTTTGGAACGTCGGGCGACCACGGGTTCGCGTGCAGGTCGGGCAGAGTTGGCGAGTCTACCACATTCTGGCACATCCAGCGCAGCTTCCTTGGCAGGCATCAGGCGTCTGGCTCTTCAGCCCAACTGAGCGCGCCGCTCCCGACGATAACCGCGCCGTCGGGGTAATCGTGAGCGATGTCACCATCAAGCCGCTGGGCGAGCGCAGCGCGCCGGTCATGTGGCAGACGCTGTTCGGGCTTGCAGCGCTCACGCTTATCTACTGCTGGTCGCTCCAGCTGCTGCGCCCTCTCTATGCCGCGCTGGTAAGCCTCGCTCTCGGTCTTCTACTGATCGCCATCTGGCTGACACGCCCGGCAGCTATCGAGCCGCACATCGCTTCGATCTGGCGCGCAGGGCTGGCCGGCGCCCTCGTGCTCGCTGGGGTGTGGTTCGTGCAGGCGGCGGTGGAGAGACGCAAGCGCAATGAGCAGCGTGAGCGTTCCGCCCTCCGACATGCGCAGGGCGCGCTGCTGCTCCTGCTGAGCGTCTTTCTGGGGCTCTTTGCGCTCCTCTCCCTGCAATGGAGAATGACGCAGGACTCGCCCCTGCTGTTCTACTTCGCATACGCGATCGATGAACTGGGCACCGTGCCGTACCGGGATCTCTTCGAGCAGAATCTCCCGCTGACATATGCGCTGTATCTGCTCGTCGGGAAGCTCTCCGGGTACTCGGACACCGGCTTCCGGCTCGCCGATCTCCTGTATCTGGCGGCGATAGCGGCGGCCACCTGGGCGTTCATGCGCCGCTTCTGTGGCCGGGCCGCGTGGATGGGGGCCGTGCTGTTCCCCGTGCTCTACCTGGGCCACGGTGCGGTGGCGGGGATGCAGCGCGAGTATCTGATGATTCTGCCGCTCGCGCTCGCCCTGCTTGCGGCCTCGTCGTCCCTTCCCCGGCGCCGGAAGTCCCTGCTGGCAGGTCTGTCCTTCGGCCTGTCGGTTGCGATCAAGCCGCAGGCGCTCATCGCCTTCCCCCCGATTGCACTCTTCCTGATGCTCGATAGCGCCCAGACGAGTGGCGGACCAAGCGACAGCGCGGGCGGTGCGCTCCGCGAGCGGCTGAGAAGCACAGCGCCGGTTGGCGCACTCGCGCTAGGCGGCGCGCTTCTGCCGCTGGCGATCAGCCTCATCTACTTGGGGGCAGCCGGTGGGCTAGAGGCGTTCCTCGACATGTGGCGCGGCTACCTGCCGCTCTTCGCGCAGCTGAGCGGCACGAACCGGCTGGTGGAGGGGCCAGCGCGCACCGCCGAGCTCGTCCAGGGTTATTTCACGTTCGGCTCGCACTACGTCTGGTTCCCGGCCGCTGTGTGCGGCGCCATCTGCGCGCTGCGCTGGCGCGCCTCAACCGCGGGCGAGCGGCACTTCGTGCTGCTGCTCGCGGCGCTCACGCTGTGCTTCAGCGTCTACACCGTGATCGCGGGCCGCTTCTGGTACTATCACTGGTTCCCATTCCTATACTGCCTGACCTTGCTCGTCGCCCTCGGTTTCGTCGAGCAGCATCCGGGCGGGCACTGGGCAGGGCTCCGCGCGTGGCTTCCGCTGGCGCTCCTGCTCGCGACTATGATGCTGAAGATCGATGTGCCGTCGGGCTTCGAGGCGCAAGCTCAAGGGCGTTCGCTGCCGCCGCCCTCCGAGGGTCGGGCCGACCAGATCGACAGCTACCTCGGCGCCCACCTGCGGCCAGGGGACACCGTGCAGCCGCTCGACTGGAGCGGCGGCGTGCTCCACGGCATGCTGCTCGCACAGGCGCCGATCGCCACGCGATTCGTCTATGACATCCAGTTCTACCACCACGTGTCGGACCCATACATCCAAGGGCTGCGGCGCGAGGCGATCGAGGATCTCGAGCGAACCCGGCCGCGGTGGATCATCGAGCTGACCTTCAAGAAGCCTTGGATTCCGCCGCCCGGCGACGCCGCGGATTTCCCCGAACTGCGCGCCTTCGTCGAGCGCTCCTATGCACTGGTGGTACGCGGCGCAGGGTACGCGATCTATGAGCGAATAGACCATACAGAAAGCTTGTTGGGGAATAGAGTGTGAAACGAGTACGTGCTGCGTGTGCGTTGGGAGAGGCGTTCGAGGTGCAGTTTCTCGACCATCTTCCGCTGCTGATGGCGCTGTTCATCTTTCGTATCACGTGTGCCGTAGAAGGTACAGGTTTTGCAGTGAACCTTCTGCTGGCCGCTAGCAGTTCGGCCATTCTTGCGCAACTGAGTTGAGCCGCAGCGCCGACATGTGATCGCGATCATACACCCTCCTGGTATCGAGTATCTCCTGCTGCATGCTACCTTACATTGGTTCAGATCGGACCACTACCGGTCCGTCGATGCTCAATGTCGTTGAGCGCCAGATATAACTCGTACGGGTGGCATTCTGTGCCACAGAACCCGCGACCAGTATCAGTCAGCATCGCACCCACGCCAGTCGCTCATGCAACGGCACGTCACTCAACGTGATGGCTTCTGTCGCAACCTGCTCCTCGAGCCAAAGCAAGCGCTCAGAGCATGTGCCGAAGCCCTGCTTGTTGAGGATTTGCTGCACGGTCGGAAGGAGATGGCCAGGCCGGTGAGCACGAGATGGTTGCTGATGCGATTGCAGCCCCAAGCCGGATGCTCAAAGGCGAGCATCACAATCTGCTGGACGACCTCATCGGGCGTGGTGTGCGGGTGCGACTTGGTGACGGGAGGCAGGTCCTTGAGACTCTCCAAGCCTTGCAACTGGAAACAGCACTTAGCTTAGAGAATGAGAAGCTAATCCGGCCCATGCCGCTACGGCGGAAGGCTTCAGCCACGCTGCCGAGGTGTTGAGCGAGGAAGGACGGAGGGATGCTTGCGGGCGAGCTTGGTGGCCGGGTCGTTCTTGATGATCCCTCGTCGGTCGGTTGGCTGCTCATGAGAACCTCCACTGGCTGACATGCTTCCAGAACAGTTGACATCTCCTGTCCGCCAAGGAGGGCTAAAGTTCAAGCTTTATCAGAAGGCGTATGCTTCCAAGCACAAACTGCTACTTGATGCTATCTCTACTTGAGGCTCAGCGCCCCTGAGCTTCCGCTCGAAGCGCCGCACCCACCAGCACGATGCTCAGCGGGCGCGCGTCCCCCGGCGCGCGCTCGGCGGGCGCCCGGAGGACCAGGCGGTGCTCGCCGGGGACCAGGAGCAGCCTGAGCGCACGCGGGGTGGTCTCGACGCCGACGCGCCACACCCCGAGATCAACGCCGTCGAGCGCGATGCGCACATCGCGCGGCCGCGCGAACGCCTGCGCCGCCAGCTCGAGCGCCACCGCCTGCGGCGCCTCGGTCGGGTTGACCAAAACGATCTCGCCCTCGGCGCGCATCCAGCGCCAGTGCCGCTCGCCGTCGCGCTCGCGCTCGTTCCAGCCGCCGCCGAAGTACGCGAACGGGCGCACCGGCGCGTCCGGCACGCGGTAGGCGCTGAGCCGCCCGTCGGCGTAGACCGGGGCGACGCCCGGCAGCACCTGGTTCAGCGCCGCCTGCATCGCGCGGCGCCGGCGCTCCGTCAGGGCGTCCCAGTGGACGACGACGTGCCGGATCGCGTAGGTGTTCAGCGCGACGAGCGCGTCGTCCGGGCCGGCGGCGAGCAGCGGGCTCTCGTCGGGCGCGCCGCGCCACAGCTGGCGCACGCCCGGCGCCTCGTCGGCGAAGGTGTAGACCGGCAGGCGCGAGACGAAGCCGCCGAGGATCGGCCGCTGGTGGACCAGCTGGGCCTCGAGCGAGGCGGGCGACTCCTGGCGCGGCGGCAGGTCGGCGAGCGCGCCCTCCGCGCCGCGAAGCTGCCAGTAGTACGGGTGCGGCTCGGAGCGCAGCAGCGGCCAGGCCGGCGGGAGGTACTCGGCGGCGAGCAGCGCGGCCACCAGCCCCACGAGCAGCGGGCGCCGGCGGGCGGGGAGGCGCGCCAGCAGCCCGCGCAGCCCGAGCGCGGCGAGCGGCGCCAGCATCAGCACCGTGATCACCACGAAGTGGCTCGGGCGGCGCGCGATATCCACGCCCGGCAGGCCGGACAGCAGCGCGTAGGGCAGCGGCACGCCCGTGCGGAGCGCCCCGACCTGCAGCTCCGGGCCGAGCGCCAGGGCCAGCGCCGCCAGCCCGATCGCTCCCCACCGCCAGCCCGTCTCCGCCCGATGTGGCGCCTCATC
>Ga0207874_1002941_pt1 | contig 15061 bp, 10 predicted proteins | sample HigsolmetaAR201D_FD_184833 | JGI IMG/M metagenome (GOLD analysis project Ga0207874, IMG submission 184833) | Ionic liquid and high solid enriched microbial communities from the Joint BioEnergy Institute, USA - AR20-1-D (SPAdes) (version 2) ...
GGAAGTTGGGCTTCCGAACGGGCTTCGCCTCCCCAGACCCCTCCAGTGGAAGGTAGGCGTCCGGGCGGGCTTCGCCTCCCCAAACTCCTCCGGCGGATGTGTGGTTGGACCGCCGCGTAAGCCCTAGCTATGTCGCGCGCAGGCGGAGTCTGCGCCCCGTAGCCCGCGCTACTGGACCAGGTCCGCAAGCTCGGGCGCGAAGCGCCGCAGATCCTCCCGCAGCCGCAGCAGCGCCTGGTCGGCGGCCTTGGCCTCCAGCATCACGTCGAACGGCGGCAGGCCGCGCGCCGCCTCGACCACGGCGATGAACTCGAACGGGTTGAGGAAATCTGCGTGCTGCCCGTGACGCGGCGGGACGACGCGCATCGGCGCTCCGGCGCGCCCCGGCTGCAGGTGCGCCTCGGTGCGCTGGGTCGAGACGTGCACCTTCGGGCGCACGCCGCGCGGCCAGGTGCAGAGCGCCAGCCCGAGCGCCGCGCGCAGCGTGATCCGCTCCGGGTTGTTCAGCTGCAGGTGCAGCGTGTCCAGCACCACCGGGATGCCGGTGCGCTCGTGGAGGCGCAGCAGCGGCGCCAGCCCGAACGACCCTGCGTCCGGCTCCACCGCCAGCCGCGCCCGCGCCGCCGCCGGCAGCCGCTCCAGCCGCTCGGCGAAGCGCCCGAGCGCCGCCTCCGGCCCATCGCCCCCGCCGCCGATGTGCACCACCAGCGTTCCCTCCGGCCCGGCCCCGAGCGCATCCATGAGCTGCGCCTGCGCCGCAACCTCGCGCAGCGCCCGACCGGCCACCGCCTCGTCCGGAGACGCCAGCGCGACGTGCATGCCCAGGTGCATGGTCTGCCGGATGCCGTGTGCCCGCGCCAGCGCGCCCACCTCGGCGAGCAGCGCCGCCGACTCCGCGATCTGGCGCAGCAGCTCCTCCGGCCCGGCCCGCCCCGGGTCCGGCGCTAGGTCGTCGGGCAGCCGGTAGAGCGCGATGCGCTGCTCGGCGAGGTACAGCAGCACGTCGCGGAGCATGAGCAGGCTGAGGCTCAGGTGCGGCGGCGGCTCGCCCGGCCGCGCGTCGCGCCGCCCGTCCCGCGCCCGAAGCCCGCCCCGCCCGAGGATCTTGACTGCAACGCCGAGCCGGATCATAGGGGTGTTACACTACAGCGGTACCGCTGTAGTGTAACACGAGAACATATGTTCGTCAAGGGTGCGGTGCCGCCCGGGTCGGCTTGGGGAGGTGTTGTGGCCCAACGTCCCTCTCTTTTCGCCGCTCTGCAGCGACTGCGTCGCCGCAGAGCGGCGAGGAAAAAGGGTCTCGGAGGGCCTGCGGCCCTCCGGACCTCCCGCAAAAAGCAGTCTTGGCAGACATACGGTCCGCTGGACCTCCTAGCTCGCGAGAGGGGCCTTGGTGGACGAGTGGCCCGCCGGACCTCCCGGCGGAGAGCGGCCCGTAGAAGGTCTGCGGGCCTACACGCCCTCTCGCAGGAGGTCGTGATCTGCAGCCCACCGCACCTCCGGCGGAGAGCGGCCTTGGTGGACGAGTGGCCCGCCGGACCTCCCGGCGGAGAGCGGCCCGTAGAAGGTCTGCGGGCCTGCACGCCCTCTCGCAGGAGGTCGTGATCTGCAGCCCACCGCGCCTCCGGCGGAGAGCGGCCTTGGTGGACGTGTGGCTCTCTGCACCTCCCGGCGGAGAGCGGCTCGTAGAAGGTCTGCGGGCCTTCACACCCTCTCGCAGGTCGTGATCTGCAGCCCACTGCACCTCCCGGCGGAGAGCGGCCTTGGCGGGCGAGTGGCCCTCTTCACCTCCGTAGGGAACAGGACGCCCGTGGGCGCTAGGCCAGGTAGCGCCTGAGGTAGCGCCCGGTGTGCGAGCGCTCGCACGCGGCGACCTGCTCCGGTGTGCCGGCCACCACCAGCTCGCCGCCGGCGTGCCCGCCGTCCGGCCCCAGGTCGATCACATAGTCGGCGGTCTTGATCACATCGAGGTGGTGCTCGATCACCAGCACGCTGTGCCCGGCGCCCACCAGCCGGTTCAGGCTGTCCAGCAGCCGCTGGATGTCCGCCAGGTGCAGCCCGGTGGTCGGCTCGTCCAGGATGTACAGGTTGTGCGCGCCGCGCTTGATCTTGCCGAGCTCGGACGCCAGCTTGATGCGCTGCGCCTCGCCGCCCGAGAGCGTGGTGGAGGACTGGCCGAGCTTCAGGTAGCCGAGCCCGAGATCGTTCAGCACGCCGATCTTGCGGGCGATCAGCCGGTGCTCGGCGAAGAACTCCGCGCCCTCCTCCACCGGCATGTCGAGCACCTCGGCGATGTTCCGGCCCTTGTAGGTCACCTCCAGCGTCTCCTCGTTGAAGCGCGCGCCCTTGCAGGCCGGGCAGGGGTTCTCGACATCTGGCATGAAGTGCAGGCTGGTGATCACCACCCCTTCGCCGGCGCACTCCTCGCAGCGCCCGCCCTTGACGTTGAAGCTGAAGCGGCCGGCGCCGTAGCCGCGCCGCTGCGCCTCGGGGGTGGCCGCGAACAGCTGCCGGATGTCGTCGTAGAAGCCGATGTAGGTGGCCGGGTTCGAGCGCGACGAGCGGCCGATCGGCGTCTGGTCGATGTCGATCACGTCGCTGATCTGCTCGATGCCGTCGATCCGGTCGTGCGCGCCGTACAGGGTGCGGCTGTCGTGCAGCAGGTTGTGCAGCCGCTTGTACAGGATCTCGTTCACCAGGCTGCTCTTGCCGCTGCCGGACGCCCCGGTGACGCACACCAGCACGCCGAGCGGGATGGGCACGTCGATGTTCTTCAGGTTGTTCTCGCGCGCCCCGCGGATGATGATCCACCCCGGCCGCCTGCGCGCCGCCCGCCCGTTGGCGCGAGCGCTGGGCGATGGGGCCGCCGGATCGCGGTCGGGGAGCCTGCGGCGCTGCGCCGGCAGCGGGATCGAGCGCGCGCCGCGCAGGTAGGCGCCGGTGAGCGACGCGGGGTCGCGCTCGATCTCGGCGATCGTCCCCTGGGCCACCACCCGCCCGCCGTGGGCGCCCGGCCCCGGCCCCATCTCGAGGATGTGGTCCGCGGCGCGGATGGTCTCCTCGTCGTGCTCGACGACGATCACGGTGTTGCCGATGTCCCGCAGCCGCCGCAGCGTCTGGATCATTTTGACGTTGTCCTTGGGGTGCAGGCCGATCGACGGCTCGTCGAGCACGTAGAGCATGCCCATCAGCCCGCTGCCGATCTGGGTCGAGAGCCGGATGCGCTGGCTCTCGCCGCCCGAGAGGGTCATCGAGCGCCGGTTCAGGCTCAGGTAGTCCACGCCGATCCCTAGCAGCAGCTCGAGCCGCGCGACGATCTCCCTGCGCACCTGCTCGCCGGCCTGGCGGCTGCGCTTGCGGAACGGCACGTCCTCCAGGAAGGCGCGCAGCTCGGCGAGCGGCATGTCGCCGAGCTCGTGGATGTTCTTGCCCTTGATTGTCACCAGCAGCCGCTGCGGCTTGAGCTTGGTCCCCCTGCAGTCGGGGCAGACGTGCTCGGCCATCACCTTGCGCAGGTAGGTCTCCATGTGGGTGTGGGCCACCTGCTGGCGGCGGTAGTGCTTGTAGCGCCGCTCGATGTCGTTGATGATGCCGTCGAAGCGGAACAGGCGGCCGACGTGCTCGGCGCCGCGGGTGGCGCCCGGCGGCATGACGATCGGGAAGCGCTCGCCCTTCGTGCCGTACAGCACCACCTCCACGGCCTCCGGCGGCAGCTCGCGCCAGGGCTGGTCCAGGCTGAAGCCGTAGTGCGCCGCCACGCTGACCATGATCTTGGTCGGCCAGGTGTTCTTGTCGTAGGTGAAGGCCTCCGGCACGAAGCACCCCTCGCGGATGCTGCGCTCCGGGTGCGGCACGAGCAGGTCGGCGTGGACCTTCATGTACGTCCCCAGGCCGCTGCAGGTCGGGCAGGCGCTGTCGGGGTCGTTGAACGAGAAGTAGTACGAGTGCAGCTCGCCCATCACCGTCAGGTGCTCGGGGCAGCAGAACGAGTCGCTCCAGGCCGCCAGGTCCAGCTCGGCGCCCGCCGGCGGCGCGATGCGGAAGCGCAGGAACCCCTCGCCCACCCGCAGCCCGCTCTGCGCCGAGACGACCACCTGCTTCAGGATGTCGTCGCGCAGGTCGCGCCGCCCCTCGCCGACCCGGGCGCGCTTGACGGTGAAGCGGTCCACCAGCACCTCGAGCCGGTAGCTGCGGCCCTCGTCGAGCTCCAGGTCCTGGCTGATGTCGCGCAGCTCGTCGTCCACGTACAGGCGCCGGTAGCCGCGGGTGCGGATCTCGCCCCACAGGTAGCTGAAGTCCTCGCCGTAGATCTTGTGCACCGGCGCGCAGATCTCCACCACAGTGCCCTCGGGCAGCGCCAGCAGGTGCTCGGCGATCTGGTGCGGGGTGCGCACGGGCACCTCGCGCCGGCAGACCGGGCAGTGCGCCACGCCGCTGGTGGCGTACAGGAGCCGCACGAAGTCGTAGATGTCGGTCATCGTGCCGACCGTCGAGCGCGGGTTGCGGCTGACGGTCTTCTGCTCGATCGAGACCACCGGCGAGAGGCCGTAGACGAAGTCGACGTCCGGCTTCTTCAGCTGCTCGACGTGCCGGCGGGCGTAGGCCGAGAGCGACTCGAGGAAGCGGCGCTGCCCCTCGGCGTAGATCGTCTCGAACGCCAGCGAGGACTTGCCCGAGCCCGAGAGCCCGGTGATCACCACCAGCTGCTCGCGCGGGATGGACACGTCGATGTTCTTCAGGTTGTTCTCGCGCGCCCCACGGATGACGAGGTCTTTGCTCTTGGTCTGTGCGCTCATAGCTCCTCTCAACGATCCACGGAGGACACGGAGGGCACGGAGGGGATCAGCCCCAGCGCCTGCGCTTCGTGGGCATGCAGCACGGCGGTCGATGACAGCATGGCATTACTTTCGCGAAGCGATCGAACATCCTCCGGCAACCGAACCACTGCGCTCCGTGGATCAGGCTGGCTCGTAGTAGTACGCCGCCTCGTCCACCGTCACCCGGCTCTTCTCGGTGAGCCGCATCGGCACCGGCACCTTGTGCAGCACGCCCTGCTCGGCCAGCCACTCGCACGCCAGCGCCGCGCCGCCGTTGTCGCTCTGCAGCTGGTTGCGGAAGTAGGCGTCGATCTCGGTCGCCGTGCGCGCGCCGCCCTGCTCCGCCAGGTAGCTCAGCACCGGCCGGAACAGCGCTTCGATCCGCTCGACCAGGTAGCCCTCCACCGCCAGCAGGATCTCCTGCATCAGCTCGGGGGTCTTGGGCCGGTCGATCACGTCGAAGTAGATGCGCCGGAAGAAGGCCGGGTTGTGGCGCATCGCCTGCTGCACCACCTCGCGCCCGGTCACCTCGCCGTTCAGCAGCGTCTCGATGCTCGCCAGGTGGCTGACCATGTACATGTGCCAGAGGAAGCTGTAGGCCGGGTCGTGCTTGACGTACAGCCACTTCTGCGCCTTGGTGAGCAGCGACACGACCCAGGTGGCCTGCCCGAGCAGCTGCAGCTCGCGGTCGGCCTCGCCGAGCTTCCCGGCGTCGGCGTAGTACTCGCGGATGGACTCGTCTGTGGTGAACAGCAGCGTGCTCTTCGAGAAGTAGGAGTGGAAGAACGAGCTGGTGAGCGCGCCCTCGATCTCCTTGCGGAAGCGGCTGCGGCTGTAGAGCAGCACGTGGATGTTGATGCCGTCCTCGACCAGCGCGTAGCTGCGCAGCGGCCGCCGCTCGTCGCGCCCCACTAGGATCACGTCGATGTCCGACTTCTCCCAGACCTGGTCGTGCGACAGGCTGCCGCACAGGATCGCGGCGAGGATGTAGTCGTCCTGCCGCACCCTGGCGACGAACGCTGCGAGCGCCGCCTGGTAGCGGGCGCGCACCGCCTCTGCTGGCTGCAGCACCGGGGGTTGGACCATCGGTCGCCTCCTTCAGTGGCCGTCGTCATCGGGCGTGGGGATGAAGGAATACTCTACCCGATCGCTGTGACACCTACCGCCACAGCCGGCCCGCATCCCTTGACTTCTCCACCCCGGCGGCGTATCATTGGCAGCACGACACGCGGCGGCCCCTCGGCGCCAGCCGTGTCGCGCTCCTTTCCAGCTGCTCGCGGGGCAGGGTGCCAGCCGTGATCCCCGTTCGCAGTGTAAGGCATTATAGCATGGTTGAAGGAAAGGTCAACCGCTAAATTTTGGCTTTTTAAAGCTCAAAACTGAGGTTTCGAAGATCGGACTTAAGCCGCTTCGAACGCTTTACACACTCTCGGGATTTTCGCTGAATTAAAGATGCCGCCCCCATCCCCTGGGAGCGGCCCTCGGCGCCTCACGTATCCCACTTCTAATTACCGATAGATCACGGCAGCGCCGCGTCGGCCAGGGCGTGCGCCAGCGCGATCGGCTCGGCGTCGCTGCGGTTGCAGAGCACCGCGGCGGTGAGCCGCCGGTCCAGGTAGCGCACGATCGCAGTGCGGAAGCCGACGGTCTCGCCGGTGTGGTAGGCGAGCCGCAGCCCGCGGCGCGCGCCGATGTACCAGCCGAAGCCGTAGCCGCCGCTGCCATCCGGCAGCGCCACAGCCGGGGCGAAGGCGGCCTCCAGCGCCCGCGCGCTCACCAGGCGCTCCTCGGCGAGCGCCGCGTCCCACAGCGCCAGGTCGTCCACCGAGGCGTAGATCCCCCCGTCCCCGAGCGTCGAGCTGGTGATGCTCTGGTCGGTGCGGACGAAGCCCGCGCCGCGGCGGCTGTAGCCGTAGGCGCGGTTGGCGATCTGCGACCTGCCGGCCTCGTAGGCCACCGCCGCCATCCCCAGCGGGGCGAAGATCTCCTCGCGCAGGAAGGCCGCGAACGGCCGGCCCGCCACCCGCTCGACGATCAGCGCCAGCAGGCAGTAGCCGGTGTTGCTGTACTGAAACGCCGTGCCGGGCGGCGCGTACAGGCGGCGCTCGCGCTGCACCAGCTCGAGCACATCGGCATCGAGCACCGGCACGGTCGCGTCGGCCGGGATGAGCTCCTCGTAGTCGGGCAGGCCCGAGGTGTGGGTGAGGAGCTGGCGGACGGAGATGCGCCCCCAGGCAGGCGGCGCGTCGGCGAAGAAGCGGGTGATCTGGTCGTCGTAGCTGATCAGGCCGCGCTCGGCGAGCAGCACCACCGCCATCGCCGTGAACTGCTTGGACACCGAGGCCAGCCGGTAGCTCGTCGCGGGCGTGCAGGCGACCTGCGCCTCGAGGTCCGCGGCGCCGAAGGCCGCGCGGTAGACGACGCGCCCATCGCTGATGAGGATCGCGCTCGCGCCCGGCACGTCCAGCCGGTCGAACGCGGCGAACAAGGCGTCCGCCGATGGCTCCTGTCTCGCAGCCATGTGCCCTCGCTTTCATCTCCGCGCTCCTGCTCGCCGCCATGATACGCGATCGGCGGAGGGCGCACCGCGCCCGCTGCAGAATTGAGTGCGTTGCGTAATCGTACGTTGGCGTCCGTGCGGCTACAATCGGGAGGGACGACTGTGTAGTAGAGGAGGACCGCTATGGCACTTCGTCGCACCACCCGCTTCCTGGTCGGCCTGCTCGCGCTCGGTCTGCTCGCGGCCGCGCTGCCCGGCGCCGCTGTCGCCAACGCGCCCTCGGCCGTCGGCGCGCCGGTGCTGAAGTGGCAGCGCGGCGGGTGCTTCGCCTCCTGGTGCCAGACCGGCTGGTACTCGTCGCCCGCGGTCGCGGACCTGGACGGCGACGGGCAGCCCGAGGTGATCTGGGGCTCGTACGACGTCGTCGCCCTGCGCGGCGACACCGGCGCGCTCGTGTGGCGCGCCACGGGCAGCCAGCGGGTCTGGCCGGGAGTCGCGGTGGCCGACCTGACCGGCGACGGCAGCCTGGAGGTGATCGCCGGGCGCGGCGGCGACCAGGTGACGGTCTACAACGCAGCCGGCGGCACGGTCTGGACGCGCAACCCCTTCGGCAGCGGCGAGGTGCGCACGCTGGCGGTGGCCGACCTCGAGGGCGACGGCGTCAAGGAGGTGATCGTCGGGCGGGCCAGCGGCGGCTCGCACGAGCAGATCAACGTCTTCGAGGCGAACGGCAACGTGCGCCCCGGCTTCCCGGCGCCCGCCGCCGGATCGCCGGGCTACGGCTGGGGCATGTACAACAACAACATCGCCATCGCGGACCTGGACGGCGACGGCGACAAGGAGCTGATCGGCCCGACCGACACCCACTACATCACGGCGGTGGACCACCAGGGCAACCAGCTGCCGGCCAGCCCGATCTACGGCGCCGGTAAGGTCTGGCGGCAGGTCGGTGTGCACGTGGATCACGCGGTGGACCTGCGCGGCTACGCCAACTGCGGCGTCGAGCACCGGCCGAACTTCGCCGACAGCGCGCCGGCGATCGGCGACCTGAACGGCGACGGCACGCCCGAGATCGTAGTCGTCGGTAACGTCTACGACTGTGACGCCAACCCCTACAAGAGCCTATACCAGATCCCGTTCGTGCTGAAGCTGGACCGGACGCGCTGGAGCGGCAGCGGCTTCGACTGGACCGCGGTGCCGGCGCCGGAGCCGGGGAGCGAGCCGCTGTCCGAGAACTACCAGGTGATGGAGAACGTGGCGCGCAACGCGGTGCTGGCCGACCTGGACGGCGACGGCATGCAGGAGATCCTGTACCCCTCGTACGACGGGCGGCTGCACGCCTACTGGCTGGACAAGACGCAGCACGGGAGCTGGCCGTTCGACGTGCCCGGCAGCGGGATACGCTTCGCCAGCGAGCCGGCGGTGGCCGACCTGGACGGCGACGGGCGAGCGGAGATGATCGTCGCCTCGTGGCCGGAGAAGGGCGGCGGGCGTATCGGGCAGCTGCATGTGCTAGACTACCTCGGCAACCAGCTGCACGCCGTGGATCTGCCCGCGCCGGTGGGGAGCGCCACGTGGAACGGCGCGCTCGGCGCCCCGACGGTGGCGAACATCGACGCCGACCCCGACATGGAGGTGGTGGTCGGCACGGTGTCGAGCGGCGTGGTGGCCTACGACCTGCCGGGGAGCGCGGGCGCGCGCTGCCTGTGGTGCACCGGGCGCGGCAGCTACCTGCGCGCCGGCGTCGCCGCGGCGTCGGACGGCTTCACGCTGCGGATCGAGGGGCCTGTGCAGGCGATCGAGCCGGGCGAGGCCGCCACCTTCCAGGTGGTGCTCGGGCGCGACGGCACGTTCGCCGAGAGCGTGTCGCTCAGCGCCAGCGTCGACCGGGCGGGGGTGAGCGCCAGCCTCTCGGCGCCGAGCCTCACGCCGCCGGGGACGGCGACGCTGACCGTGCAGCACAGCGGGGGCGCCGCGGGCTGGTTCGCGGTCACCGTGACCGCCACGAGCGGCGGGGCCTCGCGCAGCGCCACGGCCTACGTCCTGGTGGGCGGCGCGCAGCAGTTCCTCCCGGCCACGGGCCGCTGAGCGGGGCGTTGGAGCACGGCGCGCGGCCGGTTCGGGGAACGCGCGCCGTGCCCGTCGTTGGGGCGCAGCACGCGGCGCAGGACACGGCGCGGCGCCGATACGTGTTTTCCGTGTCCTCCGTGCTCTCCGTGGATCGGGAAAGGAGCTCCACCATGCACTACCGACTCTTCGGCCGCACCGGCGTGCGCGTCTCGCCGCTGTGCATCGGCGCGATGAACTTCGGCGACGCCACCGACGAGGCCGAGGCGTTCCGCATCGTCGACCGGGCGCTCGAGGCCGGGATCAACTTCTTCGACACGGCCAACGTCTACAACGGCGGCGAGAGCGAGCGCATCCTCGGGCGCGCCCTGGCGCGCGACGGCAAGCGCGACCAGGTGTTCCTCGCCACCAAGGCGTTCAACCCGGTCGGCCCCGGCCCGAACGACCGCGGCGCCTCGCGCCTGCACCTCATCCGCGCCTGCGAGGACTCGCTGCGCCGCCTCGGCACCGACCACATCGACCTGTACCAGATCCACCGGCCCGACCCCGACACGCCGGTCGACGAGACGCTGGCCGCGCTCACCGACCTGGTGCGGGCGGGCAAGGTGCGCTACGTCGGCTGCTCGACTCACCCGGCCTGGCAGGTGATGGAGGCGCTGATGGTCAGCGAGCTCAAGGGCTACGTGCGCTACGTCAGCGAGCAGCCGCCCTACAACCTGCTCGACCGGCGCATCGAGAACGAGCTAGTACCGCTCTGCCTGGCGCACGGGCTCGCCATCATCCCCTGGGCGCCGATGGCCCAAGGCGTGCTCGCCGGGCGCTACGATGACGCCGCGGCCCCGCCGCCGGACTCGCGCGCCGCGCGGCGCGGCGGGGTCTACGCCGAGCGCGTGACCCAGCGCGGCATCGAGGTGGGGCGGCGCTTCGCGGCGCTGGCGCGGGAGGCCGGCATCCCGCCCGGCCAGCTGGCGCTGCTGTGGTGCAAGGACCAGCCGGGGATCACCGCGCCGATCTACGGGCCGCGCACGCTCGAGCAGCTCGAGCAGGTGCTGCCGGTGCTGGAGATGGAGCTGCCGGACGAGCTGCGCGCGGCCTGCGACGAGCTGGTGCCGCCCGGCTCGGCGGTGACGAACTTCTTCAACAGCGCGGCCTGGATGAAGATGCGGGTGGGCTGAGGCGGCTACTCCTCCCACACGGGCACCGGCGGCAGGCCCGCGGCGCGGCGGGCGCGGTCCACCACCTCCTGGATGAAGGCGGTCTTGGCGCGCGTGTAGCCGTCGGGGTCGTCGGCGTACTGCTCGGCCAGCGCCCGCTTCAGCGCGCCGTAGGCCGCGGCGTCCTCCGGGTGCGCCAGCAGGTAGTCGCGCAGAAGCCGCTCGTTGCGCTCGCCCCAGGTCGCGTGCTCGACGATGTGCAGGTGGAAGCGCAGCCCGCGCTGGCCGTCCTGCTTCTGCAGGAAGATGCGGCGCGGCATGCCCGTCTCCCGCGGCTGGTAGCCGAGCGGCCGCAGCAGCTCCGCCGCGCGCTCGCCGTCCTCGAGCGTCCTCACCGCCGCCATCATGTCGATCACCGGCTTGGCCTCGAGGCCGGGCACGGCCGTGCTGCCGATGTGCTCGAGCGCGACGAAGAGCTCGCCGACGCGCCCCGTCAGCGCCGCGCGCTCGGACTGGTACACCTCGCTCCAGGCGGGGTCCGGCGGCACGACCCGCACCCTCGCGGCGGCCTGGTCCGGCGCCATGGCCGCCAGCCGCTCGAAGGCCGACGGCGGCGGGCCGCGCTCGAGGCGCTGGCGGATCAGCTCGGCGCAGGCCTCCGGGCTCAGCAGCGACGTGTCGACCTCGAGGTCGTAGATGCCGGGGGTGTGGACCGCCGCCTGCCAGCGCAGCACCTCCTCCGGGATCGGGTCGGCGGGCCCGCCGGCGTTGTAGCCGGTGGCGCGGCGCCGCTCCATGATCACCTCAACCGGGCAGCGCACGCCGACGAACAGCGCGGGCAGGCCGCGCAGGCGCCGGGCGCAGTCGGCGAGGATCCCGCGCGGCGCCGCGTAGGCGTCGTGGTGCCCGACGTCGACCACGACGTTCAGGCCCAGCCGGCTGTGGGCGGCGATCGACTCGTACATGGCGGCGTACAGGCGCTGGACCAGCGGCTCGAGGTCCGGGCGCTCGCCCCCCGGCCGCAGCCCGATCCCCGGCTGGTAGCGCGCCGGGGTCATCTTCTTGAAGCCGTCGACTCCCAGGTTCATCCACAGGCCGTCGAACGTCGCCTGGATCGCGGCGGCGATGCTCGACTTGCCCGAGCGCGGGACGCCGTTCAGGACGATGATCTGTCCGGGCTGGTGCGCCACGTTCCTCTCTCCTGACACTGCTCTCTGCTCCGCGGGGAAGTGCGGGCGGCGGCCTCGCCGCCACCGTGCGCCGCGATCTAGTGTAGCATGTGCGGTGGCCCCGGCGTGCCGCGAGAGGGCGCCGTGGTACTCTGCCGAACCGCACCCGAGCGATGACAAGGAGCCGAACATGTCCGCAACCGCGCCGCTGCCCCGCAGCACCCCGGAGAGCGAAGGGATCGCATCGTCTGCCATCCTCGCGTTTATCGACGCGGCGGAGCGAGAGCTCGAGAGCCTCCACAGCTTCATGCTGCTGCGCCACGGCGCGGTGGTGGCCGAGGGGTGGTGGGAGCCCTACGCCGCTCAGCACCCGCACATGCTGTTCTCGCTGAGCAAGAGCTTCACCTCGACGGCGGTCGGGCTGGCGGTGGCCGAGGGCCGGCTGTCGGTCGACGACCGCGTGCTGGACTTCTTCCCCGAAGAGGCGCCGCCGGTGGTCAGCAAGAACCTGAAGGCGATGCGCGTGCACCACCTGCTGTCGATGTCGACCGGGCACGCGGAGGATACGAGCCCGCGGTTCCGCGAGCGCGAGGACGGCGACTGGGCGAAGGCGTTTCTGCTCGAGCCGGTGGCCTACGAGCCGGGCACGCACTTCCTCTACAACAACGGCGCGAGCTATATGCTGTCGGCGATCGTGCAGCGGCTGACGGGCGTGACGCTGCTGGAGTACCTGCGCCCGCGCCTGCTCGACCCGCTGGGGATCGAGCGCGCCACCTGGGAGACCTGCCCGCGCGGCGTGAATATCGGCGGGTGGGGCCTGAGCATCACCACCGAGAGCATCGCCCGCTTCGGGCAGCTGTACCTGCAGAAGGGAGTCTGGAACGGCGAGCGGCTGCTGAGCGAGGCGTGGGTCGAGGCGGCCACGTCGCGCCAGGTGTCCAACGGCAGCAGCCCGGAGAGCGACTGGGAGCAGGGGTACGGCTACCAGTTCTGGCGCTGCCGCCACGGGGCGTACCGCGGCGACGGGGCCTTCGGCCAGTTCTGCGTCGTGATGCCGGAGCAGGACGCGGTGATCGCGATCACCTCGGGGCTGGGCGACATGCAGGCGGTGCTGAACCTGGTGTGGAAGCACCTGCTGCCGGCCTTCGAGCGGGCGCCGCTCAGCCCCGATCGCCAGGCGCACGCGCGGCTCACTCAGCGGCTCGGCAGCCTGAAGCTGGCGCTCCCGGCGGGCGCGCGCTCCGCGGCGCTGGCCGCCAAGGTCTCAGGGCGGCGCTACGTGGCCGAGCCGAACGACCTGGCGGTCGAGGCGATCGCCTACGACTTCCAGGACGGGCGCGCGGTCATCACCGTGCGCGATGCCCGGGGCGAGCACACGGTGGTGTGCGGGGCCGGGGAGTGGGTCCGCGGCACGACGACGCTCAGCCCGTACGGCGAGCAGGCCGTGGCGGCGGCCGGCGCGTGGGCGGCCGATGACACCTACGAGGCGACGGCCTACTTCTACGAGACGCCCTTCCGCCTCACGCTGACCGGGCGCTTCGTGGGGGATGAGCTCCGCTTCGACTACGCGCTGAACCAGTCGTTCGGCCCGACCACCTTCCCGCAGATCGTGGCGCGGGCGGCGGGCTAACTCGCGCCGGAGGGCATGCGAAAGGGCGTGTGCCGGGGAGCCAAGCTGCCCCGACACACGCCCTCTTTACGTCTAGCGCGTGGGCTTACCAGCGGCTGCTGCGGGCCGGCCGGCGCTGCTGGAAGCAGTCCGAGCAGTACACCGGCTTGTCGCCGCGCGGCACGAACGGCACCTGGGCCTCGCGGCCGCAGGAGTCGCAGGTGGCGGTGTGCATCTCGCGCGGGCCGCGGTCGTAGCCGCCGCTCGAGTAGCCGCCGTTCGAGTAGCCGCCGCCGTAGCTGTCGCCGCCGCTCGAGTAGCTGCGGCCGCCGCCGCTGGCCTTGCGCTGCTGCCGGCAGGACGGGCAGCGGCTGGGCTCATTGGTGAAGCCCTTCTGCGAGTAGAAGTCCTGCTCGCCGGCCGTGAACACGAAGTCCATGCCACAGTCCCGGCACGTGATGGTCTTGTCTGCGTAGCTCATCGCTCGCCAACTCCTTGGGTAAAAAAACTGACACTTGTCACTGGTTTGGGGAGACGATGAGCGGGAGAGCACGCATCCTGGGGGAACAGGAGGGGATCTGAAGCGTATCGTGGAGCCAAACCTTTCGTTGACTAGGGCATTATACCACACATATGCGCGGCGCGCTAGCCCCAATTTTTGCGGAAAAAAAGGCCGTGGAGGGCCCGTCCCTCCACGCCTCCCGGCGGAGCACCACTCCGCGCCCCAGGAAGGGCTTGGGGAGGCGAAGCCTCCCCAGAGCCTTTCTTTAGCCGCACGTCTCAACCGCACTGCCCGTTGCGCTGCAGCACAGCAGCCGCTCGTCTCAGTGGGCATTGCAGCACATCAGCCTGTGCCTGGGGTACGGGCATCGGTGGAGGTGGGCATGACAACCCCGGGTGCAGGGCGGAGCGCCTGCATGCATGAATGACAGCACAAGCTGCACCGCGCCCCAGGAGGGATTTGGGGAGGCGAAGCCTCCCCAGAGTCTTTAGGGGAGCCGCAGGCCGAGCGTGACGGTGTGCGGCGTGAATCCGGCGCGCGCGTAGAAGGCGAGGGCGCGCTCGTTGGCGGCGTAGGCCGTCACGGTGACGAAGGCGGCGCCGCGCTCCTGCGCCCACGAGAGAAACGCGCGCACCAGCTGCTCGCCGGCCCCCCGGCTGCGCCAGGCCGGCGCGACGCAGATGCTCTCGAGCTCGGCCGTGATCGCGGGGCGGTAGTCGTTCGCGTCGCGGGTGTGCCCGGCGAGGTAGCCGATCACCGCGCCCTGCGCCTCAGCCACCAGGCAGATGTACGACGCGCGCTCCAGCATCCCGCCGAAGTAGGCCGCGCCGTGCTCGCGCGCCCAGGCGTGGTTGACGAGCGGGTCGCGCGTGCCGGAGTCCTCCTGGAACAGCTGGTCGTTGAGCGCGACGATCGCGCCCACGTCGGCCTCCGCTGCCCGGCGGATGTTGATTGCGTCCTTGTTCATAGCGCCTCCTTGCCGTGCCGGCTCGCAGCCGTGCTTCCGTCGTCTGCTGCGGTTGACAGGACCCTGACTGGGCGCTAGGATTCGGCGTGGTGGGACTGCACCTGGCTCGCACGTGCTGCGCTTGTGTAAGAAGTATATCATAGGTTGCGGGGAGGGGCAACCGAGAAAAATTTGATTGGAGCGGGTATTTTTGCCAAGTGGCGGCGGATTAATAAACGAAAAACGATTTACATCCTTTCGTTCTTCATAGAGCAGTAAAGAACGAGTCGCGGGGAG
>Ga0207874_1002970_pt1 | contig 14933 bp, 10 predicted proteins | sample HigsolmetaAR201D_FD_184833 | JGI IMG/M metagenome (GOLD analysis project Ga0207874, IMG submission 184833) | Ionic liquid and high solid enriched microbial communities from the Joint BioEnergy Institute, USA - AR20-1-D (SPAdes) (version 2) ...
CAACGGCGAACCGAGCCAGCAGCACCTGTTCCGGGTCCGGACCGCGATCGGGGCCGGCGGGATCGACGCCCGGCGGATGACCGCCGACCCGGGCTGGCACTCGGCGACCGTCGGCGGCGACGTCCTGGTGGTGCACTCCCGCTCGCTGGACGAGCCCGGCGGGATCTGGACGGTCTGGCAGGGCGACCGGGAGGTCGGGCGGTTGCGGAACCTGGCCGCGACCCCGCCGTACGCCCCGCGCCCGGCGCTGGAGCGGGTCACCGACCGCCGCCTGCCGGCCGCGGTGGTGTACCCGAGCCACCACGTCGCCGGCCGCCGGCTGCCGGTCCTGCTCGACGTCTACGGCGGCCCGGGGCACCAGGAGGTGGTCGCGTACCGGTCGGCCTGGTTGGAGCGCCAGTGGTGGGCCGACGCCGGGTTCGCGGTGGTCACGGTCGACAACCGGGGTACGCCCGGTGTGGCGCCCTCGTTCGAGAAGGTGGTGCACAGGCGGCTCGCCGACGTGATCCTCGCCGACCAGGCGGACGCGTTGACCGCGCTGGCCGGCAAGCATCCCGACCTCGACCTCGACCGGGTCGCGGTCCGGGGCTGGTCGTTCGGCGGCTGGCTGGCCGTGCTCGCCGTGCTCTGCCGGCCGGACCTGTTCCGGTGCGCCATCGCCGGGGCGCCGGTCACCGACTGGAGCCTGTACGACACCGCGTACGCCGAGCGCTACCTCGGGTTGCCGGCGGACAGCCCGGAGGTGTACGCCCACCACTCGCTGCTCGAACTCGCCGCCGAGCCGGTACGGCACCATGCCGACGCCCGGCCGATCCTGCTGGTGCACGGCCTCGCCGACGACAACGTGGTGGCCGCGCACACCCTGCGGCTCTCCGCGGCCCTGCTGGCCGCCGGACGTCCCCACTCGGTGATCCCGCTCACCGGGGCCACCCACATGGCGGCCGGCGGCACGGCCGAGCGACTGCTCGCCCTGGAACTCGACTTTCTCCGCCAGCACCTCTGACCCCTCCTCCCCCGCCGGCGCCCGCGCCCCGGTGACGCTGGGCGCGGTCGCCGGAACGTGACACGATCAGGCGGTGACCAGCAGAACCACCGAGGAGCAACGGCTGCGCGACCTCGCCCTGCTGCGTCGGGTCCGCGACCGGATCGACCGGGAGTACGCGCAGCCGCTGGACGTCGAGGCGCTCGCCCGCGGCGTGGGCATGTCGGCCGGGCACCTCAGCCGCGAGTTCCGACGCGCCTACGGTGAGTCGCCGTACGCCTATCTGATGACCCGGCGCATCGAGCGCGCGATGGCGCTGCTGCGTCGCGGCGACCTCAGCGTCACCGAGGTCTGTTTCGCGGTCGGCTGTGCCTCGCTGGGTACCTTCAGCACCCGCTTCACCGAGTTGGTCGGGGTGCCGCCCAGCATCTACCGGCGGATCGCGACGGGGGAGATGGCCGGGGTGCCGCCGTGCGTGGCGAAACAGGTGACCAGACCGATCAGGAATCGAGAAGCACGGCGCACGAGGCCGCGGATAGCGTGAGCGCCATGGAACTCACCATCCACCACGCGTTCCTCCCACACACCGACCCGGAGGCCTCGCTGGCCTTCTACCGCGACACTCTCGGCTTCGAGGTCCGCAACGACGTCGGCTACGGCGGCATGCGGTGGATCACCGTCGGCCCCGCCGGCCACCCCACGTCGATCGTCCTGCACCCGCCGGCCGCGGATCCCGGCGTCACCGACGAGGAGCGGCGTGTCATCACCGAGATGATGGCCAAGGGCACCTACGGTGCGCTGACCCTGGCCACCAAGGATCTCGACGGCACGTTCGAACGGATCCAGGCCAGCGGCGCCGAGGTCGTCCAGGAGCCGATCGAGCAGCCGTACGGGGTGCGCGACTGCGCGTTCCGCGACCCCGCGGGCAACCTCATCCGCATCAACGAGCTGCGCTGAGGCCGCGCCCGGAGCCGCGGGTGCGCCGGTGGCGTCGTCGACGCGGCGGCGTCACCGGCGCTGTATACCATGCGACGCCCGACGATGCCGGCGACGCGGTCTGACGTGCCCTGCGACACCGGTCCGACGACGCCGGGCGGTACCGACGGGGGCCCGACGGGCGGTCCCGCCCCTTGCAGGATGGAGACACGATGAGCACGACCACGCGGACGGACCAACAGCCGCCTGCGCCACACGTTGCCGACAGCCACACCGTGATCCGCGTGCGCGGCGCACGCGAGAACAACCTCAAGGACGTCAGCGTCGACATTCCGAAGCGTCGGCTGACGGTCTTCACCGGCGTCTCCGGCTCCGGCAAGAGCTCGCTGGTGTTCGGCACGATCGCCGCCGAGTCGCAGCGGATGATCAACGAGACGTACAGCGCGTTCGTGCAGGGTTTCATGCCGACGCTGTCCCGGCCGGACGTCGACCTCCTGGAGGGCCTGACGACGGCGATCATCATCAACCAGGAGCGGATCGGCGCCAACCCCCGCTCGACGGTCGGCACGATCACCGACGCCAACGCCCTGCTGCGGATCCTGTTCAGCCGGCTGGGCACGCCGCACATCGGCTCGGCCCAGGCGTTCTCGTTCAACGTCGCCTCGGTGAGCGGAGCGGGTGCCGTCACCATCGAGCGCGCCGGGCGGACGCTCAAGGAGCGGCGCAGTTTCAGCATCACGGGCGGGATGTGCCCGCGCTGCGAGGGCATGGGCCGGGTGACCGACTTCGACCTGTCCCAGCTCTACGACGATAGCAAGTCGCTCCGCCAGGGCGCGCTCACCATTCCCGGGTACAGCGTGGACGGCTGGTACGGCCGCATCTACACCGGGTGCGGCTTCTTCGACCCGGACAAGCCGATCCGCGAGTTCACCAAGCGTGAGCTGGACGACCTGCTCTACAAGGAGCCCACCAGGATCAAGGTCGACGGCATCAACGTCACCTACGAGGGCCTGATCCCGAAGCTGCAGAAGTCGATGCTGGCCAAGGACCGCGAGGCGATGCAGCCCCACATCCGGGAGTTCGTGGACCGGGCGGTCACGTTCACCACGTGCCCCGAGTGCGACGGCACCCGGCTCAACGAGATCGCCCGCTCCTCGAAGATCCGGGGCATCAGCATCGCCGACGCGTGCGCGATGCAGATCAGCGACCTCGCCAAGTGGGTACGGGGGCTCGACGAGCCGTCGGTCGCGCCGCTGCTGGCCAACCTGCGCCACCTCCTCGACTCGTTCGTGGAGATCGGGCTCGGCTACCTCTCGCTCGACCGGCCGTCGGCCACGCTCTCCGGTGGCGAGGCGCAGCGCGTCAAGATGGTCCGCCACCTCGGCTCCTCCCTCACCGACGTCACCTACGTCTTCGACGAGCCCACCGTCGGTCTGCACCCGCACGACATCCAGCGGATGAACGACCTGCTGCTGCGGTTGCGCGACAAGGGCAACACGGTGCTCGTCGTCGAACACAAGCCCGAGACGATCGCGATCGCCGACCACGTCGTCGACCTCGGCCCCGGTGCCGGCAGTGCGGGCGGCACCATCTGCTACGAGGGCCCCGTCGCGGGGCTGCGGGCCAGCGGCAGCCTCACGGGCCGCCACCTCGACGACCGGGCAACCCTGAAGAAGGCGGTACGAAAGCCCACCGGCCGGCTGCCGATCCGCGGCGCGAACCGGCACAACCTGCGCAACGTCGACGTCGACATCCCGCTCGGGGTGCTCGTCGTCGTCACCGGCGTCGCCGGGTCCGGCAAGAGCTCGCTCATCCACGGCTCGATCCCCGCCGAGGCGGGGGTGATCTCGGTCGACCAGACCCCGATCCGCGGCTCGCGGCGCAGCAACCCGGCGACGTACACCGGGCTGCTCGACCCGATCCGCAAGGCGTTCGCGAAGGCCAACGGCGTGAAGCCGGCCCTGTTCAGCCCCAACTCCGAGGGCGCCTGCCCCACCTGCGGCGGCGCCGGGGTCACCTACACGGACCTGGTGATGATGGCCGGCGTCGCCGTCACCTGCGAGGAGTGCGAGGGGAGGCGGTTCCAGGCCTCGGTGCTGGAGTACACGCTCGGCGGTCGCAACATCAGCGAGGTGTTGGCGATGTCGGTGGCCGAGGCCCGGGAGTTCTTCGGCGCCGGTGAGGCGCGCACCCCGGCGGCCCGCGCCATCCTGGACCGACTCGCCGACGTCGGGCTCGGCTACGTCACACTCGGCCAGCCACTCACCACGCTCTCCGGCGGCGAGCGGCAGCGCCTGAAGCTGGCGACCCACATGGCTGACGACGGCGGGATCTACGTCCTCGACGAGCCGACCACCGGCCTGCACCTCGCCGACGTCAGGCAGCTGCTCGGCCTGCTCGACCGGCTCGTCGACTCCGGCAGGTCGGTCATCGTGATCGAGCACCACCAGGCGGTCATGGCGCACGCCGACTGGATCATCGACCTGGGGCCCGGCGCGGGGCACGACGGCGGCCGGATCGTCTTCGAGGGAACCCCCGCCGACCTGGTGGCCGCCCGCTCCACCCTCACCGGTGAGCACCTGGCGGCCTACGTCGGCGCCTGACCAGGCGCGGCGGCGGTACGGCCGCCGTGACGGCCCGGGTTCGACGGTGCCACCCCGACCGGTGTCCCGTCGACCCGGGCCGAAAGTGTCGGCCCCCGGCGGCATGATCTCGGGCGTACCGTCGTCAGCCGCGCATGGTGAGGGGGCACGATGACCCGACGCACGTCGGTCCGACTGCACGTCGTCGAGGAGGGCTCGGGTGTGCCGGTGCTGGCGCTGCACGGCTGGACACCCGACCACCGGCTGATGCACGGCTGCCTGGAGCCGTTCTTCGCACGGCGGCCGGGATATCGCCGGCTCTACCCGGACCTGCCCGGGATGGGCCGGTCGCCGGCCCCGGAGTCGATCGCCAGCTCCGACGACGTCCTCGACGCCGTCCAGGACCTCGTCGACGAGGCGATCGGTGACGCCCCGTTCCTGCTGGTCGGCGAGTCGTACGGCGGCTACCTCGCCCGCGGGCTCGTCCGGGCCCGCCCGGAGCAGGTGCTCGGGTTGGCCCTGATCTGTCCGATCGGCACGGCGGTGGAGCACGCCGAGCGGACCCGACCGGAACTGCGGGTGCTCCGCCCCGACCCGGCGCTGGTCGCGTCGCTCGACCCCCGACTCGCCAGGGAGTACACGGAGCTGGCCGTGGTGCAGTCGCCGGAGACGCTGCGACGTTTCCGGGACGAGATCATGGCCGGTCTCGACCTCGCCGACCGCGCCGCGCTGGCGCGGATCCGGCGCCGCTGGCGGCTTCGCACGGACCCGGAGAGCGGGCCGGCGTACGACCGGCCGACCCTGATCCTCGCCGGCCGGCAGGACAACAGCGTCGGGTACGTCGACCAGTTCGCACTGCTCCCGCACTATCCGCGGGCGACCTTCGCGGTACTCGACGTCGCGGGACACAACCTCCAGATCGAGCAGCCGGGGCTTTTCGACGCGTTGCTGGGCGAGTGGCTCGACCGGGTCGCCGCCGAGTCCCCGGGTGCCGCCTGAACGCCCGGTCCCGTCTCAGAAACTGAACGTTCTCTACCCGTGGTCGACAAATCCGGTACTCTTGGCCTACGGGTCGAGAGGCGCTGCAACGGGCGGCGACGCCCGCCACGCTCGACCTGTTTCCACCTGTATCCGTCGGTAAGGGCGCCTCCGTTCCCCTAACGGAGGTGGTCACGTGAACAGCACGACACCGAGCCGCACCGACGCGCGGGCCCAGCGGATCGCCGCCCTCCGCAAGCTGCTTGAGCAGCGGATCGTCGTGCTCGACGGCGCCTGGGGCACGATGCTGCAGGGTGCGGGACTGTCCCCGGCGGACTACCGGGGTGACCTGCTCGCCGATCACCCGCAGGACGTCACCGGCGACCCGGACGTGCTGAACCTGACCCGGCCGGATGTGATTCTCGACATACACCGGCGTTACCTGGCGGCGGGCGCGGACATCACCTCGACCAACACCTTCACCGCGACGCGCATCGCCCAGGCCGACTACGGTCTGCAGTCGCTGGTCCGCGACATCAATTTGCGCGGCGCGCAGCTCGCCCGGCAGGCCGCCGACGAGGCGGGCGGGAAGTTCGTCGCCGGCTCCGTCGGCCCGTTGAACGTGACGCTCTCGCTCTCCCCGAGCGTCGAGGATCCGGCGTACCGGGCGGTGACCTTCGACGAGGTCAAGGCGGCGTACGCGGAGCAGATCGCGGCGCTGGCGGAGGGCGGGGTCGACGTCCTGCTGATCGAGACGATCTTCGACACCCTCAACGCGAAGGCCGCGGTCGCCGCCGCCCGCGAGGTCGCCCCCGACCTGCCGCTCTGGCTCTCCGTCACCATCGTCGACCTGAGCGGCCGGACCCTGTCGGGCCAGACCGTGGAGGCGTTCTGGACCTCGGTCGCGCACGCCGAGCCGCTCGTGGTCGGGGTCAACTGCTCGCTCGGCGCCGCCGAGATGCGTCCGCACGTCGCCGAGCTGTCCCGGCTTGCCGGGACGTACGTCGCCTGTCACCCGAACGCGGGGCTGCCGAACGCCTTCGGCGGCTACGACCAGCGGCCGGAGGAGACCAGCCGGCTCATCCGCGAGTTCGTCGACGCCGGCATGGTCAACATCGTCGGTGGCTGCTGCGGCACCACCCCGGAGCACATCGCGCGGATCGCCGCCGCCGTCGCCGACCAGCCGCCCCGCCCGGTGCCGACACCGCCGGCCCAGACGCGGTTCAGCGGGCTGGAGCCGTTCGCGATCGGCCCCGACACCGGCTTCGTGATGATCGGGGAACGGACCAACGTCACCGGCTCGGCGAGGTTCCGCCGGCTGATCGAGGCCGAGGACTACCAGGGCGCGGTCGACGTCGCGCTGGAACAGGTGCGTGGCGGCGCCAACATCCTCGACGTCAACATGGACGCCGACCTGCTCGACAGCGAGCGGGCGATGACCACCTTCCTGAACCTGATCGCGACCGAGCCGGAGGTGGCCCGGATCCCGATCATGATCGACAGCTCGCGGTGGAGTGTGCTGGAGGCCGGGCTCAAGTGCGTCCAGGGCAAGGCCATCGTGAACTCGATCAGCCTGAAGGAGGGTGAGGAGGCGTTCCTCGCCCAGGCCCGGCGCATCCGCGACTACGGCGCCGGCGTGGTGGTGATGGCCTTCGACGAGATCGGCCAGGCCGAGACCACCGAGCGGAAGGTCGAGATCTGCGCGCGGGCGTACGACCTGCTGGTCCACAAGGCGGGTTTCGCACCCGAGGACATCATCTTCGACCCGAACGTCCTCGCCGTCGCGACCGGGATCGCCGAGCACAACGGGTACGCCAAGGCGTTCATCGACGCGCTGCCGCTGATCAAGGAGCGCTGCCCGGGAGCACGGACCAGCGGCGGCATCTCCAACCTGTCGTTCTCGTTCCGGGGCAACGACGTGGTCCGCGAGGCGATGCACTCCGCGTTCCTGTTCCACGCCGTCCGCGCCGGGCTGGACATGGGGATCGTCAACGCCGGCCAACTCACCGTCTACCAGGACATCCCGGCCGACCTGCTGGAACTGGTCGAGGACGTGTTGTTCGACCGGCGGCCGGACGCCACGGACCGGCTGGTCGCCTTCGCCTCGACGGTCAGCGGCTCCAGCGCCAGGAGGCAGGTCGACCTGGCGTGGCGCGAGGCGCCGGTCGAGGAGCGACTGTCGCACGCCCTGGTGCACGGCATCGTCGACTTCATCGAGGAGGACACCGAGGAGGCCCGCAAGCAGGCGCAGCGGCCGCTCGACGTGATCGAGGGCCCGTTGATGGCCGGGATGAAGATCGTCGGCGACCTCTTCGGCGCCGGCAAGATGTTCCTGCCCCAGGTGGTCAAGTCGGCCCGGGTGATGAAGCGCGCGGTCGCCTACCTGGAGCCGTTCATGGCGGCCGAGAAGGAGCAGGCGCAGCAGCTCGAGGGCGGGCGCGGCAAGGGCAAGGTGGTGCTGGCAACGGTCAAGGGCGACGTACACGACATCGGCAAGAACATCGTCGGCGTCGTCCTGGGCTGCAACAACTACGAGGTCGTCGACCTCGGCGTCATGGTGCCGGCCGCGACGATCCTCGACACCGCGATCGCCGAGGGCGCCGACGTGATCGGCCTCTCGGGGCTGATCACACCGTCGCTGGACGAGATGGTCGCCGTCGCCACCGAGATGCAGCGGCGCGGGATGAAGCTGCCGCTGCTGATCGGCGGGGCGACCACGTCCCGGCAGCACACCGCGGTCCGGATCGCCCCCGTCTACGACGGCAGCACGGTGCACGTGCTCGACGCCTCGCGCGTGGTCGGGGTGGTCTCCGACCTGCTCAACCCGGACCGGGTCCAGGAGTTCGACGAGCGCAACCGCAGGGAGCAGCAGCGCCTGCGGGAGCAACACGAGGGGCGGGAACGGGTCGCCCTGCTCACCCTCGACCAGGCACGGGCCAACGCCGAGCGGCTCTCCTTCGCCGAGCTGCCGGTGCCGGCCTTCACCGGCCTGCGGACCGTCCGGCCGGACCTGGGCACCATCCGCGAGATGATCGACTGGCAGTTCCTCTTCCTCGCCTGGGAACTGAAGGGGAAGTTCCCGGCGATCCTGGAGCAGCCGGTCGCCCGGGAACTCTACGACGACGCGAACGCGCTGCTCGACCAGATCATCGCGGACGGGTCGCTGACCGCCGTCGGGACGTACGGCTTCTGGCCGGCCCACGCCGAGGGCGACGACATCGTGCTGGAGGGCGAGGCCGCCGGGGTCCGGTTCCCGATGTTGCGCCAGCAGACCCAGAAGCCCGCCGGACGGCCGAACCGCTGCCTGGCCGACTACGTCGCCCCGGCCGGGGACCACCTCGGCGGCTTCGCGGTGGCGATTCACGGCGCCGAGGAGCTGGCCGCCAGCTTCGAGGCCCGGCACGACGACTACCGGGCGATCATGGTCAAGGCGCTGGCGGACCGGCTCGCCGAGGCGTTCGCCGAACACCTGCACCTGCAGGCCCGCCGGGAGTGGTACGAGCCGGACGCCAACCCGACGGTCGAGGACCTGCACGCGGAACGGTTCCGGGGGATCCGGCCCGCGCTCGGCTACCCGGCCAGCCCCGACCACAGCCTGAAGCGGGACCTGTTCGCCCTGCTCCGCGCGGACACGCTCGGCATCGGGCTGACCGAGTCCTACGCGATGACCCCGGCCGCCGCGGTCAGCGGGCTGTACTTCGCCCACCCGGCGTCCCGGTACTTCACGGTGGGCCGGATCGGCCGGGACCAGGTCGAGGACTACGCCGCGCGGCGCGGGCTCCCGGTGGCCGAGATCGAGCGCTGGCTGCGCCCGAACCTCGGCTACGACCCGGAGTCCTGAATTCCGCGGTGGTGGGGCGCCGACCGGGCCAGCGGTGGGTCGCCCCGCGGCCGCCACCGGGTGGGTGGTCGGCACGGTGCCACCGCCGGTACGGCGAATGACGGCTCGGCTCCTCTGTGTAGGGACGGCTACGCTGGTGTGACGGTCGCGGGAGGGAGACTCGTGTCGTGGCGTGGCCCGATCTCCTGGCGGATGGGCGTCCGTCGGGGGGACTACCTCATCGATCATGCACTGTGGACGAGGGCGGCGGAGCGGATCGAGCCGCCACCCCACCGGCTGGTGCCGGGACCGCTCGATCTGGACACCGAGCCGCCCGTCCCGAGCCGGACCGCCGACGAGGTGCCGGACGACGTGCTCGGGGAGGAGTGGCTCGGCTGGTGGCTCTCCCTCGTCGACCCGCTCCGACAGCCGATCCGGCCCACCGAGGGGCTGGAACCCGCCTTCGACACGCCCGATCCGCTCGGCCTGGCGCCGTACCCGGCGCTGCGCCGGATCGTCGCGCGTCGCTGGCGGGAGGCCAGCGCGTGGCACGTCGCCCGACAGCGCACGCACGCCACCCGACCGCCGTCCGGTCCGGCCTCCCGGGACGTCGTGCACACGGTGGAGCGCTCACTGGGACGCCCGTTACGTCCGTTCAGCGTCGAGTTCATCCTGTTGCCGGTCCGTGACGAGGTGATTCGCCGGGTCGGCGAGGAGTGCTACCTCGTCCCCGAGCGGGTGCACGACAGTCCACGGTGGGCGGTCTGGCTGCGCAGTCTCGTGCTGCGCATCGGCTGACCCGCGCGGCGCAGCAGGTAGGGTGCCACACCGTGGCACACATCTGGAAGGGCGTGACGGAGACCGTCAGCCGCATCACCCGGCGGATACCCGTCCCGCGTACCGCCGGCCCCACCCCCGCCCGGGTGGCGCGTCGCCGTCAGCTCACCGCCGTGCAGCGACGGCAGCTCGTCTACGCGCCCGAACTCGACGGGCGGGCCGACCCGGGCGAGATCGTCTGGACCTGGGTGCCGTACGAGGACGACCCGCGTCAGGGCAAGGACCGACCGGTGCTGGTGGTCGGCCGGGTGAGCCGGACCCTGTTCGGGCTGATGCTCTCCAGCCAGAGCGAGCGGGACGGGCAGCGTCACTGGCTCGCCCTCGGCCCCGGCCCGTGGGACCGGGAGAACCGGCCGAGCTGGGTGCGCCTCGACCGGGTCCTGACCATGCGCGAGGACAGCATCCGCCGGGAGGGCGCGATCCTCGACCGGGAACGGTTCGAGCGGGTCGCGCGGGCGCTGCGCGCCGGGTACGGCTGGCACTGACGCCGGCCGGTCCGGCGTGACGGGGCACGGCGGTGCCGCGGATGGGGAAGGGCCCCTTCCGACGACCGGAAGGGACCCCTCCGTGACCCGCCAGGGCTTCCAGGTGGGTGTCGCCCGTCAGGGCTTCCAGGTGGGTGTCGCCCGTCAGGGCTTCCAGGTGGGTGTCGCCCGTCAGGGCTTCAGGTAGGTGTTGTAGAAGACCGGCGACCCGAACTGCTCGGAGATGATCAGACCGCCCACCTTCGGGCCGGTCACCAGGAAGGTGTTGTCCTGGTAGATCGGCACCACCGGGCAGTACTTCTCGACGATCATCTGGTCGATCTTCGCCCACTCCGGGCCCGCCTCACCGGCCGGGAGGTTGCTGACCCGGTCGATCTCGGCGTTGACGTCGTCGGCGTTGAAGTACGACACGTTCGAGTTGCCCTGTGGGCTGAGCTTGCGGCCGTCCCAGAGGACCGGGATCGTCGAGACCGCGCTCGGCCAGTCCGCCGCCCAGTTGGTCAGGTAGATGTCGTACGGGTTGCCCCGGGTGCGCGCGGTCGGGTTGTGGTCGTCGACGTACTGCACGGTGACGTCGAACCCGGCCCGCTCCAGGCTCTGCTCCACGATCGGGGCGGTCTGCTGGCCGAAGGCGGTGCTGCGGGACATGAAGACCAGCTTCGGCCTCTGGCCGCCGAGCAGCTCCCTGGCCTTCTCCGGGTTGCCGGTCGGGCCGCCGTCGTACGGGTTCGGGTAGTTGGTGTGCCCGATGGTGGTGTCGGCGAGCAGGGTGTGGGTGAGCCGGCCGGCCGCCTCACCGCCCTGGGTCGCCAGGATGCCCTGCTTGTCGATCGCGTACGCGATCGCCTGGCGCACCTTGAGGTCGGTGACCCGCTCGTTGTTGATGGTCAGGTACCAGACCGACGGGGCGGACTTGCGGATCACCCGGTCCCCGAGGGACGGGTCGGAGAGGACCTGGTTGACCAGTGCCTGCGGCACCTCGTCCAGGGCCACCGCCCCGGCGTCGGCGCCCTTGCCGGCCAGGGCCCGCTCGGTGGCGGCCTGGTCGTCCGGCCCGATCTCGACCTCGATGAGGTCCGGGTACGCGTGCCGCAGCGGGTCGGTGTTCGGGTCCCAGTGCGGGTTCCGCTCCAGGACGAGGCGGGTGTCCTTCACGTACTCCCTGATCTTGTACGGCCCGGAGGCGACCACCGCCCGGTCGTACTCGGTCCGCCTGTCCTTGGCCTTCGGCACCGGCACCGAGGTCGGCAGCGAGAGCGCGAACGGCAGGTCGCAGTGCGGCTTGGCGAAGTTGAAGACCAGGGTCCGGTCGTCCTTGACGGTCAGCCCGGGAACCGCGTCGCTGCCCGAGGTGTACGGTCCCTTGTAGGTGGAGTTGTAGACCGGCTCGTCGGCCAGCCACTCCTGGATGTAGGTCGGGCCGCCGTCGATGGTCTCCTCGAAGGAGCGGGCGATCCCGTACGCCACGTCGGCCGCCGTGATCGGCGTGCCGTCCTCGAACCTGAGCCCCTCCTTGAGGGTGTACTCCCAGGTCTTGCAGTCCTTGTTGACGTCCCTGCCGGTGTCGGTGGCGAGGTCGCCGACGAGCATCACGTTGCCCTGGCCGTCCTCCTTGAAGACGGTGAGGGTCCGCAGGAACATCTGCTGGAGCGACATCGCCGCGAACGTGTACGTCCGCTGCGGGTCGAGGTGCTCGAAGTCCGCCTCGGTGATCAGTTTCAGGGTGCCGCCGCGCCGCGCGCCCGGCACCTCGGCCGCCGGCCCCTGGGAGTCCTTCGGGTCGGTCGCGATGGAGCTGGTGAACTGCCGGTTGCCGCCGTTGTCGGAGTTGTTGGTCTCGCCGGTGTTCTCCGTACAGGCGGCCAGCGCACTGGCGGCGACGACGAGCGCGGTGCTCGTCGCGGCCACCGCGAGCCTGGGTCGCATTCGGACTTCCTCCTGGTCTCGTTCCCCCGCACGAGGCTGGGTGTGTGGTCGGCTGAGATCGATGAAGAAAATATTCACGCAGCTTGCTTCGAATGTAAGTTTCCTGGCAATAACGATGGGGCAACGTTTCGGCGGGGCCGCCCGGCGGGGACGAGGCGGGCCCCGGCGAGGTCGCCCCGGCCGCCCGGCGGCGACGGGCGCCGGCGCCTACCCCAGCCGGACCCGGGGGTCGATCACCGCGTACAGGACGTCCACCAGGACGTTCGCCGTCACCACGAAGACGGCGGCGAGCAGCACGGTGGCCATCACGATCGGCATGTCGAGGTTCAGCGCCGCGTTGAGCGCCGTCTTGCCCAGCCCGGTGAACCCGAAGACGGTCTCGGTGATGACCGTGCCCCCGAGATAGGCACCGAGGTCGAGCCCGGCGATGGTGATGATCGGGGTGATCGCCGCCCGCAGCGCGTGCCGGCCGTACACCGTGAGCTTCGGAAGCCCCTTCGCCCGAGCCGTACGGATGAAGTCCTCGGAGAGCGTCTCCAGCATCTGCGCCCGCGACAGCCGGGCGTAGGTGGCGGAGTTGAGGAAGCCCAACGCGAACCAGGGCAGGACCATCGCCGACGCCCAGGCCACCGGATCCTCGGTGATCGGGGTGTAACGCGGGTACGTCAACAGCCCGGTCTCGTAGACCAGGCCGATCAGCAGCAGGGGGCCGAAGAGGAGGATCGGCATCGAGGCGCCGACCAGCGAGGTCCCGACCGCCAGCCGGTCGAGGACGGTGCCCCGGCGCAGGGCCGAGATCATCCCGATCGAGACGCCCAACACGAGCCAGACCACGGCGGCGCCGAAGACGATGCTCAGCGTCACCGGCAGGGTGCGGGCGACGATGTCGGTCACCGGCTCGTCGTTGCGGAACGAGAAGCCCAGGCAGGGCGCGGGGCAGTCCCGGGCGGTCTCGCCCGACCCGATCGTCCGGCCGACGAAGATGCCCCGCATGAAGTCGCCGTACTGGGTGACGATCGGCTTGTCCAGCCCCATCCGGCGCTCGATCATCTCGATCCGCTCCGGGCTGCAGACGTTCTTGCTGTCCCCGCACATCAGCTCGGCCGGGTTTCGCGGCACGACGAAGAAGAGCCCGAAGGTCACCACGCTCACCGCGATCAGCGTGGTGAGCGCGAGCAGCAGCTTCTTGACCAGGAACCGCAGCATTCCCGCGCCCTCCTACCGACTCGACTTCGGGTCGAGCGCGTCGCGCAACGAGTCACCGAAGAGGTTGAACGCCAGCACCAGCAGGAACAGCGTCGTGCCGCCGATGATGGTGAAGCTGGGTACGTCCCGCAGGTACCGGATGCTGTCGTTGATCAGCCGGCCGAGGTCGGGAGTCGGCTCCAGCACCCCGATGCCGAGGAAGGACAGCGCCGCCTCGGCGGTGATCAGCGCCGGGACGTTCAGCGAGAAGGTGACCAGGATCGGCGCCCAGAGGTTCGGCAGGAGCTGCCGGAACAGGATGTGCCCGAGGCCGGCGCCGGAGGCGCGGGCCGCCTCGACGAACTCCCGTTCGCGCAGCGACAGGACCTGGCCGCGGACCAGCCGGGCCGAGGTGGTCCAGTTGAACATCACGAAGATCAGCACCAGGAGCCCGGGACGGAACCACGGCGAGACCTCGTCCCGGGGACCGTAGAACTGGTTCACCGCCAGCGGCACGAAGGCGAAGCAGAAGATGTAGAACGGGAACGCCAGCGTCAGGTCGATGATCCAGGTGATCACGGCGTCGACCCAGCCGCCGACGTATCCCGCGACGATGCCGACGACGACGCCGAGCGCGATGGTCAGCACCGCCGCGGTGAACGCGATCATCAGCGACGTACGCAGGCCGTAGACGACCTGGATGAAGATGTCCCGCCCGATCCCGGGCTGGATGCCGAACCAGTGCTCGCCGCTGACCCCGGCGTATCCGAGCGGGAAGCCGTTGCGGTCCAGCAGCTCGGGGAACCGATCCTGCGGGCCCTTGCCGTACAGCTTCGCCACCAGCGGCGCGGCTGCCGCGAGCAGGACGAAGAAGATCAGCGCCCCACCACTGACCAGCGCTACCCTGTCCCGGCGCAGCCGCAGCCAGGCGAGCTGCCCCGGCGAGCGCCCGACGAACTCGCCGCCCCGTTTCCCGCCGTCCACCGCGTCGTCGGTCACCGGTCGTCACCACCCTCCGGTCGCTTGGTCCCGGCCGGATCCTCCGGGAAGTGGCAGGCCACCGCGGCGCCACCGCCCTCCGGCACGGCGAGCGGCGGCTCCACGGTCGCGCAGACGTCCCGCGCCTTCCAGCAGCGGCTCCGGAACCGACAGCCGGAGGGCGGGTCGAGCGGGGTCGGTACGTCCCCGGCGAGCCGGATCCG
>Ga0207874_1002971_pt1 | contig 14932 bp, 12 predicted proteins | sample HigsolmetaAR201D_FD_184833 | JGI IMG/M metagenome (GOLD analysis project Ga0207874, IMG submission 184833) | Ionic liquid and high solid enriched microbial communities from the Joint BioEnergy Institute, USA - AR20-1-D (SPAdes) (version 2) ...
GCAATAAAGTGTCAACAGCACGACCGGCCGTCGTAGAGACAGCCGGTCGTGCCCCCAAAGGGTACCAATTGGTGAATGCAGCGTAAAGCCACACGTCGTACAATAGCGCTGTAGCTCTGATACGTCGCGGTATGCGTTCCGGAGAGTGAAGCTATGGTGAAGAGCGTCCCCATGCGCGATCACTCGGTGGTGATCAAGCCGAAGAGGCAGCGCGGGGTTGGGGCCGTCGTCCTGCTGGTCTTGCTGCTCGTGCTGAGCATCGCTGGGCTGGGCGCCGGCTTTTTCGCGCCTGCCAGCCTCTCGCTGGCTCAGGAGCAGGTGCTCGGGCTACTCCACGGAGGGATCGTCGCAACCGACGAGCAGACGTTCGTCGATGCGTGCGTGAGCGTCGCCGGCATGCAGGGGCCGCAGGCGGTCACACGGACCATTCGCACCACGACCTTTCGCGACGGCACGACGCTGACGGTCGCCTTCACCAGCAGGCCGACGCCGACGATCACCCAATGTTAGGCGGCCGGGTCTTCGCGCAGAATGTAGCCCACGCCCCGCACGGTATGGATCAGGCGCGGCTCGCCGCGGGCCTCGAGCTTCTGTCGCAGGTAGCGGACGTAGACCTCGATGATATTGCTCTCGCCGCCGAAGTCGTAGCCCCAGACCCGGTCGTAGATCACCTCGCGGGTGAGCACCTGCTGCGGGTTGCGCATGAACAGCTCGAGCAGGTCGTACTCCTTGGCGGTGAGCTCGACGCGCCGATCGCCGATCGTCACCTCGTGGGCGGCCGTGTCCATGGTCAGCGGGCCGAAGTGCAGCACGGTCGGCTGCTCCCCACGCTGGCGGCGCCGCAGCTGCACGCGGATGCGCGCCAGCAGCTCCTCGAAGGCGAACGGCTTGATCAGGTAGTCATCGGCGCCGGCCTCCAGGCCCGCCACCCGGTCTGGCACGGCGTCGCGCGCGGTGAGCATGATGATCGGCACATCGGAGGCCGCGCGGATGCGCTTGGCGACCTCCAGGCCATCCATGCCGGGGAGCATGAGGTCGAGCACCACGAGCGCGGGCGGGCGCTCGCGTGCGGCAACGATGGCGGACGGGCCGTCGGCCGCGACTTCGACGGTGAAGCCCTCGAAGGTCAGGCCGCGCCGCAAGTACCCGGCGATCTCCGCCTCGTCCTCGACGATCAGTATGTGGGACATCCTGTGTGTGACTGTTGACCGGACTCTGGCGCCATTGTAGCAGCCTCCGGAAGGGGGCGCAACCGGCTTGGACGCGGCAGGGCTCGCGTGCCGGCGCGCCCGGGTGACACAGCAGAGAGGCCTAGGTCTCTCTCGGTTCCGCGACGGGTGTGGGGCAGAGTCCCACTGCAATTCGGAAGGAGGGTCATGCTCTCGCTCGCAGGTCAGGTTGCGATCGTCACCGGCGCGTCGCGCGGCATCGGCCGGGCTGCGGCGCTCGCCATCGCCCAGGCAGGCGCCCGGGTGCTCGTCAACTACCACCACAGCGCCGACGCCGCCGCCGAGGTGGTGCAGGCGATTGTGGCGGCGGGCGGCGAGGCGTACGCCTGCCGCGCCGATGTGTCCGTGGAGTCGGAGGTCGAGGCCATGGTCGAGACCTGCCTCGCCCGCTGGGACCGGCTCGACATGCTGGTGAGCAACGCCGGGATCACCGCCGACGCGCCCTTCGCACGCATGCGCGACGAGCAGTGGCGCTCGGTGATCGAGACCAACCTCACCGGGGTGTTTCTCTGCTGCCGCGCTGTGCTGGGCGTGATGCGCGCCCGCCGCTACGGCCGGATCGTCAACGTCGGCTCGCTCGCCGGGCTGGCGGGTAACCTCGGGCAGGCGAACTACGCCGCGGCGAAGGCCGGTCTGGTCGGCTTCACCCGCGCGCTGGCCCGCGAGGTGGCGCTGGACGGGATCACCGCCAATGTCGTGGCGCCCGGCTACGTCGAGACCGACCTGCTGACCGGTCTGTCCCCGTCGCAGCGCGCCTGGGCGCTGGATGCGATCGCGATGCGCCGCTTCGGCACCCCCGAGGAGGTGGCTGCGGCGATCGTCTTCCTGCTCTCACCGGCCGCGTCCTACATCACCGGCCAGGTGCTCACGATCGATGGCGGCTGGGTGATGCCGTAGGCGCTGTGAGCAACCTGTCATGCACACGGGCCGGGTGCCGGTGTATCCTCCCTCACGGAGAAGCCACAGACTCTCACGCTGACATCAGCCATGCTCACCATCCAAGCCCTGCGTCGCAGCCGCGGTATCACGCTCACCGATCTGGCGCTCCTCTCCGGTATCCCCGCGCGCACCATCGCGTCCATCGAGTGCGGTATCCAGCGTCTGGACCAGCGCACCCGCGAGCAGCTGGCTCACATCTTCGGGGTCCCGCCCGAGAGCCTGCAGCCCGGCCCGCCGCCCGCGCTCCAGGAGGCGCTGCGCAGGCGCGCGCTGGCTGAGGCCCGCCTCCTCATGCCCGTGGCCGGCGCCGCGCTGGCGTCGGCGATCGCGCTTGCGCCGCTGGTGGATGCGCTGACGCGCGAAGCGAGCCCTGCGGCCCGCTCCTCCCCGGCCAGCGCCCGGCCGACGCCGGAGCTTCTGGCTGCCGCTGCTCGCGCGCCCGGCTCGACAGCGCCGGCAGCGCGGCCTGCGCTCGGCTTGCTCGCGGACGTGTCGCCGACCGAGCTGCTGAGCGCGCTGCCCACAGCCGCGCCTGCGGTGTCCCCCGTGCCCCTCGACGGCGAGCTGCTCACGGCGGGCGGGCCGAAGGTCGCGCCGGGGGCGGACGGAACCCCTGCGCGCTGCCCGATCGCCGCCAGCGGCCAGATCGTCCTCACCCAGGGCTACGGGGTTGGGACGCACGCGCCGGCGAGCCGCTGGGGCGCGCTGGACCTCGGGGTAGACGGCGACGGCGACGGGCGCGCGGAGCCCGCCGCCACCTTCGGGGCGCTGGTCGTCGCCACGCACACCGGCGTGGCCCAGGTGGTGCTGAACAGCTGGCCGGGCGGGAACTACGTGCGGCTGACCCACAGCGACAGCGGCTGGGCCACGGCGTACGCGCACCTCGATCAGGTCTTCGTGACCAACGGGCAGGCTGTCGAGGCCGGCGCGCCGATCGGCACGGTCGGCAGCACCGGCTACGCGACCGGGCCGCACCTACACTACGAGGTCTGGCGCAACGGGGTCAACCTCGACCCGACGCCGTTCCTTCAGTGCTGAGCGGCAGCCAGGCGGCCGCGTTTTCTCTTCCCCTCCTCGGGAGGTCGGGCGCTTTCCGCACGCCGTAGCGTTCCCGATCGCTCCTTCAGGGGGTGCGCGGTGCGGTCAGAGCGTGCTTGAGGGCGAGAGGGGTTACGACCCCTCTCGCGCTCTCCCCCGCCGGAAGGGGCTATGCAGCCCCTTCCGAACCTTCCCCGCAAGCGGCGCCACCTCCCATCGCTCGCCCGTTGTCATGCCTCAGCACACCAGCCGCATCTCTCACCAGCTCTGTCCGTTGCGTTCCAGCCCACCAGCCGCTCATCTCAGCAACACTGGGCATTGCAGCACATGAGCCGCTCGTCACAACCACACTGGGCATTGCAGCGCATCAGTCTGTGCCTGGGACACGGGCATCGGTGGAGGTGGGCATGACAACGGGCTGCTGACACGGCACGCGTTCCCTTGCGGGTCCAGGGCCGCAGGCCCTGGCGCGGGTGGTGCAGGGCGGAGCGCCTGCACAAGCGCCTGCAGAACAGGCCCAAGTGTAGGGCACAGCGCCTGCGAGAATGCGACCAGGTGCAGGACGGACCACCGCGTAAGTCCTGTCATTCATACCGCCGCTCTGCGCTGAGAAAACGGGGTCAGAAGGGCGCAGGCCCGCCGGCCGTGGAGCTTCTGTCAGCTATAATGTGGGCAGGAGGTTCCTATGCGCCGCCGCCGCCTGCTGAAGCTGCTCGCCGCCGCCCCGCTCGCCGCCTGCGCCGCGCTATCCCCGCCGGCCCGCCCGACGCCGACGATGCGCCCGGGCCTGTACGTGGACGCCGCCTACGAGTACGGCCCGATCAGCCCGCTGGTCTACGGGACGAACACCGGGCCGTGGCAGACGGTGGGGCTGGAGCAGATCCCGCTCAGCAAGGCCGCGGGGATCAGCCTCATCCGCTGGCCCGGCGGCAACTGGGGCGACGAGAACGATGTCTCGCCGCTCCAGCTAGACGAGTACATGCGGCTCTGCGAGCAGATCGGCGCCGCGCCGCTCATCCACGTCCGGCTGTGGGGAGGCACGCCTGAGAAAGCCGCCGCCCTGGTGCGCCTCGCCAATATTGAGCGCGGCTACCGTGTGCGCTACTGGGCCGTCGGCAACGAGCCCGACCTGTTCGTCGCGAACCGCGGGGCGGCGGTGTACAACGTCGCCGACTACGTGCGCGACTTCAAGGAGTACCGGGCCGCGATGAAGGCGGTGGACCCGTCGATCGTCGTGATGGGGCCGGAGATCAGCCAGTACAACGACTCGACCGGCTACCCGGTCGACGCGACCGGCACGCCGTGGATGGAGGGGTTCCTGGCGGGTGTGCCGGACGTCGAGATCGTCTCGTTCCACCGCTACCCGTTCGGCACAGTCCCGGCGATGCCCGAGACGCTCGCCGCCGAGCCACCGGCGTGGACCCGCGCGGCCGAGGAGCTGCGCGCGCAGATCCGGCGCGTCACCGGCCGCGACATCCCCTTCGCGGTCACTGAGGCGAACTCGGACTGGCGCGGCAGGGTCGACCGTGAGGCCGGCACCGACTCGCACCGCAACGCCCTGTGGTGGGCGGATGTGCTCGGCCGGCTCATCCGGGCGCGGGCGGAGATCGTGGCGCAGTTCTGCATGGGCGCCATCCCGAGCCAGGGGATCGGGATGTTCGGGCCGCTCGCCTACGACCCCGGGCCGCGCCCGATCTACCAGGTGTACGCGCTGTATCGCCACTTCGGGACGCGGCTAGTGCACGCCTCGTCCGACGACGAGCGCCTGCCGATCTACGCCGCGCGCCGCGACGACGGCACGCTGACGCTGGTGGTGGTCAACCACGGCGACGAGCCGCGCTCGGCGCAGGTGGCGATCGAGGGCTACCGCCCGGCCGGCGCCGGCGAGCTGTGGAGCTTCGTCGAGGACCGGCCGGTGGAGCTGCGCGGCACGTTCGCCCCGGCGCAGCCGGTGCTGTTCGAGCCGCGCTCGGCGACGCTGCTGGCAATTCCGGAGGGGTAGCGCGAAGGCGGCTGCCCCTCTGCCTGGCGAACCTTCCGCGCCCTTCCTCACCCGGCCGGGCCAGCCCCCTGCCCCGGCTGGCGCCCGTACAGCTCCGTCAGCAGCCGCAGCCGCTCCGCCAGCGCGGGGTTCAGCGCGTCGGGCGTGTAGCGCCAGCTCCAGTTGCCCTGCGCGCGCCCCGGCAGGTTCATGCGCGCCTCGCTGCCCAGCCCGAGCACATCCTGCAGCGGCACGATCGCCGTGTCCGAGACCGAGGCCAGCGCCACCCGGATGAAATCCCAGCTGATATCCTCGCCGCTGCGGCCGAGGTAGAGCTGCACGTGGCTCCTGGTCCGCTCATCGAGCGTGCTCCACCACCCGGCCGTCGTGTCGTTGTCGTGGGTGCCGGTGTACACAACCGAGCGCCGCTCGTAGTTGTGGGGCAGGTAGGGGTTCTCGGACGTCCCGCCGAAGGCGAACTGCAGCACCTTCATGCCCGGGAAGCCGCACTCGTCGCGCAGCTCCTCGACGTCGGGGGTGATCACCCCCAGGTCCTCGGCGATGATCGGCAGGTCCCCGAGCGCAGCGCGGGCTGCCTCGAACAGCGCCTTGCCCGGCCCCGGCACCCAGCGGCCGTTGATCGCGGTCTCCTCGCCCGCCGGGACCTCCCAGTAGGCCGCGAAGCCGCGGAAGTGGTCCAGCCGCACGATGTCCACCAGCGCGAACACCGCCCGCAGGCGCTCGATCCACCAGCGGTAGCCCTGCTGCGCGTGCGCCTCCCAGCGGTAGAGCGGGTTGCCCCACAGCTGCCCGGTCGCGCTGAAGTAGTCCGGCGGCACCCCCGCGACCACCGTCGGCAGGTTGTCCTCGCCGATGTGGAACAGCTCGCGGTTGCCCCAGACGTCGGCGCTGTCGTAGGCGACGAAGATCGGGATGTCGCCGATGATCTTCACGCCGCGCTCGTTCGCGTACTGCCGCAGCCGCTCCCACTGGCGGAAGAACTGGAACTGTGCGTAGGCGTGGAACGTCACATCATCAGAGAGCTCGTGCGCCGCGCGCTGCACAGCGTCCGGGTGGTGCCGCGCGAGATCCGCATCCCACGCCGCCCACCCGGCGCCCCCGTGGCGCTGCTTGAGCGCCATGAACAGCGCGTAGTCGTCCAGCCAGACGGCGTGCGCCGCGCGAAAGTCGTCCAGGGCCTGGCGCTGCTCCGCGCTAGCGCCGGCCATGAACCTGGCGAACGAGCGGCGCAGCAGCGTCTGCTTGTACGGGATGACCGCGCCGTAGTCGACGGCGTGCGCAGGGAACGCCGGCGCGTCCGCCAGGTCCTCCTCGGCCAGCAGCCCGTCGGCGGCCAGCAGCTCGGGGCTGATCAGCAGCGGGTTGCCGGCGAACGACGAGAAGCTCTGGTAGGGCGAGTCGCCGTAGCCGGTCGGCCCGAGCGGCATCACCTGCCAGCGCTGCTGCCCGGCGGCCTGGAGGAAGTCGACGAAGGCATAGGCGGCGGCCCCCAGGTCGCCGATGCCCCAGCGCGAGGGGAGCGAGGTGGGGTGAAGCAGGATGCCGCTTGTACGTGTTTCGGTCATGGACGCCTCTTCTTACACGGCTTGCACAGTGGTGGGCGTGGGAGGCGCAGCCTCCCTCGAAATCCTCTTCCCTGCCGCCGCAGCGCGGCGGGAGGAAGGGGCTGCGGAAGGGCTGGCTCGCCAGGCCTCCCGCGGTAGCCTATCGCGATACGACCACACAGCCGCAGCGCCGCGCTGCGTGAGTCCAGCCGTGTGGGCGCCCCCAGTATATCGCTGCTCGACACCATCTATGACGAAGCTACGTACGGTCCTGGGGCGTTGGTCGGAGCGCTATGATACGTCTCGAGCCCTGCCGCGGCTCCATCGAAGTGCGGGAGGCGCGTCCCTCCGCCCTCCTGATGCGCGGGAAGGCTCACGTGGATACACTGTAGCTACGGCAAGACCCTTGCCGCCAAAGTAAGGTCATGACCATGGAAACGATAGATAGACGCCAGTACGCGCGCGGCATCATCGCACTCCTGCTTGCGCTGCTGCTCGTGCCCGCAGCGCCTGCTGCGCGCGCCCAAGACAACCCGAAGCCCACGCCCGCTGCAGCCGAGCCATCGGCGACGGCCGCTGTGCCGTCCGAGGCGGGCGAGTTCTTCGTCGAGGACCTCGGCCCGGCCACGCTGCCGATCGACTCCACGGCGCCGATCACCGATACGATCCTCGCCGCGCTGGCCGACTACCGCGCCGCCGAGAAGGCCGCCACGCTCGACACGATCGAGGACGTGTTCGGCTCCACGGTGCCGGATCGCCCCAAGGCGGTTGAGCCGAGGATCTACCTGCCGCTGCTCGCCGGGCGGCCGGCGGAGGCACAGCCGGGGCCGGTGGAGCCAGGGCCGGTAGAGCCGCGTCCGAAGAGCGCGAACGTCACAGCCGTCGTCTGGCCGAGCCCGAGCATCCGCGTGGCGCGCGACGGCACGCTGGCCTACGAGATCCGGCTGTACAACGATGGCGAGGGCTCGGCCAGGAGCACGCGCGTCACCATGCCGTACGACCGCACCATGCTCACGCCGATCGGCAGCCGGCTGGACCAGGGCGCCGGCGACTGGGTGAGCGAGCTGCGCCCGGACGCCGTCGTCGTGACCTTCGGCGAGCTCGGCGCGAAGAAGATGCGCACGGGCTGGGTCTACTTCCGCGTGGCCAGCTACCTGGCCGACAACACCGTCCTGAGCATGCGCCCGACGTTCCAGTGGTCCGACGCGCGCGGCACGACCTCGCGCACCTCCAACTGGGCGCCGGTGCTCGTGGGCGGCGGCAACGACAGCGGCGCGTATGTCTGGACGATCGTCCAGCCGGTGACCGGGCTGCCCAATGAGCTGCGGACGTTCTACAGCAACCGCTTCGCGCCCGGCGAGGTCGTCACAACCTGGCTCAACACGCCGACCGGGGTGATGGAGCTGGATATTCACGAGACGGTGGACCAGCAGGGCCAGGTGTGGGTGGAGTACCGGCCGAGCCGGCTGGCCCCCGCCAGCTACCAGCTGGTGATCTACGGAAACAGGAGCCGCCTAGTGGGAGTGGCGACGTTCATCGTGCAGTAGGTGGGAGCGGAGGACGGCATGGAGGCGCCGGCCTCCGCTACGCCAGCGGGTCGAGGGCGGCGTTCCAGAGCTTCATCCGCTCGCTGTCGCCCCCCATGTCGGGATGGTGGAGGCGGGCCATCGCCTTGCGGATCGCGCTCACCTCGGCGGGCGTCAGCTCCAGCGTCGTCCCGCCGATCTTGAACGGGAGCGCCGCCCGCTCGGCGCGCGCCTTCCACATATCGCGCTCGCGCTCGAGCTGGATGTTCTCGCGCGTGATCTCCATCAGGTTGGCGACGGTCTTCTCGTAGGCGCGGGCGATCTCGGCGTGGCGCGCCTGCTCCTTGCTGACCTGCCGGAGGAGGCTGCGGATCGTCTTGTGCGACTCCTCGAGCTCGCGCTGCAGCCACGCGATATCCTGCTCTGTCAGTGGGCCGCCGCGTTGTGCTATGTCGCGCTTGGGTGCCACTCCGAACTCCTGTGTCGTGCCGGCCGTTCGGCACGACCCACCTGGCGGAAAGGACGACTCAGACGACAGGAGCGACGCGGCGGCCTCGCCCCGCACCTCTCGGAAGGAGAGGAGGCGAAGCCTCCACCTCCTGGCTGGCGAGGGCGGCGAAAAAGAGGAATTATGGAGGGCGGGTCCCCTCACCTCCCGAGCGGGAGGCGGGCGGCACGGCCGCGTGAGTCCTGTCTAACGAAAGTAGTATACCTAGAGTTTGAGGAGCTCGTCAATGACTGTGATTGATCGTCGTTTGTTTGACCTTGTTGCCTCCGCCGACACCGCGGCCGTGTGGGATGCGCCGTCCGACGCGCTGCTGAGCTGGCAGCTCCACCCGCGCTGGGCGGACCGGCCGGTCACGCCGCTCGAGGGCGCCGTCGCGGCGCGCGGCATCGCCCAGGGAGCGCGCGCCGCCGCCCAGCAGTTCGGTTTCCCCGTCCGGGCGCGCGCCCAGCGTATCAACGGCTTCCTCTACGTCACCGCGCAGCCGGCGTTCGCGTCGCCCGGCGAGCGCGAGGACCAGCTGGCGTCGGCGCTCGAGGCGCTCGGCGCGGCCGGAGCGACCCTCGGCGAGCGCTGGGTGCGCGAGCTGCGGCCGGAGGTCGAGCGGTACCTGGCCGGCTGGCGCAGCTTCGATCTGCGCGCCGCCAGCCTCGCGGCGCTGATCGGGCACTTCGACGAGACGCTGCGCCGGCTGGACCGGGTGTGGGAGATCCTGTTCGCCGTCGGCCTGCCGGCCAGCATGCTGCGGGCGACGTTCGCGGATGAGTATGCGCGGCTGTTCGGCGTGGATGCGGCTGAGGAGGCTGCGTCGCTTCTGGAAGGGCTGGAAGGGCCGGAGCTGGCGACCGAGCGCGCCTTCGCCCGCCTGAGCCGCGCGGCCGCCGCATCCTCGGCCGTCCGCGACGCGCTGAGGTGGCGCGCGGACCACGAGTGGATCGAGGCGCTGGCCGGCTCGGAGGCCGGCCGGGAGTTTCTCGCCGAGCTGCAGAGCTTTCTCGAGCGCCACGGCCGGCGCGGCGACCGGGGCCGGCTGGTCGAGGCCCCGGGCTGGATCGAGAACCCGCGCCCGGTCCTCCTCAGGCTGCGGGAGCGGCTGCTCGCGCCGCAGCCCGAGGAGGAGGACGTGGGCGCAGCGCTGGACGACGAGCGCTGCCGGCTGCTCGAGGAGCTGAGCGAGCGGCTCACAGCCTTCGGGAGGCCGGTCGAGACGCACCTCAACAGGCTGCTGCGCGCCGCCCAGCGCATGGCGCAGCTGGAGCAGGAGGCCGAGCTCTGGGTCCTGCAGCGCTGCATGTTCGAGGTGCGCCAGGTGATCGTCGAGCTCGGCCGGCGCTTCGCCGATGCCGGGGCCCTGGCCGATGCGCGGGACGTCGTCTTCCTTGACCTGCGCGAGATCCGCCTCACCGCCAAGGGCCTGCCCGACGTCGACCAGCGCGACCGCGTCGCGCGCAGGAAGGCCGAGCTGCGCTACTGCAGCGACCTCAGGCCGGCGGCGGCGCTTGGGGAGCCAGGCGACGACCCGGTCTCCCGCGTGCTCGGCCTGCTGTTCGCGGCTGTGCCGGCGGCGCCGCCGATGAGCGCGCGGGCGACCGGCAGGTAGGCGGCAGTGCGGCGGATGTAGTCGCGCGCGGTGGGGTTCGCGCGGATGTCGGCCGGGTGGACGATCCCCTGGTTGTGCCAGGCCGCGAGCGTCTGCCACGACACCGGCACCCCCTCGTGCTGCGCCCGGTACAGGCCGCGCTCCAGGTTCGCGGCCAGGTACTCCACGGCCAGCTCCGGCTGGGTGATCTCCGCGGTGATCGCCGCGTTCAGCGCCCGCTGGTCGGTGTAGGCGGCGGGGTTGATCCTGCTGCCGGCCACGGACAGCGGGCGCACCAGCGCGCCGTCGCGCACCGGGATCTCGTTGCGCAGGATCTCCAGCGCCACCGAAGGGCGTAGGTTACTGGGCCAGACGCTCAGGTTGCCGCCCAGCCGGTTGATGTCGACCTGCGCCGCCTGGTAGAAGGGCGTCAGCGCCCGCAGCGGCGGAAGATCGTCCTCCAGCCAGCCGAAGTGCTCGTTGTACAGCAGCAGCGCGATCACCACCGCGAACTCGCCGTCGGTCATGCCGGAGATCTCCGGGCGGTTGTGGCGCGCTGCCGCCGCCAGGATCGCCGGGCGCAGCTCCTCCATCGTCTGGGCGAACGCCGGCCGGACGTAGGGCGTGGCCTCCGCCTGCTCCGAGGCCGCGCCGATCGCAGCCGAGCGAAGGACAGTAACGCTTGTCAGGATGGCCGCTATGAGCAACCACCCGAAAGTTCCACGTTTCACAAGCTCTACTCCGCATCACATACAGGGTGGCTCGATAGACCTCGTTTCAAACCCATGAAGGGCGGCGGGGATGCGGGGAGGCGGTGCCTCCCAGCGTCCCCTCTTTTTATGCCGCTCCGCCTCGACGTGGCGCCGCGGGGCGGGCGGAAGGAGGGAGATCGCGGCGGGACGAACGCCCCGCGCCTCCCAGCAAGCCGGCCCAAGTATGCCATAGATGCCGCGGCGGCTTGCTGACAGACGGCTGACGAGCAGCCCAGCAAAACGTGTAGCAGGTTGAGTGCCGGGGTTGCTGTGGTATAATACGTAGTGGTACGGGTGCGCCCGGCCACTTGTTTTTTGTACACAGAATCGGGGTCTATGGAGTATCAGCCAGATCTAAAGAGGATCACCGGCGACGGCGGGGTGATCGCCACCGTTGAGCGCGGCAGCATCGCCGAGGAGATCGGCCTGCAGCCGGGCGATGTTGTGCTGGCGATCGGCGACCTGCGGCTGCGCGATGTGATCGACTACCGCTTCGCGCTGGCGGACGAGCAGATCGAGCTGCTCGTGCGGCGCGGCGATGAGGAGACGATCTACGAGATCGAGAAGGACCCCGACGAGGACCTGGGCATCGAGTTCGTTGAGCCGCTGTTCGACCGGCTGCGCACCTGCAACAACAAGTGCCCGTTCTGCTTTCTCACCCAGATGCCCAAGGGCCTGCGCCGCTCGCTGTACCTGAAGGACGACGACTACCGCCTCGGCTTTCTGTACGGCAACTTTGTGACCTTTACCAATCTGAAGGAAGAGGACTGGCAGCGGATCGAGGAGCAGCGCCTCAGCCCGCAGTACATCTCCGTCCACGCGACGGACCGGGCGCTGCGCGCGGTGCTGCTCGGCAAGCCCGATGTGCCGGACGTGCTCGAGCAGATCCAGCGCCTCGGCCGCATGGGCATCACCGTCCACGCGCAGATCGTGGCGCTGCCGGGGCTCAACGACGGCCCGGCGCTCCACCAGAGCATCCAGGACCTCGCCGCGCTGTACCCGGTGGTGCAGACGATCGCCGTGGTGCCGGTGGGCCTGACGAAGTACCGCTTCGAGGGCAAGCGCCCGCAGAGCATCCGCGCCGCGATCCACATCCACGAGACGCCGGAGTGGATCGACACCAACTGGGAGCGCCAGCCGCTGTGGGACGAGGCCGTGAAGCGCCAGGCGGGGAGCGATGCCCGGCCCTCCGGCCCCGTGGCCGAGGAGCTCGGCTACTGCTCCAGGCAGCTGGTGGCGGCGGACATCCCGATGCGCTGCTACCAGCCCGACGAGGCCGCCCGCGTGGTTGATGTCGTCGAGCGCTACCAGGAGCAGCTGCGCCGCCAGCACGGCGTGGGGCTGGTCTACCCCTCGGACGAGTTCTACCTGCTGTGCGGCCGCGAGGTCCCCCCGGCCGCGGCGTACGACGGGATGCCGCAGTACTCCAACGGCGTCGGCATGACGCGCGACTTCCTCGACGGCTGGGCGAAGGCCCAGCGGCGCCTGCCAGCGTCCCTGCCGCATCCGGCCGAGCTGACGCTGGTGTGCGGCACGCTGATCGCGCCGGTCATGCAGCGCGTCGTGGACCGGCTGAACCGCGTCGGGAACCTGCAGGCCCGGCTGCTGCCGGTGGTCAACCAGTTCTTCGGCGAGACCGTGACCGTCTCGGGGCTGCTGATGGCGCAGGATGTGGTCCCGGCGCTGCGCGAGGCCGGCGTGCGGCGCGCGCTGCTGCCGCGTGTCATGTTCGACCACACCGGCACGCGCACGATCGACGAGTACACGACCGAGCGGATCGCCGCTGAGGCAGGCGCATCCGTCGCAGTGGCCGGCGAGCCCGACGAGGTCGTGCGCTACGTCAGGGCTCTGGGGCGTGTAGATTGAGGATCGCAGATTGTAGGCTGTAGCGCGCAGATGTCTTCAATCTGCAATCGACAATCTGAATGACGGGGGGTTGCCGTGGGCGATCTCGACCACCGTCATGTCATCGATGTCATCCGGCGGGCGACGCAGATCGCGGCCGGGTCCGACCTCGGCGCCCTCCTCGAGCGCACGCTCGACCTGTACATCGAAGTGGCCCACGCCGAGGCCGGCACCATCTACCTGTACGACCGCCAGACCGACGAGCTGGTGTTTCGCGTCGTCCAGGGGGATGCGGGCAGCCGGCGGCTGCTCGGCACGCGCTTCGCGGCCAGCCGCGGGATCGCCGGCGCGGCGCTCCGCTCCGGCCAGCCGGTCTTCGTCCCCGATGTGCTGGGCGACCCGCGCTGGGACCGCGCGGTGGGCGAGCTGTCCGACCTGCAGCTGCGGACGATGTACTGCCTGCCGCTCATCACCGAGTCCGGGCCGGTCGGCGTCGTCCAGGTGTTCAACCTGCCCCCCACGGCGGTCGGGGATGACGGCGCGGGCGAGCTCCTGCGCCTGCTCGGCGACTGCATCGTCAGCGCGATCGACAAGACGCGCCTGCTGGAGGAGAGCCGGCAGCTCCTGGAGGAGCGCGAGCGGCGCGCCCGCCGCCTGCGGGTGCTCGGCGCCATCCAGAACCGCCTCACCACCACGCTCGACCGGAACGATCTGCTGACGCTGATCATGAGCCACGCCCGCGACCTGCTCGACGTCGAGGCCACCTCGGTGTGGGAGCTCGACGAGGAGCGCGGCCTGCTGGTGCTGCACGTCGCCACCGGCGAGCGCGGCGAGCAGCTGCGCGAGGTGACCGTCCCGGTCGGCCAGGGGATCATCGGCCACGTCGTCGCGACCGGCCAGACGCTGATGGTCGAGGATGTCTCCAAGGACAGCCGCCACTACGGGCAGATCGACGCGCAGAGCGGCTTCGTGACCCGCTCGATCCTCTGCGTGCCGCTGCGCGCTCCGCGGATCGTCCTCGGCCCGGACCGCGGCGACGTCGAGCCGCGCATCATCGGCGGCGCGCAGGCGCTCAACAAGCGCGGCGGCACCTTCAACGAAGAGGACGTCGAGCTGTTCGAGATGTTTGCCAGCCAGGCGGCGACGGCGCTGCAGATCTCGCGCCTCTACACCGGCATGCAGCGCCTGTTCGACGACACGATCAAGATCATCGCGAACCTCTCGGACGCCCGCGACCCGTACACCTCCGGCCACTCGGCGCGCGTGTCGCAGTTCGCGGTCGCGATCGCCGAGGAGCTGGGCTGGAAGGAGACCTACCAGGTGCGCGTCGGCGGCATCCTGCACGACATCGGCAAGATCGGCGTGCCGGACGCGATCCTCAACAAGCGCGACCGCCTGACCGAGGAGGAGTTCGAGCGCATGAAGCAGCACCCGACGATCGGCTACAACGCCATGCGCCACAGCCACGCCATGGCGACCCACCTGCCCATGGTGCTGCCGGCGATCCTCGAGCACCACGTCCGCGCGGACGGCGGCGGCTACCCGGCCGAGCGCGTCGGGCCGGAGGTGAGCAAGGTCGGGCAGATCGTCCACGTCGCCGATGTGTTCGACGCCCTGACGAGCACCGGGCGCCCGTACCGCAGCGCCATCCCGCCCGAGGAGGCGCTCGCGTTCATCCGCCGCGGCAGCGGCACGGAATTTGATCCTGAGTGCGTCGAGGCGTTCTGCCGGGCGTGGGAGAAGGGGAAGATCAAGCTTCAGTAACACGTACGCGGCCGCGTCACCCGCCCTCCTTCCGGGGAGGTGCGGAAGGTCACCTTCCACATCCCTCTGCCGCCGTTCACGCGAGCAGGGAGGTTCGGAGGGCCGCAGGCCACCGGGGAAGCTTTCCGCCGGGAAGTTTGGGAGCAGCAGGGAGGTTCGGAGGGCCGCAGGCCCTCCGAGATCCTTATTTTTCCGCCGCTGTGCGGCTG
>Ga0207874_1002991_pt1 | contig 14842 bp, 17 predicted proteins | sample HigsolmetaAR201D_FD_184833 | JGI IMG/M metagenome (GOLD analysis project Ga0207874, IMG submission 184833) | Ionic liquid and high solid enriched microbial communities from the Joint BioEnergy Institute, USA - AR20-1-D (SPAdes) (version 2) ...
GAGCAGATCGCCGTGGCCCACACGATCACAACTGCCGGTTGGGAACTCGTGATGGGTCCACCGAAGACACCCCGCAGCCGACGCAACGTGTACCTCGACAAGCGCACCGTCGCAGCGCTCCGCGACCACCGAAAGCGCCAGCGCGAGCACCGCCTCGCCGCCGGCTCGGCGTGGGACGGCTCGCTCGATCTCGTGGTGTGCGATGAGGTGGGCCGGCCGATCCACCCGGAGGCGTTCTCGCGGGCGTTCGAGCACATCATCGACCGCCTCGATGTGCCGCGCATCCGTCTCCACGATCTCCGCCACACCCATGCCACGCTCGCGCTCAAGGCCGGCGTGCATCCCAAGGTTGTGTCTGAACGCCTGGGCCACGCCACTGTCGGCGTCACCCTCGACCTCTACTCCCATGTGCTGCCGGCGATCGCGCGCGACGCAGCCGAGCAGATCATGAGCGCGACGTACGAGGGCCACGTTGACTGAGCTCACGACCGCGGGCTACGCAGAAGCGCTCAAGGCCGCGAAGGCTGCGACACAGGCCGCACGGACGCGAGCGGTGCTCGCCGTCAACGCTGAGCTCATCAACCTCTAAAGGAACCCCGGCAGGCCGATCCCCGAGCGACTGTCGGCCGACCTCCGCCGGGAGTTCCCCGAGATGACCGAACTCCGCGTGAGGTGGGCCCCTCGTAGTGGTCCAGGTGTTGTGCGAGTCCGATGCCCGACAATGGGCAGGGAGGAATTGCAGCACCATGACGAGGAAGCGCCGGCGGCACACGCCGGATCAGATCATCCGCAAGCTGGCCGAGGGCCATAAGCAGCTGGCGACGGGGACCGAGTTGGTCGAGGTGTGCCGTCATCTCGAGATCGCCGAGTCGACGTGGCATCGCTGGGTCGCCCAGTACGGCGGCATGAAGGCGAGCGACGCGAAGAAGCTCAAGGAGCTCGAGGGTGAGAACGCCCGGCTGAAGAAGCTGCTCGCTGAAGCGGAGCTGGACAAGGCGATGCTCAAGGAGCTCGCCGAGGGAAACTTCTGACCCCGACCCGTCGCCGCCGCGCCGTTGAAGCGCTGCGGCAACGGTTCGGGGTCTCCGAACGCCGAGCCTGCCGGGTGGTCGGCCAGCACCGCTCCACCCAACGCCTTGACCCGCCCGTCGTTGACGACGACGAGCAGCAGCTGCGTGAGTTCCTGCGTGACTTCGCCCGACGTCGTCCCCGGTGGGGATGGCGCCGGGCCGCGAAGGACGCCCGCCAGGCCGGCTGGCAGGTCAACGACAAGCGGGTCCGGCGTCTGTGGCGTGACGAAGGGTTGAAGGTGCCCTACAAGCGCCGCAAGAAGCGCCTCAGCGGCATCGGTTCCCATGTCGGGGCGATGTGCCCGATCCGACCGAACGTCCTGTGGGCGATGGACTTCCAGTTCGATGTCACCGTCGACGGCCACACCCTCAAGCTGCTCAACGTGATCGACGAGTACACCCGCGAGTGCCCGGCGATCGTCGTGGATCGCTCTATCGACGCTGACGCCGTCGTCGCCCTCCTCGACCGCCTCGCGGCTGAGCGCGGTGCGCCGGCGTTCGTCCGCTTTGACAATGGTCCCGAGTTCATCGCTCATGCCGTCGCGGACTGGTGCCGGTTCAACGACGTCGCCACCGTGTTCATCGACCCGGGCTCGCCATGGCAGAACGCCTGGATCGAGTCCTTCAACGGACGGCTCCGCGACGAGCTCCTCAACAGCTGGCAGTTCGACTCGCTCCTCGAGGCACGCGTGATCATCGAGGACTGGCGCATCGACTACAACGAACACCGGCCCCACAGCGCCCACGGCGAGCTCACCCCATCCGAGTTCGCTCGGGCCTGGACCATCAACCACCAACCAGAAGCTGCATAGCGCCTGGACCACTCAACGGGTCCCCCTCACGATGCGTCCGTACTCGTCCGGCGGAAGCCCTTCGGCCGCGAGCGTCAACAGCGCCGGGTCGATGTGGAGGCGACCGGCGGCCTGCTCGTCGGCGAGCATCGCGGCGACCGATGCGTAGGGGGCGACGACGCCGGGGTCGAATCGGTTGAGTTCTTCCACGAGGCGGGAGAGTGGCTCGTGGACGGAGAGCACTTGGAGGCGTGACGCACCGCGGTGGCGGAGCAGCTTGCTTGCCGCGACCGCTGAGGCGAAGTGCCCGCCAGTGCCCATCACCATGGACATCCGGCCGCGTTTGCGAATGACGCGGGCGACATCACGCATCGACAGCCAGTTGCGCAGCATGCGTACGGCCATGGCGTTGGTGACGGCGAGGCTTCGGGCGTCCATGACGAAGACGCCCGGTTTGCCGGTCGTTCCCGAGGTGGTGGCGACGGTGTAGCGGCCGAGAAACGATTCACCGATCCGGGCCGGGTCGTCGACGAGTTCGCGGACGGCATCGAATGTGATCGCGGCGTCGGTGACCCACTCGTCGAAGCGCGCCATCAGGGTCGGCTTGTCGGTCGGGTGCAGCAGCGTCGGGTCGTCGATCTGGGTGGGCAGACCGGCGTACAGCTCGCGATAGAACGGCGAGCCGTTGCGCGCCCGGGCCACCGCGTCCGCGAAGCGGGAGCGTTGCCGCTGCCGGATCGCGTCGTCGCTGGCGAGCGCGCGGTGGGCGTCCACAATGAGGCGTACGACATGTTCGCGCATCGTGAAAGTATCCGTCTTGACAGATGTATCGGTCAACACGGATACTTCCTCGCCGTGACCGTCACCATGTCATCCACCGTCCCCGGCGTTGCTCCGGCTGCCAAGCTGTTCCGTGGGTTCGGCGACGCGACCCGGCTGGCTGTGCTGGTGGCGTTGATTCCCGGCGAACGGCGCGTCAGTGATCTCGTCGCTGCCGTTGGTGGCACGCAAGGCAACGTGTCGGGCCATTTGAAGTGCCTCAAGGAGTGCGGTCTGGTGATCGATCGGCCGCACGGCCGCGAGGTCTTCTACCGGATTGCGCACCCGGAGGTTGTGGCGGTCCTGCGAGCGGCAGAGGCCTTGCTGGCGGTGAGCGGCCAAGCCATCGAGCTCTGCGCGAACTACCGAGCCGCACCGTGACCCACCTGCAGCAAGGGAGCGCCGCGGCAGGCACGCATCTCCTGGGTGAGCGGCCGGTCCATGCGCCGGTTCGGCAGCGCCGATGGCTGTTCGCGATCGCTGCTGGCGCGGCGGCCTTAGACCTCGCGTCCAAGGCAGCGGCAAGCGCGTGGCTACCGCGACGCGGTGTCGACTTGCCTGGGCCGCTCGACCTGAAACTCACGCACAATCCCGGTGTTGCGTTTGGCGTGGGGAGTGCGTTGCCGACGTGGATGATGGTCGCGCTGACGATCGGCGTCGCCGCGGTTCTCGCGACGGCGGCGTGGCGCGGTCGCTTCGCGAGCACGGTTGGGCCCGGGCTCGTGCTCGGCGGGGCCGTGGCGAACATCGCGGACCGGCTCGAGGCGGGAACTGTCGTGGACATGTTGCACCTCGGGTGGTGGCCGACATTCAACGTTGCCGATGTGTGGATCACCGTCGGCGCCGTGTTCCTGCTGTGGGGTGAAGCGCGAGCCGGCCAACGCCAGGGTTAGCGATCGGTGCGGTGCGCGGAAGCGTCCTGCCACGCTTCGATGCCGGCGTATGCCGCGAACGCGGCGACGACGAGGGCGACGGCGGGGTCGGCCCATGCCCAGCCGAGCGTGGCGTTCAGGCCGAGCCCGACGAGCACGTTGACGGACAGGGCGTTGGAGAGCCAGGTTTCCTTCGCCTGGGCGACGAGCACCTCGTTGTCGAGCGCGTGTCCGGTACGCGACTGGGCGATCGCGGTCGGCACCATCACGGCGACCGCCACGACGTTGAGGACGATGCCGACGAGTGATCGATCGGCGTCGGCGCCGGCGAGAACGTTGCGTGAGGCCTCGATGGCCACGAAGGCGGCGAGCAGGAGGAACGTCACGGCGATGGCGCGCAGCGCCGGACGCTGGCGGTGGTGCGTGCCGCTTCGCAGTTGCCAGATCACCACAGCGGCGGCGAAGACCTCGATCGCTGAGTCGATCCCGAATCCGAGCAGTGCGATCGATCCAGCCGCGATGCCGGCCGTGACCGCCACGGCTCCTTCGATGAGGTCCCAGGCGACGATGAACGCAGCCAGGTGCAGCCCCCGCCGCCGGAGGCGCTCCTGCGCATGACCTGACGATCCGCTGTTCATCGATCCCTGCCTTTGGCGATGATCCATCGCTAGTTCCCGATACCATCGTTCCATGATTATGGCTCGACCTGCCGAGCGGGCCGACCTACGGGTCGCCGCGAAACTGTTCCGGGGTCTTGGTGACCCGATGCGCCTGGCGATCATCGAACGCCTCACCGCGGGCGAGCAGCGGGTGACCGACTTGGTCGCGGCGTTGGGAACCTCGCAGCCGAACGTGTCCGGCCACCTGGCGTGCCTGAAGGAATGCGGTCTCGTCGAGGACCGCCCGAAAGGTCGCGCCGTGCTGTACCGGCTGGCTCGCCCTGAGCTGTTTGAACTCCTCAAGTCCGCGGAGTCCGTGCTCGACGGGGTCGGTCACCGCATCGACCTGTGCCACAGCTACGAGGAGCGGCCATGACTGCCGACGACGAACGGGTTGTGCTGACGGACCGCCGTGAGGAAGGCGCCGACGAAGAGCACGAGGGCCCTCAGCGGTTGTGGGAGAGCGCCCCCGTTCGCTGGTCGGCGCTGTCGGGCGCGCTGCTGCTCGCCGGGTTCCTGGTGTCGGTGTTCGACGGGTCGGAGGCGTTGTCGACCGGCCTGTACGTCGCGGCGACCGTGGCGGGTGCCCGGTTCTTCGCCCTGGAGGCGGTCGAGGAGTTGGTCCGCGAACGCGAGGTCGGCATCGAGCTGCTGATGACCGTCGGCGCGGTCGCGGCGGGTGGCCTCGGTGAGTGGGGCGAAGCGGCGATGTTGGTGTTCCTCTACTCGATCTCCGAGGCCCTCGAGGAGTTCACCGAGTCCCGCACCGAAGGCGCGATCCGGGCGTTGATGGATCTCGCCCCGAAGACCGTGACGCTGCTGCGTGACGGCCAACAGATCGAGACCCCGGCCGAACAACTCGCCGTCGGTGACCGGTTCCTCGTGCGTCCCGGAGAGGGCCTCGCCACCGATGGCACGATCATCGATGGTGCCTCGGCCATCGACGAGTCGGCCGTCACCGGCGAGTCGATCCCGGTCGAAAAGACGGTCGGGCAGAAGGTGTTCGCCGGCACGCTCAACGGGACCGGGGTGCTCACCGTCGAGGCGACCGCGACCCACGAGAACAACACCCTGGCGAAGATCGTTCATCTCGTCACCGAGGCGCAGGAGGAGAAGGGCCGGGCGCAGCGGTTCATGGAACGCTTCGCGAGGCGCTATTCCCCGGCGGTGCTCGGTGTCGGTGTTCTCGTTGCAATCGTTGGTGGGCTAGCGGACGAGTGGGACACCTGGCTGGAACGTGCCGCCACCGTGATCGTTGCTGCGGCGCCGTGCGCGCTGGTGATCTCGATCCCGATCACCTACGTCGCCGCGATCGGCAACGCCGGCCGCCGCGGCATCCTCGTCAAGGGCGGCGTGGTGCTCGAGGACCTGGCCACCGTGCGGGTTGCTGCGTTCGACAAGACCGGCACCCTGACCCACGGCCGGCCCGAGCTCGTCGAGGTGATCGCGGCACCCGGAATCGACGAGACCGAGGCGCTCTCACTCGCGGCCGGCGTCGAGCGCGCCAGCGAGCACCCACTGGCCAAAGCCGTCGTCGACGGCGCGATCGATAGCGGCGTCACCCCGGCCGAGGTCGTCGACATCAACGCCCTGGTCGGCGCCGGGATCGAGGGCCGCCACGACACCCGGTCGATCCTGGTCGGCTCCCCCAAGCTGATGGCCGAGCGCAGCATCTCACTCGACAGCTTCGGCGAGCGGATCCCGCAACTCGAATCGTCCGGTGCCACAGCCGTCGTACTCGTCGTCGACGACCACGCGTGGGCGGTGTTCGGTCTTGCCGACACGCTGCGCGACCAAGCCGCGTCGACCGTGCAGGCGTTGAAGGCTGCTGGCGTCGAGCGCACCGTCATGATCACCGGCGACAATCGCCGCACCGCCGAAGCGATCGGCGCTAAAGCCGGCGTCGATGAAGTGCTCGCCGAGCAGCGTCCGGAGGACAAAGCCAGCGCTATCCGAGCGCTGCAAGCCCGCTACGGCGGTGTCGTCATGGCCGGCGACGGGATCAACGACGCGCCCGCGCTCGCCGCCGCGACGGTCGGCGTGGCGATGGGCTCCGCCGGCAGCGATGCCGCCCTCGAAACCGCCGACGTAGCACTCATGGCCGACGACCTATCGAAGCTCGCCGACGCCCTCCACCTCGCCCGGCGCACCCGCCACGTCGTCCGCCAAAACCTCGTCCTGTCCTTCGCCGTGCTCGCCGTGCTCGTCCCCGGCGCGCTACTCGGCGTCTTCAACCTGCCCATCGCAGTTGCCGGCCACGAGCTATCGGAACTGCTCGTGATCCTCTCCGGGCTGCGCATGGCCCGGGCCGGAAGAGACCGGAAATGAACCGCTTCCACCGCTGGTATTGCCGCACCGGACACTGGCGACATGCGATCCAGGACCAGATCGTCCCCTGGGTGCTGGCCGGCGTCGACCTCGGCGACCACGCCCTCGAGGTCGGCCCCGGCCCAGGCCTGACCACCGACGTGCTCGCCCCTCGAGTCGAGCAACTGACCGCTCTCGAGATCGATCCGCAACTCGCCAACCGCCTGAAGTCCCGCTTCGCCGGAAACAACGTCCACGTCGAGCAGGGCGACGCCACCGCCATGCCATTCGGCGACGGCACCTTCAGCGCGGCGGTCTCATTCACAATGCTGCACCACGTTCCGTCGCCGGCACTGCAGGACCGGCTGCTCCGAGAGGTGCGACGAGTGCTCCGGCCCGGTGCACCGTTCGCCGGCTCCGACAGCCGCCCGAGCATCGCATTCCGACTCGCCCACCTGGCCGACACGATGGTGCTCGTCGACCCTGACACCTTCGCCGACCGCCTCGACTCTGCCGGCTTCACCGGCATCGAGGTCGAGCCCGCCAAGGGCGCGTTCCGGTTCCGTGCCATCGCTGGCCGCTGCTAGCTAGAGACGACCGACGTGGGCGGGGCGGACACCTTCGACGTGATCGGTTATCGGTCGGTTTGATACGAGCGGTTGTCGTGGCGCTACGGCATGTCCGTGAGTTCGGTGGCGCGGTTCGCTGGTGTGACGGCCATCCCGCATCTCTCCGTCTCAGGGGTCAACCGGATCGTCCAGCCAGGTTCGCGTAACGCCCACCCGTTCAGGTCGGTGCCAGCGCAGGGCGGTTCGAAGACGGAGAGGTCGATACCTTGCTCGGCCAAGAGTCCGGTGAGCCGTTCACCCCACGCTCTGCCCGCGGGATCGTTGTCGATGACGGCGATCACACGGAGCTCGTGTTGATCGGCGTAGCTCGCGATGCGGGTGGCGACGCTGTGGTCTGGAGCTTGGGAGCCGAGCACCCCGACCGACCGCAGGCCTGCAGCGGCCGCCGTCAATGCGTCGGGGATTCCTTCGCAGACGACCAACAAGTCACCGCCGGCCGGTTCGATCGATCGCGTCCACGCAACACGAGGGTTCGAGCCGAGGGCGGCGGCGGGGTTGTCGTACTTGGGACCGTCGCCGGGATCGAGGTAGCGGGTCTGGAGGTAGCGGAGTCGGCCGGCAGGGTCGAGAGCTGGGAACACAGCGCCGACGGTCTCTCCGTAGGGAAGTCCGCGCCGGCGATGGAAGAGCTCTCGGCCGGGATCCGCACCGACGTGGTTGGCGCGCAGTAGCTCGTCGTCGAACCCGCGGCCGTGGAGCCAGTCGCGAACCGCGCTGCCTCCACCGCTCCAGAGGATCCGCTCACAGGCCGTCGCGTACTCGACCACGGCCGGGTTCAACGGGACGATCCGCTGCACGGCCGGCCGAGCCTTCCGGCGCACCGGTGGAAGCGGCTGGTCGGGGATCATGCCGGCGCGGCGGGCCAGCCAGTCGACGGCATCGCCGCGCGGGACGCGCTGCGTGAGCGCGACGAGGTCGATCGCGTCGCCGCGGTGCGAGCCGTCGCCGGACCAGCACCGCCAGCGCTCGTGACCGCGGTGGTCCGTGTGCATCGTGACGGACGGGTGCTGGTCGTCGTGGTCGGGAAGCGGGCAGTGCCAGCGGCGGCCGCGGAACTGATGCGTGGCGGGCACGGCGAGCTCATCGAGCAGTTGGCCGAGGTCGGTGCGGGCGAGCACGTCGTCGATCCGCCAACGTGGCCGCTGGTCGCGGGTCATGACATCGCTTGGTCGGTGTCGAACTCGTCCGTCTCCGCCCGTGTCAAGACGGTCTGGGCGACGAGTCCGCGGTTCTGCATCCGCCACAGGGCGCGGCCTCTGACGAGCTGGGAGATCCACGCGGCTTCGCGCTGCGTAAGGCCGAACAGCTCACGGGCGATCGGGAGCTGGTCGATCGGCTGCCGGAAGATCACGCGGGTCTGGATGTCCGACAGCAGGCCGGCCGCGATCTTGGCGTCGGCGGTGCCGTCGTCGGCTTGGGCGGTGAGGTCGGCGGGGCGGTGGCAGACGAGGATCGTCGACACGCCGTAGGTGCGCGACAGCTTGAGGCTGCCCTGGAAGTGGCGCGCGCCGTGGCGCACCGCTGCCCATGCCTCGTCGATCACTTGGAGGACGCGCTGGTCCGAGTCGCGCTGCAGGACGGACGACAACCACGAAGTCGCCGCGAGCATCACGAGGGGGAGCGCTTCGTGATCGTTGTAGACCGCGGAGAGGTCGACCACGAGTCCCGGCCCGTCGGCCCATCGAGCGCCCACGGTTGTGGGCCCGTCGAACATGCCCGCCAGGGTCCGGGAGCACAACTTGTCGAGCGCGAACACGATTGGCGTCGCGGCCTGCGCGAGCTCGAGCGGGGTGCGCCGCGACAGTGCGATCAAGTCGTCGGCGGGGTCGGTCATCGTGGCTGTGACGTCGACGAGCGTGAAGGGGTGGCCGGTGCGGGCGAGATTGGCAACGGCCCACCCGAGCAGCGCGTCCTCAGTCGAGTCGAGCGGTCGTCCGAGCACGCCGGCGACCAACGAGGTGGCAAGACTCTGCCGGGCGATCACGTTGGTGGAGTCATCGCCGGGTCGGGGATCCATCGGGTTCAGCCGGTCGCGGCCACCCGGGCGAAGCTTCACGATGGCAAGACCGTGCCGGCGAGCGAACGGGAGGTACTCGCCCTTCGGGTCGAGGATCGCGACGAACCGCCGGGACCCGTAGACGGCGAGCGAGCGGCGTAGGAACGCCTTGACGGTGGCGGACTTGCCTGACCCGATGTCGCCGGTGACGATCATGTTCGGGTTGGTCAGGACGCCGTTGCCGTACAGCTCGAAGGGATCGAAGTAGAAGCCACCCATCCCGGCGGTGACGTTCACGCCGAGGTACGGGCCGGCCTCACCGACTGAGTCGTCGACGTGGAACGGATATACGGACGAAAGGTGCGCCATCGTCGCCCGGTGCCGTTCCACGCGCAGGCCCCTGGCCGATCGCAGCAGCGGTGGCCGCTCGACTCCGGTGGCCGAGGGTCTGTTCATTGGCCGCTCGGTGGCGCGAGCGTGCGGCCGAGTGGGAGCGACGCGCGCCAGCCGAGGTCGTGTCGAGCGTCGAGCGGGCGAAGGTCGAGGAGTGACTGGGCAGCGGCCTGTTCGAGGTCGGCGCATTCGTCGTCGAGCACGTCGGGGTCGTCGGAGGTGACGGTGACCAGGCCGACGAACCGGAACTCAGCGTGACCCTCAGACAGCTCGCGCTCGCGGGCTTCGACGTCGGCGAGGCGCTTGCGCTCCCGCGCGTTCACTCGGAAGCCCTTGCGTTCCTTCAGCTCGGCGTCGGCCTCGCGCGCCATGACCTCGCGGTCCGCAGCGCGCGCCGCCTTTGCCATCGGGATCGGCTCCATCGCCACGGTGACGGTTCGCGTGGCCCGCCCGTCGGTCAGCAACGGCGCGAGCCAGTCCGCCCCGACGGGGAGTTGCGGCCAGCCGGCGACCCGGTACGACCGATGGATCGCGCCGTCGACCCGGACCTGTGACCACTCCGCCTCGACCACCATCGGCCCCCACTCGAGAGCGCCCCGCCGTGACGCCGCGGCGAGTGACCGCGTCAGCGTGCCCACCTGTGCGCTGCGGGCCGGATCGGACCGCACGCGCACCGCAGCCGAGAGGTCCGTCGCTCTGAGCGGCGACGAGACCGTCAGTCCGGCAGCGTCGAGTCGCGCGGCGAACAAGCGCAGTTCGTCTTTGAGTTCGCCGACGGCCGCGTCGAGGCGCGACGTCTGCGTCCGCCGACTTCGCACCCGCTTCTGGTCGACAGTGACCGCGACGAGCACGTCGTGGGCAACGGTGACTGGCGCCTGCTGATCGAGGAGCGCGAGGTAGTCGGCGACCGCAGGATCGGCGCGCCGATGCTCGATTCCGATCGAGTTGAGAAACTGCCGGTGCTGATCGGAGCCGATCGGGTGCGCCCACTCGTGCCACGTGACCCGCACCACTGGTGACCGCTCGCGGGCGAACGGCGACAGCGCGGCACCCCACCTGGCGAGCATCGTGTCCTGCTCGGCATCGCTTGCCAGCGGGAAGCCGCGCCCGGTCACTCGCACGATCCCGGTCACGGTTCCGGCGTTCCGGTCACGCACGACCGCGCCGGCCGTCCCGCTTGCCGATGACAAGTCGAGCAGTTCGAGGCCACGCATCACCGCCGGAAGCGCGGCGTCGGGATCGCCGAGCAGCGGCGGTCTCACCCAGCGGGCTCGCCGCGCCCGGCGCCGAGCTACGAGGAGCACCCCAGGCACGAGCGTCTCGGACAGCGGGCTGCCGCGCCAGCGTCCGAAGGCGACGGTGAGCCCCATCGCCGGCCCGAAGGCTCCGAGCACCGGCGAAAGGGACGTCTGCAGGATGGCGGCCAGCCACATGACCCCCGCGAGAACAGGGATCGCCTGGCGGGCACTCAGTCCGAGTAGCAGTCCCGGACGGTTGGCATCGCCGAACCGGTAGGCGCGGGCGTCGTCGCTCATGACTCCTCACCCGTGTCGTCGTGGCTGGTTGAGGGAGCGACGGGGTCCGGAGGTGCGGCCTGACGCCGACGCGACCGAGGCTCGCTGCTCTGCCCGAGACTCGTCTGGTGAGGTGGAGCGTCGTTGCTGGCCGGCGTCGTAGTCCTCCGCCCGGCCGGTGTAGCGGCCCTGGTTCCGGACAGGCCGCGGATCGGCGTCTGGGCTCCTGCCGATGCACTCTGGCTTCCCGCAACTCCGCCCTGGCCGGCGACGGGTCGGGTCGCCGCGCTCGCACCTGCCGATACGCCGAAGCTCTTGACCATCATCGCGGTGTGAGCGGCGGTGGTCGCCGAGCGACCCCACCCGCCGGCTACGCCTGAGGCAACCATCGCGCCCTCGACGGTCGGCATCAATTTGTAGAGGACGAGCGGTGTGACCGCCGCGATGAGGAAGCACACGAAACCCGACATCAGCGTGCCGACTGCGGCGGCGCCATCGTTGATCACCGAGCCGTTGGCAGGGTCACCCGAAGGATTGGCCACCAGCTTCACCGCCACCACGAGCGTGACGACGATCGCCAGCTTCGACACGACGAGCGCCACCGTGAGGTGCACCAGCTTGCGGGCCGACCCCCGGAACATCGGCAGCACGTTCGTGGACCACACGATCGGCGCCAGGGCGGCGGCGACGTAGATCAGCGCCGACCGCATCATCAGTGCGACTACGAGCCCGATCAACCCGATGAACCCGAAGAGGAGGCACAGCGGTCCGACGAACGTCGCCCCGAGCGGTCCGGTCGTCGTGGCCACGACGACCATGCCCTCGATCATCGCGACCAAGTCCGCGCGGCCGACCTGCCACACCGCCGCCGAGGCCTCGTCCGTGACACCGATCAGCACGTCGATCGCTGTCACTGTCAGCGCGGACGCAACGATCGCCCGGACACCCTCCTTGACCGCATCACCGATCTGCTCGGGCCGGCCGGCGAGGGCGGCCTGGATCGCCGACGCGAGCATCAGCGCCACAACCACGGCGAGGCCGATCAGCCCAACTCGTGCCGACAGCTCGTTACGGAACCAGTCCTGCGTCAACCGGGGTGTGGTCGACGAGTCGAGCACCGACCAGACCCACTCGACCAGTAGCGCAAGACCGTTCGCCAGCCAGGTGTAGATGCCCTGGATCACCTTGTCCCAGGCCCATCCGATCACCCCGCCGACCGCGTCGCCCACGAACCCGAACAGCGAGCCGAGCCCGCCGATCGCCCAGTCGAACATCAGCCACCTCCCGCCGGCGGCCAGGCGACAACCTCGCTGATCTCGTCAGTGGTCGCGACCGCGGCGGTCGCGTCCAGCAGCGGGGTCGGCCCAGGCTGTGCGCTCCACCCGTCGACCTTCCAGTCATCCGCCTCCCAGACGAGATCGACCGTCACGGTGCGCCATGCCTGCCGCGGGGCGCCGAGGTCCAGCACGCCGACGACGAGCACCGCCCACACCTCAACCCGAGCCCCGTTGTCGTCGGCCTGAAGGGCACGGGCGGTCAGCGGCAACTCGCTCCACACCAAATCGCCCGGCGCGACCGACGCCTCGCCGAGCGCGGTGGTCATCTCGGCGAGCTGGTTCGAGGACTCGCTCGCCAACTTCGGCCCGTAGCGCTCCGTGGCCAGCGCGGCGATCATGTCCGACCGGGTGATGAACCCGGCCCGGGCGATCGACCCGGTCAGCCGCACCGCTGACACCGCTGCGGCCAGGGCACCGTCGGCGTCGCGCCGCCATCCGTGGGGCACGCCGAACTCATCGACGGCGGCCGGTCCTGCGGGGACGGTCTCGGCGGTTCGATCGGTGGTCGGCGGCGATTCGGCCGGCGGCGGCGAGTCGTTCGGGCTCGCAACCATCCGCAGGGCGACCACGACGACGACGGCCACGGCGGCGATCGTGAGAACGGTGGCTCGGCGCACGGTCAGGTGGCGTTGTAGACGGTCGTCGCGACCGTGTGAGCAAGCCCCGCCAGCATCGCCGCGCCGATCCCGCCGAGGATCCACTTCCGGCCCGCCGACGATGCCGAGTACGACGAGCCGAAGTGGCCGACGCCGGTCGCCACGCCACCGATCAGTAGGCCGGCCACCGCAGCTGCGATCGCCGCGTACTTCAGCCACCCCAGCACCTGCGTGATCAGCGCGCCGCCCGGCAACGACGCGTCCGGCGCTGGGTCCGGCACTTGCGCCCACGCCTGCGCTACTGGCATTGCCAGCACCAGCAACGCCGCCAGAACGACGATGACGGTCGACCTGACCGCGAGTCTTGCTTCCATCTCGTGACTCCCTTCGAGTGAAACGCCCGCCCACCGCGGGCGACCGCACGCCCGGGAACCCACCCCCGACACGAAGGCGCGTAACAGCCACGGCGGCGCGGGGTGGGTCGTCAACCGTGAAGCTGCTCGCACTGTGAAGCGCCCCGGGTTTGGTGACTGCTCTGGCTATTGGGTGACCGGCTCGAGAGCCGGGTGATCGTGACGGTAGTAGGCGGCTTCGAACTCGGCCGGCGTGACGTAGCTGGCGTCGTTGGTGATGCCGCCGTGGAGGCGTCGGTGGTTGAACCAGTCGACGTAGGTGAGGGTCGCGAACTCGACGTCGTCGAGTCCTCGCCACGGGCCTTGGCGGTGGATCAATTCCCACTTGTAGAGCCCGTTGAAGCTCTCGGCGAGGGCGTTGTCGTAGCTATCGCCCTTGGAGCCGACCGAGGCCACGATGTGGTTCTCGGCGAGTCGTTCGGAGTAGCGGATGCTGAGGTATTGGACTCCGCGGTCGCTGTGATGGACCAGCCCGGTGAGGTCCGCGCCGTCGCGTTGGCGGTTCCACACGGCCATCTCCAACGCGTCGATCGCGAGATCGGACCGCAGCGAGGTGGAGGCCTGCCAGCCGACCACGAATCTTGAGCACACGTCGATGATGAACGCCACGTAGACCCACCCGGCGTGCGTCTTGACGTAGGTCAGGTCGGCCACCCACAACCGGTTCGGGGCCGGCGCGGTGAACTCGCGCTCGACCAGATCAGCCGGCCGCAATGACTCGTCGCCGGGTGTCGTGGTGACCTTGAACGCCTTGCCGCGCCTGGCTCCCGACAAGCCCTCGGCACGCATCAGCCGCTCGACCGTGCAGCGCGCCACGCGGATGCCTTCACGGTTGAGCTGAGCCCACACCTTGTCGGCGCCGTACACGAACAAGTTCTCGACGTAGACGCGACGCACCTCGACGGCCAGCTCCGCGTCACGCAGAGCACGCGCCGACAACGGCCGCTTCTTGTTCGTCCAGTACGTGTTCGGGGCGATCTTGCAGCCGTGCTCGGTGAGCACCCGGCAGATCGGCGCGACCCCGAACCGGTCGCGATGGGCGTCGATGAACGCGATCACCTGTGCGATTGGCGGTCGAGCTCCGCCCCGAAGAAATGCGCAGCCGACTTCAAGATCTCGTTGGCTCGGCGCAGCTCGCGGTTCTCTTTCTCGAGCTGGCTCAGCCGGGCCCGCTCGTCGGTCGTCAGCCCCGGACGGACGCCGGCGTCGGTATCGGCCTGCTTGACCCACTGGCGCAACGTCTCGTGGTTGATCAACAGCTTCTTGGAGATCGACTCGATCGCCTTCCACTGCGACGGGTACTCGTCTTGGTGCTCGAACACCATCCGCACCGCCCGCTCGCGCACCTCGGCCGGGTACCGCCCCGGCCGCCGCTTCTGCTCTGACATCTGCTCATCCTCTCAAGAGAACGAGCAGTCACCGATCCCGGGGCGCTTCACGGCGGGG
>Ga0207874_1002993_pt1 | contig 14830 bp, 14 predicted proteins | sample HigsolmetaAR201D_FD_184833 | JGI IMG/M metagenome (GOLD analysis project Ga0207874, IMG submission 184833) | Ionic liquid and high solid enriched microbial communities from the Joint BioEnergy Institute, USA - AR20-1-D (SPAdes) (version 2) ...
CGCGCCGATGCGCTCGATGCGCACCCGCAGCGGCGGCATGGCCGTCTGCGGCGCCGGCGTGGGCGCGGCTTCGGGCTGCTGCTCCTCCGGCCCGGCCGCGCTCGCGGCTTCGGGCTGCTGCTCCTCGGCCGCGCTCGTGGCGGGCGCGGGCTGGGGTGTGGCGGCCGGCGCGGCGGTGGGCTGGACGAGCGGGACCTGGCGGCCGTCCTTCAGCACCAGCACCTGCTGCGTCGACGGCGAGGCCTGCTCGCGCCAGGCGGTGTAGCCGAGCACGCCGCCGTAGGTGCCGCCCGCCAGCGCCGTTGTCACGCCCATCGCGACGAGCGCAGCGCGCCGGCGACCCCGCAGCGCGACCCCCAGGCCCGCCAGCGCGGCGCCCGCGCCGATCAGCAGCGCCGCGATGACGAATGGGTGCGAGAGGCTCTGCATCTATCCCCTGGCCTTGCGCTGCGAGCGGATGAGCAGGGCGGCGCCGAGCCCGGCGGCCAGGGCGAGGGCGCCCGCGAGCAGCGGCAGCCACGCCGCCTGCTGCGCCACGGCCTGCGAGGCGGTGTTGGGCAGGCTGGTGATCTGCGTGCTGCCCTGGCCGGCGTTGGTCGCGACGTAGGACGTGCGGCCGCTGCACGGCGGCTCCAGGTCGCCGTCGATCGCCGCCGGGATGCCCTCGACCGTGACGGAGTTCGGGCCGGTCTGCACGATCAGGAACTTGCGCACTGGCGGCCGGCCGTTCACCCTGCCCTGGATATCGGTCGAGAGGACCTCGATCTCTTCGCGGCCGTTGCCCAGCCAGCGCTCGATCATCGTGCCGCTGAAGGTCACCGGCTTGCCGTTCATCATGCCGTTGAACGTGGCCGTCGAGTAGAAGTCGTTCGTCACGCTGCAGTCGCGCCTGACGACGATGGTGCCGGTCATGCGGGTGCCGAGGGGCGTGGTGCCGTCGATCTGGACGATGACGGTCTCGATGTTGGCCTGGGCGGCGCTGACCGACGGGGTGGCCAGGGCGGCAATCAGGGCGATGAGCAGGTGCGCGATACGTTTCATTGGACCCTCTCTGAGACGTCGTTCTCGCTAACGGGCTTCAAAAGCCGGCTGCTTGGGTTCACATCATCCGCGTACATTCATCCAGAGCCGGAGCCGGCGGTAGGGCTCTGGTTGGCCATCGCTGAAGAGCAGAATATCGACGGCGCGGCCTGCGGGAAGCGCAGCAGTGGTGACCCGACCTGCGGCTGAACGACCGCCGTCACTATCTCTCAGACTGAGGAAGTTCCACAGCAGCCAGGACGGCGCGATCGCGAGCGTTTCATCGAAGTAGCCATCTCGCGGTCCCTCTGCTCCTGCCTACTGATACGCCACACGCTCGCTGGCCTCGACGCCGGGCACAACATCAGAAACGTTCGACCGGCGCGCCCGGTTGGTGCAGCGCCACCACAGCAGCGCGCCCGCCAGCACAGCGACCTGTGCTGCGAGCCAGCCTGCGCCGGCCGCGACCAAGCCCACCTGCATCAGCGTGACGAAAAGCAGCATTCCGGCCCCGACGCTGCACGCCATGATGATCGAGACCGCACGCAGGCGATCGTGGACGCGCAGATAGTTCACGAAGATCGCCAGCAGCACTGTTGGCGCGCCCGAGAGGGCGACCAGCGAGAGCAGCGTTGCACCCTCGGCGACGTACTCCGGGCCATACGCTTTCAGGATCAGCGGCCCGGCGAGAATGACCGCCGCGGCGATGCCGAGCGCCATCGGTAGCCCGAGCCGCGCCGCGCGCCACACCTGCACCCCGGCGCGCTCCGGCCGCCCGGCGGCCTCGGCGAACAGCGACTCGGCGATCGACCCGGCCCACGCCGCGATGCTGCGGCCGAGTGTCCAGACAATGAAAAACACCGCGCCCGTGCCTGCGCCAAACTGTTGGATGACGATCAGTGGTAGGACGGTGTCGGGCGCACGGTTGACCTGGTCGGCGAGATAGTTCACGAAAGAGTAGCTGGCAAATGGTGTTCGGAATGAGCGATTGAATCGCAGAGAGAAGCGATAGCCAGGCTGCGCGAGCGCCAGGAACGGCCAGAAGCTGATCGCGAGTGCTAGGATCGTAGCCAGCGTGTACGCCGTGACAATTGCGAGATACCCGGACATCCTGGGCAGAAGGACGATCAGCAGCACGATCGCCAGCGCTGATTGGATCGACATCTTCCACAGCGAGAAGCTCAGCCGACGTGCAGCCATAAAGACCCAGTGCATCAGCTGGGTGGTGGTTGTGCTGAGCACCAGCGAGACGAACACGAGCGCGGCGGTGAGGCTGGCTCGTAGCGGCAGCAGTTCCGGTCCCCACAGTGGCAGCGCTATCAGAAAGAGGCCAGCGAGCACGAGTGCGGCCAGCCCCGAGGTGATCAGCGAAAGATTCAGTAGACTGTTGGGATCATCGGAGTCTGCTAGGTGCCGTACGAGACCGTAACCCAGCCCAAGCTGCGCTAACCCAGCGAACAGTGTGGCTGCTGAAACAGCGCCCGAGGCAATGCCGACCTCGTCAGCAGCCGCGGCGTGTGCAGCGAGCATCCAGAACAAAAAGCCCATCCCTGCACCGAGGATCCGCATAGCGATCAGCAGGTAGGCGTTGAAGAACAGCGAGTCTTTCAAGTGGTGTCGTAGCCAGTTCACGTGCAGGGAGTCCTCATTTCGATCCGGTGGTCGATTCTATTCTCAGCGCATTAGCGCCAGATACTGTACGGGTCTTGAATATGCTCAGGGCTTCCAGGAACCGCGGCCTTCTCCGAGGGCCTGCGGGGCTTCACCTCCGGACGGCCGCCCGTAACCCGCGAGTGGTCCGGCACCGAGCATGTAACCACAGTGCCTGCGCCGATCAGAACATCGGACCCGATTGTGATATCACCGACGAGAATCGCGCCAGTGCCGATCAGTACTTGGCTTCCGATCCGTGGCGATTTCTCAGGTGATATAGTGCCGTTGAAACCATTCCAGGCAATCGTCACATTGTGGTAGATGGTACAGAACTCGCCAAGAGATGCAAATCCTGTGATAACAATGTTCTGCGGGTGTGGCAACCGCAATCCACGCCCGATAGTAACCGTTCCTGGAATATTCGAGTTGCACAGCAGCCACTGGAATATCGATCCTGCGAATCGAAAGGCGTACCAGATATATCTCCTCGCCGGTGATGCCTTGCAGTTGCGATAAATATATTGCTCAATACGCAACTCGACCAGCAGCAGTACTGCTCGTATACTGTCAAGGCTCGGGCCGATATTGACGCGAATGTCCCAGGATAGTAATTCCACTAGCTGTCTAAAGCTCATCCTCGTTGTTCCTCGAGATTAAAACCTACTAGTGTCCCTCAGGATCAGCTTGCGATCTGGCTGTCCATCACGCATGAGAAGAATCTCCACCGATTGACCCACGAGATGCCCGGGAATACTCCAAGTCATCAGCCCTTTCGAGCGAGAATCAACGTGAAGTGTTCCGATATTCTGAGGTATCTTCCCCTGCTGGTTGATGACCACTTCGTAGACGATTGGTCGCTTATGACGATTGACAATATGGAGGTCGATACTTCCCGCACCTGAAGTACTCTGAGTCGCGAAGAACTCCGTATACTCAGCGTGACGCTGGGTTCGTGCCTCAGTGACTTGGATGGCGAGAACTGACCAGACGACAGCAACTGCTAGAATGGATACCATGCGCACGACCGAATCAAAGCTCACGCGCAGCCGATGCCGATTGAGAAGCAGATGGCCGAGCATTACGATAACCGACGTCGTTACGACAAGCGGTATCAGCATGCCGAGACCGAGCGGCGTGAAGTTGACCACATACCCGATGAATGTAATCAACGTAATACTTAAGCCGATGCTTAGGCCAAGCTGTACGTGCCATGAGAGCTTCTGAAAGGACGCGGTGTTGTGCAGCACAGAGACAATGACAGCTCCCGGAAGGATCAGCAAACTGACAGTGAATAGCAGTTGTAGATACTTGTTCAGCGGATTGTTAGCGCTACTATCATCATCCAGCGACAGGTTCTCGACCTGCGGCAGATCAGCACCACTTCGTTGAAACAGTATCACGTTTTCACTGTCGTAAATTTTGTCGAGTTGCTCGTTATTTTCTATTTTGGGTAAGTTCTGAGACCAGGGTTCGTAAAACGCCCAGCTTGAAGATATGATTGGCTTGCCGGACATGTCAACAACAAGATAGTCGAAATTATTCCAATCGATTGTTGACATGCCGACCACAGAACTATAGATCTCCGAATCGATCCATGCGAAATCTAGTAACTGATCCCGCTCCGCGGTCTTTAGCAGTAGAGAACCATATACATTGGCATCCGCGAGAACAGTGCTATCCGGAATGATCAGGTTCGAGACTAAGCCGGTCTCGGACGCAGTAGTATCAGGGCGTAGCGTTGGCGCAATGCTGAAAAAGCCGGCAACGGCGCACCCTGCCAGACATGCAGGAAGAATCACCTCCCACTTTTTGCTGGGTAGAAAAGCACGTGTAACAATTGGTAGAAGTAGAGGAAACGCCAAAGGTATGACTCGAATGCTCACCGCGCCATATGTAGAATAGATAGCCATGTGCGCCAGAGCAACGCCGATCACGCTCCAAACAAATACATCATCCTGATTCTGAATGAGTGAGCGTATCTGGCGGGTGGAGGTGGCAATCTGCATTTTGCGGAGGCACCACAGTCCTACAGGTATTGTCAATAGCAATAATGCGGCGAGCGTGCTCCAGGTGGCGAGACGTGGATTGATTACTGCGATCTCAAATGGCCTCAGCTCAGGAGACTGAGCTAAGAGTGGTCCTACGATTTTGCTGAGAAAACTTTGGATGAACGATTCGCTTGTGGCCTCTGAGCGCAATCTTGCAAGTCCGTTGCCATATACTACTGTATCGAAGCTGAAATATACCACGAAACAGAATAATGCAATGGACCAAGAAAAATTCTGATTATTTGTTTGTTTCGACAGAAAATATCGATGTGCTAATATTGTTATTGAAATAGCAACAACGATCCAAAGTGGAGTGGTGTGGTAGTGGAGGAATGTCGACGTAAAGATGATCATGATCAAGGTGGAAAGCACGGCATTCCGCTTGCGCATCCACAATATATGCAAAATCAGAAATACGATAAATAGTGAGTGCGTCCATGCGTAGGTCTCAGTACCGAACTGGCTATAGAGCCCAGGGTAGTACCAGCTCGCAAATATCGCGATCGCGACTGCAGTCCACTTCGAAGTAGAGATCGTTCGAGCCGCAGCGTAGAAGAGAATGGCCAACAGCAGAGAGCCTACCGGCAACAGGCTGACAGCTTCTAGTGGCAACTGGGTAGCAGCTAGAAGCAATACCTGGAGCATTTCACCGCCGATATGCTCGCTTCGGTAGCTAGCGCCTGAGGTCGCGTAGGTCAAAATGTGCTGAGCGTTGAGTGACATGCTGGCGCGCGCGATCCGGAACAGTGTCCAAGGCTCCTGAATCGTCTGATATGAAAAGACCATCCCAGGAAGCGTGCATAGGGTAAGCAGCGCGAATTCGCCAAGCGCTGCAGCGATAGATGAATCGGCGTTTGCTCGCACGCGCGCAGTATCTGGCGTCGTTACTGTCGTCTGCTGAATCATCTGCTATTACCCCTGTTGCCCCATTCTTCGAGAAACTTAACTCGCTCTGTCGAGCACATAGATATCAATTGGAAAGCGCGCCCTGAAGGCCCGGCTGCGCTCTAGAAGCACAAACCAGCAGGCCCGGAGACCATTCAAGAAGCCTGGTCGGCGTATTAACCGCACGTCGAGATCCGACGAAGGCGACCACTGTTCGCGCGATATGCTGCCGCAGATGAACCCATGCTCGATCGATGGCTCGCGCTCAACCCGCATCCAGAATCGATCGACGTACTCCTGGAACGCGGCCTGAGTATTGTGCACCATGCCATAGTGCTTCAGCACTCCCCACAGGTGCCCGTTCAGCAGGAAGTTCAACGTGTGCGCAACTACTAGAGCAAGCATAGCCGCTGCTGGCAAGGGCAGCCAAGCCACCAGGATCACAGTTCCCAACAGAGCTAGCGCAATGTCAAGACCAAGCTTGAATCGGCGCTCGGTCATATCCATGTACAGCAGGCTTTGGAACAGCCAGTGCGAGGCCAACGCCCCAAGCGGGTACCTAAGGAATTGCTGCACCCATGACGTGCGCAGTTTGGCGTATCCAGATGGTCTCTCAGCACTCATCGTCCCTGCCTGCTCATTAACAACAGCTGGTCATTCAGCTCGTGGATCGGCTGTGCGCTCGAGAACACGCGAAGCGACAGATCTGAGCCGAGCATCCGGAAGATCCGCAGGCGCTCCTCCAAGCGCTGGTCACTCTGCAGATCTGGCCGCCGCGACCGCGCTGTCTGGGCATCCAGGTCGAGCACCGCTAGCGCGGCGCCGCGCGGGATGAGCCGCAGGAACAGCCTGCCGGGCAACCGCCGGTGGATCTGAGGATCGTCGAATGCGACCGCCAAGTCGACGAGCATGTCGAGCACGAACCGCTCGCACACAACCGTCCGGCCACGCCAGAGCTGCGGATAGACCTCGCGAAGCGCGGCGATCAACGCGTCGAACAGCAGCGTCCACGGCAGCAGCGCCCGGAGCAGCCACGAGCGGCGAAAGTCCCAGTAACCGTGCCGTACGCCCTGCTGCACCTCCTGCCAGCTGTAGCCACGCCATCGCGCGAACGCCAGCAGCGGCACGCTGAGAAGGAACGGGAAGCGCAGCCACACATGTCGCACCGCAAGGCCGTGCGCCGCGAGGTTCTCGATCAACAGGCGCGCCTGTGTGCTCTTGCCGGTGCCATCGGCCCCGGAGAGGTAGATGAACTGGCTCACAGCGCCGTATCCTTGACGAACGTTGCCAGAATGGCCGAACGCAATCCCGCGAGCAGCGCGAAGCGGTTGGTCAGGCGCTCATATATGATTCCGAGCCCGTACGTGAGTGCCGAGAACTTCAGGAGATTCGGCGCGCCCTCCTGAGTCTCGATGCGCTCCACACGCAGGCCGGCTGCGGTCGCCAAGCGCCGGAGCGTTCCCACCGTGTTTGCACGGTAATAGGTAGGGAACACTTCCTCCGGCACCAACCCAAGCAGCCACTTGACCAGCCACTGCTGCACCCGGTGAGGTATCAACCGTGTCAGGATCGGCGCATAGTGCCACATGTTGGGAGTCAGGATGAGTACCCGCCCACCGGGACGAAGCACGCGATAGCACTCACGCATGAATGCGTGAGGATGCTCGACATGCTCCAGCACCCATCGCGCGATGACCAGATCCACGCTTTGATCCGGTATCGGCAGCTCCGTGATGTTCCCGAGAATCGCGATGTCGATATCCGTGTTGCGGGCGATCCACGGATCTAGATCGATACCGATCGTCAGACGTGCGAGCGAGCGCAGCTCAATGGTCTCATCAGCGCCACAGCCCGCATGCAGAACGGTTGCGTTGGCATGCGTCAGGCGACGTGCCTCCTCGGTAAAGCGCCTGAATGGGCTGATGTAATCAGCGTAGAATGTGCGCCTCAGCGTCTCAACTGAAAGCATGCTGTGCTCCTGTGTGCTGTGTCATCTGCTCGACGAGAGTCGACCACTCCTCTCCCATCTGCTGCCAGCTTCGTGCGACTGGACGCGTGAAGCCTCCATTGTGTGCGCGAAGATCGACCGCTGCTTGCAGCAGTGCGTTGGCAAGTGACTGTGGGTTGGCCGGCTCGGCGAGATAGCTTGGACCCCGGTCGACTAACTCGCCAAGGCAGCCAACGGTCGTGGTGACAACCGGCTTGCCGAGAGCTTGGGCCTCCAGCAGACTGAGCGGCGCGTCGGAAGGTATGATCTCGAATGGCAGCGCGGCGACATCACAGGCCGCGGCGTGACTGACAAGTGCTGTCTCGTCTAGGAAGGCGCTCACGACTTTGATATAGTCGCTCACATCCTCCTCTTGCAGGAGGCGTCGCAGTTCGGCATCCTCTCTCATGAGCTCGTCAGCTCGTCGCCGGCTGAGCACCAGCAGCTTGATCGAGGGGTCCGTGCGGCGGGCGATCTTAACTGCGCGGATTAGGCTGTGTAGCCCACGCAGCGGTGCCGGTGAGCCGAAATACAACACGACGGTGTCAGCTGAACTGAATCCCAGGACCGCGCGCATCTCAGTGCCGCGGCTGACTTCGAAAGTGCTCCAGATGTTGTCAATCCCCGGCACAATGACCGTAGCCTGCTCCGGCCGCACACCGTGGGCCAGCAACCGTTCGCGCGTAGCGTGGCTCTGCACAACTAACTGTCTTACAACGCCGTGCCGGAGGATATGCCGCAACCGTACCTTGGGCAGCAGTGTACCTAGCACGTGAACCGCACTCAGCTTGTACCCGCCGATCACCCGACGCGCACCCAGCCGCGCTATCTCGCCGAAGCGATACACCGGGCTGGTGAAGATCCCCACTACCGGGGCTTCGGACCACCCCTCGAGCTGCTGGTGCAGAAAACTCGTCAGGCCGACGTGCCACAGGATAATGTCAGGTGACGTCGCGCGGAGCGCTGTCCGGAGCGGCTCATTTCTGGTCCAGAGAGGGGCACTCACGCTAGGCAGTCGCCATACCGGCACCCCGGCTACCATATCTTGTGCTGGCTTCCCCTCACCACCATCGGTTAGCACCGTGACGGTGTGGCCCTGATTGGCAAGCTGGCGTGCGACCTCACTGAGATAGCGCCAGGGTTGTAGCCGGAAATTCTTCTCAGTGAGCCCGCCGGCGATCATGCAGATTGATTTGCGCTGCATGCTCACTCCCCAGCCCCTTGCAACAACGAGCTGTATTGTGTGAGGTACGCTTGACCAATGGTGCTCCAAGAAAACCGCTCTTCGATAGTTCTGCGAGCTGCCGCTCCTAAACGCTTCCCTAGATCAGGGTTGCGTAGCACAGATATTACCGCCGTGGCTATTCCGCGAGGATCACGGGGTGGCACCAGTATCCCGTTGCAGCCATCCTCAATCACGTCGAGTGCACCACTCACCGCAGTGGCTATAGTAGGTCGACCGCACGACATTGCTTCGAGCAACACTGTGGGCAGCCCTTCGTAATGCGCTGCATGCACATAAGCGGCAGCACCTTGATAGAGCTCTAGCATCCGCGCGCGATCCTCAATATGCCCCAGCAGGATCACTCGATCCTCAAGCTTGCGTTGCGCGATAATGGTGCGAAGTTCGGCCTCCAAAGGTCCAGTGCCAGCAATCAAGAAGCGGACGTTTGGAAGCTCGCGTACGACGTACTCGGCGCTGCGAATGAGATCCTCTAGCCCTTTACGCGGAGCCAATCGCCCCGCGGTGAAAATGTAGGGGTCATGGCTGTTGTTGTTCGATGTAGAAGGGAAGAAGATGGTAGTATCGACGCCATTGCCCAGTACGCAAACCTGCTGTCGATCAACCGCATATTCTTTGAGCTCGTCAGCGACACTCTGTGCTACGGCAGTGATCTTGTTGGCGCGATCGAACAGATTTTGCTCAAGATGGTAGCTCACTGGTGCCTGGAGTTTAATCAACGTATTCCAGAGATTCGTCGGTTGGATGGCGCCGGTATCAGCCTTCATTGGGGTGTGTACCGTGGCTAGCACCGGCTTATGGGTGCGCGGCCACTTGACCAGCGGAGAGTGGACGTGGAATAGATCGATCTCGCTCTCCAGACGGCGCACCAGCCGATCCACGAAGATACCGTGCAGATGCACGTGGAAGGGGTAAGCTGGCACGAATGGAGGACGCCAGATGGTGATGCCCTCGATCTCCTCGCGGATCGTCCGGCGCGCCTTGCCACGAGTGATGATCTGAACCTGGTGTCCCCTCGCTGTGAGGTAGCGAGAGAGATTCCAGACATAGAAGCCGATACCCTCTCGGGGTGGGAGCGGGGTTGACATGATCATGCAGACGCGCATGACTAGATATCCTCCCGTGCCGGCATGACCCTACGCTTAGCTTCGTCCCACAGCCCAAGTTGGCGGCGCACAGCCTGAACCAACCGTGTACTGCCTTCTATGTAGCTACCCTGCTGTGTCACTGTGTCGATAGCTAGCCGGAGCGCTTCTTTCGACAGAGGGTCGACGGCAATAGCCTTGCCCTGTTCATGGAGGGCAGTAGATAGCTGCCGCTGATGATCGTCGATGCTCTCGCCAAAGCGCTGTAGCCGAGGTACGACCACGAGTGGCTTATGGTGCAACAGCGCCAGCAGGATCGAGCCGGCGGCAGCGTGAGAGACGATCACCCGCGCCTGCTGTGTGAGCTGCTCCATGCGCTGGCTGCTGGCCCACTCAAAGTGTTCGGCGTGGCGCGGCAGATAATGCGAGCTACCGCGCTGGATAAGTACCGGCTCGTCCAACTCGGCGGCGAGCTCATCCATTGCCCGCACCAATCGGTCGAAGTTCTGATTATGGGTTCCGACAGTGACGAGGATCAAATCACCGCTCCCTGATACTGCGCCTTTGGCCCACAGACCTTCAAGAGCTGTGGCCACTGAACTAAGAAAGCGTCCGCGATCGGATAAACTAACTTGCCTGTCTTCGATAAGTTCTCGACTCGGCACCAGCTCTCGATAAAGATTGTTCTGATGCCCAGGAGCTTGCTCCAGAAGAAGAACGGCAGCGCAATCTCTGCGCCCAAGCTCAGGATTACGTCAGGCCGCTCACGTAAGAGCACCAGGAGGGACCAGAACAGCGCCAGGAACATGCGCCAGAGACTGGTTCCGATATTCGTGGTGAAGTAGGCCTGTGCGATCGCGCGCACCTCGTTATCACGAGCGCTGTGGTAAGTTGCGAAGAACAGGTCGTGTCCTTCGAATGCCGGCAGGATCTGCAACGTTTCAGTGAGATGCCCGCCGTGCGAACAAACTAGCCCGATCTTCATATCCTTCCTTCTCTGATCAGCAGCCACGCTGCCTTGAACGCCGGGTCGAACACGGCCGCCGCCGCGCCCGCTAGCAGCCGGTTCGCCAGCTGGCCGAAGTCCAGGCGGTAGGTCATGCCCGCCAGCGTGTCCCGGTCGCTGCCGAGCGGCGAGCGGGCCCGCCGGATCTCGGCGCGGTGCCGCCAGAGCCAGCTGTACACGCGCGGCTTGACGCCCCAGAAGCGCGGCCCCTTGATCAGCGTGAAGCCCCAGGTCACCACCTCGGCCAGCAGCAGCCCGGGCAGCGCGCGCAGATACGTCGAGCGGCGCAGGTTCTTCAGCAGCATCAGGTGGCGGTTGCGCTCCAGGTAGAACGCCTTGGAGGGCGAGTACGTGGGCCGGTAGTCGTGCCGCACGACCGCGTCGGCCGCGTAGTAGCAGCGGTAGCCGGCCAGCCTGGCGCGCCACGACAGGTCGGTGTCCTCCACGTACATGAAGAAGCGCTCGTCGAAGCCGCCAAGCTGCTCGAACACCTCGCGGCGGATGGCGAACGCTGCGCCCGAGACTGCGTCGACCTCGCACGATGTCGCGAGCTCGTCCCTCGGGCGGCCGGCGCCGCGGCAGTAGGTCAGGCCGCTGTAGTGCATGGTGTTGCCGCAGGTGTTGACCGTGTCGGGCTGCTGCATGTAGACGATGCGGGCCGTGCTCAGCGCCACTGCGCCGGGCCGCTCGATCGGCGCGAGCAGCGCCTCGAGCGCGCCCGGCTCGAGCACGGTGTCGGGGTTGAGGAACACGAGGTACTTCCCGGCCGCCTGGGCCGCGCCGCGGTTGTTGCCGCCCGCATAGCCCAGGTTCTCGCCCTCGATCAGCCGGACCTGCGGGTAGCGCGAGCGCACCAGATCGCCGCTGCCGTCGGCCGAGCCATTGTCGACCACGATCAGCTCGTCCTGCGCCCCGAGCTGGGGCAGGATCGAGTCGATGCATGGCTCAAGGTAGAACCGGCTGTTGTAGCTGACGACGATCACGCTCGCGCGCATAGCAGCGTTCCCAACATCCCGGCTCATGCCTTGCTTAGCTCCAGCCCTTCGCCGCGCTCCTTCGGCGCCACGACATTCTCGCCAAGGCGCTGCGCCGCCCTCCGCTCGAACACGCTGCGGAGCTCAGCCAGCATCGCGCGCATCGAGTGCAGGATGACGCCGGCGAAGAACAGCAGCACACCGATCACGCACAGCATGACCGTGACCAGCCCGTAGCCGATCCCCAGCTCCTGGGTGCGCGCGTAGGTCTGGATGATGTGCAGGCCGAGCGCTATACCCAGCGCCAGTGTCACCACGCCGGCCCCGCTGAAGAACAGCAGCGGCCGGGTCTGGCCGACGAGGCGCAGGATGCCGTTGAGCACCTGCATGCCGTGTGTGAACGGGTTGCGCTTGGCCGGCTCGGCGTAGATCACCGAGATCGGCACCTCCACCACGCGCAGCTGGTGCTCGCGCGCTTGGAACTGCATCTCGGACTCGACGGAGAAGCCGCTCTGGCCGAAAGAGAGCGTCTCCAGCGCCCGGGCCGAGAAGGCCCGGTAGCCGCTCTGCGAGTCGCTCACCCGCACGCCCGAGGCCACGTTGGTCGCCAGCGTCAGCGCGTGCTGGCCGATCTGGCGGTAGGCCGGGATGTCGCTCTTGACATGCAGGAAGCGCGAGCCCACGACGATGTCGGCCTCGCCCTGCAGCACCGGCTCCAGCACCTGCGGGATCTCCCGCGCGCTGTGCTGCCCGTCGCCGTCTAGCATGACCACGGCGGAGGGGTTGAGCTGCCGCGCGTAGGTGAAGCCGGTGTTGACGGCGGCGGCCTTGCCCTGGTTGATCTGGTGCTGCACAACCGTCGCCCCAGCCATCGTCGCGATCTCCGCCGTCCTGTCGCTCGACCCGTCGTCGACCACGATCACGAGGTCGACGTACTGGCGGGCGCTGAGGACCAGGCTGCCGATGAACCGCTCCTCGTTGTGGGCCGGAATCAGCGCGATGGTGCGGCCTGGCGGGAGGGGGATCATGTGGCCCGCTGGGTGTGTCTCCCGGTTGCTGTGCGGTGAGGGAGTGATTGTGTGCGTCAAGTGAGCCACCTCAAGCTGCTGACTAATAACCGCGAAGCTGCGACGAACCGCGCCTGATCGTTACAAGTGAAGCGCCCGGCCGGGCTGCCGTTGCCCGGACGAGCACTGCGAACAGGATACGTTGGGCACCGAGGACGATCAAGTGAGCTTTTTTGTCGTTTTGTGATCATCTCAGCCTTCAAATTGCACTACAACTATTGCTGGTCGTATTGCTGGTGTGCTGTGGTGCGCGGAAGGGCTTTGGGTCGTGTCCGCTGAGAGAAACGCTACTACATCCATGAGTAGATACGCGGAGATGAGGAAACAGGGTCGTTGAGATCATTCTGAAAGAATTGCGGCTCTATCGTACGCAAATGGGTAGTAATTATGCTAACGGATGACAAAACTGATACGATATAACAAGGTTTTGTCCTTGATCATGGGGACCTTCTCAATTACATTTCATGTGTGCCTCGCGGCATGCCTTTATTTGCATTTGGCACAAGGGAGAGCAATGGTCACCACTGTAACAACCACCACAGTTACCACCGTCACCACGCTGGCAGCGGGCTCGTTCGCTCTGATCGCGATCCTCGCGCTGATCGCGCTGCTGGTGCAGAAGGAGATCATCGGCGGGCTCCAGGGCGAGCGCGCCAGGCGGGTGGCCCGCGCGCTGAACATCGCGATCGTGCCGCTGCTGCTGGTCTTCGCATCCACCGTCGCCTTCCGGGTCCTCGACGTCCTCAGCTGATCGTCGCCTGGTGACGCATGGCTCCCCATCCGCATATGTCAGCGAAGATGCGCTGCCCCGCGCCTCCACCGGCCGGGGCAGGTTCGTTCGCCTCTCAGAAGAGGCCTGGCGGGATCTGTCGGGCGGAGGCGTGGCGGGCGCAACCCAGGAAGCACCAGCATTCGAGCCACGGAGAGAGCTAATGCACCAGGTCATGTCCGACGACCGCCGAATCGTGTCGTACGTGCGGCGGCGCCTGCTCCAGCCGGTGCCGCTGATCTGGGCCTACCTGATCTTCACCGCCGCTGCGGAGTTGCTCACCGCGCTCGTCAACCCGCAGGTCGGCCAGCTGGCGCACGTGCTGCTGCTCGGCGTGCTGCTGGCCCACGGCGCGCTCGCGCTGCCCACGGCGGCCGGGCGCATCGCGCTGGCGCTGACGCTCGCGCCGCTGATCCGCATCCTGTCGCTGTCGATGCCGCTGATCAGGTTCCCCCAGCTCGCCTGGTATCCGATCGTCTCGCTGCCGCTGTTCCTGGCGACCTGGCTGATCATCCGCTACCTGCGCCTCTCGCGCCGCCAGCTCGGGCTGCAGACCGGCGATATCGTCTCGCAGCTGATGATCGCCAGCGGCGGCATCTCGCTCGGCGTGTTCGAGTACATGATCCTGAAGCCCGAGATGCCGCTGGTGCCCTTCACCTGGCCGGCGTTCCTGCTCGCCACGCTGGTCCTGCTCGTGGCGACCGGCTTCGCCGAGGAGCTGATCTTCCGCGGCGTGCTGCAGACGCTGGCCTTCCCGGCGCTGGGCCGCTACGCGCTGGTGTACGTCTCGCTGCTGTTCGCCGTGCTGCACATCGGCTACCTGTCGCTGGTGGACGTGGCCTTCGTCTTCGTCGTGGGCATGGTGTTCGCCTACATCGTGGCCTGGAGCGGCTCGATCCTCGGCGTCACCCTGGCGCACGGCCTGACGAACACCGTCCTGTTCCTGGTGATGCCCTACGCCGCGCAGAACATCTCGGCCGAGCTCAACCAGGCGCTGCCCTGGCTGAGCGCCATCTCGCTGACGCTGTCGCTCGGCACGGTGGTGAGGCTCGGCTGGCGCGCCCGGGCTGGCGCTGGGGCCCCCAAGGCCGTC